>Ga0326597_10013047_pt1 | contig 10932 bp, 14 predicted proteins | sample RVTome_12_FD_203789 | JGI IMG/M metagenome (GOLD analysis project Ga0326597, IMG submission 203789) | Soil microbial communities from uranium-contaminated site in the Upper Colorado River Basin, Wyoming, United States - RVT100D185 | ecosystem: Environmental > Terrestrial > Soil > Contaminated >... | reverse complement strand
CAACGACTCGTTCCAACGTCTTGAATCGTCCGTCGTGCATGTAAGGTGCCGTGAGGGCCACATTCCGCAACGACGACGCTTTGAACTTGCCGTCATTGCTGGGTGTGAATGGATCGTTCGGCGGCATGTCTCGCGCGCCCAAACCTTGATCCACGTAGTACAGGTCGAGTCCCGTATTAAATGACTTCGGCATGCCAAAAGTCGGTGGGATGTGGCAGTGAGCGCAGCCGATCTCTCCGACTCCATCCACACCGTCGATAAACAGCGACTTCCCAAGATTCTCTTCGGAGGTGAACTCTTCGAAATCCTTTGAGTAGTCATCACCGCCGGTCGCCGCCGCGGCACGGTCGAATCGCGAGTCGAACGAGACCATCGATCTCATAAACTGGGCGGCGGCCTTCGAGATTCCATCGCGTGTGACCTTGGACGAACCGAACGCCGCCTCAAACAGCGGCGGATAGTAAGGCAGCTGTTGCAGCTTGTTCGCCAACTCCGGCAGCTCCATACCCATCTCGACTTTATCTTGAATCGGCATCAGGACCTGCGCTTCGAGCGTGGGCGCTCGCTCGTCCCAAAAGAATCCCGGGCGCGTGCCACGGAGAACGGTATAACGCAGATTCACCAGGCTCATGGCGTTGCGGTTCGTGTAGCCATATTCGAAGCCACGACTGAACTGGCGCGGGTCCGCAAAGGCCTTCTCTTGCAGATGGCACGACGCACAAGCGATCGTGTCGTTCCTGGAAAGCTGTCTGTCGTAGAATAACACCCTGCCCAACGCGGCCCCGGCGTCAGTGACTGGATTGTCTTGCGGTGTGTTGTCCATGCTTCGCAGCCCGGACGCAGCGATATGACTCGGCACCGGATCGACAACATAGCAGTCAGGCTCCGTTGGGAGCATCGGAACATCGATCCGGCCAAAGGCCTCGCGCAACGCCACACGTTCGGTTTCGTTCAGCTCGTTGTCTCGATTGCTGTCGAAGCGGCGTAGAAGTCCAGCCTGAGTGAACGACTCGACGTACGGCTCCACCTGCGTGGCCAGTTCGTCGGATCTCACAGCTTGGCACGGGAGCAACGTCAGCAGCAACATACTCGCGACCAGAGTTCTTCCGTCGGGCATGGTTCCGAAGCCTCCAAAACAACCGATCGATCAAGCAGCTGTGATTGTACCACAAGCTGACACAAGGCATGAATCACTCGCAGTTTCAGGTTGCACGATTGTTTAGGAAGGGCTCACACGTTCGGCAACTGCCATGGGTCACGACGTTAGCGATCGAGCAAACGGTCATCTGCCGCGTCAGTGAATCTCCATTGCTGAGGATACAAGTTATGGCGCTCCTTGCGCCGATTACTTCATCTTGCTCTCACGGAATTGAGGCACCGCGTCCAGCGTAAAAATCACGACTTCTTCGCCAGTGAGTGTGCTGATGTCGTGGTGCAGGCTGAGAGGCTTGATGCCGGTGATGTCTTGGACTAGCGTATCCAAAGCAGGCCGCGCTACTTCGATCAGCTGCGTACGGACTTGTTTCAGCAAATCGCGTCCCTTCTCGACCGGCAGCGTCTTAACCAGATGTTGCTCGGCGGCGGTCAACACACCCTGCAAGCGGACCACCAGCAGATCACCAATCAAATGTGCGTGGATGTCCTTGGGGCCGCGGCCCATGTACTCCTGTTCGAAATGTGACATCCCCTTGCAAACGGAGGCTTCGATCTCTCCCCGTGTCTTCATCAGCGGGCTCCAGTCTGGTCCAGCTATTCGTGGCGAAGGAAGCAGTGCGGAGAAAATGTGTCCGAGAGAACTCGTTGCCGCGCGACAACGATCATCATACGCAAAAGGCAATACGGATTACAGTCGCCACTTGTAGGGCCGGGAAAGCCGAGGAAGTTGAGTCTGCGCTCATCGGCAATCGGTGTGGGACCCGAAGGGAATGCGAAGGGAATGAAGCCGCGTTCAATCGCGCCAGTTGTCGTCGATTTTTGAAAATCGCGACGTCGCCCCCTTGTTTTACCGGCTGGTGCCCGTACAATCAACGAATCGTGGACCAATGAGCGAGAAGGGATTGAATCTTCTCCCCCCGCAATGAAGTAATGCTTCGGATGACTAGATAAGGAGCAACTTGGCGTCGCCAGGGGGCTCGTTGAAAAGTAAACCGATGTGGCGGAACACCTGCGAGTGTTCTGCCACATCGGTTTTTTTATGCGCTTTCGAGTAAACGATCATGAACGAAACCAATTCGGATTTCGCGCAGCAACTCGCCCGCCTGGCCAAGCGTTTCCAAGAACAGCGGACCGGCCATGCTCCCAAAGCGGTGAACGTCGTGCTCAGCGACGACACACTGATCATCACCCTGCACGAGGCATTGACGCCGGCCGAAAAGGCCCTCGCCAGGACCTCGAATGGTTCCGCTCAGGTGCAAGAGTTCCATCGTCGACTGTTTGCGGACTCGACCGAAGAAATGCGACAGGAGATCAAGCGGATCACGGGCCGTCAAGTGCGTGAAGCGGTGGTGGAAGTCGAAACCGCGACGGGTGCGATCGTCCATGTGTTCTCGACGGGTGCGATGGTGCAAGTGTTTCTGTTAAGCCAGAACACGAATTCAGACGCCAATTCCGACAGTGACTCAATCGATCGCGCGAATGACGACGGGCTCCGCGTAGTCCGACGCGATTTCCCAGGATGAACCAGCCCCCTCGGCAGAACGGATGATAGATCGGTCGTGGAAACGTTGCCAATGCTGGAATGCGTCTGCGTGAAACCGCGGCTAACACTGCGAGCGGACAACAATCTTTAGAGCTGTCATGAAACAGGAGGTTCGTCATGTTGATCTTATCGAGAAAGAAGCAGGAAGCGGTCGTCGTGGGAAGCGGACGCGGCGTGGCGAGCTTGCTTAAAGTCACCGTGCTGGAAATCAACGGCGGCAAGGTGAAGCTGGGCTTTGAGGCCGATGGCGATGTCCCGGTGCATCGCCTGGAGGTCTGGGAACGAATGTGTGCGACGGGTGAGTTGAGTCGGCGCGTGGAACGCTCCCCGCCTGCTCGGACTGGTTGAGTGTTGTGTTTCGTTTTGGGTTTTGGTCATTCCATCGGCGCGGGCAACGTGGCTCGGGTCGCGACAGAGAATGACATTACTCACAAATGTTCTTAAGAGACTGCGATGGGAATCTTGTCATGGATCGTGCTTGGACTTGTTGCCGGAATTCTAAGGAATCAATCATGAAGGTTTACGTGGTTTGCCTGGTCGCCGCCCTGATGGGCACGGCTGTCGCCTGGGGGGCAAGTTGATGGCGTGCCGCGGGTCCGGACGGATATCCAGGACGGCATGGAACTACTCACGCGCGGGCCGGTGCATGAAGCCTTCGCGGAAACGGTGACTTTCGATCCTTCCTCGTCCTTGCGGTGCTGTCCTTCTTAGCGGGCGGGATGCGCCGCCGACCGATCGGAAGGTAACTTGCGAGCGAACTATGGGAGCGGGAGGTCTTGTTTGAGTAGAAGCATGAAATGTTGATGAAGAACAAATTGAAGCTCGTAGGCATTGCCTGCATCGTCTTGATCGTCGTCGTGGTCGTTTTGCAGAACACGCAAATCGTCGAAACGAAATTGCTATTCTTTACGGTGACGATGCCGAACGCGGCCCTCTTGTTCGGGACGCTGATCATCGGTTTTGCGATTGGCGTCATCACCGCAGGACACATCGTCTCACGTGCGAAGCGGGTGCCGCCGGATTGAACAAGTTCGCAATCACGACTGCGCGCCCTTGCTTCGCCAACGAGTATGCCATAGGATGTTAGTAGAGCAAACGTACAGCAATAATAATCTGGACCTTTGCTTGGCGATGAAGTTAATGATTCGGACGACTAGATAAATAGCAACCTGTCAGTAGCAGGGGGCTCGTTAAAAAGTAAACCGACGTGGTGGAACTCTCCCAGGTGTTCCGCCACATCGGTTTTTTTATGCGCTTTGGAATGATCGCCGAGGTAGCTCGCGAGCCAATCAAAAAGGGAGACAAGTTAGGACAGAACGATGATTAGCCAACAAGCACTTCAGGGAAATTGGAACGAGATAAGAGGCCTGCTGCGCAGCAAGTGGGGCGCGCTCACGGACGACGACGTGACGGTTTTCAATGGCAATGTGGAACAGTTGCTGGGCACGATCCAGCGAAAGACTGGCGAGGCACGAGAAAGTGTTGAACAGTTTTTCGAGCAGTTCAACTCTAACGGCGCCTCCGCGATTAGCCGGGCCGGCGAGACGGTTCGCGCCGGTGCCCAGCACGCGGTGGATGCCGTCCAGGTAACGTCCCACCGAGCCGCGGCATCGGTGCGTGAAGGGTATGCCGAAGTCGAGGACATGGTGCGGCAACGCCCCCTTGAATCAATCGCGTTTTGTTTCGGTGCCGGCGTCATTACCGGCGTGGTCGTGAGCCTGCTGTTGCGGTGGCGCTAAGTGGTTAAGGAGCAAGGCGTGGAACCAGCGATGCCTAATTCGCACGAAACGAAAGCCATCCGGCAGCGCATGGAAGAAGTGCGTTGTGACTTGGACAAAGATGTCCAGGGGATTGTCGAGGGTACACGCGACATGGGTGATTGGCGTTCTTACGTGAGGACCTTTCCGTGGGTCTGTGTGGGAACCGCTCTGGCCGTTGGATACTGGATCGCTCCGCGTCGCCATGTGGCGATGCAACCGAATGCCGAGACGATTGCCGAGTTAGTAGAACAGAGCCGCTTGGCCGAGACGCCCCTCGTGACACCGCTAGGCAAGGCGCGCGGCATGCTGTTGAGGTGTCTGGGCAATCTGGTGATGCAGGGCGTGTCAGCGTATGTCGGGCAACAAGCCGGCAAACATTTTGGACCACAGGCCGCCAACTCACCACAGGACGGTCAACGATGAAGAATCGCATTCCCGATTATCTGTCGGATTCAAGGCGAACGGACCAGCCATCGGAACCAGCATTTCAAGAGTTGCGCGAGTTGGTTCGCAAGCAGTTCGCCCATCGGATGCGTTGGATCAAGAAAGTGTTCGAGCGTAATCGAACCACACGAAGTGATCGTACCGACAACTCTTGGAGGACCGTGAGATGGGTAATTCCAAACGGGGTCGGGAGTCTTTTTCCTGTCGGCGGGAAATCGATATCCGCTGGTTGACGTTCCTCGCCGACAGGAAAAAGACTCCCGACCCCTTCACAACATCAAGGACGCTATGGTACGCCCAAACAAAATCAGCCAACCATCGTGGATGTTGACGCTCGCGTCGATCGCCGTGGTGATTGCGGCGCTTTACTTAGCTAAAGGGGTGCTGATTCCCTTGACGCTGGCAGTGCTGTTGAGCTTTTTGCTGAGCCCCGTGTGCGACTGGCTGGAGCGTCGCCGGTTGGGCCGCATCCCAGCGGTGTTGGTGACGGCCATCCTGGGCTTCACCATGCTGGGCATCGTGACCTGGACGGCAGCCGTTCAGATCACCAGCCTGGCCCCCAAGATTCCAGAATACCAGAGCAATGTCGAGGCGAAACTAAGTTCGGTGAACGCGTATGCGGCCGCAGCGCTGCGCAACATCACGAGTACCGCCCAAGAAATGGGCGAAAAGCTCTCGCCAACAGAACTGGCCGACGCCGAGCTGGGGACCATCGATCAGCCCTACCCGGTGCGCGTCGTTACCTCGCCGGCAAGCCCGCTGCAAATTTTTGGCGGCATGTTCGGCACGCTGCTCGAAGTGTTGGGAACGACCGGCATCGTCATCGTGCTGGTGGTGTTCTTCCTGATGCAGCGCGAGGATTTACGCGATCGATTCATTCACTTGATGGGAAAAGGCCACGTGACCGTGACCACGCAGATGCTGGAAGACGCCGGCACGCGAGTCACCCGCTATCTATCGATGCTGTTTCTCATCAATGTCACGTTTGGCGTTTCCGTCGGCATCGGGCTGTACCTGATTGGCGTACCCAATGCCATCTTGTGGGGAATCCTGGCCTCGGTCTTGCGGTTCATTCCCTATATCGGCCCCTGGATTGCCGCTGCGATGCCGTTCGGCCTGTCGATGGCTATCTCGCCAGACTGGCTCGCGCCATTGCTGACCGTTGGGCTGTTTGTGCTGCTAGAACTGTTTAATAACAACGTCCTGGAGCCCTGGCTGTACGGCAGGAACACTGGCGTGTCGGCGGTGGCGGTCTTGGTGGCCGCTGTCTTCTGGATGTGGTTGTGGGGACCTGTCGGGCTACTGCTGGCAACGCCGTTGACCGTGTGCTTGCTGGTGGTTGGCAAGCACGTTCCCCAACTTTCCTTTCTGGGCATTCTGCTGGGTAACGAGCCAGTCTTTGAGCCCAAGGATCGCATCTACCAGCGCCTGCTGGCGGGAGATCAGGAAGAGGCTGAGGAATTGTTCGAGAACTATCTTGAGCACCAGCCGCTCGTCGAAGTTTACGACACGGTGCTCATCCCGGCACTGGCTTTGGCCGAGACGCATTGGCAACTCGGCGAACTCAATGAGGGCAAGCACAACTTCATCATGGAAAGCCTGAAAGGGATGATTCAAGACCAAGGCGAGCGACAGCTGGAATTGTTGGCCAAGCCGGAGACCGCGGACTTGCCAGTGGCAGACGGAGATTCGATTCGCGTTGACGAGATCAACTCGTCGCGTCTTTCGATTCTCTGCCTGCCCGCTCGGAGCCAGGCGGATGAACTCGCCGCCATGATGCTCGCGCAAGTCTTGGAGGCCAGCGGCTGCCGCGCGCAGGCCATCACGGTTTCGGCATTGGCTGGCGAGATGGTTGATCTTGTCGATCAATGCACCGCCGCCGACGTGGTTTGCATTTCCGCCACACCTCCCGCCGCAGTCATGCATGCTCGCTACCTTAGCAAGCGGCTCCGCGGTCGGCTTCCGGAAACAAACTTGGTCGTGGGATTGTGGGACGCACAAGGTGACTTGAACAAGACAAGAGAGCGCATCGGATGCGATGCCATCGTTGTTGCGACGTTGACGGCCGCTCAAGAGCAGATTCGCACACTGATCCAACCGAACGTGCCACGACCGCACACGCAGACGCCGTCGGAACGTGGTCCCAGAGTCATGGCGGGGACGTACCGGTGAAACTACGCATCACATTACGCTGTTCGCCCGAACCTTTTTTTACAGGAGAGTTGAAATGATAGGCACAATCTTGATCGTGATCTTGATTCTGATGCTGCTGGGTGCGATGCCCACGTGGGGTCACAGTAGAAACTGGGGATATGGCCCGAGCGGCGGGCTGGGATTGGTGGTGATCATCCTGATCATCCTGCTGCTGATGGGGCGTCTTCCGTTCTAACGGCGGAACTGCTTCGCGCGAAGGTTACGAGACGATGTTTACGACGTTTATGAAACTCTACGAAAAGGAGTCACCATCATGAGTGGTGAGAAAGACATTGTGAAAGGCCGGATCAAGGAAGCTGCCGGCGTTCTGACCGGCAACGACAAGCTCCGCAAGTCGGGCAAGACCGACCAAGCGGTTGGCAAGGTCAAGCAAACTGCCGGCAAGGTCGTGGGTGCGGCAAAGGATGCCGCGAAGAAGACGGTGGAAACTGCCAAGGGAGTCGCCAAGAAGGCTGCCGACAAGGCCGAGAGTGCGGCGAAATGAGTTCGCGGGTGAATTCGTAATTCGCGAACGATGTGAAGACTGTGATCGAAAACCTAATTTGAGGAGTATCAAGTGATGACACGAGTAAAAGTTGGTGGGGGTTGTGTGGCGTTGGCGATGGCTGGCGTTTTGATGGCTGGCTGTGATCAGCAGACAACGAAGACCGATGTGAAAAATGCTCAAGCAGAAGTTCGCCAGGAGCAACAGGAAACCCAGGAAGTGATGGAGCAGGCTTCCGACGAGATCGCCATCAAGGAGGAGGCCCTGGAAGAGACGCAGGCCGAGGAAATGAAGAAGGTCCGCGAACAACAGCAAGTCACCGCCGAAGCGACCGCGAAGGCCGGCGAAGCGGAGAATAAGTACCAGTCGCAAGAAGCGCTTACCGTGTACGTGGACAAGGAAGAGACGCGGCTCAAGGACGCCGACAACCGGATCGACGACCTGAAGCAGCGTGCTGGCAAGCTGGAAGGCGACGAAAAAGCAGCCTTGGACAAGCGGGTCGATCGCATCCAGGAGTTGCGCACCCGGGCGGGCGACAAGCTATCGGAACTGAAATCCGCTGGCGCGGATGAGTGGACGGCCAAGGGCAACAGCGTTGAGAGCGCGATGAATGATTTGTTCGCCGCGCTGGACGAGGCTCGCTAACAAAGGTCCGGCGCTCGGTGGCGGAGAAACTGCCTCGCCACGGAGTGCCGTTCTGCTCATGCAAAGGAGTAAATCAATGAAGTGGATTGGGACCAAACACATAGGCATGCTCTTGCTTGCCATCTGGCTGATCGTCTCGGGCGTGTTGTTCTTCGTTCATATAAACGCGGTCCAGACCGCGCCTATTATGGCCGCGCTCGCCATCGCTGCCGGTGTGTTTCTGTTGTTGGGTCGTTAAGTGATGAAGGAAATCAATTCCATGAGAAACAAGACCTTGGCAATTGTCGGTGTCGTTCTGATCGTGGCGGGAGCACTCGCGCTGTTCTATCGGGGCATCCCGTATACCAGCCGCGATGTCGTGGTCGACGTGGGGCCAATCACAGCCACCGCCGTGTCCGACAAGACGTGGCCCGTACCGCCCATCCTGGGTGGTTTGGCAATTGCCGGTGGCGTCGTGCTGATCGTCGTCGGAGCCAGGAAGGCATAAAACGATCGCGTAGGAATTCGTTCGCCAACTTTTACAGAGGACATGACATGACACGAGCAACAACAAAACAGTGGGCGATGATTGGCGGAGTGTGCGGCGTACTGGCGATGTGTGCGGGAGTGGCCAACGCCCAAGTCACGCCCAAGAAGCTGGCTCAGCCGAAGGTCGTCGCGGCCAAAGCTCCCGTCGTCGCGCCGGAAGATTTTACATCGGTGATGACACGCATGCAGGCTGCCAAGCCCGCGATCCAGCAGCGGCACCTCGACCTGCTCAAGGAACGATACGATTTGGGCGATCATCCGGCACCGGGCGTGACAATGGCGCGCGAGAAGCCCGTTCAAGAAGGAGTGCGCGCCCGATTGGCCGAAGGACTGACCTGGGAGAAGTTGGCCGCAATGGCCCCCGGCAACATTCGCGAGCAGGATCTGTTCCCGATCGGTTTTCTTCCGTTGCCGCATCCAAATCATCCAGAAGGAGGCATGCTCTTTCCCAAGTTCCACATCGACGAGATCAAGAAGCAAGAGGCGCGGGACCTGACCCGCTTCGACCTCGATTACGACCTGCCCGACCATTTGCTGCCCGAGTTTCCACCGCCGATGTTTCTGACAACGCGCCCTGATCTGGGCGACGTATCGCGAGGGAAGCTCGTGACGATGGATAACTTTTATGAACTCTTCAGCGGCATTCTGAATCCGAAACAACTGGAAGGGCTCCGGCTGCTGGTGGCACCGGTCATGCAGCAACAATTCAATCAAACGGACGACCGCCGCTCGACCCGGCCCAGCCGAGGCGTGACCTGTTTTGACTGTCACGCGAATGGACACACCAACGCCGCCACGCATCTGGCTGGCGACGTTCGGCCGCAGGAATTCCGGCACCGGATCGACACGCCCACACTGCGCGGAGTCAACATCCAAAGGCTCTTCGGTTCGCAACGGGCCTTGAAGAGCGTCGAGGACTTCACCGAGTTCGAGCAGCGGGCGGCCTACTTCGACGGCGACATCTCGCTCGCGACAAAGAAGGGCGTCAACATTCTGGAGCGCGGCAGCCAAGTCCATTTCATGGCCGAGTTCCAGGCTCTGTTGGACTTTCCGCCGGCCCCCAAGCTGAACGTGTTCGGCAAGCTGGACCCAAAACAGGCGAGCGAATCGGAGCTGCGCGGGCAGACGTTGTTCTCCGGCAAAGCGCAGTGCGCGACATGTCACCCCGCGCCGTATTACACCGACAATCTGATGCACAACCTGAAGGTCGAACGGTTCTTCAAGCCGCGGACAATTAACGGCCGCATGGCAACCGCAGACGGTCCGATTAAGAACTTTCCGCTGCGCGGCATCAAGGACTCGCCCCCGTACCTCCACGACGGCCGCCTGCTCACGCTCGACGATACCGTGGAGTTTTTCAACCTGATCCTGGAACTCAAACTGACCACGGACGAGAAGACCGACCTCGTTGCGTTCCTGCGAGTTCTCTGATCGCCCGACCTCGTGCCACTGTGGCTCTTGGTTAATCGAGACACCAATTTATGCGAGGAAGTTCCTATGAAGCCCAAAACTAAACCCGCTCTTTTGTTATCCCCCGAGGCGGAGCAAGCAACGCATTCAGCCAACTGGAGCGAACGTGAGCATGTCTCAGAGCAATCGCAAGTTGCGGCGCAGTCGCTGGTGGATGTAGCCGGCAGTCCGGAACATGCCAAGCATGCGATCGATGTCGTCGAGCAAAGTCAGAGCGCTTCGGCTGGCGACGATAGCACGCTGACTTCACCGACAAGCATCAAACGGAACGATCCGTTCTTGAAGGCGTTGGAAGACTTCGAAACGTCCCTCGAAACGCCGTTGATGTCGGGTGAATTGACTGAGTGGGTGACCACTGTCCAACGCGCGTGCGAACATGTGGGCGTGCTGTTGCGCGGTGACGTCCAACGCGAGCATGCTGCCTTGTACGCCACGATCTCACGGGAGGAGCCCGAACTATCGAGCCAAGTTGAAAAGCTGCGGGAGACCGACGAACAACTATCGCGCTTCGATTTCGGCAACATCCAGCTCAGCCTTAAGCAGTTGCTCGACCGCGCTCAATCGGCCGAACAAGACGAGGCGAAGGCGAAGCGGCTCAGCGCGGAAGCGGTAAAGCAGGCCCTGGCGTTCGTGATCAGCGCACGCACGCAAGAGACGGCGATTGCCACTTGGTTCAGCGAGTCGTTCAA
>Ga0326597_10013046_pt1 | contig 10934 bp, 13 predicted proteins | sample RVTome_12_FD_203789 | JGI IMG/M metagenome (GOLD analysis project Ga0326597, IMG submission 203789) | Soil microbial communities from uranium-contaminated site in the Upper Colorado River Basin, Wyoming, United States - RVT100D185 | ecosystem: Environmental > Terrestrial > Soil > Contaminated >... | reverse complement strand
CGCGGCGCACCGTTCTAGCCTGAGGTGGGTCGGCGACCTGCGCCGGCCGAGCGACCCGGTGGCACCCAGGAGGTATGACGATGGTGCCGAGATCCGACGTGCCGATCGTCGTGGAATCGCCGCTGATACCGGCCCACGTCCTGATGCCGCCCGCACCCGAGCGGCTCCCCCGAGGCCAGGTAGAAGAACCCCAGCGCCAGATGGAAGAAGCAGCCGACCTCGAGGCCCTTGACCCCGCCGCAGAGGCGTTCCTCTGGTTCGGTTAGTCAGCCTTGGCTCTTCGGATCGACGAGGATCGGATCATCCCTCGGCGGCTTCCCGAAGAGCATTCGCGTCGATGACGATCAGTTGCCGATCCTGAACGCGGATGACTCCGTCGCGCTCGAGGGCATTGAGCGCAAGCGTCACCGACTCCCGTCGGGTTCCGATCATGTCCGCGAGTTCGCGATGGCTCAGCCCAGGCCGGATCCTGTCCGCCGCGGGATCGGACGTCAGTCGGCGTTCCCGTTCGAGGAAGGCCAGCACCAGGTTGGCGACTCGCCCATGCACGTCGCGGAAAGCGAAGTCGGCGATCCGTTCGCGAGCTTCCTGAAGCTTCTCGCCCATCGCCTCGGCGAGCCTCAGCCCCAGCGCGGGATCCCGGCTTGCCAGGGCCAGGAACGCGTCTCTTGACGTTCGGCAGACGACGACTTCCTCGAGCGCCTCCACGTAGAGGTCCTGGGCTGCTGCATCAACCATCCCGATCTCACCGAACGCGTCGCCCGGTCCCAGGATGGCGATCGTCTGCTGCTTGCCGTCTCGCGACGTTCGATACACCTTGACCCGCCCGCTGCTGATGAAGGTGACGGACGACATCGGTTCGCCGGCCTCCTGGAGGAGCGCGCCATGGTGGTACATCGCCATCGCGGACTGGCGGGCCATCGCCTCGACGGTCCGCTCGTCAAGGTGGCGCAGCATCCGGCTGGCCTGCACATACCAGCAACCCGGCAGCCGGTGTACAGGGTTTCGCAGCCGGATCGGCACGGCCGGGATCTTGATCGTGCCCACGTCGACGCCATCCTGCCCCTCCCGACCCGTCGGGGCTGTGTGCCAGCGCACGGCTCTCGGAACCTCCTCCGGGAACCGGCGGGACCGTGATGCGCACCACAGCCTGCGTCACCCGCCGAGCGTAGGTTGGCGACCTGCGGCAGCCCAGCCGACGTCACTCATCAGTAAGGAAGGCAACGATCACCATGGATCTCCGTCGGATCGTCATCGCTGGCATCGGAGCCAGTCTCGTCATCGCCATGTTGGAGATGGTCTTCGAAGCGCTCATTCCCGATGGCGCCGGCTTCTTCGGCGCACCGATCGCCATCGGTGCCGCGCTCGTCCGCGAACTCCAGGGCTCGGCCAACCCGATCCCGTTCCACTTCGCCGCTCTCGGGCTCGGATTGATGGGTCACATGATGAACTCCATCATCCTGGCGGCCGTCTTCGGACTGTTCGTTTCGAAGCGAACCTTGTCGCCCGGCGCCACGGTCATGGCCGGCATGGCCTGGGGTGCGGCCGTATTTGCCGGGATGTGGTTCATCGTCGTGCCGATCGTCGACCCGCTGATACTCAACCTCAATGCAGCCGCATTTCTCGTCGCGCACCTCATGTGGGGCGCCGCGCTCGGCTTCATCTGGACCCGGTTCGGTGCATCGTCGGAGCTCAGCCACGCCCACTGATCCAGGCGATCAGCCACGGTAGGCTTGCCGGATCGCGGTCCAGCCTGAACATGAGGGCGACCGCCATCCGGATGGCGGTACCGCATGACCGACACGCGGGATCCCGACCCCGCCGACCGCTGGCGCATCCTTGCTCTTCTCGGGCTCGGGGAACTGCTGGCGATGTCTCCGTGGTTCAGCGCGTCCGCGGTCGCACCGCTGCTGACCGGCGAATGGGGACTCACGGGCCTGGACTTTCCACTGCTGACCGTCGCCGTGCAGCTCGGGTTCGTCGTAGGGGCTTTGCTGTTGGCGGTGACGAGCGCTGCGGACGTCGTTTCCGGGCGGCTGCTGTTCCTCACCGGAGCCGCCTTGGCCGCCGCTGCCAACCTGGGCTTCGCGTATGTGGCCCGGGATCTCGCCTCGGCCATCCCCTTCCGGTTCATCACCGGGTTCGCCTTGGCCGGCGTCTATCCGATCGGCATGAAGCTGATCGCCGGGTGGTTTCGCCTGGACCGCGGCCTCGCGATCGGCTTCCTGGTCGGGGCCCTGACGGTGGGATCGGCGCTGCCGTACCTGTTTCGGGCGATCGGCGTCATGTCGGGTCTGGACTGGCACGCGGTGGTCGTGAGCGCGAGCATCGCGGGCATCTTCGGTGGGGTCATCGTCGCCGCCACGGTGTCCGCCGGTCCGTTCGAGACGAGAGCGCCGCGGTTCAGCCTCAGCGTCGCGCGTCGAGCCTTCAGGGAGCGATCCGTGCGCCTCGCCAACCTGGGCTACCTCGGGCACATGTGGGAGCTCTACGCGATGTGGACGTGGATCCCGGGGTTCTTCGCCGCCAGCTTCGCGGCGGCCGGCCTTCACGACCCAACGGCCGCAAGCCTGGCTGCCTTCGTCGTGGTGAGCGTCGGCGGCGCCGGTTGCGTCGCCGCCGGACGTGTTGCGGACCGCGTCGGCCGGACGGCCCTGACGATGACGGCTATGGCGATCAGCGGAACGAGCGCGCTCGTCATCGGGTTCCTGTTCGGGGCGCCGCCGGCCCTCACCCTGCTGCTCGGCATCGTCTGGGGGGTGACCGTCGTCGCCGATTCCGCCCAGTTCTCGGTCGCCGTGACCGAGCTGGGTCCACCGGGGACAGCCGGCTCGGCGCTGGCGCTGCAAACGGCAGCCGGCTTCCTGCTGACCGGCCTGACGATCCTGCTCGTGGGAGGCCTCACGTCGGCGGGTGGCCCCGGTTGGCAGGTGGCGTTCGCCCTGCTGGCGATCGGACCGGCGGTGGGTATCGCGGCGATGGGCCGGCTCCGGAGCCTGCCGGAAGCCACGCGGATGGCAGGCGGTCGCCGATGACGCGTCAGGAGTCGGCGACAGGACCGGGTGTCGGCGCGGACGACGATGGCGTCCGCCAACGGCGCCGCGCAGCAACCCATGCGACCGCGACCGCGACGAAGGCTAGAGTGGCAGGCCCAGGTCTAGGAGCAGGGCGGTCGCGCCCATCCCGACCGATGCGAGGATCGGAGACCGAGGCAGCACGCGATCGCCACCAGCGGTACCCCGAACGCGGCGAGCCGTTCCCGGTTCATGCCGGTTCGACCGGTGCTGACCCGTCGGACTCTGTGGCGAGGACGAGGCACGAGGTCAGGCGATCCTCGTTCTCCCGGACGATCGACTCCGCCGCGACCAGCATCTCGTGGACCCGGGGATCAACCAGCTGATAGCGATTGAAGCGACCGTCGACCGTCCCGACGACGTACCCGCACCAGCGCAGACAGGCGAGGTGGCTGGACACTCGGCCCTGGGTGAGACCCAGATCCGCCTGAAGTTCGGTCACCGTGCGCGGACCCTCCGCCAGCAGCTCAAGGATCCGAACCCGCGTTGGATCGGCGAGGCCCTGGAAGAAGGTCGCCAGGACCTCGGACCGAGATAGCCCTTCGGCCCGGGTCGCCGCGATGGGCAGGTTGCTGGTCATCGATCGCCTCGAACGTGACGAAGGTCACTGGATTTCGCAAAGCATACGGCATATCGTATTTCAACACAAGATGTCGTCTGTAGATACTGTATGAGGAGTCAACGTCATGGATCAGCCGATCGTCTACATCGATCTCGGGGTCGGAGGGATGACCTGCGACGACTGCGTCGTCCACGTCACTGAAGCGCTCGAGGCCGTCCCCGGTGTCGAGAATGCGACCGTCGACCTCGCATCCCGGAGCGCGATGGTCACGGCGAGCCCCGACGTCGCGGCGGAAGCCCTGGCGGCGGCCGTTGCCGCGACCGGTCAGTACAACGCCTTCGAGCGACGACGCCGGCCGGCATCCGATGCCTGATCCGTTCGACCTGCTGATCCTCGGATCCGGCTCGACCGCCTTCGCCGCCGCTATCGGCGCGAGCGAACTCGGTGCCCGGGTCGCCATGGTCGAGCGGCGCACGCTCGGCGGCACGTGCGTCAATCGCGGCTGTCTGCCCTCGAAGAACCTGATCGAAGCCGCCCGGCTCGTCTGGGACGCCGCCCATCCGCGCTTTGACGGCCTCGCGCCGGCTCAGCTAAACGTGGACTTCCCGACGCTCATCGGCCAGAAGGACCAGGTCGTGCGCGACTACCGGGCGAAGAAGTACGACGCCGTCGCGGACGGGATGACGGGTCTCGAGATCCTCGAGGGCAACGCCGCGTTCGCGAGTTCGACCACGATCTCGCTCGACAGCCGGACGATCGCCGCCGACCGGTTCCTCATCGCGACCGGCAGCCGTCCGATCGTGCCTTCGATCCCGGGCCTCGACAGCGTGCCGTACCTGACGAGCGACCTGCTCGACGCCGACGAGACCGGGCGACTGACCGAGCTGCCCGAGTCGCTCATCGTCCTCGGCGGCGGGTACATCGCGGTCGAACTGGCCCAGATGTTCTCGCGGCTCGGCACCCGGGTCACGATCGTCGCGCGGTCGGGCCTGCTCCGCGGCTACGAGCCGGAGTTGGGCACGACGTTGTCAGCGGTCTTCGCCGCGGAGGGGATCGAGGTCCTCGGCGATACCCGGACGGAGCGCGTCTCAGGCGACAGCGAGGGCGTCGCGGTCGCGGTCGAGACGCCGTCGGCCGGACGGATCCTCCGGGCCCAGCGGCTCCTCGTGGCGACCGGCCGCCGCCCGAACTCGGACGCCATCGGGCTTGACCGGATCGGGGTCGAACTCGACACCGACGGCTATGTCGCCGTCGACGCGGAACTGCGCACGAGCCTGGCCCATGTCTGGGCGGCGGGTGACGTCATCGGTCGTCATCGCGGATCGCAGATGGCCACGCCAGTCGGGGCCCGCCAGGGCCGGATCGTCGCCGAGAACGCGTTCCGCGGCGCGCGGCGCCGGGTCGACCACGAGGTCATCCCGCGGGCGATCTTCACCGACCCGCCGGTCGCCGTCGTGGGTCTGACCGAAGCCGAAGTCAAGAGCAGGCATCTGCCGGCGGTGACCGCAACGACGCCGCTCAAGTACGTCCCACGGGCCGGCGCGATCCATCGACCCGAGGGTCTCGTCAAGATGATCGCCTCGACGGTCGACGAGCGGATCCTGGGTGTCCACATGATCGGCGAGTCGGCGGCGGAGGTGATCCACGAGGCAGCGATGGCTATGCACTTCCAGGCGACCATCGACGACTTCGTCGATCTCATCCATGTCTATCCAACGATGAGCGAGGCGCTCAAGATCGGTGCCCTGGCGTTCCGCAAGGACGTGACGAAGCTGTCCTGCTGCGCCGAGTAAGTTCACATCGGCTTGCGGCGTTCTAGCCCCGGCCCGACATCATGACTCGCAGTGGTTCGGCGAAGGCCGTCACGATGAGTAGCGCGCCGGCCACCCGAAGGAGGATGCCGTGTCGAGCGGCGACCCAGCGGGCGAACACCTGGCCGCGCGCCGCGCTCACCAGCGAGAGCGCGATCAGCGGAAGACCGAAGCCGAGCCCGAAGACGATGAAGGTCCCGATCCGGGCGCCCGCATCGCCGAGCCCGATGGAGATCGCGAGGAGCGCGATCAGGAACGGACCGGAGCACGGGATGGCGATCGGCCCGAGCATCATCCCGTAGACGTACGCCTGCGCCCCCGGATGATCGATGACCGGGACCCGAACCGACGCCATTCGCGCGAACGGGTTGCGTCCGGCTAGAAGAAGCAGGCCCAGGGCGACAAGCACGGCCGTGGTCGCCGGGACCAGGACCGTGAGCAACCCCGACAACGGCACAGCCAGCGCGGATACGGCCACGCCGACTGCGATCACCACCGTGAGCACGCCGGCGACCACGGCGAGACCCAGGAGGGCCGTCCCTCGCTCGGCGGCGGCGGCATTCCCCGCCAGGTAGGCGATGAACCCGGGGTAGAGCGGCAGCAGACACGGGCTCATCGCGGCGCCGACGCCGAGCAGGAATGGCGCGAGCAAGGTGTCCATCGGCGGCTCAGTCGCTCGAGGGCCCGCGGGCTCAGGGCAGGTTCTGAGAGAAGGACTCCACGAGGTCGTCCGCGCCGTGGATCCCGAAGTTCTGCTCAACGACCTCGCCGTCCGGTCCGACAAGGATCAGCGGCGTCGAAGGCGGCGACAGGATCTGGTCACCGAATGTCGCGGCGAGCGACCGGGCGACATCGGGACCGGCGACCACGAAGCGCCAGTCGTAGCCCCACCGCTCCGCGTAGTCGGCGAGATCCTCCGCGCGTTCGTTGGGGTCTACGTCGAGACTGATGTAGACGACGCCAGGGTTCGCCAAAGTGCGAAGGGCCGCTCGTGCTTCACCCTGCTGGATCGCGCAGTTCGTGCACCAGGCGGCCATCGGTTCGATGGCCACGAGCTTGCCGCGCAGCCCGTCGATGGTGAACGATTGACCCGACCTGACGTCGACGAGGTGGGTCGTCCGCCAGACTTGATCCGCGGGCGCCGAGGATGCCCCGGCAGCGGGCGCGCACGCCGCGACGGCCACAACGACGGCAAGGAGCCACGAGGATCTCGATCGGCGAGTCATCGGTCGCTGACCGTCACCCCACGTACCGGTCGTCCACGTAGCACCAGATGAATCCCGACTCTGCGGGCATCTGGTAGATGATCGGGTGGCCTTCATTGTTCGCATGCGATCGGGCGTGGCCTGCCTGCGAGTCGCAGCAGCCGACGTGCCCGCATGTCGCGCACAGACGCAGGCTGTTCGTGCTCCCACAGCCCTCGCAGCGGGCCCCGCTGGGGGCAGCCCGCTCATCGGGGATGTGCTCACAGGTGGTGGTCACGGAACCGCCGAAGCGGCGAAGCATGTCCATGCCCCGACCCTAGAGGTGCCACGCGGATCGTTCTGTGACCCAGCTTACGGCGAGCGCCTGGCAGCGTCCGCCACCATGCTGTCACGGAGCCGCACCGACTCGGAGGTGTGCGCTCCGGCCAACTCGCCATTGGAGCTCGATCCGTGCCGGATACCGCGTCTCCCTACGGACAGCGCCTGACACACGAGCGTGCCGCCAAGGACGCCTTCTTTCGAACGTCACCGCACAGTCCCATCCCGGCCATCGAGCGGCCGCGGTTTGAGGGGCTTGCGTACTTCTCCGCGGATCCCGAGTTTCGATTCGAGGGCCTTGGTCTGCAGGAACTGGTCGGCGATGGGCTGACGGAGATCCAGATCGCGACAGCGGACGGCGGGTCGCGCCTCGCGCGTCGGCTGGGGACCCTGACGTTCCCGCTGCATGGTCAGCCACGAACCTTGGCCGCCTACGGCCTCGGCAGCGGAGATGGGTCCTTGTTCGTCCCGTTCCTTGACGCGACGAGTGGGACGGAAACGTATGGCGCGGGTCGCTACCTGGATCTCGAGCCCGAGCCGGATGGCACGTACGTCCTGGACTTCAACGCGGCCTACCACCCGTACTGTGCGTACTCGCCCGATTTCTCCTGTCCGCTGACCCCGGCCGAGAACCGACTGCCCGACCGCATCGAGGCCGGCGAGCGCCTGGCCGCCGGGGAGGCACATTGACCAGGGCGGGCGTGGAGCCGGCTGTCATGCCGCCCAGCCTGGCTCCCCAACCTCGTCCCGAGGGCGAGATCCTGCACGAGATCACCCGATCCCTCTGTCCGGAGTGCCGTGCCGTCATCGATGCGCAGGTCCTGCTGCGTGATGGCCAGGTTTACATGCGCAAGCGTTGCGACACGCATGGCTGGTTCGAGAGCCTGATCTACGCCGATGCCCGGGCCTCCGTCGAGCAGGCAAAGTACAACAAGCCCGGTCAGGCGCCCGCCCGGATCTCCGCGGAAATCCTGAAGGGTTGCCCGCTGGACTGCGGGCTGTGCTCCGAGCATCGGCAGCACACCTGCCTCGCGCTCATCGAAGTGAACAGCGCGTGCAACCTGGACTGTCCGGTCTGCTTCGCGAATGCCGGCGCAGGCTTCAACCTGACCCTCCCGGAAGTGGAGGGGATGCTCGATCGCTTCGTGGAGCTGGAGGGCCACCCCGAGGTCGTCCAGTTCTCCGGGGGCGAACCCACCATCCACCCTGACCTCATCGAGATGATCGCGGCGGCCCAATGGCGCGATATCCGCTACGTCATGGTCAATACCAACGGGCTGCGGATCGCCAACGACCCGGAGTGGTTCGAGCGGTTCGCCGCCCTGCGCCCGCTCATCTATCTCCAATTCGACGGATTGACCGACGAGACGTACCAGGTCATCCGCGGCGAGCCACTGCTGGCGACGAAGCTGCGGGCCCTCGACCGCCTGGCGGAAGCGGATCTGCACGTCATCCTGGTCGCCGCCATCGAACGGGACGTGAATGAACACGAGGCCGGGCGGATCGTCGAGTTCGGACTGCGCCATCCCGCCGTCCGCGGCGTGATGTTCCAGCCGGTGACCCACAGCGGCCGACATCCCGATCACGATCCGCTCCGCAGGATGACCATCCCGGACGTGCTCCGGGCCCTGGACGCGCACCCTGGTGGCACCTTCCGCGCGACCGACTTCGTGCCGATCCCGTGTTGCTTCCCGACCTGTAGTTCCGTGACCTATGCCTATCTCGGTGACGACGGTGAGGTCATCCCGCTGCCCCGCATCCTGGAGGTGGACCGATACCTCGACTACATCACCAACCGCTCCCTGCCCGCGATCGACCGCGACGTCCTGCATGCCCTCGAAGGATTGTGGTCGGCCGGCTCAGTGCCCGGCGACGCGCAGTCGGAAGCGTTCGTGTGCGCGGCCTGCGATCTGGACCTGCCGGCCCTGACCGATCTCGCCCGGCGCGTCTTCATGGTCCAGCTGCGCGATTTCCTCGATCCATGGACGTTCGATGTGAAGAAGGCGATGAAGTGCTGCATCGGGATCCTCCAGGACGACGGCCGGATGATCCCGTTCTGCACCTACAACACGGTCGGCTACCGCGAAGAGACGCGCCAGCGCCTGGCAGCCCGTCGACGCGGCGGCAAGCCGATCCCGGTACTGGAGGCTCGGGCGTGACGATGGAGTCGGGCGATGCGGCGGTTGCGTGCTGCTCAGCCCTGTACGGCAACCCCATCGCGGAGCTACTCGTCGGCGACTCGTTCCACCCGGGCGGTCTCGAAAGCACCCGACAGCTCCTCCGAGCGTCGGGGCTCCAGCCAGGGGCGAGATTGTTGGATATCGGCTGTGGCCTCGGGGCGAGTGCCCGAGTGGCAGCCTCCGAGTTCGGCCTGCAGGTGGAAGCGGTCGATCCCAGCGCGGCCGTGGTGGACCGGGCCAAGACGCGAGCCGCTTCGGCTCGAGTCCGCTGGTCGATGGCGGGCCTTCCGGCCCTTGGGTTCAAGGACGCATCGTTCGATGGCGTGCTGTCGGAATGCGTCCTCTCCACGGTGGACCGCTCGGTGGCGCTGACCGAGATCGCACGCGTGGTCAGCCCCGGCGGCAGGCTGTTGATCAGCGACGTCGAGGCCATGGGCGTGGCGATACCGGCTCTCGGCCATCGGATCGTCGGTAGGGCGTTGTGCGTCGATGATGCCTGGGGCCCAGGTGAGATGGACAGGCTTCTACCGTCCGCCGGGTTTCGGATCGCCGAACGCTGGGATCGATCGCGCGCGATCGCCGAACTGGCCGACCGGATCGAAGCACGCCTCGGTGTCGCCCGGATCGCCGCACGAGATCTGGGCCTGGACCTGGCCGGCCTCCTTACTCCTTCGAACGGGGACGCCGGTCGGCCATTCACGCTCGAGGCGGCACGCGATGCCCTCGAAGCCGTTCGAACGGCGGTGCGGGACGGCACCCTCCGCTATACCGCCGTCGTCGCGATCAGGGGAGACGCCCAGTGACCAAACGCGCCCGGGCACGCCGCAAGCGGAACCGCCTGCGCACGTGCGGCGGTTGACTTCGAGGGCGATCCCGCCGACCCCGCACCCGAGGTCCAACAGTCGGTCGGACGCACCGGGCTCAAGGGCGCGGACGAGCGCGTCCAGGTCTTCGGCGGTCGCATAGCCGTGGGCGGTCATGCCCGGCAGCGGTGCCGTCAGCTGCAGGAATCGCATGCCCTCGGGCGATCCGGTCAGCAGCCGGTAGCTGGACTCGAAATAGAGCCGGGCCACCCGGGTCACCCAGCGATCGGTAGGCGCCATGGCCATGACGATACGGCAGCCCCTGCGTAAGCCACCCCACAGCATTGCCCGAGGAGCTGCGTACGCTGGGATCATGTCGCTGCCGCAGACCATCGCTCTTCTCGTGACGATCGGACTCGTGGCGGCCGCGTGCGCGTCCCCGGCCGGGCTTGCGTCCCCCGGCGCGGGGACGTCGTCGCTCCCGGGCGAGCCGTCGTCAGCCCCGGGCGGCAGCGGCACGGAGGCCCCGAACCTTGGCGATCTGCGCGTGACCACCGCGGGTTGGACGACGGACTTCTCGATCGCCTCGGTGGATCTCGGCGAGTTCCAGGGCGGTGGTCCGCCCAAGGACGGTATCCCACCCATCGACGAGCCTCACTTCGAAACGATCGCCGACGCCCAGGCCTGGCTCGCCCCGACCTCACCCGTCATCTCGCTCGAGATCGGCGGTACGGCGCGAGCCTACCCGCTGGCCATCCTCGTCTGGCACGAGATCGTGAACGACACGCTGGGCGGGACTCCGGTCGTGGTGACGTTCTGCCCGCTCTGTCACACCGCGCTCGTCTTTGAGCGGACACTGGACGGGACTCTCCACGACTTCGGGACGACCGGCAACCTGCGCTTCAGCGATCTCGTGATGTACGACCGCCAGACCGAATCCTGGTGGCAGCAGGCCACCGGGCAGGCCATCGTCGGGACACT
>Ga0326597_10013045_pt1 | contig 10934 bp, 12 predicted proteins | sample RVTome_12_FD_203789 | JGI IMG/M metagenome (GOLD analysis project Ga0326597, IMG submission 203789) | Soil microbial communities from uranium-contaminated site in the Upper Colorado River Basin, Wyoming, United States - RVT100D185 | ecosystem: Environmental > Terrestrial > Soil > Contaminated >... | reverse complement strand
TTGCCGGTTGCCGGTTGCTCATTGCTCATTGCTCATTGCTCATTGCTCATTGCCGGTTGCCGATTGCTGATCGCCTCTTCCCGGTACCATGCGTCCATGGCGAAGGCCGCCTACCTGCGCGTGTACCTCCCGGCCGATCGGCTGGAGGAGCCCCTGGTTCATGTCGCCGAATACGACGCCCGTGGCCGAATGCTCACCCGTGGCGAGTACGGCGTGTGGGAGGAGTCGGTGCGCGAGGACGCCTTCGTGCTCGAAGACCAGGGTCGCCGCTACGTGTGCCCTCGCTATCCCCGCCTGCGGATGCTCGAGGGGCTGCTGGCGTTCCGCAACGCCTACCGGGGGCCGACGGCCTCGGTGCTGGTCCCCGAGGCGGCCGCGGCGCGGGCCGCTCGCGAGCTCGACCGGATCCAGGAGCGGCACCCGTCGGCCCGCAGCCATATCCTCACCTCCCCCTTCTACGTGCCGCTCCGGTGGTTCGCCGCATTCGATCCCGCCGAGCGGTTGCTGGTCGAGGACGACGCCGGCGCGTTGACGATCCGCTATCGAACGCGGATGCGCGATGCGCTGCGCCGGATGCGGCGGTCGGCACAGGTGCTCGAGGACGCCGGATTCGACGACGCCATCGTCGAGCAGGTGTCGGATCTCGTCGCATGGATGCAGCCGTTCCCGCCGCGATCACTCCTCGAGTTGGACTACGGAGATGTCGCCTCGCTGTTCAGCGCAGCCGAGCTCGCCATCGACGAATCGGCGGCTGAGGTGGCCGCGAGCCTCAACGCCCTCGAGGAAGGCGACTACGAGGGTGCCGGCGAGCACTACTCGGCGGTGGCGTCCCGCTGGGCCCATGCCCAGTCGCTGGTGTATGTCAACTGAGGATCCTGCCGCGGCGATACCCGGCGGTCCCGTCGAGCGTCAGATCCGCGAGGCGATCGAACGCGGCGAGTTCGATGCCCTGCCCGGAGCCGGCAAGCCGCTCCCCGACATCGATAGTCAGTACGACCCGGCGTGGTGGGCGAGGCGTTGGGTCGAGACGACGCGGCGTCAGGAGGCCGCCGACGAGCTGCGCCGCATGATCCGCGCCGAGGTCCCTCGCCTCGAGGCGGCACCTGACCGCGAAGCGGCGGCGCGTCGCGTCGCCGAGCTCAACGGCATGATCGCCGAGGCCAACGAGTTTCTCGGAGAGTCTGAGCGAATCCCGCCCGTCACCCTGTGAACAGCCCCGCCCCCGACAGGCTCGGCCGACCCGGCAACGGCGTCTACCCTCCCGCCATGGACGACCTGCCGACTCGCCGTTGCTCGCAGAGTGCCTTCCCCCGGTTTGGCGAGAACCGCACCGAGGAAGACCGGGCCCGATGAGGCGTGGAACAGGGCGGCATCCGTCGATTGACCGGTTCGGTCGATGACGCTGCTCCAGAAGTCCGTCGGCGTGTTGGCGCGTCGCGTCAGTCGGCGAGGCTTCCTGGCGCGAGCGGCGATGGTGGGGACGGCACTCGCGGTCGCTCCACAGCGCTACCTGTTCGAGCCGAGGTCCGCGTACGCCGTCGCCTCCCGGTATTTCTGTGACTCGAGGTGCAGTGGGTTCGGCTGTAGCTGCGGCAACCTCTGCTGCCAGGGCTGGACCGAATTCTGCTGCGCCACCCATCCGGAATCGGGCAACACCTGCCCACCGGGGACCATACCGGGTGGGTGGTGGCGAGCCGACGGTGCCGGGCTGTGCGACGTGAATGGGGTCACCCAGCCCCGGTACTACATCGACTGCAACGCCACCTGCGATCCCGGGTGTAGCAATGTCAACAACGGGACCTGCGGCCCGGCGTGCCACGACTTCGTCTGCCAGTGCGGCCAAGAGCAGTGCGACCACCGCAAATCGGCATGTACCCGGTTCCGCTACGGCCAGTGCAACGATCAAGTCCCCTACCTCGGTGCGGTCGTCTGCCGCTATGTCACCTGCACCCCGCCGTGGGCGTGGGACCCCGAGTGCGAGCCGGAGCCGCAGCTCTTCGCCACCCAGACCACCTACCACGATCGGCCCTGCCTGCACGACCGTGAACCGATGCACAGCTTCTTTGCGGTGCAGCGTGGATCGACGCTCAAGCTCCGGGAGGGTCACTCGGGCGGAGCGCCCGACTTCACTTTCGAGTACGGCACCGCGGCCGATCTGGCGGTGTTCGGCGACTGGAACGGCAGCCGGGCACGGACCGTCGGCGTGGTGCGGGGTGGCGGCGCCGGCCGGATCGGCGATGGCCGGATGACTTGGCACCTGAGGAATACCAACAGCAACGGACCCGCCGATATCGTCATCGAATTCGGTTCGGTCGGTGAGATACCGGTCGTTGGGGACTTCAACGGCGATGGGATCGACGAGATCGGGACGTTCCGCGCCGGGCAGTGGAAGCTACGACACACCCTGGGGGGCAGCCCCACCTTCGACACCATCCAATTCGGCGAGGCGGGCGACCTCCCCGTCGTCGGCGATTGGAACGGCGACGGCACTGCGACCCTCGGTGTGGTCCGCGGCCAGGTGTGGATCCTCAAGGAACCCCACGGACCCGGCTCCGACGACGTCCAGTTCAGCTTCGGCGCCAACGGGGCGACGCCCGTGGTCGGCGACTGGGATGGGGACGGAGTGGACGGGCCCGGCTACGTGGTGGGCAACACCTGGACCGTCAGGAGGGATTGGTGGACTACCACCACCAAGAGCTACACCTTCGGGCACCACAACGACCATCCTCTGGTCTGGGGCCGGGAGGTGAGCCGCACTTGACCGCAGTGGTCGCCGTCGAGACTTTCGTGATTCTCCTGCTGGCGGTGCTGGTCGTCGGGCTGCTGCGCAGTCACGGCGAGATCCTCCGGGCGCTGCGCGATCTTGGAATCGAGCTCGACGAGGTCGACGCCGATGCCGTGCCCCGGCCGATTCCGCGCCGGACCAACGACACCGCCAACGGATTCGACATCTCGGGGATGACCCCGGAGGGTGCCCAGCGTGCGGTTGGCGTGGTTGGCGCCCGCCACACCACAATGCTTGCCTTCCTGTCTTCGGGCTGCCTCACCTGCGCGAACTTCTGGGAGGCGTTCGGCCAGCAGCATCTCCGCTTTCCCGGCGAAGACACCCGCCTGGTGATAGTCACTAGGGGACCCGAGGCCGAGAGCGCCGCGGCGATCACTGCCAAGGCTCCCCATGGGGTCACCACGGTGATGTCGAGCGAGGCCTGGGATCGCTACGGCGTCCCGATCACCCCGTACTTCGTGCTGGTCGACGGGCCGTCGGGACGCATCGCCGGTGAGGGCGCCGCCGCCAACTGGAGGCAGTTGGAGTCCCTGATGAGACAGGCCGCCGCCGACGGGGGGATCCTCGATCGGTCCGGCCGCCGCGATGCCGGTACCGCGGGCCGGCTCCGGAAGGCCGATGAGACCCTCGCTGCGGCAGGGATCACCCCGGATCACCAGAGCCTTCGGCCCGAGCAGATCGAACAACGGGAGGACGCATGAGCCCGGCAATCGTCGCCGCAGGTGTGATCGCGGTGTCCGCCGCCCTCCGCAGCCATTGGTCGCCATGAGGAGAGTCGATGCTGTCGAGCATCCATCCGCTAGGTGAGCGGACGAGAGGGAACCGATGGGGGACGACGGCGGCTTATTACGTCGTCGGCTCGATCGTCGGTGGGGGCGCGTTGGGGGCCCTCCTCGGGCTCGTGGGGACCGCCCTCGCCGGGGCGGTCGAGATCGCCGAGTCGATGGTGGCGATCGGGACGATCGCCGTGCTGGTGGTGGCGGCGCTGCTCGACCTCGGGCGCGTGCGGGTGCCGTCGCCCGACCGCCAGGTCGATGAGACCTGGATGATCCGCTACCGGTCATGGGTCTACGGCGCCGGCTACGGGTTCCAACTCGGCACCGGCGTGTTGACCTTCGTGAAGTCGGCCTCGGTGTACGGGTTGTGGCTGCTGGTGATCCTCGGTGGTTCCGTCCCTGGTGGGCTCGCGGTGGGCGCCTGGTTCGGCTTCGTCAGGGGTCTCGCCCTGCTCTCCGTCGCACGGGTCGATGATCCGGCGAGCCTGCGGACCTACTTCAAGCGGATGGCGTCGCTTGCCCCCGCCGCCCACGCGGTGGCGGTCGCCGGCCCGCTCGTCGCCGTCGTCGTGGTGCTCGCCGGGTGGGTGCTCGGATGAGGGTCAGCAGCCACGGGATCACCATGGAAGCCCCGGCAGGCTTCGACATCGAGATCTACTCGCGACCCGACATCGAGGGGCGCATCCTCCCCGACAACCCGGCGATCCTCCACGCGGCGAACTTCTGGCTCCCCCGGGAGCGCTCCGACTTCGGGCACGAGATCGTCGAGACGATGCGTCTGGTCGATGTCTTCCTGGCGCTGGTCGAGTACGGTCCCCGCGCTGCCAAGAAGGCGCTGTTCGCCCCCTCCGGCATCCCCGAGATCGACCCGGACAGCCTGAGCCCGGATGTGATCATGGGTGCGCCCTCCGGCCAGGCCGGGGTGCAGCGGTTCTTCCATGTTGGGGCGCGTGCTTTCAGCCTCTACGCGGTCGTTGGCTCCTTCCGGTTGCGAAGCCGCACGATGCCCCTGGTGGGAGAGATGCTCAGGACGCTCCAGGTACTGAGCATCTAGTGGTTCGCCTGCGTCGCGCCGGAGTCGCCGGCCTGCTTGTCGGGTTCGGGCTGACCCCGATGATGGTGGGCGCCACCGAGCCCCGAGCGGACACCTGCGGTGGCCTGGTGGTGACCATTCCCGGGACGGCAGGCGACGACGAGTTCTTCGGCACCGCGGAGGCCGACGTCATCCACGGGTTCGGCGGGTCGGACATCATCGACGGCCTCGGCGGCGACGACGTGATCTGCGGGGGCGACGGTGACGATGAGATCAACGCCGGGCCCGGTGACGACACCGTAGTAGGGGGCGACGGCGCCGACCAGATCGACGGCGGCCCCGGCAACGACGTCCTCCACGGCGGCCAGGGCCGCGATGTCATCGTCGGCGGCGACGGCGACGATGTGCTCGATGGCGGGCGCGGCGGGGACACCCTCAATGGAGGCGAGGGCAGCGATCTGCTCAAAGGCGGCAGGTACGACGACGCGCTGTACGGCGGCGCCGGCGACGATGTGCTCCAGGGGCACAAGGGCGACGACCTTCTCGACGGGAACGGTGGATCCGACACGCTGTACGGCGACCAGGGCGACGATGTCCTGCTGGGCCAGTTCCTCGACGACACGCTGTATGGAGGCCCGGGTAGCGACACCCTCGACGGCGGCCCGGATGACGATCATCTGTTCGGCGAAGACGGCGACGACATCCTCCAGGGCGGGGACGGGTCCGATGAGATCGTCGGCGGGCTCGGCACCGATTCGGGCCTCGGCGGTCCCGGTGATGACACCCTCATAGGAGGCGTCGGCGACGACGTCATGGACGGCGGCACCGGTTTCGACTCGGTGTGGGGGGGCGCCGGCGCCGACTACTGCTTCGGCGAGGTCCTTGCCGCCGACTGCGAATTCGCCTTCGAGCCGGAAGCGGAGGAGGCGCTCAAACTCGTCGACCCCGATTCCGAATCGTGCAACCCGGACGGGACGGTGTGCAGCCGCTCGCTCACCCTGATCGCCGATCGCGACTACCCCGTGGTCGAGGGATGGTGGGCGAACTACCTCGGCGAGGGGTTCAACGACCCCGGCACCACCTTCGAGCTGTTCGTGGACGATTTCGAGATCGACCCGTACAGCGTCGAGGTGGTGGTGGTCGACGGCATCGACGAGCGGGAGTTCCGCTTCGTGGTCTCCCTGGGCGGTCCGGGCTCTGCCGAGCTCGAGGGTCGCTGGTTCTGGAAGGGCGACCTCGCCTTCACAGTGACCCTCGAGGTAACCCTGGTCGACGACTAACGTCTGCGGCAGGTGGGAGCGGCGATGCCTCTGCCGGCCAGCCATTCAAGTTCCCGGGTGATCGACGCCGATGTCCTATCTGATGCGCAAGTCTCGAATCTGGCTTCTCGCCGCGCTGGGCGCCGCCGTGCTCGCCCTGGTGCTGCCCGACGACGCCGCGGCGGCGTCGCCGAAGACTCTCTACAAGTACTACGGCACCGTCGCCTCGGTCGCCGACGGTGACACCATCTGGGTCGACCTCAACAAGGAAGACGAGGACGTTTACGTCCGGCTCTACGGGATCAACACCCCCGACGAGCACACCGACTGCTGGGGGCCCGAAGCGGACCTCCGTCTCACGGAGATCCTCCCCGTAGGCACCCGCGTCAAGGTCAAGGGGGACATCGAAGACACGCCCGACGCCTTCGGGCGGATCGCCTTCCGGGTGTGGAATCGAGACACGGGCCAGGAGGTCGCCAAGGTCCTCCTCGAGGAGGGTTACGGGCTCCCGATGCCTTCGAGCGAGCTCAAGGGCAAGGTCAACAAGGCGTATCGGCGCAAGGCCGGAATCGCCCAGGACGCCGGGATCAGGATCTGGGATCCCGAGTCGTGTGGCACCGGTCCGGACCAGAACCAGCCCCTGAGCCTCCGGGTGATGTGGGACGCCGACGGCAGCGATGATGCGAACCGGGCGGGCGAATGGGTGGAGGTTCGCAACGACGGCGACGAGACCGTCGACCTCGACGGCTGGCAACTCCGCGACGCCTCGGAGCACGTGTTCGATTTTCCCAATTCCTCGATGTCCGTCCTCGGTCCCGGTGAGAGCGTCCGCGTGGTGGGCGGCACCGGGTCAGGTGGGGGGGTCCTCCACTGGGGAAATACCAACGAGATCTTCTCGCAGGTCGGTGACGGCGCCTATCTGTTCGATCCCGACCGAGACATCAGGGCCTACCTGGAGTTCCCCTGCAAGTTCGAGTGCTCCGATCCGCTGACCGGCAAGGTGCAGGTGACCGCGGTGTACGACGGACCCGGCCAGGGTCCCGAGAGCGAGTGGATCGACATCCTCAACATCTCCGACGACCCTGTCGATCTCTTCGACTACCACCTCTGGGACGACGGGCACGTGTTCCATTTCGCCGAATCGTTGGCGCTTCCTCCGGGGCAGATCGTCCGTGTCCATGTCGGAACGGGCTCTGACTCGGGCTTCGACCTGTACTGGGGCAAGATCCAGACGCTGCTCCAGGACAGCGGCGACAAGGTGCTGTTGCGGGGTATGGACGGTCGGGTGGTCACCCGCTACAAGTGGCCGTGCACTCCGTGCGGTCCCATCGCCGACATCCACATCGAGTTCGTCAAGTACCGCGATGATCCAGGTCAGGAGTGGCTCGACATCCGCAACCGCACCGGCGAGAACCAGCCGATGGCCGGATGGTCGGTGCGAAACAAGGACACGATGTACTTCTTCGACGACGAGTTCGTGCTTGCCGCGGGCGACCGGGTCAGGCTCTTCGTTGGTATGGGAACCGATGGCGGCTCCAAGCTCTACTGGGGCGAGAGCGGCGGGACGCTCAACAACACGATCGATCACCTCGAGATCTACACCCCGTTCCAGGATGTCGCCGACTGCTCGGGTTGGGGCGGGTCGCCTTGCGACCGCTTCAACCCGATGGAGGTCGAGATTGACGTCGACTATCAGGGGCCGACCCCCAACGACGAGTCGTTCGAGCTCCACAACACCGGCGACAGCGCCATCGACCTCGAGCGCTTCAAACTCACCTACAAGGGTTATGTGTTCATCTTCCCGGACTTCACCCTCGGGTCAGATGACACGGTGACCGTCTTCGTGGGTTCGGGGACGGACACGCCCACGAAGCTCTACATCGGCGAGCCCGCCAACATCATCAGCTCCTCGGGCGAGGCCTTCCTCTACGACGCCGAGGACGGGGCGCTCGTCGCCTCGGTCGACTGGTAGGGGCGACTCGGTAGCCTGGCCGGGTGCCGGCGAAGAAGCAGAGCGGGCGGTTCACCAAGATCGGCAAAGGCATCAGGGATCCCGGCGCGGCTGTTCGGTACCTGCGGCGCACCTGGCGCAACCGCCGGATCACCAAGACCGCCCCCACCGATCACATCGCGTTCTATCGGCAGGTGATGGCCGACGACGTCGCCCGCGCCTCGGCGAACGCCGCGGTGGGCACCGCCGACGAGAAATCCTGGCTGTCTCTCGGCGAGCGCCAGTTCGCCTATCTCCGCGACCACGGACTCCAACCCGACCACCGCATGTTCGAGATCGGCTGCGGCAATCTGCGGGCAGGGTGGCGGTTCATCGAGTTCCTCGGCGTGGGCGCGTACACCGGCGTCGACATCTCGCCTGAGATCATGATCGCCGCCCAAGCGACGCTGGCCGAGCGGGGGCTCCAGGCCAAGCGCCCCTACCTGATGGTGATCGGCGACATGTCGTTCGGGGCGCTGCCCGATTCCCACTTCGACGTCGTCCATGCCCACAGCGTGTTCTCGCATTGTCCGGTGGACATCGTCGAGGCAGCGATCGCCGGGGTTCGCCGGGTGATCAGACCGGGTGGCTTTTTCGACTTCACCTACAACGAGAGCGGCGAGGACCGGTATTGGGGCACGCTGCGCGAGGACTACTTCTATCCCACCGGGATGCTCAACGATCTCGCCGCCAGGCACGGGTTCCGGCCGGAGCCGATGCACGATTGGGTGCACTCCCAGGCGAAGCTGCGGCTGTGGGCCAACTGAGGCCTCGCCGACGGCGACGGCGCTGCGGCGAGGATGTGGACTCTGCGGAGGATGTCCTGAGCGCCGGCCTACTCTCGGCGCGATGAGTGACGTACTCGTCGGTGCCTTTGGGATCGTGTGCGGGGTGCTCCTCGTCTCGGGCGCATTCAAGGTCCTCCAGCCGGGTGGCGTCACCGGGGCCGTCGGCTCTTTGGGGTTCGAGGCTCCCCGTTGGATCGGACGCCTCCTCGGGCTGGCCGAGATCGGGCTGGGGACCGCGGGCCTGGCCCTTTCCGGGTGGGTGTGGTCGGGTCTCGTCGGATCCGCCTATCTCCTGTTCGGAGCCGCCGTCATCGCCCTCATCCGCCGCGGAGGTGCCGAATCGTGCGGCTGCTTCGGCGAGATCACCAGTCCGCCGAGCGCCATCCATGTGGTGTTCGACCTGGCCGCCGCCGCCGTCGCCCTCGGGCATGCCGCCGCCGGGGGATGGCCGGGTGCGGCCGAATTCGCCGGCGATCTCGGCGGGCAGGCGATCCCGTTCTTCGGGCTCGTCGTCGTCGGGGTGATCTGCTCGGTGGCGATCCTGACGCTGCTACCGGGGGTCGCGACCGCGGTGCGGGTGGCAGCCACCGAGGCCGACGCGCGGCACGATCGGCTGCACGATCACGACCAAGGTGGTGCCGGGCTCGTCCAGATCGAAACGGGCGGCGACCGATAGCCGGGAGGGCTAACCGCCCGGGAGCGCCGCGAGGGCGGCGTCGATCGCCGGGTCGGTGTCGAACGTGAAGTCCTGCCACTCCACCGCCACCTCGATGTCGGGGATGATCCCATCGCGTTCCCAGTCGGCGTCGGGATCGGCGCGAGGGCGAAACACCTCGGCGGCGATCCAGATCATCGATCCGCCGGGGAGGGGGTACCCGTGGAGGGTTTCGACGTTGCCGGTGGTGGTCTCGCCGATCACCACCGCCGGCTCCCGGGCACTGAGGAGCCCGGCGACGACCTCGCCATAACTCTCGGTGTGGTCGCCGACCAGGATCGCCAGGGGCACCGTGTCGGTGTTGTGCACCGGATCGGCGCGGATGGTGAGGGTGCGGGTGCCGTCGCGGCTGATGTAGTCGCCGAGCCGTCCTCCGACGAACAGCGACATGATGGGTTCGGCGACGAGGCTGGAGCCGCCGCCGTTCATTCTCAGGTCGATGATGAGCCCGTCGAGCGGCCCGAAGTCCTCGAGGGCGTCGCGGACCTGGTCGTCGATCGTCAAGTCGAAGAACGTCGGGATCAGGACGTAGGCAACCCGGCGGCCGTCATCCGTGGGCACCAGCGCGGCGTGAATGGGGACGCTCCCTTGCACCCGCGCCCGCACCGCCGCCACCTGCCGATCCTCCTGCCCGGGGGAGCGGATCGTCATCACGACGAGACTGCATTCCGGGCCGCGGAGCCGGGACGAGCGGCCGCCGGGGTCGTCGCCCATCGGGACCCCGTCGACGCCGACGATGCTGTCGTGGGCCTGGAGGCCGGCGTGGTCGGCCGGGGAGCCGTGGAAGACGGCGACGATCGTCACCAGCTCATCGTCGTCATCGGTGACCGCGACGATTCCGATGCCCACGTAGTCGTTGTCTCCCGAGAACTGCTGGTCGTTCTCGGCGACCTCCTCGGGTGTCTCGAAACGTGAGTGCTCGTCGCCCAGAGAGTCCACGAGGTCGTGGAGCCGGTCATAGAGGTCGGCCGTGGCGATTCCGGCGGTGACGTCCTCGATCAGTGCTGCCATCGACCCGTCCCAGTCGGCACTCCCGAGTCCGGGGTCGAAGTAGACGGTGCGCACCAGCTCGTCGAGCTGGGTGACGAGGTCGAGTTGGCGATCCATCGGCAGGTCGGATGGGGGGATGGTCGTGGCCGGAGGATCGTCGAGCGGCAGGGTGGTGATCGTGGTGCCCGCACACTCGGGCGGCACGTAGGGCGAGCCGGGGATCGTCGTCGCCAGGGGATTCGTCGTGGTCGGGGGCGGAGAGGTCGCGGTGGTCGTCGGGTCGGCAGGTGCCGTGGTGGTCGAGTCGGCCGTTCCGATGATCAAGCTGCAACTCGAGGTGAGGAGGAGGGCGACAGACACCGCGGCCAGCCGGCGCGGGTTTCGACCCCGGGAGATCATTGAGCGAGGGTAAACGAGGGAAAGAGGTAGCAGCAGGCAGTTGACAGGTGGCAGGCTGCATGCTGGCAGGTGGCGGGGGGGTGGCAGGCTTGCAGGGCGTAGGAGGCTTCTGCCTGCTGCTTAGAGCGTGCGCCCAAAGGCTCGCCCCGGGAACAACTAACGGCGTGCCGAAAGCCGAGAGTTGATGGGACCTGCGACC
>Ga0326597_10013043_pt1 | contig 10935 bp, 12 predicted proteins | sample RVTome_12_FD_203789 | JGI IMG/M metagenome (GOLD analysis project Ga0326597, IMG submission 203789) | Soil microbial communities from uranium-contaminated site in the Upper Colorado River Basin, Wyoming, United States - RVT100D185 | ecosystem: Environmental > Terrestrial > Soil > Contaminated >... | reverse complement strand
ACCGAAGGGCACATCCAGCGGGCGGCCGAGCTGGCTGCGCGGGCAACCCACCCCATCAGCGACCAACGCGCCAGCAAGGCTTATCGAAAGCAGATGTGCCATGCCCTCACCCGCCGGGCGCTGCAACAGTGTCTCGGGAGGGACGCATGAAAAAGCTCACCATGGAATTACAGATCAAGGTCAACGGCGAGGACCAGGTTTTCTCGATCTCGCCCAACGACCGGCTCAGCGACGCGCTTCGCCGCCAGGGATATTTGGGCGTGAAGACCGGCTGCTACACGGGCGACTGTGGAACGTGTACGGTCCTGCTCGATGGGGAGCCGATCGTCAGCTGTCTCATGCTGGCAGCTCAAGCTCAGGGTGCTTCCATCGCGACGGTCGAAGGCATGGCGCGAGGCGGGCGGCTGCACCCGCTGCAGGAGGCCTTCCTCGACGAAGGGGCCGTGCAATGCGGCTTCTGCATTCCCGGCATGTTGCTGTCGGCGCAAGCGCTACTGAACCGCAATCCCGAGCCAAGCGAGGATGAAGTGCGCGAGGCGTTCGCCGGCAACCTGTGCCGCTGCACCGGTTATGAAAGGCCGGTGCGTGCGGTGCTGAAAGCCGCGGTGCGCATGAGGGGAGCCAAATGAGCCAGAGCAACCGTCCGCAGTTTCGCGTGGTGGGCCATGACGTCTGGCGCGTGGATGGCCGCCAGCTGGTTACGGGAGCCCCGGCGTTTACCGACGATTACCCTCAACGCGGCATGTTGATCGGAAAGATCCTGGGAAGCCCTCACGCCCACGCGCGCATCAAGCACATCGACACTGCAAAGGCCGAAGCGCTCGAGGGCGTGCATGCGGTTCTGACCTATCAGGATGTGCCGAAAGCCCGCGGCCCCATCGGTCGGCGCGCGGATCTGTTCAACCGAACGCCCTACACGCGCGCCGGTCAGGATTACCCGGAGCCTTCTCCGTGGGACTATTTCCTGCTGGATGATAAAGTGCGCTTCGTCGGCGACCGCGTGGCCGCGGTGGCTGCCGACACGGAAGAGATCGCGCTGGAAGCGCTGGAGCGCATCAAGGTTGCGTATGAAGTCCTGCCGGCGGTGTTCACCCCGCAGGAGGCGCTTGCTTCCGGTGCGCCCGTGATCCACGACGAACCCGATGTCGTGCACGTGAAGGACCCCAAGCGCAATCTGTGCGCCGGGATCGACGTACACCTGCGCGACGTGGCCGCGGGCTTTGCGCAAGCGGACCTGGTGGTGGAGCACACGTACCACGTTCATCGCGTTCAGCACGCGCAAATGGAGTTGCACACCGCCATATCCTATTTCGACGAGCACGACCGGTTGGTGGTGATCTGCAGCACCCAGGTTCCCTTTCACGTGCGCCGCCAATTGTCGATGGCGCTCGGACTGCCGATCGGCCGCATTCGCGTGATCAAGCCCAGGATCGGCGGGGGGTTCGGCGGAAAACAGGAGATGGTGATCGAAGACATCTGCGCCGCGCTCACCGTGGCGACGCATCGTCCCGTGCGCATGGAGCTGACCCGCCACGAGGACCTGTTCGCCGCGCGCTGCCGCCACCCGATGAGGATCACCATGAAGACCGGCGTCAAGCGCGAGGGGACCCTCACCGCCAACGAGATGATCGCGCTGGTGGATGCGGGCGCGTACGGCTCGCACAGCCCCACGGTCCCTACCAACACCGGCAACAAGAACCTGCCCCGCTATCGCTGCCCCAACGTGCATTACAAGTTCGACGCAGCCTATACGAACCTGTCCATCGCGGGAGCCATGCGCGGCTACGGCACGCCTCAGGGCGCTTATGCCATCGAATGCCACATGGATGAAGTTGCAGAAGCGCTGGGCATGGATCCCGTTGAATTTCGCCTGAAGACCACCGTGCGCGAGGGCGACATCGACGAGCTGTCGCCCCACATCTACGAGGTCAAGACGCAGGCCATCCAGACCGGCTGGCCCATCACCACCTGCGGCCTGCCCGAATGCTTGAAACAGGGCGCGCAAGCCATCGGATGGAACGAGAAGCGCCAGGCGTACGGCCGTTCCAACGCGCTCAAGCCCGTGATCCTGAAGGGCGTCGGCATGGCTTGCCTGTCCCAGGGCAGCGGCGTGGCCGCGATCGACACGGCCAACGCCACGGTGAAGCTCAATGAAGACGGTTCGGTCAATTTGCTCATCGGCGCGGCGGACATCGGCACCGGCGGCGACACGGTGATTGCCCAAATCGTGGCGGAAACGCTGGGCATCGCGGTCAGCGACGTGGTGCTCTACACCACCGACACCGACATCGTTCCGTTCGATTCGGGCGCCTATGCTTCGAGCACCACCTACGTCTCCGGCAACGCGGCGCTCAAGGCGGCCGAAGAGGTGAAAGACAGCATTCTGCAGATTGCCGCCAGCCTGATGGGCGAACCGCAGGGCCAACTGCGTCTGCTGGATCGCCAGGTGGTCGCTGCCTCCGGGAAGAAGCTGCCGCTGCGCGAGGCGGCCATGCACTCGATCTACGTGCTCAAGGAGCAGATCGAGCACACCGCCAGCTTTGTGTCCCCGGTGAGCCCGCCGCCGTTTGCGGCCCAATTCGCCGACATCGAGGTGGACAGCGAAACCGGCCAGATCCGCGTGGTGGAGTTCGTCACCGCCGTGGACGCAGGCACCATCGTCAACCCCGAGCTGGCGGCCGGCCAGGTGGACGGTGCGGTGTCCATGGGGCTTGGCTACGCGCTGATCGAGGAAATGGTCTTTGACGAAAAAGGTCGGCCCATGAACAAGGGACTGATCGACTACAAGCTCTTCAAGGCGAAGGGCATGCCCAAGCTGAAGACGATCTTCGTGGAAACGTATGAGCCCACGGGCCCCTACGGGGTCAAGGCCATTGCCGAGATTCCCGTCAACGGCCCCGCGCCTGCGGTGGCCAACGCCGTCAAGCACGCGTTGGGCGTGCGCATCTTCGACCTACCGCTCACGCCGGAGCGGGTGCTGCGGGCGCTGGGAAAGATGTAATGCGATAGGGCCGGCTGCGCCGGCCGGAGGGAAGCAGCCGCTGGCAGAGCCAGCCTGACCCCTTAAATCCGGCGAAAGGCCAGCGTCACGTTGTGCCCGCCGAAGCCGAACGCGTTCGACAGGGCCACGCGCACCTGGGCGGGGCGGGCTTGGTTGGCAATCACGTCCAAATCGCACTCGGGGTCCGGCGTTTGGTAGTTCATCGTGGGAGGAAGCGTGTTTTCCGCAAACGCCATCAGGGTCGCCACCGCTTCCACCGCCCCCGCGCCTCCCAACAGGTGGCCGATCTGGGATTTGGTGGAACTGGTGGGCGGGGGACGTTTGAAGACGGCGCGAATCGCTTGCGTTTCCGTCTTGTCGTTGAGCGGCGTGCTCGTACCGTGCGCGTTGATGTAGTCGACCTCTTCAGGTGCGATGTTTCCCTGTCTGAGCGCCAAGCGAATGGCGCGCTGGGCGCCCTCGCCGCCGGGGGCGGGTTCGGTGATGTGGTGTGCATCGGCGCTCTGGCCGAAGCCGGCGAGTTCCGCGTAGACGCGGGCCCCTCGCGCACGAGCGTGCGCCTCGCTTTCCAACAGCAAGACGCCCGCGCCCTCGCCGAGCACGAAGCCGTTGCGCGTGGCGTCAAAGGGGCGAGAGGCGGCTTGTGGGGTGTCGTTGTAGCGGGACAGCGCGCCGATCTGGTCGAAACCGGCGTAGGTGAGGGGCAACATGGCCGCCTCGGCGCCCCCCGCGATCATCACGTCGGCGTGACCCATGCGAATCAGGTCGCCTGCTTGTCCAATGGCATGCGCGGAGCTGGCGCAGGCGGACACGGTCCCGAAGTTTGGCCCTTTGGCCCCGCATTGCAGCGAGATCTCGGCGGCCACGTCATTGGGCATGAATTTCGGGATGAAGAAGGGGCTGACGCGCTTTGGACCCTTGCTGAGCAAGATGTCGTAATTGTCGGTCAGGGCCTCCACGGCGCCGATGCCGGTGCCCATCACCACGCCCATGCGGTCCTTGTCCACGGCGGACAGGTCAAGCTCGCTGTCTTCCAGCGCCCACTGCAGCGCGGCAAGCGCAAACTGCGCCGCTCGGCCGATGCGGTGCGCGCGGCGCTTCTCCATGTACTGAAGCGGGTCAAAATCCGCCAAGGGCGCGCCGATCTTGCACTCGATGCCATCCAGCTTCAGGAGATCGTCCACGCGGCGGGCGCCGCGAGCGCCTCGCTTGAGCGCATCCCAGAATGCGCGCTTGCCGCAGCCGATGGAGGTGACGACCCCCGCACCGGTGATGACGACCTTGGGAAAGCTTATAAGAGCACCTCGAGTTGAACTTGCGTGATGTCCAGCTGCCGCTTCAGATCCGCCCGCTGCTGAGGGTCGCTTGCCCGCTGGAGCTGCGACTGGAGTTCCTCTTTGCGCGCGGAGGCCCGGGCTCGGTCAATGCGTTCGGGCAGTTCGGCATGATCTGCAAAAGCCGTCACCTTGTCGGGGGTCACTTGCAGGATGCCCCCGTAGACGGCAAAGCGCTTGAGCTGACCTTGCACTTTGACGCTCAATGGCGCCACCTGCAACGGCGTCACCAGCGAGATGTGCTGGGGCAGGATGCCCAGGTTACCCTCGCTTCCGCGCGCGTGGACCTCTTCCACTTGAGCGCTGTACAACTCCCCTTCGGGCGTCAGCAAAGCAAATTGCATCATCCAGGTCACCTCGATTTGCCCGTCATCATAACTGGCGCCTCCCAAGGGATCAAGCAAGTTGGTCGGCCGCGGCGGTGAAGATGGAGAATTCTTGACAATTTTCGTGGACACTCCTATAATTCCCAACCATGGTGAGGCCGCACGCATGCGATGCGCGCGGCTGTGCTTTGGAGTGGAGGAGGTGACGACCCCATGTCTGAGCTGTTGACCTCGATCGGAAACCTGTTGATCGCAGCGGGCGTTGCGATTTTGCTGATGCGCTTGGGAGGGTATTTCGAGAACCAGTGAAGTCGCCCGCGCGTCCCGCAATTCACTCTACTCTTGCAGCAATCTCTTGTTCAAAGATGTCCCCTTTGTTGCGCGCTGTTTCAAAGGGGCGTCTTGTACGTGGTAGGCCATAAACCGGTCCAGCAGCGCGCTCCCCAGCACGATGTCCTGAGCGCCCAAACGCAGGCGCTCCAGCTTCGCCCACTCCATGGTGCGAAGCGCACTCAGCCCCTGAGCCAACCCGGCTTTCATGCGCCCGTCGCTTTCCAGGCGACAAGCCTGGCACACCACCCCGCCGCGCTCGAGCGAAAACCAGGGCGTCGGGGCGGGCTTGCGGCAGCGCACGCAGCTTTCCAGGTGCGGGGCCACGCCGAAGTTGTCCAGCAGCCTCAGTTTGTAAGCCAGCTCGTATAGGGCCACGGGGGCATCCTCCCGGTCCAGCGTGTGCAGCAAGGCGGCAAACAGGCCCAGGTTCTTCAGGTCGCGCTGCCCTTCGCGCACGAGGTGGGACAGCAATCGCGCGCCGTACAAGGCGCTGCTCAGGTGGTCGTAGTCGGCTTTGAGGCGGGGAAAATACTGCTTCAGCGTCACCTCGCGCAAGGGCTTGATGTTCTTTGCATCAACCAGCACGAATTCGCTGAGCGAGAGCAAATCGATTTCCGGCCCGAAGCGGCTGCGCAAGCGCCTTGCGCCCTTGGCGAAGACGGACACCTTGCCCAGGTCGCCGGTCAGCACGGTCAAAATCAGGTCTTCATCCTGGAAAGGGATGACGCGCAGGACGAAGCCCTCCGTCTTGACCAGCTGGCTCATGCGGGCGGAGGGGACCCACGCGCTGCGCCGGCGCCCGTGTCCCCTTCAGCTCGATTCATCGTGCTCCCGTCGGTGCGCAGCTCACAACTCCTTGATGGCTTTCGTCACCTTGGCGATCGCATCCTGGGCGCTGCCGAACAGCATCGAGGTGTTGTCGTTGTAGAACAGCTCGTTTTCGATGCCGGCAAAGCCCGGGTTCATGCTGCGCTTGTTGACGATCACCTGCTTGGCGTGGTCCGCGTTGAGGATGGGCATGCCATAGATGGGGCTGCCCACGTCGTGCCTGGCGGCGGGGTTGACCACGTCGTTGGCCCCGATGATGAGCGCCACGTCGGCGCGCGAGAATTCGTCGTTGATCTGCTCCATCTCATACAGTTTTTCGTAGGGCACGTTGGCCTCGGCCAACAACACGTTCATGTGGCCCGGCATGCGGCCGGCCACCGGGTGGACCGCAAAGCGAACGTCCACCCCGCGCTTGTCCAGCTCGTCGGCTAGCTGACGCACGGCGTGCTGCGCCTGCGCCACCGCCATGCCGTAGCCTGGAACGATGATGACCAGCCGGGCGTACGCCAGGGAGATCGCGGCTTCTTCCGCTTGAATGGGTTTCACGGCCTTGCCCGCCACGGCAGCGCCGCTGGACTGGACGTGCGCGCCGAAACCGCTGAACAGCACGTTGGCAATCGAGCGGTTCATGGCCACGCACATGATTTGGGTCAGAATCAGGCCTGAGGCCCCCACCAGCGCTCCGCTGATGATGAGCGCGTTGTTGCTGACCACGAAGCCCGCCAAAGCTCCTGCGATGCCCGAGAGGGAGTTGAGCAGGCAGATCACGACCGGCATGTCCGCCCCGCCCACGGGGATGGCGAACAGCACGCCAAGCACCAGCGCCACGGTCGTCATGATCAGGAACAGCCACGGGTCGCCGAAGCTGATGACCAAGTAGGCGCCGATGCCGACCGACGCCAGGAAGAACAGCAGGTTGACCAGCTGCTGGAGCGGGAAAAGAATGGGGCGGCCCGAGATGACCTCCTGCAGTTTTCCGGCGGCGACCACGCTGCCCGAAAAGGTGACGGCGCCGATGATGGTGGTCAGCATGATGGTGATCGACGTGTCGATCGACGGCATCGTGGCGGACGAGTAACGGAAGTATTCCGCAATGGCCACCAGCGCCGAGGCGGCGCCGCCGAATCCGTTCAAGATGCCGACCATCTGGGGCATGGCCGTCATCTTCACCTTGCGCGCCACGACGATGCCCGCCAGCGCGCCGATGGCAAGGCCAACGCCGATCATGGTGTAATCCACGATCTCTTCGAGCAGGACCGTCGCGATCACGGCGATCAGCATGCCGACCGCGGAAAGAACGTTGCCCTGGCGCGCCCGCTTGGGCGAGCTCAGCCACTGCAGCCCGATGATGAAGAACGCGGCGGCGACCATGTATGCCAGCGGGATGAAGACGTCAGTGAACGCTTTCATTTCTTCTCACCCGGCTTCTTCTTGAACATCTCGAGCATGCGATCGGTGACCAGATATCCGCCGACCACGTTGACCGTCGCCAGCGCGATCGCAACCAGGCCCAAGATCGTCTGCAGTTGCCCCTCCAGGCGCCCGCCGACCAGGATGGCGCCCACCACCGCGATGCCCGAGATGGCGTTGGAGCCGGACATGAGCGGCGTGTGAAGCAGCTGCGGCACCTTGGTGATCACCGAAAAGCCCGCGAATGAGGCCAGAACAAAGATATAAATCGCTGAGAGCAGTCCCTCGGTCATGAAACCTCCTTATGGTTCAGCGCATTAAAGCTGCGCCAGAAGCTTTCCCTCATGCGTGATGCAGCATCCCTTGAGGATGTCGTCGTTAAAGTCAAGGTTCAATTTGTCCTCCTTGAGCATCAACGACAGCAGATTGTGGATGTTTCTGGCGTACATCTGGCTTGCGTTGGTGCTCATCGAGCTGGGCAGGTTGCTGGGGCCCAGGATCTTCACGCCGTTGTCCACCACGTCGCGGTCGGCCTGGGTCAGCTCGCAGTTGCCCCCTTGCGCGGCGGCCAGGTCCACCACCACCGAGCCGGGCTTCATGGCGCGCACCATGTCTGCCGTGACGAGCACGGGCGCACGCTTGCCGGGCACCAGCGCGGTGGTGATGACGACGTCGGATTCCTTCACGTATTTGGCGATCTGTTCCCGTTCCTTGCGCTGGTGTTCCTCGCTGACCTCTTTGGCGTAGCCGCTCTTGTCCGCGGCCTCTTCCAGCACCAAGCCCACGAACTTGGCCCCCAGGCTCTCGACCTCCTCCTTGACGGCAGGGCGGATGTCGAAGGCGGACACCACCGCTCCAAGGCGCCTCGCGGTGGCGATGGCTTGCAGTCCGGCCACTCCCGCCCCCAGGATGAACACCTTGGCAGGCACGATCGTGCCTGCGGCGGTGATGAGCATGGGGAACATCCGCGGCAGCGAATTGGCGGCCAACAAGACTGCCTTGTAGCCCGCCAACATGCTCTGGGACGACAAGCAGTCCATGGATTGGGCACGCGTGGTGCGTGGTATGGCATCCATGCTCAAGGCCGTGATGCGGCGCGCGACCAGCTGGTTGACCAACTCCGCGTTGGCGCGATGGTACAGCAGCGAGATCAGCAGCGACCCCTCGCGCAGCAGGTTGACTTCGTCCACGCTGGGAGGATTGACCTTGAGCGTGATGTCCGCTTGTCCCAGCAGCGCTTTGACGTGCGCGCTCACCGTAGCACCGGCGCTCTGATACGCGGCGTCGGGAAAGCCGGACGCAAGCCCGGCGCCCTGCTGGACGTGCACCTGCACGTTGAGCTTGGTGAGCTTTTGCACCCGCTCCGGGTCAAGCGCCACGCGTTGCTCGTTGGGAACGATTTCCTTTGGGATGACGATTTTCAAGTGGGACCTCCCCTCTCTTTTCGAGCCCACGGCCGCCAAGCTGTGGGCTTTGGAACGGCCAAACACCCCTTTATAATGGGTTGCGATGCGGCGAGCAACCACGCAGATCATGCGTCCTTGACGCGCCCGCGGGTACACTTTACAAAGGACGCTAAGAGCGCCTAACTGAACCGGTTCCGTTCCTGTTGCGAATTCCACTTGAGAGCGCGGCGACAGGCCTTAGCGGGGCTTAAGGAGGATGGATGGAACTCAAAGATTGGGCTTTGATCATCGGCATCGTGGCCGTCATCCTGGCCGGTGTGGTGTTGTTTGGAGGGTCCATCGACCTGTCGCAGCTTCAGGATCACAAAGCCGAAGTGCTCGTTGAGCGCCTGCCGCAGGAGATCGAAGGGTTCGAGCTGCGCGAGTCGCATGCGAGGGTTGATCCCATCTTCGATGGCGAGATGTATTCCTCCATGGTCGCCTTTGAGCCAAGCGCCGGAGGGGCGTTTGCCGGCGTGCTGGCGCGCGTGGGCGCGATGTTGTATCGCTTCAAGTCCCCCGACCACGTCGAGCCTGCGTTGGCGATTCTGTCGCTGGGCAACACGCTGAGCTCCTTTGAATTGGGCGGCCATCGCATGTTCAAGTACGCCGATGCAGTGGCCGGACAAGTCACCGTCTTCTGGGCCCAGGGCGCGTCGCTGGTGCAGATTCTGGCCATCGGCGCCGGCGCGGCGGGAGCGGTGGAACTGTCCGCCGTGGAGGGCGCCGCACTGCAGGTGATGAAGGCCGTGATCGCGGCGCAGTGAAAAGGGCTCATCAGCACTTGGCCCTTGCCGCCGCGCGCAGATGGGGGGCATCTGGGTGGATACCGAGCAACTGCTGGAACGATTAACCGCGCTCACGCAAGGCAACGCGCCTCAAGAGCAGATCATGAAGCTCAAAGAGGACATCGTCGAGAAAAACGTGGGGCTGGTGATCTCGACGGCCAAGAAATTTCTGCACTCCGGCGAGCCGCTGGATGACCTCGTTCAAGCCGGCTACATCGGCTTGCTGAACGCGGTCTACAACTTCGACCTCAGTCGAGGCGCCAGGTTCAGCACCTACGCCACGCTGCTCATTCAAGGGGAGATCCGCCACTACATCAGGGACAGGCACACCACCATTCGCATTCCGCAGTGGCTGCAGAAGCTCAACGGCGACATCCAGGCGGCGGAGGAGCGGTTTTACAAGGAGTACGGGCACTTGCCCACCATCAGCGAGCTGTCGGAGGCGCTGAACATCGAGGAGGAAGGCATTCGCGAGGCGCTCAAGGCGCGCGATGCGGTGACGTACATTTCGATCGACGAGCAACGGCGCAAGGAGGATCCTCAGCCCGGGGAAATCGACGTCAGCAAGATCCGCAGCAAACACCGCGAGGATTTTCCCTTGGAGTATCGCATCAAGATCGCCTCGGCCATCGAGAAGCTGAGCGAGCTGCAGCAGAAGGTCGTACAGGATCTGTTCTATACCGGAAAATCGCAAGCCCAGATTGGCGCGGAGATCGGCGTGTCGCAGCGACAGATCTCGCGCATCAAGAAAGGCGTGCTGGACAGCCTCAAGCGGGAGCTGCAGGGGGAATAGCCGCACTGCCCCCGGTCTAAGGCGCCGCGGATCCAGGCATAGTCTCATCAAGGGGCGCTGGAGCTGCGGCCATCGGCACACAGAGGGGACGACCATGGAATCGCCCAAGGACAATCTACGAAAGGATCATCTGATGCCCGCTTTGCGGGAAATTCAGGAATCCATCGATCTGCTGCTGGACGTGTCGCTGGCGTGCTCCACGGGAGAATTCGAGCTGGCCCTGGTCAGAGTGAACGAATCGTTGCAGGGGCTGGAGCGAGCGGCTGCGGCCATCGGCGCCTGCGACGGCCAGTCCTACCTGCGGGATTTGGAAGAGGCAAAGGACCTCATCCACTCCTTTGGGCCGTTTCTGCGCGCGAAACTTGCCGCCGGCTCTGCTTGAAGGGCATCGTCATCTGCTGAGCGTGCAATTGTAGTAGGGCCGGCTGTGCCGGCGGCCAGCTTCGCAGGCTTGGCCCGCAGAACGGGCCCTACAAGAATATACAAGGGGTCACGTTTATCGCGGTCTAGCACCAGTCCTCAAAGGCTCCGCCAAAGCTCAAACCCACCTCCACCGACCAGCCGTTGAAGTCCGCGGGTGGTCCGGGCAGCACCGTGTCATGTTGCACCCAGGCCTGCGGCAGCGTCCACAGATAGGTGGCGTTGAGCATCAGCGAAAGCCATGGCAATACGCCAAC
>Ga0326597_10013042_pt1 | contig 10935 bp, 7 predicted proteins | sample RVTome_12_FD_203789 | JGI IMG/M metagenome (GOLD analysis project Ga0326597, IMG submission 203789) | Soil microbial communities from uranium-contaminated site in the Upper Colorado River Basin, Wyoming, United States - RVT100D185 | ecosystem: Environmental > Terrestrial > Soil > Contaminated >... | reverse complement strand
GGCGGCCCCTGCTACGGCGATTTCGATGCCCTGCCGGAGCCGCCCGATCACATCGTCTCCTTCATTCCCGCCGATGCCGTGTTCGGCGTGCTCGAGGCCGGCGCCGCGGCGGGCGCGCGCAGCGCGCTGGTCTTCGCCGGCGGATTCGGCGAAGGCGGCGATGCCGAAGGGCGCGCCCGGGCCCGCAGGCTCACGGAGGTGATCGAGAGGACCGGGCTCGGCCTCTGCGGGCCCAACTGCATGGGCAACGTCGCGGCCCCCAGCCTGGCCGTCACCCTGCCCGACGACGGCCTGGAGCAGGTGGAGGCGGGGCCGACGGCGGTGATCGCCCAGTCGGGCGGGCTCTGCGTCGCGCTCAACCGGCTGCTCTATGCGCGCGGGTTGATGCCCTCCTACATGGTGTCGGCGGGAAACCAGGTGGGCCTCGCGGCCGGCGACTACCTCCGGTTCATGGCGGTCCAGCCCCAGATCAAGGCGGTCCTGCTCTACCTCGAGCAGGTCGTTGGCGCGGAAGACTTCCTCGCCGCCTGCAATGAGGCCCGGGCCGCCGGGAAGGCGGTGCTTGCGGTCAAGATCGGCGGCTCCGACCAGGCCCGCGCCGCGGCGCTCGCCCATACCGGCGCCCTGGTCGGCAGCATCGATGCCTTCGATGCGCTCGCCGGCGCGGCCGGCGTGGTGCGCCTCGAATCCATGGAAGACGCGGTGGAGGCGCTCGAGTTCCTCGTCCACCTGCCGCCGCCGGTGGGCCCGGGCATCGCGGTGATGACCAATTCCGGGGCGCTCACCAGCCTGATCTCCGAATACGCGGCCCGCGCGGACGTTCCCCTCGCGAAGCTCGCCGACGCGACCAAGGCGAAGATCGCAGAGGCGCTCGGGCCGCTCGCCAACCCCGCCAACCCGCTGGATACGCGCGCCACCGTGGTGTCGGAGACCCACACCGCCTGCATGGACGCGCTGGCCGCCGATCCCGCCGTCGATTTCCTGATGATGGGGGAGGAGCTGCCGCTCGTGCCGGGGATCGAGCGCAAGGAGCAGAACCTGGCCGCCATCGGCAAATGGACCAAGACGGGCGGGCGCGTGCCCGTCGCCCTGTTCGCGCCCATGGCCCAGACGCTGACGGACCACGCGAGGGCGCTCAGGGCGACGCTCGGCCATCTCCCCTACCTCGGCGATCCCGACCGCGCCTTCCGGGTTCTTGGACGCATCCTGGAGGCCGACCGCCGCCACGCCCGGGCGGGGGCGGCGGAGGACGCTTCCGTCCCGGCACCGAGTGATGCCGCCCGACGCCTTGCCGAGGCAGAGGCGCGGGCGTTGGCCGGAGAGGAGCCGCGCGCGCTCGACGAGGCGGCCTCCAAGGCGCTGCTGGCCGCCTGGGGGATCGCCGGACCCAGGGAGGCGCGCGCCGAGGACGCCGCCGCCGCCCGCGCCGCCGCCGAAGAGATCGGCTATTCCGTGGTGGTCAAGGCGCTGTCGGCTGACCTGCCGCACAAATCCGAGGCCGGGGCGATCCGGCTCAACCTTCCCGACGGCGCGGCGGTGACGGCGGCCTGCGAGGCGATCGCCCGCGATGTCGCGGCCTACGACGGCAAGATCGCGCTCTCGGGCTTCCTCGTCGCCGAGCAGGTCGCCCCGGGGACGGAGTTCGCGCTCGGCATCGTCCGCGACCCGGAGATGGGTCCGGTGGTGATGTTCGGCACCGGCGGCGTGATGGTGGAGCTCTACAAGGACGTCGCCTTCGGCCGCCCAGGCCTGGACCGCGCCGAGGCGGAGGCGATGATCGACGCCACCCGGGCCGGGCGCCTGATCGCGGGCTACCGCGGCCGGCCGGCCCTGGACCGCGCCGCGGTGGTCGACGCCATCCTGGCACTCGGCGCCTTCGCCCGGGACGCGGGCGCCCTGATCGAAGCCGTCGACGTCAATCCCCTCCTCGCCCGTCCGGAGGGCGAGGGTGCTGTGGCGCTCGACGCCCTGGTGGTGCTCGCCGCGAAATCTTGAGGCGGCCAAGTCCGGGCCAGGACCGGCCCCGCATGGAGGAGACCAGGATGGAGATCGTCATCGCCGGCGGCCACGGCAGGATCGCGCTGAGGCTCACGCGGTTCCTCGCCGCGCGCGGCGACCGCGTGCGCGGCCTGATCCGCGACCCGGACCAGGCGGGAGACCTCGGCGCGGCCGGGGCCGAGCCGGTCCTCTGCGACCTCGAGGCGAGCACCGACATCACGGGCGCGGTGGGCCGGGCGGACGCCGTGGTCTTCGCCGCCGGCGCCGGACCCGGCAGCGGGATCGAGCGCAAGCGCTCCATGGACCGGGAAGGGGCGATCAGGCTGATCAAGGCGGCCAAGGCGGGCGGCATCCGCCGCTACCTGATGGTCTCCACCTTCCATGCCGATGAGCCGCGCGGCGATGAGGTGTTCCAGGCCTACATGCGGGCGAAGAGCGAGGCCGACGCCGCGCTCAGGGAGAGCGGCCTCGATTACACCATCCTCCGCCCCGGGCACCTCACCGACGATCCCGGGACCGGGCGCATCGGCCTCGCCCCGCGCCTCAAGGGGGCGGACGTGCCCAGGGACGACGTCGCGGCCTTGCTTCTCGCGTGCCTCGATGACCCCCGCGCCATCGACCGCCAGTGGGAGGTGACGAAGGGCGAGACCCCGATCGGCGAAGCGATCGCCCGGGCCGTGGACGGCGAGGGATCGGCCTGACGGGCCTTCAGCCGCCAAGAACCTCCTCGGCCTCTTCCACGAACCAGGCCGGGGTCTTGTAGCCCGCCTTCTTGCGCATGGCCATGTAGCGCTTGAAGAGCTCCTTCTTGCGGGGATCGTTGTTGGCCTTGTGCACATAGGGGCAGGCATCGACGCAGATGTGGCAGTACTGGGGCCGGAGGCGCGAGACCGTGTAGCACTTCGCGACGTCCGTGAGCCACCGCCTGACCCCTTCGGTGACGACGAAGTCCCTGGCCGGGATGGCATCGGCCGGACAGTTGTTGGTGCAGAGGTTGCAGTGCAGGCAGGTGTCCTGGACGCCGAACTCGATGGGCGCATCCGGCGCCAGCGGGAGCGTCGTGGTGACGATGCCCGGGCGGTGGCTCGCGCCGAGCAAGGGGTGGATCAGGCTGCCGTGCTTGCCGAGCTCGCCGAGCCCCGCGGCATGCATGGCGGGGATGGCCTGGATGTCGCAGCCGCCGTTATGGTGCGCCACCGCGGGATAGCCCATCTCACGGATGCGCCTCGCCATCTCGGTCGAGATCTCGGCGCAGACCAGGTAGGTCCGCGTCGATTCGGTCTCGATCGCGCGCGGGCCCTTGAGCGCCTCCTCGTAGCTCTCGCCGACGAGCATGCAGATGGCGTAGTCGTGGGGCAGGTCGGCGGCGCTGTCGATCATGATCGGCGCGAGCTTCGCGATGCCGACGGCGCTGGCGCCGAGCTCCATCGCCATCGCCTTGATCTCCGCGGTCATGGCGTTGGCGTCCTCGACCGGGTGCCGCTTCGCGTTGACCGGCCCGTCACGGTCCTTGCCGAGCGCGAACCAGCGCTGGCGCCGCGCCTCGGTCTCGGGCGGCCGGTACTTGTAGAGCGGAATCTCCTCGAGGCCCTGGCGCTTCATCACCTCGACCAGGAGCGGATCGGCGTAGCCCTGTTTCCTTAGCTTGGATATGCCTTTCATGGCTCCTCCTTTGCGGATCGGCTTTCCTCGAATCCTAGCCCGCCGCGCGCAGCGCCGTGCGGGCGATGACCATGCGCATCATCTCCGGGGTTCCCTCGGTGATCATGTGGCTGCGCTGATCGCGCCAGATGCGCTCGACCGGCAGGTCCTTGGTCAGCCCGATGCCGCCATGGATCTGCAGGCAATCGTCGGCGGCCTTGTAGGCCATCTCCGTGCAGTAAAGCTTGGCCATGTAGGCCTCGAGCCGGGCATCCTCGCCGGCGTCCAGGCGCGAGGCGGCGTGGTAGACCATGAGCCTGGCGCCATGGACCGCGACCGCCGCATCGACGAGCTTCCACTGCGTCGCCTGGCGGTCGGAGAGCGGCCTGCCGAAGGTGACGCGTTCCTTGGCGTATTTCGCCGCCAGCTCCAGGCAGCGCTCGGTGACGCCCAAGGCGCGGGAGGCCTGCTTGATGCGCCCGACGCCGAGCCACTGCTGGGCGAGACGGAAGCCGCCGCCCTCCTCGCCCACCAGCTGGGTCGCCGGCACGCGGACGTCCTCGAAGACGATCTCCCAGGGACCTTCCTCGGTGAAGGTGCGGAACTGGGTGCCGAGGCGGATGCCGGGCGTGTCCATGTCGACGATGAAGCAGGAAATGCCGCCGCGCGAGCCCTTCTCCCGGTCGGTCGCCGCCATGACCTGGGCGTCGCCGCCATGACCTGGGCTAAGTCGGCCTCCGCCGCCCCGGTGATGAAGCGCTTCACGCCGTTGATGACGTAACGATCGCCCTCGCGCACCGCCGTGGTGCGCATGGAACCGGGGTCGGAGCCCGCGTCCGGCTCGGTCTGGGCGAAGCAGCAGTCCTTCTCGCCGCGGATCACGGGATAGAGGTATTTCTGCTTCATCTCGTCATCGAGCGCGTAGAGGATCGGCCGCACGTCGGGCCCGGTGATGGACACGCCCCGCGTCGGAAGCGCGACGGTGCGCCCCAGTTCCTCCCACACCACGGCGCGGGCCAGCAGCCCCAGGCCCTGGCCGCCGTAGTCCTCCGGCACGTCGATCAGCCAGAGGCCGAGCGTCTTGGCCTTCTCGTCCAGCGCCGCCTTGATCTCGGGCTTGATCTTGCCGCCCTCGAGCGACCTGCCCTCGAGAGGGATCATCTCCTCGTCGACGAAGCGGCGCACGGTCTCCTTCAGGATGCGCAGCTCTTCGGGCAGATCGAAACTCATAGGCACTCCCTTCCCCGGCCCCGTCCCGGGCCTTAGCCGGGCGATTATGGGCGATCGCGGCGCCCCTGCAAAGCACGGGGAAGCATCGCGCCTCTTCTGAAACCCGCGGCAGGCCGGCATCAGGCCGCCCGATGCCGCCGGTCCTACAGATGTAGGATCACCGACAAGCCCATTACCACGAACGTACAATTTACCGTTCCCCATGGGTTGTTCAATTTCCTTCGTTAGCGGTTGGAAGCATTTGCTTCCCCACCGGGCCGCCCCAAGCATCGGCGACGGGCGGCGCCGGCCCGAAGGAATGGTCCCGAGTGCAAAAACCCCAAGTCCTCTTCGCGCTTGCCATCCTCTTTCTGGGACTGGTGACGGCGGCCATCATCGGTAACAACGGCACGGCGCGCCCGATCAAGGGTCACGAGATCTTCGTCGCCGAGACCGCGAGCGAGATGATGGCGCGGGACGATTACCTCGTCCCCTATTACAACGGCGAAACGCGCCTGCAGAAGCCGCCCCTCGCATACTGGCTCGCCATCGGGTTCCACAGGGTCTTCGGCGAGCCCGGCAGCACGGTGGTCGGCGAGCTGGAGGCGCGCCTTGCCTCGCTGATCAGCGGCGTCCTGGTGCTGATGGTGACCTTCGTCCTGGGTTGCGTCGCTTTCGATGACCGGCGCGTCGGGCTCCTCGCCGCGGCGATCCTCGGCACCACGTGGGACTTCTACGCCTATTCGCGGAGCGCACGGCCAGAAATGATCTACGTGCTGTTCTGCACGATCGAGGTGCTGGCCCTGATGATCGCCGCGAAGCGCCACGCCGCCGGCCGATCCAGCCTCCCGGCCGCGCTCCTCGCCTGGGGGGCGATGGCGGTCGCCCTGATGGCCAAGGGGCCGCAGTTCCCGATCTTCCTGCTCGCCGGGGTGGCGCTGGCGCTCTGGCGGCGCTCCCCCCGGCCCGGGCTCGCAAAGATCCTGCATCCCGGCTGGGGCCTCGCGCTGGTCGCACTGGTCCTGCCCTATTACGTCTACCTCGCCCTTCATGTCGATGGGGCGTTCGCCATCTGGTCCAGGGAGGTGGCGCAAAACACCCCGGTCCCGGTGTGGCTCAGGCCGTTCCGTTTCTACTATCCCTGGGCGGTGACCAAGGGCATGATTCCGTGGCTCGCCGTGTTCGGCCTCGGCATCGTGCATTGCTGGAAACGGCGCCATCCGAACGCATCGATGATGATCTGGCCGATCCTCATCACCCTCGCGATCCTATGCTTCGTCGGCAAGCTCCGGCCGCACTACGTCTTGCCGCTGATCCCCCTTTGCGCGGTGCTTTCCGCCTGGGCGGCGGTCGAGCTGTTCGACCGTGCCCGCCAGGACGCCGATGCCGGGTGGCTGCTCCACAGGCTGCTCTCGGCCCAGGCCGTTCTCATCGGGCTGTTGCTCCTGGCCATGGGCTGGCTGGCATCGCACGTCGATCCCCTGACCGGCCTGCCCATGTGGCCGAAGGCGGCGCCGTGGCTCGCGGGCGGCGCGGCCCTCGCGGGCCTCGCCTTCTGGCTGGCACGGAGCCATCCCGCCCGCACCTTCGGCGCGATGGTGCTGGCCCTGGTGTCGGTCTCCATGAGCATTTCGCGCGGCGGGCTCGACATATCCCCCTACTGGGCGACGGCGAGCGAATTCGCGACCAAGGTCAGGAAGATCGTGCCGGCCGACCAGCGCATGATCTTCCAGGGCGTCCACTCCGCGGCGCTGATCTACTACGGCCGGCGCATCGGAGCGCAGATCTTCCTCACCGACTGGATCAAGGCCCACGGCACGCGCGACCTGCCCTACCTCGTCTGCAAGAACGCCTGCGAGTTCGGCGGGCACGACATCAAGGGCGAGGTGCTGCTCAGGCAGGCCGACCGGGGCCAGAAGCGCCACATGGTGCTGTTCAAGCCCGACAATGCCACGAATCGGGCCGAGCCTCAGCCCGCCGCCCGCGAGAAAGACGCTACCGGCCGGCAGGACCTGTCGGGCCGCTCCGCCCGCGTTCAGCCGATCCCGTAGAGCCGCGCCGCGTTCCCCCAGACCAGGTTCTTCGCCGAGTCCTCGTCCAGGGTCGCGAACTGGGTCCTGACGATCTCCTTCGAATGGGGCCAGGTCGATCCGCCGTGGGGGTAGTCGCTCGCCCACAGGCAGTTGTCGAGGAGATCCAGCACCCTTGCCCCGGCGAGCCCGACCGGATCGTCCTGGAAGGTGATGAAGACCTGGCGGCGGATGGTCTCGCTGGGCAGGGCCGACATGATCGGCGTGTCGGGATTCTCCGACCGCGCCCTGCGGACGTTGCCGTCCATCTTGGTCATGAAGGGCAGCACCCAGCAGAGGTCGTATTCCGCCAGCACCACCTTCATCCGGGGATGCCTGTCCAGCACCAGCCCGAAGACCAGGTCGGTGATCAGGGTCAGCGCCTCGAGGACCGCGCGCTTGACGGCGTTCTTGCCGGTCTCGTGCATCGAGAGCTTCTTGAGCCGGGTCGCCATGCGGTCGGCCCCCTGGCGGATGTTGATGTGGAAATGGATGGGAATGTCCATGTCCTCCGCCGCCGCCCAGATCGGCTCGAAGACGGGATCGGCGAAGCTCATGCCGTCGGGCAGGCCGGCGGGCAGCAGCACCCCCTTGTGGCCGAGCTTGATGCAGCGCTGCATCTCCTCGACGGACCAGGGGATATCCAGCACCGAAAGGATCCCGAGGCCGATCAGCCGGTCGGGCGCGACGTCGCAGTATTCGATGAGCCAGTCGTTGTAGGACTTGATCCCGGCGAGCTGCAGCGGCGTCTCCTCGCCCTTCAGGCTGAAGAAGTTGCGCGCCATGCTGGGATAGAGCACCTCCATCCGGACGCCGTCCTTGTCCATGTCGCCGAGGCGGGCGTGCGGGTCCCAGGGGCCGGGCCACTGGTCCCAGGTGAAGTTCTCGATCACCTTCTGGATGGTGCCCGGCTCCCGCGAAACTCCTGCCGTGAAGGTCATGCCGACCGGATCGGGCTCGTGGCCCTCGAACACCATGTAGAGGCCTTTCTTCCCCGGCGGGTCCTGAACGAAATGCGGCCCGCGCTCGCGCAGGTCGGCGGGAATCCTCTCCCAGGCCGCGGCGGGCTCGTTGACGTGGGAATCGGCGGAAAAGAAGTTGTTGTATTCCATTCTTGGTCTCCCTAGGGCCCTCTTCCTGCCCGGTGCATCGGGGGGCCGGTTCATTGTGACAGGTTGATCGAGACCGGCGGCGGCGGCCGGTCCTATGCCTCGGTTCGCAAGTGCCTGGTCAGCTCGCCGATCGACGGCACCTCCTCGAGGCCGGCGACCAGATCCACCACGGATTGTCCCTTGGCCTCGCCCAGCACCTCGCGGACGGAGCCGAGGAACTTCCCAGCGAACGCCTCCCAGCCCTGGAGGTTGGCGGGCGGCTTCAAGGGCTCCTCCAGCTTGCGCCCGTCGCGGAGGGTGACGGTCAGCCGGTCGGAGCCCGGCGCGTGCCGGGTCGCGCCGATCAGGCGCTGCACGCGGGGGTCGGCGACGTTGGCATCGGTGAAGTCATGGGGAGTCACGTCGCCGTTGAGCAGTGCGAGCGCCAGGCAGAAGGGCAGGCTGAAGCGCCCCTCGACGCCGCGCGTCGGGCGCGCGCGGACCAGCGGGTAAGGCTTGAGGTCGCAGGCGATCTCCGCCACGTCCTCGGGCGCGACGGAGTCCCGCGCGCCAAGGCGGAGCATCGCCTCGATCCCGGAATGGGAGGCGGTGCAGGAGGCGAACCGCTTCCCCCTCAAGGGCGAGGACAGGTTGAACTCGAGCCCGAGCCGGGTGGCGAGCGCCTCGAGGATCGACCCCGGCAGCGGCCCCACCGCCTCGAGCAGCCCGAAGCGCCCCTCCAGCACCGTGCCGTCCGAGGAAAAGCCGTGCTTGGCGAGAAGCGCGCATGTCACGCCCGTGGCCGCGGCATGGCCGCAGCGGTAGGGCTTCGCCATGGTGCCGCCGTCGCGCGTCAGCGCCCCGCAGGAGCCTCCCGCCAGTCCCAGCGCGGCCAGCGTCTGATCGGCATCGAGGTCGAGCACGCGGGCCGACGCCGCGGCCGACGCCATGGGCCCCAGGATGCCGTTGCTGTGCCAGCCCTTGGCGCCCGGGCCGATCCCGCTGCCGCGGCTGACGAAGATGGCATCCAGGCTGTTGCGCACCTCGCGGCCGACGATGAACGCCTCCAGCACGCCGGCGCCGGAAAGGCCGTGCTGTTCCGCGAGCGCCAGCGGCGCCGCCAGGCTGTAGGTGGAGGAATGATTGCGGTCGTCGAAATCGAGTCCGTGTGCGAGCGTCCCGTTGAACAGCGCCGCGTCCCGGGCGCTGGTGGTGATCGGCGTGCCCCAGAAGGTGCAGGGGCCCTCCGCCCCGTCCGCCCGGGCGAAAGAGAGGAGCGCCTGGCCGATCTCCTGCGGCACGGCGAGCACGGACACCCCGATACAGTCGAGAATCGCCGATCGCGCGTTTCCGAGCACCTCCTCCGGCGCCTGCTCCAGCCGGAAGGAGACGGCGAACTCGGCGAGCCGCCGGGTCAGCCCGCCGAGGGCGTCCCGGGCGGCGTCGGAGACCTCCGCGCCCTGGTCCGGTTCCAGTGTCGTATCAGCCATTTCGGTCCCTGCCGCGCTGCTGCAATAACCCGCTGCCGCAAGAAGAGGGCGCGCCCGTTCCGCGCCGGAGCGGGCGGCCGGTCGTCTGCCGGAGCGGCGCTTATCCGCCGCCCCGGGTGCCGACGATCTTCTTGTAGGCCGCGATCGATTCCTTGGGGGCGGCGTAGAGCTCCTCGACCAGTTCCTTCACCTGCTTGCCGGACTTGGGCGAATAGGCGAGCCCCTGCTTGAGGACCTCCTGGCGATAGCCGGGATCGAACAGGACCTTGTCGAAGGCCTTCTGGATCGCGGCGACGCGGTCGCCCGGCAGGCCGGGCGCGAGCACGAAGGGATAGGCCATGGCGAGCGGCGTCTCGATGAAGTTCAAGAGCGCCCGCTGGTGCGGCTTGGTCGCGAGCTCGCTCGAGGCCACCACGTCGGGCAGCTTGGACGAACGCTTCTTGACGAACTGGACGAGCGGGCGGACCACCTTGCGCTTGAGCCAGTCGGGATGGCGCTTCTCCAGGTTGGCGAGGGCGATGCCCATGGAATCGACCTCCTTGCGCTCGATCGCGATGTCGACCATCCCCTTGGCCTTGTACTGGATGATCTTGACCTTCATCCCGAGCGCCGGCTCCAGGATCAGCGGCAGGTCGGAGCCGGTATTGCCGATGATGAGCGGCTCCTTCGCGTTGCGGATGTCCTCCACCGTCTTCAAGCGATGGTCCCCGCGGACGACGAGCACATAGGGATCCTCGTCATAAGTCGCGGGCGTCCCGAGCCAGACGAATTTTCTGGGATCGTATTTCGCCCGCTTGTTGCCGGTCACCGCCTGGACCACGGTGTAGCGGTTGACCATGCCGAGGATGGACCCGTCCTTCGGCGCGATGCCGTAGATGTAGTTGGCGGCGATGATGCCCCGGGCGCCGGGCATGTTCTGGACGATGAGGGTGGGCTTGCCGGGCAGCTTCAGGTAACGAATGGTGGCCCGGGCGAAGTGATCGTAGCCCGCGCCGACGCCGGAGCCGACGACCATCTTGACGGTCTTGCCGCGATAGAACTCCTCGGGACTCTCCGCCCGCGCGGCCTGGGCGAGGCAGAGCGACGTCGCCAAACCGCAGACAACAGCGATGGCAAGCTTATTCATTGCATCCTCCCGCTCGTTCGTTCTTGGTTCGCGCCGTCCCTCCGGCCTCGTGGGCCGCCGACGGATCGGCCCGAAATTCTCCCGCAGATCGCCTTGCCTGGCAATCGGCATTTGCGGGAAGGGCCCCTTGGGGGCCGAAATCCGCCGCCGGCGGGCCTTCGCGGTCGCCCAGAGCCACCGCCCGCGGCCCCGTATTGCCCTGACGCCCGCCCGGGTGGTAGAAAGGGCCTGATTCCGATGGCTCCCGCTGCCCCTTGGGCGGCCGCCGGGGCCGCCCAACGAAGATTCCGGGGGACCGAAGATGGCCGACG
>Ga0326597_10013040_pt1 | contig 10936 bp, 12 predicted proteins | sample RVTome_12_FD_203789 | JGI IMG/M metagenome (GOLD analysis project Ga0326597, IMG submission 203789) | Soil microbial communities from uranium-contaminated site in the Upper Colorado River Basin, Wyoming, United States - RVT100D185 | ecosystem: Environmental > Terrestrial > Soil > Contaminated >... | reverse complement strand
CCCGCTGCAGGGCAACCGAGTTTTGATAGTATCCGGCCAAGAACAGCTTTAGAGAACAAGTAACTGAGTTGAATAAACGAATTCCAAGAAATTGAATTGTCAACTCGTCTTCCAAGACTGGCACATAAGGAATCGTAAGGTCAAATATCATATTCAGCGAATCATACACGATAGCAAGATGGTCTTTGAGATCATTCTCCGAGTTGATGTGAAGTATGGATTGTACTCGGATGTCTTCCTCTTGCTTGAAGAGAGATTCAAGATTATCTGGCAGTCTTGGCAGAATCAGTTTGCCTTCACTCATCTTTTACTCCAAATGGCACTAACGTGTCGGCAAAAAACGCAATACTTTTGTGAACCTATGATTCTCATTATCGTGAACAAAAGTATTGAGCGAAGCTTTTATTTATCATGACTTCTTCCAGCTTTGTTGTTTCCCGTGATATTTCTAAAAGGTCTCCCATGAGTCAGGAGAATTGAGTATGATGGATTGCCAAACCGCATCATCTATCGCTCACCAACTCACAGGAGGACCTATGTTGTACTCAGGGATTGACCTGCATCGGCGCTCGATCGTCATATGCACCGTAAACAACGGGGGCACAGTCGTTGCACGCACCATCCCTGAGGAATATCGCATAACCCTCCTGATGTATCACCGGCAATGTCTCCAGGTGACTGAGCACAAGAAGCAGTTGGAGCACCACTTCAAAGCCCAGCTCCGCCCAACCGATACACTCCAACTCCTTGTCTCCATTCCTGGCATTGGTGATATCACTGGTGCCATCATTGCTATGGAGACAGGCAACATCGGGCGCTTCGCCGATGCAAAGCATTACTGTTCCTACTGTCGCCTGGCTCCCGGCGCGAAAAACTCAGGTGGTAAACACAGCCACCGTTCCGGCTCCAAGGATGGCAATCAGTATTTAAAGTATGCCTTCACAGAGGCTGCCATCAAGGCAATGATGTACTACCCCGACATCAGACGATTTGCCGCTCAGTTGGAACAACGGTCGAACACAACCATTGCCCGCACAGTCGTTGCCAAAGAACTTGCCAGGATCGTCTACTACGTCTTAACACGACAGCATCCATTTGAAACATTCAAGGGCATCAGAGTCACGAAGCGTCATGACTGGCCACGCACCTGTAAGCCCGTGCGCCTAACTGGAGTCCCAGCCTATCGGGATCTCCCCACCGCTTGATTGGGATGCAGGCGCGTCGCCGATGAAATATCTGGGATGTGCAGACCATTGCTCCTGTGCAGGGGCCAAAGCCCGGTAAAGTGTTTGGGATGTCAGCCATGACCAGCCCGCTCTCATGGATGTTTCTCGGCGGACAGTACTCGCTTCAACCGTTGCCGCCATTCACCAATGTCGTCGTTTGTCTCGTCAACGACTCGGAAGATCTCTGTCTCTTGACTTTGACCTTTTATAAAGTGTTAGGCGCCGTGCACAAGGCACGTGCGTAAACTATTATTTCTTGAGTATCCACGATGGGTTTCGTAATGGATAAACTTGTCGGCTATATGTGGTTGTATCCAGTTGGAAAATGACATCTCCTCCTGCGGAGGATACGCTTATTTCTAGAATTTCAGTTAAGTCGTCGTTAAACTTGATTGAGCAATCTAAGCCCAATGAAGGAAAAAGAACGTTAGAGAGCTCTGCGCGATAAGCTCCTCGGCCAATCTTGTTGATATGCTTCGACTTATATACAAAGGCATATGCGTAGCTTACTGGTCCTAAGAGGCTCTGAGACTTAGTGGGGCTCGTTACTGATACCTCACTGATATTGAGATACGGGGTGCCCTCGTCCGGATGGTCGCTTAGATCTCCAATCACCTTCCATATCAGGAACTTTTCAGAAGATGCCTTACCATTTTCGATCGGTACCATCATACAGTCGAAGGAGAAATGTTCTGGCTCATCGTTGTGAATTTGAGAAACTCCCGAATCGAAAGTAAGGAGGACTAGGAACCCGAATATGAGCGAGGTGGCGTAGTTCGTTTTCATTTTTACTTCTGTAGATAAATGACTGAAAGCCATGCGGATTCCGCTTCATAAGAAGAACGGCTGTGCATGGCGCCCAACTACGATAAGTACGCAACTCGTATCCGCCGCCTACACACCCGCTCGACGAGTCGAGTCGTCGACCATCACCTTCTGCTCTTCTAATTTCTTCAATCGTCTCTTCACCAACAAACACGCCCCGATGGTGCCTGCATACTCGGAGTCCCCACACACATTCAAGTGCTTTCCGATTTTTTGCTCAAGCGCTTTCGCCATGCCGGCGTTCTTTGATGGAGCGACGTTATCCTGCTTATCAACAAAGAGAGTTTTGTGGTTCGCTCTTCTGGTCTCAGTTGCTCTTTCATCTGAGCAGTACGAGTTTCTTCGTTTCCGTAAATGAGCCAGCCTGCAATCGGTAGAAATACACACCGCTTGGCTGAGTTGTCGCATCCCATTGCCGTGCGTACGTTCCGGCAGGCAACGCTTCGAAGAGAAGAACGGACACTTCTCTTCCCAAAGCATCAAATACTTTCAGTGATACAAACGATTTTGATGGAAGGCTAAAGGAAATAGTCGTCGTTGGATTAAACGGGTTCGGATAGTTCTGCTCCAGCCTGAATGCCGCCGGAAGTTCACCCGGTAAGAGTTGCACAGAGGTGATCATCTCCGACAACGGTCGTCTCCAGACGCCGCCGCCAGAAGTCCCCGCAAAGATATTCGTGCCGGAGATGGCAAGAGCATTGACATTAGGGTTCGTCAAGCCGGTATTGACTGCTGTCCAGCTTGTGCCGTTGTTGGTGGAAAGAAAGACGCCGCCGCTGAAAGTCCCGGCGAAGAGATTCGTGCCGGAGACGGCAAGAGCATAGACGGAAGTGTTCGTCAAGCCAGTACTCGCCGCAGTCCAGCTTGTGCCGTTGTTGGTGGAAAGAAAGACGCCACCATCAGTCCCGGCAAAGAGATTGGTGCCGCTGACAGCAAGGGCACGAACATTGAAGTTTGTCAATCCGTTGTTGACCGCAGTCCAGTTTGTGCCGTTGTTGGTGGAAAGAAAGACCCCTCCACCGGTCCCGGCGAAGAGATTGATGCCATTGACGGCAAGAGCAGAAACACCGGTGTTCGTCAAGCCGTTATTGACTGCCGCCCAGTTTGTGCCGTTATTGAAGGAAAGAAAGACGCCTCCACCGCTGGTCCCGGCAAAGAGATAGATACCGCTGGAGGCGAACGACAAAACAGTGCCGCCGTAGGGACCGTTGGTTTGTACCCATTGGGCAAGCAAGGGATTCGTAGTGGTGAATAGGCAAAACACCACAAAGAGGAATCCCGCCTTCGGCGGGACAAGTCGGAAAATGTTTTTCATATGTTTCTCCTTTCGTGCAATGGTGAAATGCAATTGCAGCTAACTACGGTACCTACGCAACTCGTATCCCTGCTCCCTACACACCCGCTCGACGAGTCGAGTCGTCGACCATCACCTTTTGCTCTTCCAACTTCTTCAACCGTCTCTTCACCAGCAAACACGCCCCGATCGCGCCTGCATACTCGGAGTCCTCGCACACATTCAGATGCTTGCCAATCTTTTGTTCAAGGGCTTTCACCATGCCGGCGTTCTTCGTAATGCCGCCCGTGAGTGTGACTTCTCCGTCAGTCGCAACCTGACGCAACATGGCAACGATCCTATCAGAGATTGAAAGCTGGGCGCCCATAAGGATGTCCTCAACCGGGTAGCCGGTCGTGACAAGGTTGATGACCTCGGATTCTGCGAGCACTGCGCAGATGGAGCTGATGGCCTGCGGATCCTTCGACCGCAGCGAAAGCGAACCGATTTCCTCTAACTCAAGCTCGAGTCCCTTCGCAACACGTTCGAGAAATCTGCCCGCTCCCGATGCACATTTGTCGTTCATTTTGAACTTCATGACACGGCCATGTTCATCGATGCGCATGGCCTTGGCATTCTGCGCCCCAACATCAAGGATGCTGACCGTATTGGGAAACAGGTACTTTGCTCCCATGGCATGGCAGGAAATGTCGGTAATCTGGATCTGTCGCATCGGCACCTGATAGCGTCCGTAGCCCGTGGACGCAACATAGAATATGTCCGATGTCTTTAGTCCGGACTGACTGCAAGTTTCCTCGAGCGCTTTTTGAGATGCGAGGCCAAGGTTGTGACCCGTGAGAAGCGTTGCGCGGCCAACGACTGTGTTCCCGGCAACGTCGAACACCGCACACTTCGTCATTCGTGTGCCAACATCGATACCGGCGATGAAACGGCCATTCATGTTCTGTGCAATGGTCATGGCCGGGCTTCCTCTTTTGCTGTCACGGCTTCTCCGTCATGACGCGCCTTGGCGCGCTCAAGCGCAAACAACGCCGCCCCCAACGCACCAATGAACTGCGAATCCTCATTCACGTTAATCGGCATCCCCAGTTTTTCCTCGAGAGCGCGCACCATGCCCTTGTTCTTTGAGACGCCACCGGTAAAGGTGATCTCCGGATCAATCCCAACGCGACGAACGAGGCTCACGGAACGCGCCGCAATTGACTGATGGACACCGGCGAGAATGTCTTCTCCCTTCTTTCCCTTGGAAAGATGGTTCATGATTTCAGTTTCGACAAACACCGTGCAGACGTTCGTGATACGAAGTGCGTTGCTGGATCGGAGCGCGACATCGCCAAGGTCATCAAGCGAGATGCCCATCACTTCTGCCGCCGCCGCAAGAAACCGACCCGTTCCCGCGGCGCACTTGTCGTTCATGCAAAAATCAACCACCTCCCCCTTTTCGTTAATGTGGATTCCCTTAGTGTCCTGCCCACCAATATCGAGAATCGTCCTTGTCTTCGGGAAAAGGAAGTTGGCGCCGCGTGCATGACAGGAGATTTCAGTAATCTGCATGTCGCCAAACAGCACTTTGTAGCGTCCGTACCCTGTGCCGACAGTGTAGGCAACATCCCACTCCTCCAGCTTTGCCGACTTCCGGGCTTCGTTGAACGCCTTCTCTGCTGCTTTCACGACGTTCGCGCCCGTGTTCACAATACCCCGTGCCATGATCTCGGCATTCTCGTTCAGTATAATTGCCTTGGTCTGTGTCGAGCCTACGTCAACGCCTGCTATTAGCATGATCGCATCTCCAACGATTGTTCGTCGAAAGCGGGCAGCAGATTCATCAGACACTCACCAAGCGTTTGTGTTCAAGTGATTCAAAGAACGCATCGATGCGGTTACGAAGCTGGGCCACCTGGAAATATCTCGGATCGGCAAGATCGCTCTCTATAAGCAGGGTCGGGATATCCCACTTGCGGATGAACTGCTCACGCATGTCCGCCTGGCCGACGGAGAACGACCGACACGACTTGACCGAGTGGATGACGATGGCATCGGCACTGTATTCCTCCGCATATGAATGCAGCAACTCGGTGCGCATGGGAAGGTTAAGGTTGGTGTAGCATGTCAGGCAGTAATCAGCGATACTCTCGAGCGGCCTTGTTGGATCGTGCCGGAACCCATGATCCCAGAAACCCCCAACTTTCGAGTAGCTTGACGCGACCGCACAGACTCCCCACTTTTTCAGCAGCTCCCAAAATGAACGGAAGTGCGGCCACGGCGGGGGACCCTCGATCACAACACGAAACTTCTCTTCCGGGATTGGTCCAATCCCGTGCTCGATTCTCTCCTGAATCTCCAGGAGAGCACGACGATAATAATCGGTACACTCCGGCAGACCACGCAGCACATAAATCGGCGCCATGAAGAAAACGGCCTCGAAGTACGAATCAAATGGCGATGGCTTGTGCTTGGCTGAGTGAAGAATCTGCACCCAGAGATCTTCGGCTTCTGCGGAATGACGAGTGATTTCAACGAGCTTGCCATGGTCGTACTTCTTCCCCGTGATCTTCTCGCAAATCACTGCCAGCTCCTTCAATTGAGAGACGATGTATTGTCGGTCCTCTTCCTCAATTGTATCGGAACGCAGATATGGCACATCAAGCATCACGAGTGGAACATCATAGTAATGAGCAAGTGCTTCAAACCACTTGATAAATGTTGTGCACCCACAATATGTGCAGAGCAGAAGGTCGGGTTTGGGCAACTGGGTACCGGATGGGCTGATGTTTCCGGCGAGCATCATACCGATATCGTTCTTCACGTAGCCACAGACGTCAGGAGAGTAGCCAACATCCTCGGCCTTCAAAATCAGGTCGCCGGAAGTCTTCCGGACCCCGCACTGCAGTGCGTTCACCTCAGGAAACACCAACTCGAAATCGAACACTCGGAGGAACTCCGCAATGTTGCCGGGGACAAACAGGTACGCGACCTTGCGCCCGTCATCCTTTGCGGACTGCAGTCGCTCATACCACGCAGTGAGAAGCTGCTTCTGGTATTCACGGCCTGCTCCTTGGTACTTGAACTTATCTTCAGACATTATTGGCCCTTCGTTGTATTCGGTTTCTTCCGACCTCACCCCAGCCCACTCCTAATAGGAGAGGGAGCACAGTCTCTCACGAGAAGAACAGCACCGACTCCACGAACGTCTCCACCTGAGTCCGGATGGACTCGAACACTCCCATCTTTTCCTCATACTCGAATGCGAGATATGCGATGCCCTGCTTCTCCAATTCATCCTTCAAAACGACATAGTCGAGCAGCGCGGGCTCACAGAACTTCGGTGCATTGAAGATGACGCCATCGACGTTGCCGTCGCGAATCTTCCGCACGAACTGTTCCTTCCGCGGTTTGTCACCGTAATGCCTGACCGATGAGTAGCGGCTCTGATGAATGTAGCTCTCCGCCAGACCGAGCAACGGGTCACCGTTCGTCACGACGTCGCCATGGAACCATCGTGTATGCATCAGCAGATCGTCATCCACGATGTAGCAACCGGCCTCTTCAATCACCTGGATCAACTCAAGCGGTGGCTGCTCGCAGAAACTACCCTCGAGCATCACCCGCACGTAGTCACGTGGCTTTCTGTCGCGTGCAGCGATCATCGGCAGGATTTCCTGGATGATTTTTGTATGCTCTTCAATAGGGATCATGGTTGCGAGCCGCAGCAAAACATAAGCCTCGTACGTTGAGAGAAGCCACGGCGTGTCGCGCTTGATCGCATACAGCTTTTCACACAGCGCCCGGTTCTGATTGTACACCTGGATGCTGGAAACAAGTGCGGCATCGGTGGCCTTCTTGCCACTAAGTTCCTCAAGATTCGAGAGCAGGCGACGTAGTTCAGTCCGGTAGTGCGTTATGGCAGCAGGTGACGCCATGTTCTGCGGGAAGTGGATGTAGGATACCTGCTGGTTAGGGAAGTTCGAGCTCCAGACGCCCGACAGGTTCCGTGCAACGTCACAGATGGACGGGAACCAGAGCACGTCGAAATCCTTTGTCATATCACGGAGGCCAAGCTCAAGAGTCGAGCGGGCAATGGAGCAGACGAACGACTGAATGCGCGAGTCTGCGTGGTCGATCTCCACTCGCCCACCCGCTCCAAAGAGACCAACCGGCAGCATTCCCACCGCATGAGGAAGCTCGAGCGGGGTGTATACAGGGAACACGCCGACAACCTTTCCTCCCGCATGCTTGCTCTTCCACTCTTTCACAGTTGGGAACGAGACATCGTCGATGATACCCCGGAACTGTTCAATCCGTTCGTCGAATGATTTCCAGTCGATCATCGGTTTTTCCATTGCGGTTGACGTTTCTCCATGAAAGCCTGGAGCCCTTCGTTGGCATCTTCCGTCTTCATCATCTCATTCATGTACAGGTATTCAGCACGACTGATAGCTTCCATGCAAGGGCGATAGAGTCCTGTGTCTACCGCTCGCTTGGTCATTTCAAGAATGACTTTGCTTTGCGCCGTGAATTTTGCAAGGAAGGTGTCGACATGCTGCTCAAATCCTTCTACAGGGAACACGCGGTTGATCAGTCCGATTCGTTCTGATTCCGTCGCCGAAATTGTCTCCCCGCTCATGAGCAACTCCAGTGTTCGGTTCCGTCCAACCAAGCGCGGGAACATCGCTGCAGCAATTGGCGGGAATACCCCAACTTTGATCTCCGGCTGACCAAATTTCGCTCGCTCCGAGGCAATCACCATATCGCAGTAGATCGCCAATTCGCAGCCCCCGCCAAGCGCAGCCCCATCCACGATTGCAATGGAAGGAACCTTGAAGCCGTGCAGTAGCTCGAACGTCCGGTGGAACTCCTTCATCATTCCATCCAGTTTGTCGGCAGTATGGTCAGCAACGTCCACACCGGCAGAGAATGCTTTTCCCTCGGCCTTGATGACAAGGATTTTCGCCAGTGAACTCGCATGAAGAACTTCAAGTCCCGCGTTGATCTCCCTCATCATGGCAATGTTCATGACGTTGAGTGGCGGACGGTTCAGCACCAATGTTGCCGCACCATTATCAGTGGAGAGTTTGACGTGTTCGTAGGTACTCATGAAAGATATTCCTTGGTCAGGGTTTTGAGGATGCTCTGTAGGTGTTCATGTTTTGCTTTGCCAATTGTCTCATCATCAACACGGCCAAAGGCTGCAAGCAACTCCATTTTCTTTCGCTCCGGAAGATGTTCCTCAGCCATCGGGAAAAGGACTACGTTCTCCTTCTCGATATGGGCGTTAAGCAACGCTATATACTTTCGCGCGCTGGTCGACAGACCATTGGAAGCAGCGCTGTCACCACGGCCGTACCGTCCAATCGCTTCCCCGAGCTCTTTCACATACTGCCGCCCCTCTGTGTGTTCTGCAAGCATGACCCCAATTGGGCCTCCGTCGCGTGGGAATCCGATCTTTTCCAAGGCGGGAAAGAGAACCTGCTCCTCCTTTCCATGGTGGCACTGGTCGGCAAACACTTTGATAAATTCAAGTATCTGCTCAAGATGCTTATGGGAGACTTTCTCTCCGGCATCGAGCTTGCCACAAATCCGTTCGAGAACATTCAACATGAGTTGAATTGAGACGTGCTCTTCCACTAGTTGATCGGTGGGCATCATGGATGATGTTCCCCTCTATTGACACCCCTTAACTCGGTGGAGTTCTCAGTATCGTCTTTGAACGGCAGGCAAGAGTTCTTCAGAACCGGTTTGACCTGTATGATGAACTCCTCGTCTGTCAGTTTGCGTTCACGCCACTCCTCATCCTGACGACTAAATCCGAGCAGTACGTTGGCACTCAGTCGCACTGCCTCCATTGTCAGGTCGACCATGTGGGTGCAGCCTTCCGCACGACCCACGGCGTCGACCAACCTGCCATGAATACCCCGCTCAATCTTTAAACCAACGACATTGTGTATGTTGTTGAGCGTGAGCTGACATATTTTGAACGGCGACTTCACCATCACCGCTTTTGCTTCGCGGATTGTCTTCGTCGGTACATGCACCGTCAACTCCACACGGATGTTGTGGTTAAGATCAAGAAGTGATGCCTTTGTCAGGATCAACTCCTCATTGATCTTGGATACCGAAACGTTGATGTTGCGCTCATAGATGTCAGACATGGGCTCCCTCCAAAATCACAAACCTCAAATCCCAAAAACCAAATAAACTCCAAATCTCAAAGTCCACATGTTTTGAACTTGGTGATTGAGATTTGTTTGGGATTTGATGCTTGAAGATTGTGATTTCATATATACTGTCCTCCATCAACTTTCATGACCTCGCCGGTAATATGCCGTGCCTTCTCGGACACAAGGAATGCCACCGCCTCGGCAATGTCCTCCGGCTGACCAAATCTACCCAACACAATTTCTGACACTGACTGTTGCTTTACTTCCTCGGAGAGTGTTTGTGTCATGTCGGTCTCAATCATTCCCGGAGCGATGGCGTTCACATTGACATTGTACTTGCCAAGCTCCTTCGCCACAGTCTTGCTGAGGCCGATAATCCCGGCTTTCGATGCCGCATAGTTTGCCTGGCCGAACTTTCCTCGCATGCCATTGATCGACGCTATGCTGACGATCTTGCCGTATCGTTGTTCACGGAAGACCGGGCTCGCGGCACGAATGTAGTTGAAACAGCCTTTCAGGTTTACGTCAAGAACACTATCCCATTGATCTTCATCCATCTTCCAGATCACTCCGTCGCGTGTAATGCCTGCATTGTTCACGAGGATGTGAAGTCCACCAAGTTCTCCAACCACTCGACGAACAACAGCTTCGGCGTCTCTGAACTTCGATACGTCAGATTCAACCACGAGGCAGCGTCTGCCAAGTGACCTCACTTCTCTCGCGACATTTTCCTGCTCACCAGCCCTTCCCCGGAAGCCAAGGAATGTAAATGCTACATCCGCTCCATTACGAGCAAGCGCAAGTACCGTGGCCCGACCAATGCCGAGTGACCCACCGGTGACTAGAGCGACCTTTCCTGAGAGATCTGTGGACACGTCATTACCTTGTTGACTTCGATCCTACTTCAATCGGCTTAGGCAGAACTTCTTCCATCGCCCCACGATCCATCTCCCGACCGTCAGCAAGAAGTTGACGATATCGTACAAAGTCGATCACGTCTTTCCCCGTCATTTTCCGGGAGTTGAATGCGGTGAAGCCGAGAAACCCCTCGACCGCCATGTTTGCGGCAAGCCAGTGGCGGTTGGGAAGCTTCGTCTGATCCCAGAAGAACTTCTTCTTCGCTCTGATCCCGTCAATGGACTTGATCAGGCAGCCGGGCATGAGGTTTGTCAACCGCCAGATGATGTCGTTGATTTCCTTGTCGAGGAGTGTGAAGTCGATGGTAGCCTTCTCCATCTCCTCACGAGCATGCTTTGCTTCTTCTCCCTGCACAAACTCACCATACACAATGTCACCATCACGCACGTATGCGTCGGTGACGACCAGAGGGTTTCGCTTGAAGCCAGTCGCAGCTTTGATGACCGGAACGACTTTGCTGACGAGACCGAGTCGCTTCATCTTGTAGCCGCTCCATACTTCGCACAAGATGCAGT
>Ga0326597_10013039_pt1 | contig 10936 bp, 13 predicted proteins | sample RVTome_12_FD_203789 | JGI IMG/M metagenome (GOLD analysis project Ga0326597, IMG submission 203789) | Soil microbial communities from uranium-contaminated site in the Upper Colorado River Basin, Wyoming, United States - RVT100D185 | ecosystem: Environmental > Terrestrial > Soil > Contaminated >... | reverse complement strand
CCCGCGCCTACGTCGCCAACCAGGCCTCGGACAGCGTCTCGGTGATCGACACCGCCACCAACCTCGTGACCGCCACGGTTACGGTCGGCTTCGTCCCCGTCTGGGTGGCGATCACCCCCGACGGCGCCAGCGTCTACGTCACCAACGCGTTCTCGGAGAGCGTCTCGGTGATCGACACCGCCACCAACCTCGTGAGCGCCACGGTCACGGTCGGCTCCGTCCCCGTCGGGGTGGCGATCACCCCCGACGGCGCCAGCGCCTACGTCACCAACCTGTTCTCGGAGAGCGTCTCGGTGATCGACACCGCCGACAACACCGTGACCGCCACGGTCGAAGTCGGCGTCGAACCCATCGGGGTGGCGATCACCCCCGCGCCCGAACCCGCCCCGATCGCCTCGCTGATCGACGACGTGAAGGCGCTGGGGCTCGACCGGGGCGTCGAGGCCAGCCTCGTGCGAAAGCTCGAGGGGGCGCGGAAGAACGTCGACAAGGGGGAGCTCGATGAGGCCTGCGAGAAGCTCGCCTCGTTCAAGGACCAGGTCGAGGCGCTCTCCGGCAAGAAGATCGAGGAGGCAGACGCCGAGGCGCTGATCGCCACGGCCGAGGCGGTCGAAGGGGGCCTTGGCTGCACGACCTGAGGACCGCTCGCTCGATCAAGCTCACCTCCACCCCCACGGGCCTCGCCGGTACCCAGGCGGGGCCCGTTGGGGTGGACCAGCCGATCACCGAAAAGGCGGCAGCCGGCGCCCCTTGATGGAAGCAACGTCGAACGTCGCATCGCCACCGTTCTCGACGAGTCGACCGAGACTGAGTGTGCTCACCTGATTTGGCCCCACCCCGGGCGGTAGCACTAGCGCGAGCCGCTGTCGATCCGGGCGCTGGCGGATCGGTTCCGCGTGCACCGCCGCGACGTTCGCGCTGCGTTGTCGTCGGGGGTGTGTCGAACCGTGAGGTTGCGGCCCGCCAGTACGTCAGCGTCAAGGCGGTCGAGTACCACTTGGGGCACATCTACGCCAAGCTCGGCATCACGTCGCGCCACCAGCTCGCCGACTCGCTCACTGCCACCACCACCGCCTGAACACCACCCCGACCGCCGGGCGGTTTGCCCGGTATTAGGGATCACACTCGGGTTCTCCCCTAGCGACACGCGCTCCGCCGCATGCCATCGTGGACACCAGGCGGCCCAACCGGGCCGTGCCCACCGTCGAACACGGGAGCCAACCGTGCGCGTGTCGCTCGAGCTGTTCGCCACCAACGGCCGCATCGAAGGCCGGCTAAGCCCGCATGACGGGCGTCGCGCCATCGCCTTCTCCGGGGTCCTGGAGCTGGTCGCCGCCCTCGAGGACCTCGACCCCGAACCACCCCCCACCCCCACACCCGAACCCGACCGTCACGCCCGAACCTGAAGGAGACGACCATGGACCCCACACCCACTCCCGGACGGCGTGCCCGCCGAACCGCCGCCTTCGCCGTCGTCGCCCTCGCCACGTCGCTGCTGGTCGTCGTCGGAGGAGCGTCGACCGCGCAGGCCTCCGACGCTGACGCGTACCTCGCTGCCGGCTTCTACCACACGTGCGCGTTGACCACGGCCGGCGACGCCCAGTGCTGGGGCTGGAACTCCTCCGGGGAGGCCCCATCGGGCGGGGTGGCCGGCCCGTTCACCGCCATCACCGCCGGCGACTACCACACGTGCGCGTTGACCACGGCCGGCGACGCCCAGTGCTGGGGCGGCAGCGGCTACGGGCAGGCGCCATCGGGCGGGGTGGCCGGCCCGTTCACCGCCATCACCGCCGGCGAATATCACACGTGCGCGTTGACCACGGCCGGCGACGCCCAGTGCTGGGGTCGCAACTCCTCCGGGCAGGCGCCATCGGGTGGCGTAGCCGGTCCGTTCATCGCCATCACCGGCGGCTCTTCCCACTCGTGCGCGTTGACCACGGCCGGCGACGCCCAGTGCTGGGGCTACAACTCCTTGGGTCAGGCGCCATCGGGTGGGGTGGCCGGTCCGTTCACCGCCATCACCGCCGGCTACTTGTACACGTGCGCGTTGACCACCGGCGGCGACGCCCAGTGCTGGGGTCGCAACTCCTCCGGGCAGGCGCCATCGGGTGGGGTGGCCGGTCCGTTCATCGCCATCACCGCCGGCTCTTCCCACACGTGCGCGTTGACCACCGGCGGCGACGCCCAGTGCTGGGGCTACAACGCCTTGGGTCAGGCGCCATCGGGTGGGGTGGCCGGTCCGTTCACCGCCATCACCGCCGGCAACGCCCACACGTGCGCGTTGACCACCGGCGGCGACGCCCGGTGCTGGGGCCGCAACTCCTCCGGGCAGGCGCCAGCGTGGGTCGCTGGCCCGTTCGGGCCGGTCGCGGACACCGCTCCCGACGTGGGCGTGGTGACGGGACCGGCGGCGCCGGTCGCGCTGGGGTCACCGGCGGCGGTGAGCGCGGCGTTCACGCCCGGCGACGGCACCCACACCTGCACGATCGACTGGAGCGACGGCAGCCAGACGGCGGGGACGATCGACTCGGGATCCTGCTCGGGAAGCCACACCTATACGACGGCTGGGGTGTACGAGGTGACGGTGACGGTGACCGACGCCGATGGTGACGCCGACGCCAGCTCGTTCCAGTACGTGGTCGTCTACGACCCCACCGGCGGGTTCGTCACCGGCGGCGGGTGGATCGACTCACCCGCCGGCGCCTACGCCGCCGACACCACCCTGACCGGCACTGCGACGTTCGGGTTCGTGTCCAAGTACAAGAAGGGCGCCACCGCGCCAGACGGCTCCACCCAGTTCCAGTTCGCGGTCGCCGGCCTCGCCTTCGAGTCGACCAGCTATGACTGGTTGGTGATCTCTGGGCCCATGGCCCAGTACAAGGGGTCGGGCACGATCAACGGCGCCGGCGACTACGGCTTCCTGCTCACCGCCAACGACGGCCAGGTGAACGGCGGCGGCGGGACCGACACGTTCCGCATCAAGATCTGGGACACGGCCAGCGGCAACGTCGTCTACGACAACCAAGCCGGCGCAGCGGACACCAACCCGGCGACGCTCGACATCGGCGGCGGCAGCATCGTGATCCACAAGGCGAAGGGGTAGACCCTGTGGGTGCCAGAAACCCGGTCGTGGCCGTCATGCCGCGGTTTTGTACTCGTTGATGAGGCCGTCGCAGCGCGGGAGCCGGATCACGTCGGCGGTGGGTGATGGGCTCGGTGCTGGAGTTCTCGGCGGTAGCGACGGCGCGCGTTGCTGACGAGCCCGGTGCGGGCGATGCCGGTTGTAGTGGTCCACGTAATCGTTGACGAGCCGGTGGAGTTGGCGCTGGTTCCAGATGATGGTGCGGTCGAGCAGTTCGCGTCGCAGGGTGCCGATCCAGCGCTCCGCGATGCTGTTGGCCACCGGCGTCCGCACCGGGGTCTTGAGCACGCGGATGCCTTCGTTGTGGAAGACCTCGTCGAACGATCGGGTGAACTGGCTGCCACGGTCGCGAACGAGGGCCTTGACGTGGCCGAGCCGTTCGCCGTGGACGAGGAATAGGTGGCGGGCGGCCTGGACGGTCCACGCGGCCGTCGGGTTGATGGTGATCCCGCCGAGGATGACCTCGCGGGTGGTGGTGTCGATGGAGAACAGCAGGTAGAAGCGGCGCAGTAGGGCGGTGTCGATGGTGGCGAAGTCGCAGGCGACGGCCGCCTGTGAGCGCAGCAGCTGCGACCATGTCGTCGACGTGCGGGTGGGGGCGGGGTCGATGCCGGCGTCCTTGAGGATCTGCCAGACCGTGGACGCGCCGATGGTGTGGCCGAGTCCGACGAGTTCGCCGTGGATCCGTCGGTTATGCCGAGCGGACGGTTATGCCGAGCGGGGTCGGTGAACGGGTCGTCAGGGGCGGTGGGGCGCGTGGGCGTGGGGGCGTGCTCGGCATAGTCACAGACGGTTGAGGAAGTCCAGGAGCGGGTCGGCGGGCCGGTAGCGGCCTGGAGCGGTGTCTGGTGGGGTGGTGCGTGCGAGGGCTCGTTCTTTGAGGGCGAGGTCGGCGTGGAGGTAGACCATCGTGGTCTGGACCTGCTGGTGGCCGAGCCAGAGAGCGATGACGGTGATGTCCACCCTGGCGTGGAGGAGTCGCATCGCGGCGGTGTGGCGCAGCACGTGAGGCGTGACCCGTTTGGATCTCAGCGTCGCGCATCCGCTGGTCGCGGCGGCGACGTGCTTGGCGAGAAGCCATTGCACGGCGTCGGAGCTGAGGTGGGTTCCGCGGCGGGTTGGGAACAGCGGCGTGTCGGGGTCGTCGGGAAGCTCGCGACACCAGGCACGCAGGACTGCAACGGTCTGGTCGGTCAGCGGTGTGGACCGGTTCCTGCGGCCTTTGCCGTGACAGCGAACGTGCGGCCCGGAGTCGAGCTGGAGGTCGCGCTGTCGCAGGGTGGTGAGCTCGGCGAGTCGGAGACTGGCCTGGATCGCGAGGAGCAGCAGCGCGTGGTCGCGTCGTCCAAGCCATGTGGTGCGGTCGGGCGCGGCGAGCAGTGCATCGATCTCGTCGGGGATCAGGAAGCAGATCTCGGTCTGGTCGTGACGTTTGGCGGGGATCGCCAGGACCCGCTGGATCGTGTCGGCGTGCTCGGGATGCCGCAGCGCAGCGAACTGGAACAGCGACCGGATCGCACCCAGCCTGACGTTGCGGGTCGCGACGCTGTTTCCACGGTCGGTCTCCAGCCAGCTCAGGAACGTCGCGACGATCTGGTGATCCAGATCGTCGATGTCGAGCTGTGACGGGGCTTTCCTGGTGCGTTGTTGGACGAACCCGAGCAGCAGACGCCAGCTGTCACGGTAGGACGCGATGGTGTGGGGGCTGGCCTGCAGTTGGCTGCAGAGCCGGTCGGTGAAGAAGGCCTGCAGGGTCGGTGCGAGCGCAGTCATCGTGGCTCCTGCCCGAGTGGTCCGAGCCGCTGGGCGGCCAGGGCGAGCAGTTCCGGGGAGGCCTGCAGGTACCAGTAGGTCGACGCGGGATTGACGTGTCCGAGGTAGGCCGACAGCAGCGGCATCAGCACGGCCACGTCCGCAGCCGACCGGTACCACCCGACCAGGGTGGCCACCGCGAAGCTGTGCCTGAGATCGTGGATCCTGGGCGCACGGCAGCCCGTCCGGGGCTTCATCCGCATCGAGTCGATCAGGTCGACGAAGACGGCCCGGACCCGCCGGTCACCCAGCCGGGTCCCGACGGTGGACACGAAGAACGCCGGATGCTTGGGTCGTGGGCAGAGCCGGTCACGCCGGTCGCAGTAGTCGCGCAACGCTGCGATCGTGGACGGGTGGACCGGGATGCGTCGCGACTTGTTGAACTTGGTGCGGACGATGTCGACCGTTCCGGCCTCGAGGTCGACAGCGTCGTGGTCCAGCCGGAGCGCTTCGCCGACCCGCATGCCGGTCACGGCCAGCAGGCCGAACAGCGTCTGGTGGGTGGCTGCGATCAGCGGGTGACGCAGCGTGCCGGCGGCGGCAACCAGCCGATCGATGTCGTCCTGGGAGAACAGGAAAGGGGTGGGCCGCTGTGGCCGGTAGCCAAGCAGACCGCAGGGCGGGATCTCGGTTGCCGGGTCGAACCCGGCCAGGTAGCCAGCGAAACCGCGGATCACGGTCAGCCGCTGCCGCCACCGGAACGGCTGCACGTCATCGGGCAGCATCGAGAACTCCACCGCTGCGGCGATGGTGACCGTGGCCTCGCCACGCTGCTGGACGAACGCGGCGAACTGTGGGAGTAGCCGGCCGTGGTCTTCGAGCTTGAAGCCCATCGCCCGGCGGACCTGCAGGTAGTCATGGACATGGTCGGCCAGCGAACTCATGCTCCACCCCCAGGCCATCCGCGGACCACGGCCGCGAGCGCGTCGTGATCGTCGCGGGCGTAGTGGGCGGTGGTCGCCACGTGCCGGTGTCGCAGCACCTGGCCGATCTCGAACAGCGGCGCACCGGCTCGCCGTATCGCTCTCGCGGCACTGTGCCGCAGCCGATGCGGGCCGATGCGGGACAGCCCTGCCCGTCGGCACGCCCGGGCCACGACCTCGCCCACCCCGGTGCCCGACAGTCCCCCGTAGGGCGCTCGGCCCTGCAAGAACACCTGCCGGCAGCCATTCTGCCGACGACCCCAACGGCAGTAGTCGGCGATCGCCTCCCCGACGTCAGGTGGGAGTGGGAGCCGATCCCGGCGGCGGCTCTTGCCGCCCACCACCAGCTCCCCGGCGTTCCAGTCGATGTCCGCGAGCGTGAGCGCGGCGACCTCGCCGGCACGAAGCCCCAGCCGCACCAGCACGGTCAGGATCGCGAAGTCGCGCCGCCCCGTTGCGGTCTCACGATCACACGACGCCAGCAGCCGGCCGATCTCGTCAGCGGTCACCACCGCGACGATCCCCGGGTCGCACCAGCCGGGTGCGGTCGGCACCGATGGTGACAACAACACGGGCATGAGCCCGTGCAGGTAGAGGAACCGCAGCAGCGTCCGTAGCCCTGTCGTCACGTTGTTCAACGACCCCGGGCCGAGTCTTGCCGAGGCGGCTTGCACGAACCCGACCACCTCCGCAGCACTCAGCTCGGCGAGAGCGCCGATGTCGCAGGAGTGGCCAACCGCCGCAGCGAGGAAGTCCTCAGCAACCCGCACGTAATTGTCGACCGTGGCAGCCGCCAGGCCGCGCTCGTCACTCAGATGGCCGGTGAAGTCGTCCAGCAGCCGCGTCAACGCACCGTCCACGACGCGATCCTGCATGGCCGGGACAGCGCCGATCCCGCGCAGATAGCTCAGCAGCGGCGACAGACCCTTGACCGTCAATCGTCGATGCACACGATGGACGCGCCGCTCAGCCAGGAACCCCTCGATGCCGTCGTCGTCGAGCATCCTGGCAGCCACGTGGCCGGCCATCCAGCGGCTCAGATGCGCCATCAGTTGCAGATGCCCCGCAGCGGGGCTCGCCGAATAGCCCAGCCGTGACAGCTCGTCACGGAACCCAGCGGCATACCTCGCCAACGGCCCGTCCACGCGAACACGCGATGGGCACGGTGCACTCATGATCAACCTCCTCGGCCAGAGCACCCTGCCCCGGCCAAGAAATCACACCGCAACCGGTCGTGACTATGCCGAGCACGCCCCCACGCCCACGCGCCCCACCGCCCCTGACGACCCGTTCACCGACCCCGCTCGGCATAACCGTCCGCTCGGCATAATCCGCGGAATGCCGAATGCGGCATTCCGTCGGTAGCCCCAGGTCGGGTTCTCCCTCGCCATCCGCACCGTGAGGCGGCGCACACCTGCCGCGATCGGTGGACGTCCGGCAGGTTGGTGGGGTCGGGTCCAGTGGCGTGCGATGCGTTGGCGGTGCCAGCGCAGCAGCGTGTCCGGGGTGACCAGGCAGCCGGCGCGTCGCGGACGCGCGAGCGCGGCGGCGACGGCGCCGAGCAGGGCGCGATCGGGTTCGGTCAGCGTTGTTCGGTCGACCTGTCGGCGAAGGACGGTCAGTTGGTGGCGAAGGACGACGATTTCGAGGTCCTTGCTGCCGCCGGAGCGGACAAGCAGGCCCACGAGGGCGACGAGGAGACGGTAGAGCGCGCGGTGCATCGGGTTCCAGGGATGGGGAGTCGCACAGTGAATACCCACGTGGCCGCGACGCCGTCGTCATCGTCCACCGTCAATGCCGCTCTTCGAGGTTGGCGTGATGCGACGGGGCCGGTTCCTACAGCAGTTGCTCGCGAGCTGTCTGGACGAAGTCGCCCAGGGCGCCGTGGCGGCTGAGCTGGTCGAGCACGTCCGCGATCGTGGTCACGCCTCGACGGTTGCCGGCGAGATGCAGCAGGGCGGTGGTGAGGATGTCGGCGTGATCGGTCAGGACGACGGTCAAGAACGCGCCGGGCGGTTCGATCCCGATCGTGCCGGGCGTGACGTGGCGGCTGGCAGCGAAGTCGTCCACGTTGGCGGTCACGATCAGGTCCGCATCGGCGGTCACCGCGGTCGCCAGCACGTGACGGTCCTCTGGCGCGTTGTCCATCCGCACGACCAGGTCATCGTCGATGTCGACCCAGGCGTCTGGGAACGCGCGGCCAAGCGCGGCGATCGTCACGGCGTCGAACCGGCCAGGGTCGATGTCGGGGTGGTCGGCGAGGACGTTGCGGCGCATCTCGTCGATGATGCGGTCCGACCACCGAGGCTCGTAGTAGCCGAGCGCGGCGAGGGTGAGCATGAGGTCGCGCAGCCACTGTGGGTACAGCACGTTGGCGTCCAGGACTGCGACCAGCGCGTCGGGATGGTTCACCGGACGCCCAGGTCCTCCTCGGCGGCGGCGAGTTCGTCGAGTTCGGTCAGTTGCCGGTCGCGCTCGTCCTTGAATCGTCGGAGCGCGTCGGCTGGCACCAGGTGTCGGTTGCCCTTCTTGCGGTACGGCAGCCGGCCAGCTTTGAGCAGTCGCGTGAGGTAGGGGCGCGACACGCCGAGGAAGTCGGCAGCTTCCGTGGTGGTGAGCATGGCCTCGTTCCCAGCGGCCAAGGCGTGCACCACCTTGTGGAGGGTCTTGAGCGACGTGATCGGCAGCTCGACGGGTTCGCCGTCGCCGACCACGACCTTGGTGGGCGCTCGGCGTGACGTGCGAGCCGCCCGGACCGCATCCTCAAGTTGCTCATCGAGCGCGGAGAACTCCCCTGCACGTGACGTTGCCACCACCGACCTCCAAGTATCTGAAACAAGTGTAATGTACGAAGCCGTCGGCGGCGCACGTGGTAGGCAACCGCCAGTTCACGTTCGGCGCACCCTCGCTGCCAATGCTCTGCCGTACCGACTCCTGATCGCGCATGTTCATGCATGTGTTATGCAACCCGCTGCCGGGGCCATGGCCGCCACGATAGCCGCCAAGAATCCTGAGAACGGGCGGGACGGCGTGCGACGGTGACGGACGCCGATCGGTATTCTCCCTGGTCAGAGCGACAATGGCGGATGGTGACGGACGCGGTGCGACACCTCGGGTCGGACTCATAACCCGGAGGTCGCAGGTTCAAATCCTGCCCCCGCTACTGGCAGAACCCCCGAATTCGGGGGTTTCTGTTTTTCATGACCACCAAATGACCACCGAGAGCTGGCGGTCAGCAGAAGTTGCACGCTCGCGGACACACGCTCCCGGAGGGGGACTTGACATCCCGGAGGGGGACCAAGGCGGACCAAGGCTTGGGGGACCGAGCAGGCTCGCGAACGTGCGGGGGGCTGCCGGCCTGATCGACCTCGCGGCCGGCAACTCTGATCTGAGGTTGATCGACCGTGCGCCACGACGAGGGGCCGACCACGAGTCCAACGTGGGGTATGACGATCGTTGCTGTCCTTCACGACCTTGCCGGCACACCCCGCGACGTGCCCACTTCGATGGGGAGGCCGGCTCGGCGCCATTCGGGGAGTCCGTCTTGGAGGCGGCGGGCGTTGAAGCCGTGTCGGCGGAGCAGCCCGAGGGCCTGGGGGGCCAGGACGCAGTAGGGGCCGCGGCAGTAGGCGACGATCTGGGCGTCGGTCGGTAGGCCGGCGAGTCGGGTTTCGAGTTCGGTGAGCGGTACGGAGATGGCGCCGGGGATGTGGCCCGCCGTGTACTCCTCCAGGGGGCGCACGTCGAGGACCACGACGTCGCCGTCGTCGGCTCGGGCGAGCAGCTCGTCGCGGGTGACCGGCTCGAGCTGGTCGCGGGCCTCGAAGTAGTCGCGGACCAGCATCTCCACCTCGGCGTAGCGTTCCGCGGCCAGGTCACGGACCGAGAAGAACAGCTCGCATACGGATTCGCTTGCGAGCCGGTAGAAGATCCTGGTGCCCTCCCTGCGGGTCTCCACAAGTCGGGCCTCGCGGAGCACCTTCAGGTGGGCTGAGGCGTTGGTCACCGACAGGCCTGCGGCCTGGGCGAGGACCTCGACGCTGCGTTCTCCTTGGCAGAGCAGGTCGAGCAGCTCGATCCGCTTGGGGTGGGCCACCGCCTTTCCGATGCGGGCGAACTGGTCGTAGAGCCCGTCCTTGACCGCCCGGCCTGACTGCTCAGTCACCGTTCCCTCCCTTCGAATATTCTGCTATTCTATGAAACAAGAGAATACCAGAAGAGTTGGCCGAAACGAGGAGGACGTCGTGGTATCGACACTGGTGATCCTCAACGACGCGCCGTACGGCAGCGAGCGCAGCTACAACGGGCTGCGTCTGGCCGGGTCGCTGGCCAAGCGCGACGGCGAGCACGTACGCGTGTTCCTCGTCGGTGATGCCGCGGCCTGCGCCAAGACCGGCCAGAAGGTCCCCAACGGCTACTACAACCTCGAACGGATGCTGTGTGCGGTGCCCCGGCGCGGCGGCGAGGTCGGGGTGTGCGGCACCTGCATGGACGCCCGTGGCATCAGCGAGATCGAGTTGGCCGAAGGCTGCCACCGCAGCAGCCTCGACGAGCTGACCGACTGGACCCAGAGCGCCGACCGGGTCCTGGTCTTCTGACCCTCATAGGGAGGACGCAACGATGGGCGACGCCAAGACGGTCGTGATCCTGGGCGGCGGCGTGGGCGGTGTCGTGGCCGCCACCACCCTGCGCAAACGGCTCCCGAGGCCGCATCGGGTGGTCCTGGTCGACCGGGAACGCCGGCACCTGTTCGCCCCGTCGCTGCTGTGGCTGATGACCGGCGACCGCGCCAGCAGGCAGATCACCCGGCCGCTCGACCGGCTGACCAGGAAGGGCATCGAGGTGGTCTGTGGCGACATCGACCGGATCGATCTCGAGGCCCGCCGGGTCCGGGCGGTCGAGCGTCCGCCGGATGACGATGCAGTCTTGCGGCGGCTGGGTGGCAGCCCAAAGGACCTGGACGCCGACTACCTGGTGGTGTCGCTGGGGGCCGAACTGGCCCCCGAGGCCATCCCCGGGCTGGCGGAGGCCGGGCACAACTTCTACACGCTGGCCGGGG
>Ga0326597_10013038_pt1 | contig 10936 bp, 9 predicted proteins | sample RVTome_12_FD_203789 | JGI IMG/M metagenome (GOLD analysis project Ga0326597, IMG submission 203789) | Soil microbial communities from uranium-contaminated site in the Upper Colorado River Basin, Wyoming, United States - RVT100D185 | ecosystem: Environmental > Terrestrial > Soil > Contaminated >... | reverse complement strand
GCTGGGACTCGCGACGGCGGCCGCGCTGCCAAGCGCCTCGCACAGCGAGGCGACGAAGCGCGTCTTCCCCGCGCCGAGATCGCCCAACAGGCAGAGCGCGCTGCCCGGCAGCAGATGCGGCGCCAGCACGCGCGCCAACCGATCGGTCTGCTCCACAGATTCGCTCCACACGCTGAATGTCTGCAAGGTCGTCTCCGCTCAGCGCGGCAGCAGGCTCACCGCCGGAATGATCATCTCCTCCAGCGAGATTCCTCCATGCTGGAAACTGTCCCGATACTGGCGCTCATAGTCGTGAAAATTCGTCGGATAGACGAAGTAGTTGGCCTCTTTCGCGCAGATATAGTTCTGGATGGGAGAATCCTGCGGCAGCCCGAAGCGCCGCGGATCCTTCATGATGAAGGCTTCCTTGGGATCCACGTTGAGATTGTCACCGTACTTGTAGCGCACGTTCGTGGATGCATCGCGGTTTGCCTTCACCAAGGCCGAGCGGCGCACCTGTATGGCGCCGTGGTCCGTCGTGATGACGACGGCGACATCATCCTGCAGTGCCAACTCACGCAACATCTCCAGAAGCGACGAATGAGCGAACCAGCTCTGCATGACGCTGCGGAAAGACGCATCGTCCGGCGCAAGCTCGCGCAGCAGATCATTCTGGCTGCGGCCATGGGCGAGGATGTCGAGAAAGTTGATGACACCCGCCACCAGATGCACGTCGCGCAAACTCGGCAACTGTTTGCGCATGGATTCCACGTCGTTGCTGTTGAAGGTCTTGTAGTACTTGTGCCGGAGCTCGCCGTAGCCCAGCCGCTTCAACTGCTCGCCGAGCAACTCGCTCTCGAAGGCGTTCTTGCTGCGCTCCTCCTTCGCCGTGCCGCGCCAATACTGGGGAAACTGCTTCGCGATCTGCGCCGGCAAGAGCCCCGCGAAGATGGCGTTTCTGGAGAATGGCGTCGCCGTCGGCAGGATGCCGTAGTAGGTCTCGCGCTGAATCTGATAGAGCGAAGTCAGTTCTTCTTCGAGCAGCATCCACTGGTCGAGGCGCATGCAGTCGATGACGAAAAAGAAGACGCGGCGGCCGTTCTTGAGATGTGGAACGACGTAGTTTTCAACGACCTGATGACTCAGTATCGGCGCATCGTCTCCGTCGATCCACGCGCCGTAGTTCTGCTCCACGAATCTCGAAAACTGGGCGTTGGCGTCCTTGGCCTGCTCCATGTGGGACTCGGCCAGGCCGGGGTCGGTGAGGCGCTGGAGCTGCAGCTCCCAGGCCACCATCTTCTCGTAGATGTCGCGCCAGTCGCGCCAGTCGCGCGCCTCCATGCGCAGTCGTGCCAGCTCCGCGAAGCTCTGAAGATAGTCCTGAGTCGTCTGCTGATTTCGGAGCCTTCCTTCGTCGAGGGCTTTCTTCAGCGCCATCAAGACCTGCGTCGGATTGACGGGCTTGACGAGATAGTCGTCGATGCGACGGCCGAGGGCCTTGTCCATGAAGTCCTCGGCCTCGTTCTTCGTGATCATGATGACGGGGACGTTGGCGTCGACGTCGCGGATGTGGGCGAGCGTCTCGAGCCCACCCTTGCCCGGCATGCTCTCGTCCAGGAGCACGGCGTCGAAGCTCCGCTTCTTGAACAGATCGATGGCGTCGTCGCCGTTGCTGACGCCCTCGACATCGTATCCCCGGCCTTCGAGAAAGAGGATCTGGCTGCGGAGTTCTTCGATCTGATCGTCGGCCCAGAGGATACGGCGTCGGGTCATCATTTCTCCTGTATGCGGCGGCCAGGGGCTCGCCACGCGTCGTGCTGGGGCGACGGCCCTCGACTATAGCACCTACTGGGTGGGTAGGAGGATCCGCATGACGGTTCCCTCGCCCTCACCGCTGCGGCGCACACCGATGCTGCCGCCGTGATACTCCGTGACGATTCGGTGCGTCAGCACCAGCCCCATTCCCCATCCGCGTTCCTTCGTCGTGAAACCCGGATCGAACAGCCGGCGTTGCGTCGCCGGGCTCATGCCACGGCCGTCGTCCTCGACTTCGATCAGGACCCGGCCGCGTTTGGGGAGGTGGCGACATCGCACGATGACCACGCCATGATCCTTGTCGCTGGCATCCAGGGCGTTCTTCACCAGGTTCTCCAGCGCCCAGTCCAGGAGTTCTTCTACCAGAGGGGTCTCGGGGAGTTCCTCGATCTCTTCGCGCAATTCGACCTGCCGGGCCAGATGCGGAAGCCGGCGCCGGAAATACGTGCAGACGCGGCGCGCCACCCTGTCTGCGCGTCCAGGTTTGCGGACGGGATTGCTGCCGATCTGACTGAAGCGGGCGGAAACCTTGGCGAGACGGTCGACATCGCTGCCGATCTCATCCAGCACTTCGCTCTCACTCAATTCGCCCGATCGAGACAGCGCCTCTCTGTCGTCCAACAACGCGAGCCAACCGTTGAGACTGGTCAACGGCGTACCCATCTGATGCGCCGTCTCCTTGGCCATGCCCACCCAGAGGCTGCGCTGCTCGCCGCGCTTCATCATGCGGAACACCGCAAGCGCGATTCCCATGAAGGACACGATCAACACGCCCTCGAGCACAGGCATCCAGAGAACGCGGCGGGACAGCCGGCTGCGTCCGTAGTGCAGGCGAAGAATCAGCTCTCCGGCCCCACCCGCATGGAGAGCGATGGGTTCGCGCTCCGCGTCGAAATCCGCGACGAGCATCAAGAGACGTTCCGTTCGCGCATTCGGCTTTTCGAGATCCGCCGCGAGTAGCTCCGCGAGCCCCAGCTCTTCGGGAATCTCGACGCCTGTCTGCTGGGCATTCCAGAGGAAGGGATGCCCCTCGGGATCGGTGATGATGAAGGGGAAATCGACGCCCGCCACCGCATCGCGGATCGGCCGCAGATGACGCACCATCTCCTCGGAGGTGGCGGGCTTGACGATGGCGTCGGCCAGGAGCTCGCCAATCAGACGGGTGGTGAGTTCGGCCTGGCGGTCGATGTCGCCGCTCACGCGGATGGTGAAGATGGCGATGGAGATCGCGATGAGAACGATGCCGACGAGGAGATAGCTCTTGAGGATGGAACGAAGAGTCGAACCGCGCAGCTCTTCGGCGAGGCTCATCAACTGCGGCCTATCTCTTCGATTCCGCCCATGTAGGGCCGCAGCACCGCCGGCACCACGACTTTGCCGTCCGCCGTCTGATAGTTTTCGAGGACTGCGACGAGCACGCGCGGCAGGGCGAGTCCAGAACCATTGAGTGTGTGTGGAAACACCGGCTTCGCCTTCGGCTCGGGCCGGTAGCGGATGTTCGCGCGGCGGGCCTGGAAATCACGAAAATTGCTGCAGCTGCTCACTTCGAGCCACTGGTCGACACCAGCGCTGTAGACCTCGAGGTCGTAGCACTTGGCCGCGGCGAAACTCAGATCGCCCGCCGCGAGTTTGACCACGCGATAGGGGAGCCCGAGGCGCTGGAGCAATGTCTCGGCGTTGCCGACCAGTTCTTCGTGCTCGGCCTCGCTGCGCTCGGGCGTGGTGAAGCGCACCATCTCCACCTTGTGGAACTGGTGCACGCGGAGAATGCCACGCGTGTCCTTGCCTGCGCTCCCCGCTTCGCGTCGAAAGCACGGGCTGAAGGCAACGAATCGTGCAGGCAGATCCCCGGCGTCCAGAATGGTGTCGCGCCAGAAATTGGTGACCGAGACTTCGGCGGTCGGAATCAGCCAGAGACCGTCTTCGGTCGTCTGATACATGTCGTCGGCGAGCTTCGGAAGCTGGCCGGTGCCCATGACGGCCTCGTCACGCACCAGATAGGGCGCATTCATCTCGACATAGCCATGTTCGCTCGTGTGGACGTCGAGGAACCACTGGATGAGGGCGCGCTCGAGTCGCGCACCGGCACCGGTCAGCAGCCCGAAGCCGCTGCCGCTCATGCGCGACGCCGCCTCCAGATGCAGGATTCCCAGATTTTCGCCCAGATCCCAGTGGGCCTGCGGCTCGAAGTCGAAGGCCGGCGGCTCGCCCCAGCTGCGCACGAGTTCGTTGTTCGCTGCTCCCCCGTCGGGCACGTCGGCGTCGGGGAGATTCGGCAGCCAGCGCTCCAGCTCGTGCAGTTCGGCCTCGAGTTCGGCCAGCCTCCCGTCGCCGTCTTTGATGGACGCGCTCACCGCCTTCATCGCGCCGATGGCATCGGCAGCGTCCTCACCCGACTTCTTGGCGCGTCCGATGGCTTCGCTCGCCTCGTTTCGCCGTGCTTTGAGCTGCTCGACCTCCTGCAGCTGCGAGCGGCGCTGCTCGTCCAACCCCAGCCAGATGTTGAGATCGATCTTGGTGGCCTTCCGGCGCAGGCCTTCGCGCACCCGGTCCGGGTCGTCTCGGAGGAGTTTGCGGTCGAGCATGGGGCTGCCAGCTTGCAGGCTCGTGGGCCGGACGGTATAAATGACCGCCGCCGCGTGGGAGCGACGGAAGACCATCTCTCGGACGGCTCCCAAGCTAATTCAGCCAGCCGAACGCCGGCAAGCGCTTTGGCAGATCGAAGGCCCAAGACCGCCATGAACGCCACGATCGACAGCTTGCGTGAGAGCGATCCACGGCGCCGCATCATCGTGGCGCTGGATACGAGTTCTGCCGACGAGGCCCTCCGCCTGGCCGACCGCCTGCGGCCGGAGTGCGGCTTCGTGAAGGTCGGACTCCAACTGTTCGTCGCCAACGGACCCTCGGTGGTGGCGAAGCTGGCCAGCCTGGGCTTCTCGATCTTCCTCGATTTGAAATTCCATGACATCCCGAACACCATGGCGGGCGCCGTGAGCAGCGTCTTGCCGCTGAATGTGCGGCTGACGACGGTCCATGCCGGTGCGCTCGAAGGCGTCGGTGCGGCGGCGGAGGCCGCGTCCGGCATCTCGCCCTCGGTTGCGATCCTCGGCGTCACGGTCCTGACGAGCCATGCCGAGGGAGCCGTGAGCGAGCTCTACGGAAGCCCTCTGGACACGGTCGAGATGGTGCTGCGCCTCGGGCGTTCGGCGCTCGCGCAGGGCGCGCACGGGCTCGTGGCGAGCCCGAAGGAGATCGTGCGCCTGCGCGAAGAACTGGGGCCCGATCCGCTGCTGGTGATTCCCGGCATCCGACCCGCGGGCAGCGCGGCCGGCGACCAGAGGCGCGTCGCCACGCCCGCCCAGGCCATGGCCGACGGCGCAGACTTTCTGGTGGTCGGCCGGCCCGTCAGCCTGGCCCCGGACCCGCGCGCAGCATTTCTGCGCATCGTGGACGAGATCGCCCCATCCGTATAGCGTAAGACCAGCCCGATCAACTTCTTGGAGAGTCGAGGACGATGAACAGCAGCGCACCGACCGAATTCCACCTGAAGCCCGACGAGGTCATCGAGCGCCTCCGCGAACTCGACGCCGTGCTCGAGGGCCATTTCAAGCTGAGCAGCGGTGTGCACAGCAACCGCTATTTCCAGTGCGCGCGCGTCTTGCAGTATCCCGGCCTGGCCAAGGAATTGGGCCGCCTCCTGGGCGAGCAGTTCAACGAAATCGAGATCGACTTCGTGCTGTCGCCCGCCGTCGGCGGCATGATCATCGGCCACGAGGTCGCCCGCGCGCTCGGCCGGCGCCATGTCTTCGCCGAGCGGCGCGACGGCAAGTTCAGCGTGCGCCGTGGGTTCGAGATGAAAAAGGGTGAGCGGGCACTGATCGTGGACGACGTGCTGACGCGGGGGACTTCGTTCAGGGAGATGACCGAACTCGTCAAGACCCATGAGGCGGAGGCCGCCGGCCTGGGCGTCATCATCGACCGCCGCGATCCGGGCGTGCAGCTCGACCTGCCGGTCGCGTCGCTCATCCAGGTGGAGGTCGCGACCCATCCGCCGGAGGATTGCCCGCTCTGCCGCGAAGGTGTCGCGCTGGACTCCCCCGGCAGCCGCCATGGGGCCTGAGGCGAGCAGCTCGACCAGCCGCCGACTGCTCGTTCTCTGCCTCCTGGCCTGGACCGTCCTCTTCCTCTGGGCGTGGCAGAAGCCCGTCCATCCCAACAGTGATCGCTACGACTACGCGGCGCGCGCTACGTCCCTGCGCGACGGCGATGGTCTGAGGCCACAGCTCGACTATCCGCTGCGGCTCGCGCTTTCGGAGATTTCCGAGATCCCAGCACCGAATCGAACGCGCACACCCGTGTGGCCGCTCTTGCTCGTGCCCGGCATCCAGGGAGGATTGGCTGCGAAGAGCGGCGTCCTCATGGCTGCCCTCTTCGCGCTCGCCGTAGCGGCGCTCCTGTGGCGCGTCGGCGACGCGAGCTTCGGGCCTCCGACGGGGGCGTTCGCCGTCGCGTTCTGGCTGTGCAGTTTTGCGACGGCGCGTGCGATCCACGGTGGCGGGCCCGAGATCGCCCTGGCCTTCCTCACGCTGGCATGCTGGAGCTGGACTCCGGCGCTGCATGGAGCGTGGGGCTACCTCGCCTGCGGCAGCCTCTATGGACTGATGCCGCTCTTGCATCCCTTGGGCTTCCTGTTCGCGGCGCTGGCGTTTCTCGCCCGGAGTCATCGCTATTCGGGGCGCGGGCGCCTGCTGGTTCTCGCCGGCGCCCTGGCCATCGCGATGCCGTGGCATCTGTGGATGTTGGCGCAGGGTGGGCTCCTGCAGTCGCACGCGGAGCTCGCGAAGTCGCTCTTCGATGCGGGCGGGCTCGGACCGTACCGCGGCCTCGACGCGGCGCCGAATCACGCGATCGCGCTCGAGCACTTCCCGCGCCTGCTGCACGTCATCCTGGCGCGTTTGAAAGAGCGCGCGCTTCATCTCGACGCCTTGCTGCCCTGGGCTGCGGTTCTCGTCGGGCTGTCGGGTATGAGAATGGACCGTCCACTCGCGCTGCGGGATCTCGGTGTGGGTCTCATGGGGGGCGCCATCCTCTGCGCATTCAGCTGGGAGGCGCGCCTGTGGTTGCCCCTGCTTCCGGTCGCGGCGATCTGGGCCGGCGTCGGCGCGCGAGCGCTCCCCTCGCAAATCCTGCCCTGGGGCGTTGTCGCGTTGTGTGCGGCGAGTTGGTTCGTGCCGCTCGGTCTCAGCCCATCGCCGCGCGCGGATCTGCGCGAGGCCGCTTCCTCGTGGTTGTCCCCCTCGGACGCGGCCGCGGCGGTACTCTCCACCGCGGGCATCGATGGCAGCCCCATCGTGTGCGACAGCGCCGCGCTGGCCTGGCGATCCGGCCGACGCGGCATCGTCCTGCCGTACGACCCGCGAACCCTGCGGCGGATCCGGCGCAGCGACGCGGGGTCTCAGATGAGCGTCTTGGCCTTGGGTCAGGGTCGCGCGAGTTGGTGGTTGACCGGCGCGGCGGCATCGTGGGATTCGCTCCTGTCCCACAGCCGAGTTCTCTTCGAAGAGGAAGGCGGCGCGGCGATCTTCGAACTCGTGGATGTGGCCGAAGAATCGCGGGCGGATGGGAAGATTCCGTCGATGAGCGTCGACAAGCATCACACGCTGCCGCCCGAGTACGCACCCGAGGGGCTGGTCGAACTGCCGAGCCCCCCCGCCTCGCGCGCGGGCATCCAGATCACCGCGGCGACTTGGGCCGCGCTTGCGGAACTCCTCGCGGCGGCGCATTTGGACGGGCTCGACCTGCGCGTCATCAGTGGCTATCGCAGTCACGAGTATCAGAAGCAGTTGTTCGCGAACGCCGTCGCGAACCATGGCGACGATCAGGCCTGGGTCGCCGAGCCCGGCCAGAGCGAGCATCAGCTGGGGACGACCGTCGACCTGGCGGATGGCGCGATGGAACACGTGTTGGAGCAGAGCTTCGGCGAGACGATCGAGGGACAGTGGCTCCGCGACAACTGCGGCCGCTTTGGATTTCGGTTGAGCTACACGACGGCCAACGAAGACGAGACCGGAATACGCTCCGAGCCCTGGCATCTTCGCCTCTGGGGCGAGCGATGAAGCGCGTGCTTCTGGTGTATCTGCCCGCCGCGGGCGACGCCCTCCTGCGCGGCGCCATGCCGTGGCTGACCACGAAGTCGTGGCGCCCGCTGCGGATCGCATTTCCGCCGCTGCCCAGCGTGCTGCAGGCGACGCTGGAGACCGGTCAACCTCCAGCGGTTCATGGGGTGTTCGGCCGACGGACTTTGTCGGGCGAAGAGGTCGAGACGAAGGAGAGCTGGCTGACCGGGCTCGAAGGAGATTTCGGCCTGTCGAAATCAGCCGTGCTCTATGTGCGGGAGGATGGGCTGTTGACCGCACTCGCTCGAGGCGACGAGTCGGTTCTCGAACACGCCAACGAACTCGATGCGAAGCTCCGTCACAGCTGCGAGGAGGACGAGGACCTCGCCATCATCGTGATCGGCGGGCCGTCGCCAGCCGCCTTCGACAGGAGCCTCGATCCGACTGCGTTCGTACCGCACGGGGCCGGGTTTCAGGCCGAGGGTGTTCTGTTGCGCATCGACGCGGCGCTGAGCGCAGACGAACGGTCGCGCGCCATCATGGAAGCCGGTGTCGAGCGAGTGTTGCACGGCGAGGCGCGGAGTCGGCGCGGCTGTGATCATTCCGAGGCGGGCCAGACACTCGTCGTCGCGCAGCCGGATTGGGGCTTCGAGAGCGATGAACGGTTCCTGTTCGGACGCGAGGAAGCTGGAGTTCTCGGTGAGCCCTTCGTGGCTGTCTGCGGTGGATCGCTCGAAGAGGCCGCCGGGAATTGGCCCAACGCAATTCACGACCTTCGAATCGCGCCGACCGTGGCGGATCATCTCGGACACGAGACTGGAGGTTTTGCCGAAAGAGCTCTCTGAGCCCGAGACTGCATGGCTCAGCAAGCCGAATGACCCAGATCACAGATTGAAAACGCGCTACCCGTCGGTCGGGCGGAATCCGCGCTATGATTGTTCGAGCGACTGGGATCTCGACTGAAAGGCTCTCATGCACGAAATCTTCGTCATCTCCGACGGCACGGGTCAGACCGCCACCCAGACCCTTGCCGCCGCGCTCACCCAATTCGCGGAAGTCGAAGTCAACCTGAGACTCCGCGCGGGCGTTCGCGAGGAGGCCGAGATCGCCGCCGTCGTGGCGGAGGCCGCGAGCGAGAGTGGGTTCGTCGTCCACACGCTCGTCACGCAGAGGCTTCGCAATTTCATCGTGAGACAAGGTCGACTCCACAACGTGGAGACGATCGATCTCATGGGCCCGCTCCTCGCACGCCTGTCGCACCGTCTCGCCAACTCCCCCTCCGAGCGCCCTGGCATCTATCAGAATCTCGACGACGCGTATTTCCGGACGCTCGCGGCCGCCGACTTCGCCATCCGCCACGACGATGGGCTGAGAACGCACGAACTCCACAAGGCGGAAATCGTCCTGGTCGGCGTCTCTCGCACGTTCAAGACTCCCCTGAGCATCTATCTGGCGTTCAAGGGCTGGTACGCGGCGAACGTCCCGGTCGTCCTCGACATGGAGTTGCCACGCCCACTCCTCGACCTGGCCCCCAGCCGTGTCTTCGGCGTGACGATGAGCGTCGCACGGCTGGTCACGCTCCGCCAATCCCGCCACGCACATCTCAGGAATGCCACGGGGGACTACGCACAGGCAGACCACGTCCAGCGAGAACTTCGTTACGCACGCATGCTCTTCGCGCGGGCCGGCTGGCGCACGATCAACGTCACGGACAAACCGATCGAGGAGATCGCCTCGGAGATCTTGGCGCTGCGAGAGTGAGACTTCGATCGCGGCGACGAGCGCCACACGGGCCAGGCGAAGCCCGGCCCGCATGGCGGCTCGCGGCTCCCCACCTCTCGGTGGTCTCTGAAAGAGCCTCGGCCTCGGCAGACCGACCCACCCCTCGGATGAGAGCCCCGTGGCAGAGCGGTCGCCTATTCAATAAGGCGCAGACGGGCCGTGAATCCTGACACGGGCTTTTACCTGGCAGCGCGCGGGCAAAGAATGCTAGCTTGAAGCAGTCCTCGCTCCGAGTCCTCCAATCGAGCGGATCTGCGGATGCCAGCTTTCATGGCACGTCGAGTCCTGGTGGCCACAGCCCTCCTCGCGGGCGCGGTCCTGTTGCAGATCATGCCCATCAGCGGCTTCCTGCACGAAGTTGCCGAGCACGACGCGCTCGAGATGTCACACTGCGCATGTCTGGTCTGCCACGCGAGCGCCCACGCGCCGATGGAACTCGGCGGCGCGCGGCTCTCCCTGCCTGTCGACGATCGGATCGCATTCTCGTGGCTCTCCGAGGCACAGGTCGCGCCGACCCCGAAGTTTCACGCTTCGGTCCCCGGACGCTCTCCTCCCAGCGTCTGAAGTTCGATCGAACCTCATGGACTCCGCTTCGCGCGGGGACGCTCGTGCGCGCATACCGTCGTGCGTCGGCGTGGTTTTAGTTTTGGGAGGAAGACATGTCAGGCTCGCGCGCCCCATGGCGCTCAACATGGCTCATCGCCGTCGGCCTCATCGCGCTGCCCGCCGCTCGCGTGGAGGCGCAGAGTGGTTCCACGGCGACGGGCACATCGAACAAGCTCAATCCCGCGATCAGCCTGAACTCTCTTTTCTCGGCCAGGAAGTCGGATGCGGCCAGCGACGAGGATGGATTCCGGGCGCAAGAATTCGAGATGGGGCTCGTGTCCATCGTCGACGCGCACTTCCGGGCGTCGGCCAATATCGCATTCGCGCCTTCTGCCGGCGGGGCCGAGGCCGAGGTCGGGCTCGAAGAAGGCTATGTGACCGTCCTTGGCCTTCCCACCGGGCTGGGACTGAAAGCGGGCCGCTTCTTTCTCCCCGTCGGTCGCCACAATCAGCTGCACACGCATCAGTTTCCCTTCATCGACGCACCACGCGCCGTGGCCGCCACCCTGGGAGGCGAGAGTGCGGGCGATGTCGGCTTGCTGGCCTCCTATCTGCCGGATCTGCCGTGGTACCTGGATCTACAGGCCTATGTCACCGACGCAGCCGCCGAGGCGTTCGACAGCGCGAGCCGCCGTGTC
>Ga0326597_10013037_pt1 | contig 10937 bp, 10 predicted proteins | sample RVTome_12_FD_203789 | JGI IMG/M metagenome (GOLD analysis project Ga0326597, IMG submission 203789) | Soil microbial communities from uranium-contaminated site in the Upper Colorado River Basin, Wyoming, United States - RVT100D185 | ecosystem: Environmental > Terrestrial > Soil > Contaminated >... | reverse complement strand
AAGTATCTGTTGTACTGCCGGTGGCAGCGCCGCCACCTTACGGCTGATCTGGCGCGCCCCAACCGTCACCTTGCCGGCGGCAAGATCGATTTCAATTTCATCCCCGTCGGCAATGCCCGCGATATCGCACTCGATCGCCGGCAAGCCGTTGTTGATCGTGTTGCGGAAGAACAGCCGGCCGAAAGACTGCGCGACGATTCCCCCCACCCCCATCGTGCGCATGATATGCACCGCCTGCTCGCGCGACGAGTTAATCCCGAAGTTCCTGCCCGCAACGATCACATCGCCCGGCCTGAAACGAGACGCGAAGCCCGGCGCCACCTGCTCGAACGCGCGCTGCGCGACGTAGGCGTTGTCCTTGCCCGGCAGGTATTTGCTCGAGCAATTCAGATCGGTGTTGATGTTGTCGCCGAGCAGATGCACGCGGCCTTTGATATTTTTCACGCAGCCCTCCACTGGCCGCCAACCACCTCGCGCGGATCGGTGATCATTCCTGTCAGCGCGGAAGCTGCGACGGTCGCGGCCGAACCGATCCAGATCTCGGACTGGTCGTTGCCCAGCCGGCCCTTGAAATTGCGGTTGGCGCTCGAAATCACCACCTCTCCGTCGCCCGTAATCAAATGGCCGGTGATGTTGACGCAGGTGCCGCAACCGGCGGCCTCGACCGAGGCACCGGCCCGGGTCAGCGCCTCGAGGAGCCCCTCGCGGGCGGCTTCGAGATAAACCTGGCGCGACGCCGGCGTCACGATCATGCGCACGCCTTTGGCAATGCGCTGCCCCTTGAGAATGGCGGCCGCCTGGCGGATGTCGTCGAGCCGGCCGTTGGTGCAGGTGCCGATCAGCGCGAAGTTGATTTTCTTGCCTTTGACCTCAGGCACGCCCACCACGTCATCGATCCGGTGTTGGCGCGCGACCTGCGGCACAAGCGCCGTGGTGTCGATCTCGATCAACTCGACGTAGTCCGCGTCGGCATCGGCCTTGACCGGCTGCGGCGCGCGCGCGCGGTGGGCTGCGAGCCAGGCGATGGTCTTGGCGTCGGCTTCGAGCAGCGCCGCTTTGGCGCCCAATTCCGCCGCGTGGTTCGCAAGCGTCATGCGATCGTCGATTTCCATCGCGCTCACCGCGGAACCGGCGTATTCGATCGCGCGGTAATTTGCGCCCTCGGCGCCGAGCCTGCCGAGCATCGAGAGCGTGATGTCCTTCGCCCACACGCCCGGCTGCAGAGCGCCCTTCAGTTCGACGCGGATCGTCTCCGGCACGCGAAACCACAGCTTGCCGGTCAGCATCACCGCCGCGAGGTCGGTGCCTTCGACTCCCATGCCCAGCGCGTTGAATGCGCCGTACGTCACCGAATGAGTGTCGGTACCGACGATCAGGTCGCCGCACGTCAGATGGCCGCCTTCCGGCATCACCTGATGGCAGATGCCGTCACCGACATCGTAAAGCACCGCGCCATGCTGCTCCGCGAATGCGCGCATCGCGCGGTGGGTGTTGGCGGCCTCGATATTGGGCGGCGGCGAAAAGTGGTCGAGCACGAACGCCGTCCGCGCCGCGAACGGCAGGTTCTTGACGCCAAGCGCGGCGATCATCCTGAGCGCGTTGGGAGCACGCCCGTCGTGGACCATCGCGAAATCGACGCTGGCAACGACGATATCGCCGGCGCGAACCGGCTTGCCGCCGGCGTGCGCGGCAAAAATTTTTTCCACGATCGTGTGGCCCATGCTGCCTCGATGTAAATTAGCGCCGCGGAAAACAAGTCCGTCTGCGACGCACGGATGGCCGTTATTTTAGCAGGGATTGCGCGAAGTCCGATGCATCGTGCTCCCTCACCGTGACCCGCCGGGGTTGGAGTGTGCTACCCTGTTTTCGGTTTGCTTGAGATTATTCGATGAATCCGATCGTCATCAAATTCGGCGGCTACCAGAAGCCGGCTTCAATCAATAACGCCGCAGCCAGGCTTTTCGGGGAGGTGCTCCAGGCGCGCCTCGGCGACCGGATCCGCTTTCAGCTAATCGGCAATGTGCTCGATCTCGGGCGTCCGTCCGGCGATTTGCCGGTGATGGTCGGGAACGGGGAATTATCCCTGTGTTACATATCGGCCGTGCGCTTCACGGACCCGGCACCCGAGTTCAAGCTGCTCGAACTCCCGTTTGTCGTCAGGGACCGCCATTCCGTACACCACGCGTTCGCGGGCGAATTCGGCGACCTTTGCAAACGCCGCATGCGGGACGCCACGGCGTTTCGTCTGCTCGGGCTGTGGGACAATGGTTTTCGGCATCTCACGAACCGCGTGCGCCCGATCCACACGCCCGCGGATTGCCGCGGCCTGCGCATCCGCACCCAGATGAGCGAATTGCACGGGGAAGCCCTGCGCGCGCTCGGCTTCGTGCCGATTCCGGTCGACGTCAAGGAGTTCGTGGAGCAGATTGCCGGCGACAGGTTCGATGCCCAGGAAAACCCGCTGACCAACACCTTCAACTTCGGCGTCCATAACTTTCATCGCTACATCACGCTCAGCGGGCACTTTTTCGGCGCGACCGTGATGATCTGCAACGAACAGCACTACGCAAGCTGGCCGCCGGAGGTGCAGGACGCCGTGGACGAAGCGGCCCGGCAGGCAACGGCACTGCAGCTCAAGCTGGCGGCGGCAGAGGATGAGCAAATCCTGGCCAAGTTCGACCCACGCCATAACGAGGTGGTACATCTGACCGGCGCCGAGCGTGCCGCATTCATCGCCGCCGTGCAGCCGGTGCTGCTCAAATACCGCCGGGAACTGGATCCGCGACTATTCGCATGGATTGAATCACCATCCTGACGGCAATGACGCTAGCTTAAGCAACCCCTTAACGCAGTGGACGCTGAGGACGCCGAGGTGCGCAGAGGAGTCTTAAAATAGTGCCTTTGCATCCTGGAGGAGCAAACGATGCCCCGAAATGTCGAGCCGTCGCTCACTGCTTACGTCGCCGAATTCATCGTCCGCACTCGCGCCTCCGGCATCCCCGCCGATGTCATGCGCCTCGGCAAGCGCTCCATCCTCGACGGCATCGGGCTGGCACTCGCCGGCAGTGTCGCGGAATCCGGCCAACTCGTGCGCAAGCACCTGCAATCGCTCGGCTGCGCCGCGGCCGGGGGCAGCACCGTGATCGGCAGCAGCATGAAACTGCCGGCGCGCTTCGCCGCGTTCGCCAACGGAGTTGCGATCCACGCCGACGATTACGACGACACCCAGCTTGCAGTCGCCAAGGACCGCGTCTATGGTCTGCTTACCCACCCGACCGCGCCGGCGCTGCCGCCGGTGCTGGCACTCGGCGAGCGCGACCGGCGCTCCGGCCGCGACGTGCTGACCGCCTACCAGGTTGCGGTCGAAGTCGAAACCAAGATTGCGGAAGCGATCAATCCGCGCCATTACCAGGACGGCTTTCACTCCACCGCCACGGTCGGCGCGATCGGTGCTGCCGCCGGCGCCGCGCGCCTGCTGGGGTTCAATCACGAGCAGACGCGGCGCGCGCTCAGCATCGCCGCGAGCCAGGCCGCGGGCCTGCGCGAGAACTTCGGCACCATGATGAAGCCGTTTCACGCGGGCCGCGCGTGCGAAAGCGGAGTCATCGCGGCCGAGTTCGCAAAACTCGGATTTACCGCGACGCCGATCGTTCTCGAGGCCGGACGCGGCTTCTTCAAGGCGGCAGGCGGCGGCTACGACCCGCGGGCGATCGACGGCAAGCTCGGCAACCCGTGGACGTTCGCGTTCCCCGGTGTCTCGATCAAGCCGCATCCGAGCGGCTCGCTCACGCATCCCGGCATGGGGCTGATGCTCGACCTGATACTCGCGCACGACATCAGGCCGGATGAAGTCAGGAAAGTTGCGGTCGGGGTCAACCGCCAGAACATCAACGCGCTGATCCATAACCGCCCGGCCAACGAATTGCAGGCCAAGTTCAGCATGCAGTTCTGCATGGCGATCCTGCTGCTGCGGCGCAAAGCGGGACTCGCCGAATTCACCGATGAAGTCGTCAACCGTTCCGACGTAAAGGCGATGATCGAGAGAATCGGCTACGGCGTGCATCCCGAGGCCGAAGCCGCGGGCTACGAAAAAATGACCACGATCATCGATATCGAACTGGCCGGCGGCCGCAAAATCAGCGGCCGCGCCGATTTCGGCAAGGGCAGCCCCGCCAATCCCATGAGCGATGACGAACTTGCCAACAAGTTCCGCGAATGCGCGGCGTGGGGCCGGCTGCCGAAAGCGCAGGCCGAACACGTGATCGAGCTGGTGTTCGGGATCGAGAAGCTCAAGAACATTCGCGATCTGATGAAGCTGTTGCAAACGGGTACGCGCCCGCGCCGCCGGGCAAAGTGATGGTTCCTTTCCCCTTCGACAAGGAGAATCGTAGGGTGGTGAAAATTGTCACGGACATATGTTATTTGCAATAGACCCATGAGCACGCTTCCGGCCATCGGCCTGATGCTCGGCGACATGACCGGCATCGGCCCCGAAATCAGCGCCAGGCTGCTCGCATCCGGCGCGATGAAATCGGTCGCGCGCATCGTCGTGATCGGCGACGCCCGCGTGCTCGACCTCGGGCGCAAAGACGCCGGTGTCGATATCAAATGGCAACGCTATGCCAGTGTCGATGCGGTCGACTGGTCGCGCGACGAAGTGCCGCTTATCGATCTCGGCAACATCGATCCGTCCACGATCAGGCGCGGCGAGGTGTCAGTCGAGTCGGGCCGGCTGACGGGCGAAACGTTGAAGCACATGATCGACCTCGCGCTTGCCGGCAAGCTCGACGGCATCTGCTTCGCGCCCCTCAACAAGGGGGCGTTGCACAAGGGCGGCTGGAAATATCCCGACGAGCACCAGATGTTCGCGGCGCTCACGCAGCATTCCGGCTTCTTCGGCGAGATGAACGTGATCAAGGAGTTTTCCACGTTCCGCGTCACCTCGCATATCGCGCTGCGCGAGGCGATCAACCTGATCACGCCCGAGCGCATCACTGCCGCCATCCGGCTCGCCGACGCCACGCTGCGCGCGACCGGCATCGATCCGCCGCGCATCGGCGTGGCGGCGCTCAATCCGCACAGCGGCGAAGGCGGATTGTTCGGCGACGAGGAAATCCGCATCATCCGGCCGGCCGTCGAGCGGCTGCGCGCGGAAGGCATAGTCTGCAGCGGGCCGGTGTCTTCCGACGTGATCTTCCTGAAGGCGCTGAAAGGGGAATTCGACGGCGTGGTGATGATGTATCACGACCAGGGGCAGATCGCGACCAAACTCCTCGGCTTCAACAAGGGCGTGACGGTCACCGCCGGACTGAAGACGGTATTCGCAACCCCCGCGCACGGCACGGCGTTCGACATCGTCGGCGAAGGCCGCGCCGACCCCGGCGCGCTCGAGCATGCGCTGCGCATCGCCGCGAAGCTTGCTGCGGCGACAATGCGCTGATCAGGATGCCACTTGGAGTCGCGCGATCAACCCATCTAGATTGAGGAACTGCACGTCTGCACCTGACACGGACCGGCGATAAGGACGCATCACATCGTGGCAGACGACGTAGTTGTTGCCTCGCGGATGAATCTGTCGAAACGCCACGAGATTGCGCGCATCGAACCCATTGGCCGACCACTTGCATTCGATCGCGATCGGCGGCTTGCCGCGTTTCGAGATCACGAAATCGATTTCATGCTGGCGCTTGTCGCGCCAGTAGCTGATATTCCGGACTTGCAGCCTGGCGTGGATCTCATTCAGAACGAAGTGCTCCCATAGCATGCCCAGATCGTCATTGCGGATGGTGTGCCAGCCCCGGTAATGGCACACGAACCCGGTATCGAACGCATACACCTTGGGCGCGGCGATGATTTCGGTAGCGCGGCGCGAACTGAACGGTCTGAGCACGTGCGCGACGAAGGTGGCTTCGAGGACGGCGAGGTAATTCGAGATGGTGGTGCGGCTCACCTCGCAGTCGCGCGCAAAGCGCGTGGCCTCGAACATGCCGCCGCTCTGGATGAACAGCAACTCGGCGAACCGCTGGAAGGAATGGCGCCGCTCCAGCCGGAACAGCTCCTGGATATCTTTCGCCCAATAGGCGTCCATCCATTCCTGGAAATCCCGCTCCGGAAAAGAGCCGGCAAGAAAAAAAGGCGGCAATCCGCCGTGCAAAAAGCGGTGCTTCAAATCCGGCGCGTCGAAGTCGGCGAGATCCGCCGTCATCATGGGCGTCAGCCACACCTCCGATTTGCGTCCCGCCAAGGTGTCCCGGAATTTGCGCGAGGCGCCAAGCGTCGACGAGCCGGTCGCAAGTACGCGGGTATCCGGAAAGTGATCGGCGGCGATCTTGAGCAGTTGGGCGGGATCGGCCAGACGGTGGATCTCATCGAGCACGACAGTTTTGCCACGCAATGCGGCGAGAAACGCTTCGGGGTCGGCGAGCTCGCGCCGCACCCGCGGCAACTCGCAGTCGAAATACTCGACGCCTGGCAGCGCTTGCGAGAGCGTGGTCTTGCCGGCCCGCCGCACACCCGATAGCCAGACGACGGAGCGCCGCCGCCAAGCCTGCTGTAGTGTCTCGGTCCAGAAACGGCGCTTTCTCATGGCAGGCACTATTGCACATAGCACTACCAAACGCAAGTCTGGTTGCGTATGGTACTGACGGCCGGAGGGCACTGGGGCCGCGCTCGACATCGTCGGCCCCTGCACGGCCAACCCCGGCGCGCTCGAGCATGCGCTGCGCATCGCCGCGAAGATGGGAGCGGCGCGGATTAAGGCTGCCCGTTTATCATCGTCTATCATGGTACAATTCTCGGTAACCGCACGCTCGAAGCGACACGATGATCAAGAACCGCGCGCTCTGGAACGAATGGGAAACGGCCTACATCCGCTCGCAGCGTCCGGATTTCGTCCGCAACTTGCGCATCGTCGAAGCGCTATACGCCGAGGCGCGCGCGCTTGGAGCGCTGGACCAGCCCGATCTCCCCGACCGGCTCGCGCACAAGATCAGGCTCGCGCGAGCACTCAATGTTCGAACGGCTGCTGGAACAAATCGCGGTTGAATTCAAGAGCCGGTCGATTCCCTATCTGATCGTCGGCGGCCAGGCCATGCTCGTGCACGGCGAACCGCGGCTCACGCGCGACATCGACGTAACCCTGGGAGTGGACGTTGATCGTCTGGACGATTTGCTGGCGATCGTGAAGCAGGCGGGCTGGAACGTGCTGGTCCAGTCTCCGCGCGACTTCGTGCAGCAAACAATGGTGTTGCCCTGCGAGGATTCCGGCAGTGGCGTGCGGCTCGATTTCATCTTCTCGCACTCGTCGTACGAACGTCAGGCGATGACGCGTACGACGACGCTCAAGGTCGGTCAAACAGACGTTCGGTTCGCCTCGCCAGAAGACCTTGTCATCCACAAAGTGGTCGCCGGTCGTCCTCGCGACATTGAAGATGTTCGCTCGGTCCTGCTGAAGAACCCGCAACTGGATGTGGCGTACATCCGGCATTGGCTCGGAGAACTGGGAACTGCGCTCAACGAGCCGTTTGTCGAACGCTTCGATGACGTATTGAAATCAGCGCAGTAATCCCGTCCATCGCGTGCACATCGCCTTTCTACTCGCTCCTCGCGCCGCGCGCGTTGAGACGGTAAGTCAGGTTGCCGCAGCGGCGGTTACCTGACGCTTGGCGGATGTCGGGGAACGCTGCGCGTACCCCGGCCTACTGGACGACTGGACGGCGAGGTAATTGCACATAGCGCTACCAAACGAAAGTCTGGTTGCGTTTGGAACAGTCAGACCGCCGCGGCGATCGCATCCCCCATTGCGCTGGTCGTAGCCGTGCCGCCGAGGTCCCCTGTCAACGCGATGCGCTCGCGGATCACGCGTTCGAGCGCCCTGCCCATCAACCGCACCGCTCCCGCCTCTGCCTGCACCAACAGCCACGTGCCGTATAAAGGCGGCGGTCCGGCGCTGATCGATCTCGTCGCCGGCCACGTCGAGATCTTCGTCGCGGTGATCTCCACCGCGGTGCCGCAGGTGAAGGCCGGCAAGGCGCGGGCGCTCGCGGTGACCGGCGGCAAGCGTGCGGCAGCGCTGCCCGATGTGCCGACCGTTGCCGAGACAGGGATCAAGGGCGAGGGATGAGGGATGAAGGATTGAAGAAGTTGAACATCTCAGCGTAAGTTTCGTCCGGCGCCTGCTCCGCCGGATAGTGGCCGCACGGCAGCGGACAGAATTTCACGATGTTCGCTGCATACAAGGGCCACGCCTCGCGCGGATTAAACATCTTTTCGGTGTGGCTCTTGTCGCCCCAGGTCACGAGCGTCGGGCACTGGATCTTGCGTCCCACCTCGAAGTCCGTTTTGTCCATGTCGAAATCGAGCGTCGCCGCGGCGCGGTAATCCTCGCACACCCCGTGCAGATTTTCCGGCGTGCAGCAGCGCGCGTACTCGGCGAGCGTCTGCGGGCTGAAGCCGCCCTTGCCAATGCCCATCTTGGTGAGTTTTTTTTCGATGTAATACTGCTCCTTGCCTTCCAGCAGCTTCTCCGGAATGTCGTACGGCTGCGCCATGAAAAACCAGTGATAGGAGTTCAGCGCCCATTCGCGGTTGATATGGGTTAGCACGAAATGCGTCGGGATGATGTCGACGCTCGCAAACTTCAGCACGCGCGCGGGATTATCGAGCGCCATGCGGTAGGCGGTGCGCGCGCCGCGGTCGTGGCCCGCAACACTGAATTTGTCGAAACCGAGATGCGCCATTACGTCGACCTGGTCCTGCCCCATGCGGCGGAACGTGTAGTTGCTGTGATCCGGCAACCCGCGCGGCTTGGAACTGTCGCCGTAGCCGCGCAGATCCGTCGCGACCACGGTGAAATGTTGCGCGAGCCGCGGCGCGACGAGGTGCCAGTGCACGTGCGTGAGCGGATTGCCGTGTATCAACAGCAGCGGCGGGCCACTTCCGCCCACGACGCCGTGTATCCTGACCTGCGAATCGCTCGTCTGGATATCGAATGTCTCGAAGCCGTCGAACACGGTTTCCTCCTGATCGCGTTATTTTCCCCTCACCCTAGCCCTCTCCCCGAAAACGGGGCGAGGGAACACTCCCTCTCCCGCCTGGGCGGGAGAGGGTTGGGGTGAGGGTGGGGCGTCCGCCAAAGCAGCACCAGGGGTGTGCTCCGCAAGGCGGAGCGCACCAACCTTGACGTCTTCGCCGGTGCGCAAGCGCACCCTACACGCACCAATGAAAAAGCCACCGCGCATTGCAACGCGATGGCATTCCAGGTAAAAGCAGCCTGCCTTAGTTGTCGATGCCGCCGATGCAGAGGTACTTCACTTCGAGAAACTCCTCGATCCCGTACTTGGAGCCCTCGCGGCCGATCCCGGACTCCTTGACGCCGCCGAACGGCGCGATCTCGTTGGAAATAATCCCGACGTTGATGCCGACCATGCCGTACTCGAGCGCCTCGGCGACGCGCCAGATGCGCCCGATGTCGCGGCTGTAGAAATAGGATGCGAGACCGTATTCGGTATCGTTGGCAAGCCTGATCAGCTCCTGCTCGGTCTTGAAGCGGAACAGCGGCGCCACCGGACCGAACGTCTCCTCATGGGTCACCTTCATGTTGGTCTTGACGCCGGTGAGCACCGTCGGCTCGAAGAATGTGCCGCCCTTGGCGTGGCGCTTGCCGCCGGTCACGACCCGCGCGCCCTTCGCAAGCGCATCGGCGATATGCTCCTCGACTTTTTCCACCGCCTTCATGTCGATCAGCGGCCCCTGCATCACGCCGTCCTCGAGACCGCCGCCGATTTTCATGGCGGCGACTTTTTCGCCGAGCTTCCGCGCGAATTGGTCGTAGACGCCTTCCTGCACGAACAACCGGTTGGCGCAGACGCAGGTCTGGCCGGTGTTGCGGAATTTGGACGCCATCGCGCCTTCAATCGCCGCGTCGATGTCGGCATCGTCGAACACGATGAAAGGCGCATTCCCGCCCAACTCGAGTGAAACTTTCTTGACGGTGCTCGCGCACTGTGCCATCAGCTGCTTGCCGACTTCGGTCGAACCGGTAAAGGTGAACTTGCGCACGACCGGATTGGTGGTAAGCTCCTTGCCGATCGGTCCCGACGCGCCGGTCACCACATTGAGCACGCCTTTGGGGATACCGGCGCGTTCCGCGAGTTCGCACAGCGCTAGCGCCGAGAACGGCGTGTAGCTCGCCGGCTTGATGATCATCGTGCAGCCGGCGGCCAGCGCCGGGCCCGCCTTGCGCGTGATCATCGCATTGGGGAAATTCCAGGGCGTCACCGCCGCGCACACCCCGATCGGCTGCTTGAGGACGACGATGCGCTTGTCGCTCTGGTGCTGCGGTATCGTGTCGCCGTAGATGCGCTTGCCTTCCTCGGCGAACCACTCGATGAACGAAGCGCCATAGGCAATCTCGCCGCGCGACTCGGTGAGCGGCTTGCCCTGCTCGACCGTCATGATCACCGCGAGGTCTTCCTGGTTCGCCATCATCAGCTCGAACCATTTGCGCAGAATATTCGAACGCTCCTTCGCGGTCCGGGCACGCCACGCCGGCCAGGCGGCGTTGGCTGCGTCGATCGCGCGCCTGGTCTCGACGACACCCATGCCTGGCACGGTGCCGATCTGCTGCCCGTCGGCGGGGTTGTGAACAGCAAGAGTCTTGCCGTCATCGGCGTCGACCCATTTGCCGTCGATGTAGCACTGCTGGCGAAGCAGGCTCGGATCTTTGAGCTGAAAGGAGGGCTGGACTTTGGTCAGCATGATATGGGGTCCTTGCGAGGGATGGCGCGCCCGGAAGCGCTGAATTCAGCGATAAATTATAGCATCATCAAGCCTCCCGCAAAGACCGCCCCGCCCGCCTGCCGAGCGTTACTGCGCCACGCGCCGCCCGCCTGCTGCTGATCGCACCACTTGACGCTGGGATTACGGTGGCATATCGT
>Ga0326597_10013036_pt1 | contig 10937 bp, 15 predicted proteins | sample RVTome_12_FD_203789 | JGI IMG/M metagenome (GOLD analysis project Ga0326597, IMG submission 203789) | Soil microbial communities from uranium-contaminated site in the Upper Colorado River Basin, Wyoming, United States - RVT100D185 | ecosystem: Environmental > Terrestrial > Soil > Contaminated >... | reverse complement strand
AAGTTCAGATACATTTGGCACTCCTCTAAATGAGGAGAAATGAAGCAGATATATCCGATTCGGGGAGCGGCGCGGTTGTATACAGACACGGTACGCTGGCACCATATGGCCTCGGAAAGAGCGAAGAAACGTCTGGCGATTATCAGCTTTTGGGAAAAACACGGCCTTGAAGCAACGGTCGATGCATTCAGGGTGTCGCGAAGGACACTCTTCCGCTGGAAGAGGATGTTACGAAGTGCACGGGGTCATGTCGACGGCCTCAACGAGAGGAGTACCGCACCGAAGGTGCGGAGAAGACGAGAGTATCCGCCAGGCTTCCTTGAGAAGGTAATCGAGCTTCGACGGACGCACGAGAGAACGGGCAAGAAGAAGCTTGCAGCACTTCTCGGCGTCTCGGAATCATATGCCGGGCGCGCTCTCACCGATCTCAAGAAGCGTGGGCTCTTGCCGGATGGAGCGAGACTCTCCCTCCATGCGAGAACGGGACGACTCGTGGCCCTGAGGGTCAAAAGACGCCCCAGGATCAGGAGAAAACAGAAACGGGGCATCGAGGTCGACACCATCGTCCGCTTTGTCGACGGCATCAAACGATATGTATACACCGCGATCGACGTCGAGAAGAAGTTCGCCTTCGCCGCTGCGTACACGAACCACTCGTCCAGGTCCGCTGCTGACTTTCTCTCGAAACTCCGCACCGTTTCCCCATTCGATATCACCGAGGTGCAGACCGACAACGGAAGCGAGTTCGCAGCGCTCTTCGAGGACGCCTGCACGAGCGCAGGCATTACACACTTCCACACGTATCCGCGTACTCCCAAGATGAACGCGCACGTCGAACGCTTCAATCGCACGCTCTCCGAGGACTTCATTCGTCACCACCGAGCTGCCCTTCGTGACGACCTCGCTCGCTTCAACGAGTCGCTCATCGACTGGCTCCTCTGGTACAACACCGAACGTCCTCACCAATCGCTTGGAATGCTCTCCCCGCTGCGGTATATTGTCCGGGACTTAACAGCACGAGAGTGCCAAATGTACTGGACTCGTACAAGAGCTTGACGCAACAGACCCTTTTGTTTAGTATGTGCCCACGCACGCTCTGTGCGTATTTCTTTGCTTGCCCTGAGCGATTTATCCTGAGCTCATCGAAGGGAGTCGAAGGGCCGGATTTGTGACCGTGTGGCCTAGCAAACCACATACGGCGGGCGCAGATCACAAGGAAACTACCGGAGCACTCAAACGCGTTGGCAATTATCAATTATTAGATAATCTTTTCGTCATATATGGCAGAAGAATTTAATCGTTCGAAGCCGCACGTAAACGTCGGGACCATTGGTCACGTCGACCACGGCAAAACGACCTTGACGGCGGCTATCCTCTCCGTCCTCTCGAAGGCGGGCAATGGCTACACGGCGAGCGTGAAGGCTGTTGAAGACATCGACAAAGCGCCGGAAGAGAAGGCGCGTGGTATCACCATCTCGCTCTCGCACTCCGAGTACGAGACACCGGCGCGTCACTACGCACACGTCGACGCACCAGGTCACGCCGACTACATCAAGAACATGATCACGGGTGCCGCCCAGATGGACGGTGCCATCCTCGTGGTCGCTGCGACAGACGGTGTCATGCCCCAGACCCGTGAGCACATCTTGCTCGCGAAGCAGGTGGGTGTGCCGAAGATCATCGTCTTCTTGAACAAAGTGGACCAGGTAGACGACAAAGACCTCATCGACCTCGTCGAAGAGGAGGTGCGTGAATTGCTCGAGAAGCAGGGCTTCGACGGCAAGAACGCTCCTATCATCCGTGGCTCAGGCCTCAGGGCGCTCGAAAACCCGGCTCCGGGCAACGAGTGGAGCGACAAAGTAATGGAACTCGCGAAAGCACTCGACGAGTACATTCCGCAACCGGTCCGTGAACTCGACAAGCCATTCCTCATGCCTATCGAGGACGTCTTCTCTATCGAAGGCCGCGGCACTGTTGTGACCGGCCGTATCGAGCGCGGTAAGGTCAAGGTAGGTGAGGAAGTCGAGGTCGTCGGTATCAAAGACACGACAAAGACGACCGTCACCGGAGTGGAAATGTTCAACAAATCGCTTCAGGAAGGACAGGCTGGCGACAACGCCGGTGTCCTCCTTCGTGGTACGAAGAAGGAAGATGTGCACCGCGGTCAGGTGCTTTGCGCACCGGGCTCGGTAAAGCCGCACACGGAATTCGAAAGTGAGGTCTACATTCTCACCAAGGAGGAAGGCGGCCGTCACACGCCGTTCTTCACCGGCTACAAGCCGCAGTTCTACATCCGCACCACAGACGTCACCGGCGAGGTGACGCTCAAGGAAGGAGTAGAGATGGTGATGCCGGGCGACACGGTGACCTTCAAGGTCAAGCTCGTCGGCCCTATCGCTATGGAAGAGCAGATGAGGTTTGCAATTCGTGAAGGCGGAAAAACTGTGGGAGCTGGCGTAGTCACCAAGATAGTCGCATAAGCTATCCGCGCCTCGCCCGTCCGTAGCCTTCTTCGACCTTCGTAGCTTCAGCGAAGTAGGTGGCGAAGGAAGGAGGGAGGGTGGCAAGACCGTCGGCGCAGGCGTCGTAACAAAGATTGTTGTTTAACCGCGAACGGAAGCGTTCACAAAAGAGAACGCCGGCCCGAAGGGCCGGCGTTTTCGCTTCACGTTGGCAAGTGCCGATTAAGCCGGCGCGAACAGGAACTCCCACTTTTCGGCGTGCCAGTCCTCGCCGGAGATTCCACGCGTCCAGTTCTCGACCACCTTGACATCGCCCTTGGTGTCGACGACGACATGGCCCGGGAAGCTGCCGCTCTCGGCGGGGCCGCGCTCGATGTTGCCGAACAGAACGAGCGGAATCTTCGGCTTACCGCCCTTGAGAGTCATGGCGTAGGCCTTGGATTCGCTGGGGTTGGATTTGCGAAGCTTCTCCTTCTTCATCGTCTCCTTGATGAATGTGTCGGTGACGACGGGGCCGTCACCTTTTTCGGGAGTGAACTTCAGAATGACACTCTTGCCGCCATTCACGTTCTCGCGTCTGTACTTCATGGTTTCCTCCAGTTGTGTCCCGTGGTTATAGGGACCCGCAGAATCTATAGCACGGTTACGCTGTCTGACCAAAAATCAACACGTTTTGCTATACTGCACGCACTAGTAGCTAATAAAACAATCTATGAAAAAATTCTTAGTGTTGTATCGCATGGACATAGCCGCCATGCGGAAGTTTGCAGAGCAGACGAGTAAGGAGGAGCAGGCGAAGGAGATGGCGAAATGGGGGGAATGGATGAAGACCAACATGGCGAGCTTCGCTGATCCAGGTGCGCCGGTAGGGAAGAATACGCGCGTGACCGCTGGTAGCACCAAAGAGGAGAGCAACGACGTCGGCGGCTACGCCATCATGCAGGGTGAGAGCGCTGAGGCGGTCGCCAAAATCGTCGCTTCGAGCCCACACGTACACATGCCGGGTGCGCTGACCGACATCATGGAAATCGTCTCCATGCCAGGGATGTAAGAAAGGAAGTGTCAGGAACCATTTTGTTTTACCCTCCCGTAGCTTCATGCGTAGGAGGGCCCGACGCTTCCCCGCACATAATTCCATATATGGAACTGTGAGCCTCGCACTACCATATATGGTAGTGAGATAATGTTTAAGATGGCAGGAGAAAAAGTGTCCCTCCTTTAGTACACGTACGGAAGGACGGTGCAGGCTTGCAATATATTGCTTGTTCGACGACACTCATCTCACGACCTCTAATCCACGAGGTCGGGAGGGAGGATCGCCGATGAGAGTAATCATCATCATGCCCTTGGCGGTGCTTGCGGGGACACTCGCGGTACCGTCGCCTACCCAAAAAGAGGTGGCCATGCGCTCGCCTCTGATGCAGAGCAGGGTCGTGTTGCCGCGGGAAGTGCCGCTTCCCCCAAGGCGCCCCTTCTTCTGGGGTGGAGAGCATCCGCTTCCACCCCCGAAAGTTCAACTGTGGTCTTCCGTCGGATAGATAGTCCGTCCGACGAAGACCTTCGCGGAGGCGCTAAGTGGCGCCTCCTGTTTTTTGCCCGGAACATTCTCTCCTACACGTGAAGTTTCGGGAGGACGAAGCGGGGGCCTGTCCTGTGTAGCTTTAGCGAAGCAGGAGAAACGAGAAGGTTGGGTGCGGTATAGTGCTCTTATGCAGGCAACGCACAAAGAGGCGCATTCGGGTTCGGCGGGCGCGCGGCTTAATTGGCTCCGCGCCTCGGTCCTCGGTGCCAACGACGGCATTGTTTCGCTCGCGGCTCTCGTCGTTGGTGTCGCTGGAGCGACTGCCGACGTGCACGTCATTCTCGTGACCGGAGTCGCAGGGCTTCTCGCCGGCGCGCTTTCGATGGCCGTGGGGGAGTACGTCTCGGTCTCAAGTCAGCGTGATACTGAACTGGCACTCGTCGAAAAAGAACGCATGGAGCTGCGGGATTTTGCCCCGCAAGAGCTCGAGGAGTTAGTGAATATCTATGAACGCAAGGGTCTCTCGCGATCTACCGCCGAACAAGCCGCACGAGAGCTCACCGAACACGACGCGCTCGCTGCGCACCTCGATGCGGAACTGGGCATCGATCCAGCAGCGCTCACAAATCCTTGGCACGCGGCGTTCGCATCTGGCGCATCATTCGTCGCGGGCGCTCTCATACCTCTCATTGCTATCACAATGCCTCCCGAAGAGGTGCGCGTACCTGTCGCATTCGGTTCCGTCGTTCTCGCACTGTTGATCACCGGCATATTCAGTGCCCGCGTGAGCGAAGCTCCTGTGGCAAAGGTTGTTCTCCGCATTGTCTCAGGTGGCGTGCTCGCGATGGCGATCACGTTCGGTGTAGGAATGCTCTTTGGTGTCGCTGTGGGCTAGTCGCGAGACGAAATAAAAAGACTACGGGTGGTATTGTGGTGGCATGGAATTAATAGAGCCGTCGGCGGAGTACAAAGATTCGTTCATCGAGGCGGTAAGGGAGACTCAGGCCGTGCCGGAGACGGATTCTACACGCCGCTACCGCGCGTTATCTATCTCCGAGCTCGAAAGGAATTTCGTGGAATTTGTGGCGCGAGAGCGAAGCCACGCGGAAGGGAAGAATCTGCCGGACGGGTACGTGCCCTCAACAGAATTTTGGCTTATTGACGGCAGCGAATACATCGGCCATGTGTCAATCCGTCATCAACTGACCGAACATTTGCGAGAAATCGGGGGACACATTGGGTACGATGTTCGGCCGAGTAAGCGACGGCAGGGGTATGGCAAGAAAATCCTAGAGCTTGCACTCCAGAAAGCAAAAGAAATGGGAATTGAAAAAGTGCGCATTACGTGTGATGTCGACAACGTTCCCTCTCGCAAGATAATCGAGAGGAACGGCGGTGTCCTAGATAGCGAGATCCCGAATCCAGAAACGGGCATCAACAAAGCCCGATTTTGGATAGAAAATAAGTAGACCATTTCACCGGCAAAAAGCGCCTGCCTGCCGGCATGCAGTGGGCAGGCGGCGGGGAGTTATGGAGTCGTGACCAACTTTTCCATTTCTTTAAGGAGTTCGACGAATTCGTTCGCCTCAGGTACAGGCTCGAATTGAGCGATAAGTTGCTGTCGCAGGGGTGAATCTTTGGGGGCTGTTAGGTGAGTATCCACGTACCGCTGCGGGTCCGCCACGATTTCTCTATTAGCCGCTCCCGGGACTTGTTCTATGAGTTCTTCCAGGACCCGGCCGAGTTCAAATCGAAGCTCCTCGTGTTTTGCCGTAAGCTCTCCCTCCTCTTCTCCCACGAGTCCCTTGATTGTTTGAATATGTTCAAATAGCTCCGGACTACACCTCTCCGCCTCCTCGTTTCCGTTGAGATTCTCTCCCATTCGTTCAGGCTACCATTTCCAAACCATTTTGCTCGGCTTGCCCGTCCGTAGCTTCATGCGAAGGAGGGGCCTCTCCTGCGGAGCCTTGCACGTAGCAGGGGAATTCATCGGGGACTGAGTTTCTTGACCACAGATGTTCTTCAATCTACCACCTCCATGGCTAGCACAAACGCGACCGCTATTGGGAGTTTTCGCGATGGCATCCAAACACGGCTACCGCACCAGCGGGCAACAAGGCGGCAACCACAACCGGCCAGATCACATGAATCTGCGCCGTCGTCTCAAGAAGAAAGCGCAGGAGCAACGGAACAGAGAAATGGAGTGGAAGGGCGGCGTCCTCTACTTCAAGGGAACGGCGGACGCTGTTCCCGGCGTCCTGCGTGTCCCGAAACCCGGTCGACCGACAACCGGCCACGAACGTGGTCTTGACGATGACCGTTCGATCATCGACGGTCCCGTTGACCCGCGACCGCTGAATCGCCGACCTTACTTGCTGGTCCGCGGCGAGGACTAGCCTGGGAACAAAATTTCGCCGGTGCACACCGCGCTGGGCTCGCGCCACAAACGCGAGCCCGCATCATTTCACCGGCAAAAAGCGCTAGTTTGATGTAGTGCGCCCCGACCGCTATGGCGGTCGGGGCGTATTGTTTGTGGTCTTGACCTGAACTTTGTGATTGTAGGCGAAGACGGCGCTTAGGATGCCAACTGGTATGAGGTGCGCAAGCCATGTAATGACCAGTGCATCTCTTATCGACGTCCATGCAGAGCTCCATCCTCCGCACTTCAGAAAGATGAGCGAGAGAATGAACGAGCCGAAGACCGCAGCGACCCGCGTTTGCACGGGCAGGTGATGGTGCGGAGGCAAGAACCCCTGCACGGTCCCTATTGCCGCAGCTGCCAGCAGAAGTTCAATGCTCGCGCCGAAGTGGTCGACGGCGTATGTCATTCCGAAGCCTTGGTATACGAGCGTCTCTCCGAGGACGAAAAGAGTCAGTTTCCACCCGCGACCCCAGTGTCCATCTTCTGCGACGGTAAGCGACCGTTCGTACATGACGGCGGCGGGGTTTCTTCCGCCGTGCACGAACGCGATAGCTGCCATCAAGAGGCCGCCCGCAAGGGTTACCGAAGACAGTTCGAGCCAGTCGTTCAAACTTTTCGGCTCGTGCTTGAGCCATATCATGACCGTTTCGATCATGCTGTTCCCTCCGTTTCAAGGACCTTAAGGAACCTCGAACAATTATATGCGCTCAGAAGTAATAGTTTTGCTCGACGACGGGGGAGACTTGCCTGCCGGCAGGCAGAAACGAGAAGGCCGCGGGATTTTGATTTTGCCTTCGCATGATGCACGATAGGGGCAGTTTGCTCAAAAATCCACCACACACGAGACCGAGGAGAGGCCACATGCGCTTACACGACGCACAGCGCCAGGAAGGTAGCGCGGCCCGATTCTTCTGGGATTGTGGCCATTGCCAAGTCGTCCTGGTGAAACCGGTCACGCCACCCGAGGAAAAAAACCCAGGAGCGGAACTTTCGTTCAGCAATATCGAAGACACCGACTTCGACGGCTGGATAAGCTACAAGCTCCTGCACACTACCGGCGGCGAGCTTTCGCTCTGCAACGTTCAGAGCGCGGGTGTCTGGGAGATGTACATCGGGACAACGAGTGAGTTGAAAGAAAAACTTGGGGATGCGTATCGCCCACAGGCTATCCTTGAGTATAAAAAGAAGGGGGAGCGATGGTGCTTGTGGACGCTTCATGTACGAGCCGGTTTCTTCCAGCTCAAAGCAGCCTTGGAAACGGTGCCGGAACAAGAAGCGCCGTACTACACCATCGGCAAACTCCGCGCTCGCTTCAAGATGCTCGTTCCCTTGAAGGAATAATCGCGGTATCACGGCGGAGGCACCGAGCCTCCGCTGTTTGTTTATATTGAGAAACAATACAGGGACCATTTTACCTGCTCTTCTGAGGCTTCGGCAGGAGTGTGGGGAGTGATACTATGGTGGTATGGGTTTGGAGTGGAAAAGACCAGAAAAGAACGATGAGCCAAAAGACCTTTCGCGGCGTGGGTTTATGCGCAAGGCAGGAGAAGTGACTCTCGGCGCGGCGGCTTTTGCGACAGGTGCTTCTGCTGAGGCGAGTGCCAACGGTACCGAAAGAAATACACCGGAAGCCTCGAATGAGAAAAAGATGGAGGCCTTCACGGCGCTCCGCTCGGAATTTAATGCTGCGTACACAGACTTTAGAAAAAAGGTGGAAGAAATTTTGAGCAGGCCCGAAGACGAGAAGGACAAGGAGCGGGCATTCGTTCAGAAATTGGATGAAACACTTGAAACGACGACAAAGCCTGATCGTGATATCGTCGCCGGCGCGAACGAAGGAGGTCTTGCGAGAGTCAACGAGTACATAAAGTCACTGAAGAGAGTGACAGTCGCTCATTCCTTTCTAGCAAGTTCTGCGGGGTGGGAGGAACTCGCGGCGCAGTTCGACAGTATCGACAAGAAGATAGAGGAACTGCAGACGCAAAAGTAAAACATTCGGCATACGCTGCCTGGAATAGCAAAATTTGCGGTGTTGTTCATGTGTGATAAGGTAGGTTCATGGTGAGGAAAAGCCTCATAAAGGACCGGAAAGTCCACATCTACGCTGAAAACCTTGGCTCTCGAAGAGGGGCCACACAGCTTATCTAGGTAGCTCATACGGCGGGAATAAGCCCACACCGGGCTTGCCCGCCTTTGTCATGTACATGTCCATGGAAACACTCATACAGATAATCATTCTTATAGCAGTCGCTCTTATCGGACTCAACGTCGGTTTGCGCGTCATCCACCTCATCGCGAGTTTCTTCGACAACGAACGATAATGTCTGTACCCCCAGTATCGTGTGGTAGGCTTTTGCCATGCAGTGGAAGACAGTCTACAGGTTTTGGTTCAAACAGTGCGGGCCGGACCAGTGGTTTTTTAAGAAGACGAAAAAATTCGACCGTCTCCTTCGCAAGAAATTCCTCACAACATACTGGGAAGTCGTGCGGGGCGAGCACGCCGACTGGCGCAGAAGCCCGAAAGGGCGCCTCGCAGAGATCGTCGTCGTCGACCAGCTCTCGCGCAACATGTTCCGCGGCACGCCGGGCATGTTCCGCTACGACGAGCTTGCTCTCGCGCTCGCACAGGAGGCACTCCGCTTGAGAGTAGACAAAAAGATGAACAGCGACGAGAAGCTCTTCCTCTACCTGCCCTTTATGCATAGCGAATCAAAGAAAATACAAAAGCAGTCCATTCGGCTGTTCCGCGCCTATGCAGATAAACGAACGATCTGGTTCGCCAATGACCACAAAAGAATAATCGATCGCTTCGGCCGCTACCCGCATCGGAACTCGATACTCGGTCGTACAAGCTCCGCAACAGAGAAAAAGTTCATGAAAAAGCACAAAGGCTACTGAGTTGCTTTTTAGGCCTCAATGGTGCATACTCCTCTCGTTCTATGACAGCGGAAAAGGTAGCGAAGAAGCGCGTCACTCGCGCAAAGACCGCTAAAAAGGCGGCTGACTCTGCTACTGCCCCCGCCCCCTCCCGTGCAAAAAAAGCTGAAGCCGCTCACCGGCTCCGTATTAAAGTACGCGCATACGAGCATGGCATCTTGGACAAGTCGGTAAAGCAGATCATCGACACCGCAGCGCGCTACAACGCCGAGGTCATTGGCCCCGTGCCGCTTCCCATCGACATTAGGAAATACACGGTCAACCGTGCGGCTTTCATTGACAAAGACTCGCGTGAGCAGTTCGAGATGCGCATCCACAAGCGCATGATAGACATTTTGAATCCTGCACCGAAAGTCATCGAAGCTCTGACGAATATAGATTTACCATCAGGCGTCAGTATTGACGTGAAGATGATGTAGCGCGTATCGCGCGACTCGGTACAAGATTGTCCCGACACAGGGCGCACTTGACTTCTTTATTCAGAATTGAATAATGCGCACAGAGGCAAAGAAATGACCCGGTGATCGGGTCATAGCCTCTTGTGGAGGAAGCTATGCTGCGCAAGTTTACGTTGCTCGCCCTCTTGGTCGCGGTGGCTCTGCCGGCGACGGCCGAGGCCGCCAAGCGCACGTCTGCGGCGGGGGGGAAACAACTCCCCAACTGCGAGGATCTCGCCATTCAGGCCGGGTTCGGCGGGCGCGCGACGTCGCGCTCCGACGTCCTGGCCAAGATCGCGTTCAAGCGCGCCGCCTACAAGAGCGGAAAATGCAAGGGCCGGAGCTAGCCCACGTTCACCGTCTGCCCGGGTCTCATGCGAGACCCGGGCAGAACTCTTTGTGCTACACTCATCCGATGCGTGTTCTCATCGTAGGAAAATATCCGCCGATAGAGGGAGGTGTTTCATCTCACACGTACTGGTTGGCACGCGGGTTGGGAGAGGCAGGAGCGAAAGTGTCGGTCGTAACCAACGCCGGGCGAGTGGAGCCAACGTATCGTATCGCTCTCCACGTTCACGATAAGGAAGTACGTCAAGAGTATGAGCCAAAAAACGTTCGTGTATTCTCGCTCACGCAACCGCCGCCTCCGCACATACCGTTTTCAGAAGCGTATGTATCAAGGCTGGTGAACTTAGGGCTCAAAGCTCTTGAGGAGCAAGGTGGTGCAGATGTTATCTACGCGCACTACTGGGAACCGTATGCCGTCGCGGGATTACTTTTAAAACAGTTTACCGGGTTACCACTCGTTGTTCGGCATGCCGGCTCCGACGTATACCGACTTCTCCGGAGCGATGATTTTACACACGTGTTCGCTCAAACGCTCCGCAGAGCCGATATCGCGCTCATGACACGAGCGCTCCCAAATCTTCCCGGAGTTCTCGGCATCCCATCTGGTCGTGTGCGTCAGATCCCCCCTCGCGCTGTTCCGGACGCGTTCTCGCCCGAAGGACCTCATTATGAATTTCCAAAAGAGTGGAGCAAGCCAAACGACGCCCCGCTCATCGTCTACCTCGGCAAGGCGTCAAAAAACAAAGGGCTTCTGGAGCTTCTCGGGGCGCTCGAAACGCTCAAGCGCGATTTCCGTTTTCTTATGGTGA
>Ga0326597_10013035_pt1 | contig 10938 bp, 9 predicted proteins | sample RVTome_12_FD_203789 | JGI IMG/M metagenome (GOLD analysis project Ga0326597, IMG submission 203789) | Soil microbial communities from uranium-contaminated site in the Upper Colorado River Basin, Wyoming, United States - RVT100D185 | ecosystem: Environmental > Terrestrial > Soil > Contaminated >... | reverse complement strand
TCGTGCACATCTCCGAGCTTGCGCCGTCGCGCGTGGGCAAGGTCACCGACGTGGTCAAGGAAGGCGATTCCGTGAAAGTGAAATTGCTGGGCTTCGACGATCGCGGCAAGGTGCGCCTGTCGATGAAAGTCGTGGATCAGCAGACCGGCGAGGATTTGTCGAAGAAGCCGCAGCCGGCGGCAGGCCAGCAACAGGCCGGATAAGAATCACGTCCGTTACGCGTGCAGCCGCCCGCGGGGTTCGTCCCCGCGGGCGGCTTCGTTTTGACCGGGTAGGGCCGGCTTGCTACCTTGGTCAGATTAGCTAAGTCGGCCTGGATCATGGAAAAGACGGTCAACATTCACACCGCGAAAACGCAACTCTCGCGTCTTATCGCGGAGGCGGAAGCGGGCGAAGACATCGTAATTGCGCGCGCTGGTAAGCCGGCCGTCAAGCTTGTGCCGGTAAAGGCCAGGAAGGCCAAGCGCCCGGATCGCACGCCAGGGTTCATGAAGGGCAAAATTCGCATTCTCAAAGGTTTTTACGATCCGCTGCCCGAGGATATCCTCGCGGCTTTTCGCAGAGGACACGATTGAGGTTGCTGTTGGATTCTCATCTGCTGTTGTGGTGGGCGATGGGGTCTTCTCGACTTGGTGCCAAGGCGCGCTCTCTCATCTTGGCTTCCGATTCGGAACTCTTCATGAGCGCCGCAAGCTGGTGGGAATTGGGCATAAAGCGTGTTCTCGGTAAGCTCGACGTCGACTTGCCGGAGGTTCGCAAGGAACTCGAAAGGCGAGGCGTAACGATGCTCGCGGTCACAGCGGATCATGCCGAATCTGCCGACCGCGGAAGGCGACAACCATGAACGCCATCCGGGTCCTTCAGAAGCAAATTTCGAAGATCGGATATGCAACGATTGAGAGAAATTATGCCTTCTCAGACGTGTTTATCGCATCAGGTGCGAGCAGAGTCGCTGAACTTGCAGCCTTTACACATACGCCACCTTCGTATCGCAATGCGGCTATTGCTGTAGTCGAGGCGGAAGGGCGAACCGCTGCCGAACTCACCACAAGCTATCGCGCTCTTGGTGCGCCTTTGCTGTTTGCGGTTAGTGGCGACGCGGTTGGGGTTTGGCAAGTCACCGCCGATGGCGCGCCCCGCGAGATCGCACGCGCGAATCTCAATCAAATTCACGCGTTGTTTTCGGAGCATGCAGACCTATGGGGCCCGGAGTCCGTTCAAAGGGCAAAATCGATTGGCCAGTTCACCGGCCAGCGTCAGCTTGATTTTGTTGACTTGGGCCTGCTCCCTGCAATTGAGGGCGAGGTTCATTCCAAGCTTGATGCCCTCCTCAATGAAACGCTTGTCGAAGCCGTTGGTCTAAAGGCCGGCCGCTCTAGATACCAGATCAACCAACGTCTGCTGTTTCGCACGGTCTTCAGATTGCTAGCGGCCAAGGTTCTCCAGGATCGCGGCCATCAACTAGCGGCGACATGGAACCCGTCCGACATTGCGTCAGTGCTGAGTGCAATTTCAAAATACTACAAGCTTGAAGCGCTTCCCGGTGAACAGACCGCGCTGCAAAGCGCAGTTTTCGCGTCTTCTTGGGAGCGCCTACGAAACGGAATCAACTTCCGTAATATCTCGGCGGACGCTCTCGCGTTCGTATACGAGAACACACTGATTACCAGAGAGACGCGGAAGAGCTTTGGCACACATGGGACCCCAAGAACCGTTGCTGAATATATTGTCGGACGTTTGAGATTTGCCGACTTTGATTTGCAAAAGCTCCGTGTATACGAACCGTTTGCTGGCGCGGGAATTTTTATGGTCGCTACGCTGAGTTCATTGCGAGACAAGCTGCCTATTGGGTGGAGCGATGCACAGCGTCATCATTTCCTAGTACAAAGAATCACGGGCGATGAAGCCGATCCCTTCGCGAAAGAAGTCGCAACTCTATCTCTTATTCTGGCCGACTACCCCTACGCGAATGGCTGGTCAGTCTCTGAAGTAGACCTGTTCGAAAACAATCGGCTTCGCGAGCGCATGCAGGCGGCAACAGTCGTTCTCTGCAATCCGCCATTTGAAAATTTTACAATGGCGGAGCGCACAAAATATCGCGATGCGGCATCACGCTCGGTCTCAAAGCCCGTCGTTGTGCTGGAAACGGCTCTCGATTCCTCTCCGGCGGCAATTGGCTTCGTATTGCCGGAACCTTTCATCAAAGGTTCGCAGTATAGAGCGCAACGAGAGAAAATTGAGAAGAAATACCGTGATATTGAGTTAGTCGCGTTGCCAGACAGGATGTTTAAGCACTCTGCCATTCGATCATCCCTGTTGATCGCGCGAGAACTGCGAGAGCCGCAAAGCAGATCGACAACTTCTCTAAGATCAACTGTAGTTGAAGTACGTGACCGCGATCAGTTTCTTCGTTCCGGCAAACTCAGCGCAACGCGAACATCCACGCGCGCTGCAAGTCCATCAAGCGGCGCTCTTTGGATTAACGAACTCCAAGAGGTCTGGGATTACCTTTGCCGCAATCGAACAATTGGAGACATTGCGTCGGCACATCGCGGCGTCGAATGGCTGGTTGAGCAATCGACGGCTATTAGCCAGTCTCGTAAGAAAGGGTTTGAACCCGGTGTCGGAGCGGCAAATGCGATTAAAGCTTTTGTAATTCCGCACACCGCGTTTCTTGATGTTCGCCCCCAAAATCGTCGAGGTGGGGCTATTGATTTGCCATGGGCAGAGAACAAGATCCTATCAAATGCGTCACGCCTCAGCCGTGGCCCGTGGTGTTTCGCCGCTGCCGTTGATCGTGAAGGACTGGTTGCCTCTCAGCAACTGTACGGGATTTGGCCAAAGGCGGGCACGAGCCTTGAACTGCTCTCCGCATTACTCAATGGTCCGCTTGCCAGCGCATTTGTAGCGGTTCATTCGCCACCAGACCGCATTCGACGCGGCACCCTGTTGTCGATTCCCATCCCGCGCACAGCGCCTGACAAGATTGGCGAACTCGTCAAACGGTATGCGCGCGTTATCGCCCAGGGAACGAACTTGTTTTCAGAAAAGCGTACAGAGCGCGCCGACATGCTTCTCAATGAAATCGACGCGACGATTCTAAAAGCCTATGATCTGCCACCCCGGCTAGAAAAAGAATTGCTTGAATTTTTTAGGAATGCGCCAAGGCCGACTTTGCACGAATGGTCACATTGGCTTCCGGAAAACTTCGAACCATTTATTCCGCTTCATCGATTTCTGTCAGACGAATTCAGGTTGGCTGCGAGTGGTTGGGTACTAGACGTGTTTAAGCCGCTTCCTAAAAGCGAATCAGACGCTATCCGTGAATATCTGGAATAAGCCACGTGGAGGCATATCTACTCGACACTTCTGCGCTAACACCTCTCGTCGATGAAGGGCATAAGAAGCATAACGCAGCTAGCGAGAAAATTGCCGGACTTGGTTCAGCGCCGGTCTACGTCTCCGTAATCTCCCTGGCGGAGATGCAATACGGATTTTTTCTGTACGAAAAGTTCACAGGTTCTAGTCTGCCAAGTGCGGATAAAATGATGAGAAGGGCCGAAGCTCATCCTCGCCTTGATATTTCAAATCACACTGCGTCGGCGTATGCCAATCTGAAATCAACGCTAGCTAAGTACTACCTTCCGACGCCGGCGAAGGAATTTCGCAAACGACACGTCGAGGAATGGGTTGACCAATTTACGGGCAAGCCGCTTGCGGTTGATGACAATGATATTTGGGTTTGTGCGCAGGCTATAGAAATGAACTTCGTGGTTGTCGCTAGCGACAAAATGGAGCGTATCCGAAAGGCTGCCCCGCAGCTGAAACACCTATTGATCGCTTGACGATAGCTCCAGCTACTTCCAGCGCGCCGCCGCCGCCTTCTTAGCGATGCGGCTTCGCTCTTCTGGGGAGAGTTTGCGGGCGCGGGCCCTGGCCCCAGCTTTCCCGGACTTCACCCGACCCGACTTGGCTGGAGTATCCTCGACCTGCCCCGTCGCGATCCGCATGACGTGAACCGCGTTGCCGATCACGTCGGCGGGGCGCTTCTGGCCTTGGGGTCCCTTGGGCATGAAGCTAGTATGCCATGCTCAATACTGAGCGTGGAGGGGTAAATGGCCACAAAGAGCAGGCCGTCCAAATGGGCTCGCCGCCGCTGGATCAATCGCATTTTTACAGCTCAAGCGGTGAAATCGGGCGGGATTGTGCATCGTGACGTGCAGCAAGTGAACCAATGGGCTTCCCTGAAAGAGCTACAGGCTGCCGTGCAAGAGCGTAATTTTCACCTGCTCCGGATAGGCGACCGTTACGTAATTGTCTGCCAGCACCCCGCAGACGTGAAGGTCATCTGCTAGGCAAACTGTAACAGTGCCCGAAGGGCTATCCTTGTTGACACGCGACAAGAGTTTGGAAATCTATGGACCACGCGTCGTTTGCGTGTGACGGTTCGCCATGCCCAAGATCGACATCGCCAAGCTGCCCGAGCGCAGGGGTTCCGGCTATCCCGCGCCGTTCCACGAGAAGGCGGCCGGGCGCCTCAAGAAGGCGCTGGGCGACGCGGCCGGACTGTCCGATTTCGGCGTGAACCTCACCCAGCTTCCGCCCGGTGCCTGGTCGAGCCAGCGCCATTGGCATTCGGACGAAGACGAATTCGTCTTCGTGCTGTCGGGCGAACTGACCCTCGTCACCGATTCGGGCCGCACCACGCTCTCGGCCGGCGCCTGCGCGGGCTTCCCCAAGGGCGTCGCGGACGGCCATCATTTCGTCAACGAAGGAAGCCAAACGGCGGTCTATCTCGAGATCGGAACGCGTTCGGCCAAGGATGTCTGTTCCTATCCCGACATCGATCTGCGTATCGATGCCGCCGAGGATCGGTTCACGCACAAGGACGGTACGCCCTATCCCGAACGCGAGTGATCCAGCAATTGTTTCGGCTACGATCCGATCGTTCGATTAACCTTAATAAATCCTTGCCTTGTGGATTTTGCACTGCGGGAATACGCTTTCTGCAACGGGATTGGGATCAACCCAACCGTTCGGGGCAAGTGGGGTACGGACCGTCATGGTTATCTTTCGTTTGATCGGCCTAATTCTGATTGTGGCCGCGCTGATGTTGCTTGGCGCGGACGTCGTAGGGTGGCTCGAAGCCGGCGGCGATCCGGCATACCGTTCGTTCGCCGATGTCTGGGCGCTGTGCGACGCGGACATGGCGGAAGCGGTCAAGGAATGGGTCGAAACGACCTTCCCCGATCCCGTATCGACGATCACGGATTTGCCGAGCTGGGGCGTGTTGGGCGTGCTCGGCGTCGTCTTCTCGCTCATCGGTCGCATCGGCCAGTAATACCGCACCGCGACGGGCGTGCGAACGCCGTCGCGTCAGCGGTTCTGGCCGGGCGTCCAGAGAATGTCCTTGGCGCCCTTGTCGTTGAGAAAGCGGCTCGCCACGAACAGATGGTCGGACAGCCGGTTGGCGTAGCGGATCGCCGCCGGGTTCACGGCTTGCGCTTGCGCCAGTTCCACCATGAGCCGCTCCGCGCGCCGCACGATGGTGCGCGCGAGATGCAGATGGGCCGATGCGGGCGTGCCCCCGGGCAGCACGAAGGATTGGAGCGGCGACAGCGCCGCATTCATCGAATCGATTTCGCGCTCGAGCCGTTCGACCTGGGACTCCGCGATACGCAACGCGCCCGCGGCCTTGGGCCCCTTTTCGGGTATGCAGAGATCGCCGCCGAGATCGAAGAGATCGTTCTGGATGCGCGCGAGCATGGCGTCGGCTTCGCCTCCGGTGTGAAGCCGCGCGATCCCGATGGCGGCGTTCGCCTCGTCGATCGTGCCGTAGGCCGCGATGCGAAGCGCGTGCTTGGGCACCCGCGTGCCGTCGCCGAGCGCGGTCTCGCCCTTGTCGCCGGTCTTCGTGTAAATGCGATTGAGCACGACCATGCGGTCACGTTATCCGAGGGGGGGCGACGCGCAAAGCGTGTTGCCTGCCGGGTCGGCCGGGCTATGATCCGCCCCGCATGAGAACGCGGGTTCCGCCATGGTCATCGAAGCGCCCGAAACCATCGAAGTGACGGATACGCGAATCCCCTGCGACGGAAATGGCGGGACGCTCGGTCATCCGCGGGTCTTCCTGAAGATCGGCGAGGAAGGCTTCGTCGAATGTCCCTATTGCGATCGGCGCTTCGTGCTGAGGCCGGGCAGCCGCGCGGAGGGCCATTGACGGCGGGCGCCAAGAGCGCCGGCGGCAAGCCGGCGGGCCAAAAGCCGGTCGGCTGCAAGCCAGTCGGTAAAGGCGATCACGTCTACCTGATCGACGGATCGGGCTACATCTTTCGCGCCTATCACGCGCTCCCGCCGCTTTCGCGCAAATCCGACGGGCTTCCGACGGGCGCCGTTTCGGGCTTCTGCAACATGCTGTGGAAGTTGTTGGAGGATCACAAGGCCACCACCAAGGACGGCGAAAGGCCCACCCATCTGGCCGTCGTGTTCGATGTCAGCCGCGAGAGCTTTCGCAACAAGATCTATCCCGAATACAAGGCGCACAGGCCCGATCCGCCCGAGGATCTGGTTCCCCAGTTCCCGCTCATGCGCGATGCGGTGCGCGCCTTCGGCGTGCCCTCGGTCGAGCTCAAGGGCTTCGAGGCGGACGATCTGATCGCGACCTATGCCCGCCAGGCGCGCGAGCAAGGCGCGCGCGTCACCATCATCTCGTCCGACAAGGATCTGATGCAGCTCGTCGTCGACGGCAAGGTCGAGATGCTCGACACGATGAAGAACAAGCGCATCGCCACGCCCGAGGTGATCGAGAAATTCGGCATGCCGCCCGACAAGGTCACGCAAGTCCAGGCGCTGGCCGGCGATTCGACCGACAACGTCCCCGGCGTTCCCGGCATCGGCGTCAAGACCGCCGCCGAGCTTCTCAAGGAATATGGCGATCTCGAAACGCTCCTGAAACGCGCGGGCGAAATCAAACAGCCCAAGCGGCGCGAGAACCTGATGGCGAATGCGGACAAGGCGCGCCTGTCCCTGAAGCTCGTCACGCTCAAGGACGACGCGCCGGTGCCCGAGCCGCTCGAGGATTTCGCCGTGCGCGAGCCCGAGCCGGCGGCCGTCATCGGCTTTTTGAAGGCCATGGAGTTCAGCACGCTGACACGGCGCGTCGCCGCCGCGATGGGTGTCGAGGATGCCGACGGAATCGAAGCGATCGAGCCTAAAATCCTTCCTCCGAGGATCGAGGGACGAACCGGCCCGGGCGAAGCGAAGGCGGAGCCGAAGCGCAAGGAAGAGCCCAAGCCCAAGCAACAGCTATCCGCCGATCCGACGGGCACACCCGGCGCGGTGATGGATCGCGCCGCCCTGCTCAAGCCCATCGAGGTCGACGCCTACGAAACCGTTTCCGACATCGAGGCGCTCGATCGCTGGATTGCGCGCGCTTATGAGGAAGGCGCGGTTTGCGTGGACACCGAAACCACCTCGCTCGATCCGATGCGCGCCGATCTCGTGGGCGTCGCGCTCGGCGTCGCGCCGGGCGAGGCTTGTTACGTTCCGCTCGGTCACGGGCGTGGCGGCGGGCTCGATCTCGACGGCGACGCGCGGCCCGCGCAGCTCTCCGAAAAGGAGGCGCTGGCCCGGCTCAAGCCGCTGCTCGAAGACGATTCCATCCTCAAGATCGCGCAGAACCTGAAATACGATTATCTCGTGTTCCTCAAGCGCGGCATACGGATCGCGCCTTTCGACGACACGCTGCTGATCTCCTATGTGCTCGATGCCGGGCGCCATATCGGCGGCCACGGCATGGACGAACTTTCTCAACGCCATCTCGGTCACAAGCCCATCGCGTTTTCGGACGTTGCGGGCAAGGGCAAGGACCAGATCACCTTCGACAAGGTGCCGGTGAAGGAGGCCACGCGCTATTCCGCCGAGGATGCCGACGTGACGTGGCGGCTGTGGCGGCTCCTGAAACCCCGCCTCGCGGCGGAAGGAAAGACGGCGGTCTACGAAACGCTGGAACGCCCGCTCGTGCCCGTGCTGGCCGACATGGAATTCGCGGGCATCACGGTCGATCCCGCGTTCCTCTCGAAGCTTTCCAACGATTTCGCCAAGGAGATGGCCACGCTGGAGAAGCAGGTCCACAAGCTCGCGGGCGGCGATTTCAACATCGCGAGCCCCAAGCAATTGGGCGACATCCTTTTCAATACGCTGTCGCTGCCGGGCGGGCGCAAGACCAAGACGGGCGCGTGGTCCACCGACGCCGACGTGCTCGAGAATCTGGCAGCCCAGGGCCACGATCTTCCCAAACGCGTGCTCGATTGGCGCCAGCTCTCCAAGCTCAAATCGACCTATACCGACGCGCTGCCGCTGCACGTCAATCCCGAGACCGGGCGCGTGCATACGTCCTACGCGATGGCATCGACGACGACGGGGCGCTTGTCGTCCACCGATCCCAATCTGCAGAATATTCCGGTCCGCACCGAGGAAGGCCGGCGCATCCGCAAAGCGTTTGTCGCCGCCAAAGGCTGCGTGCTCGTCAGCGCCGATTACAGCCAGATCGAACTGCGCCTGCTTGCCCATATCGCGGGCATCGAGGCGTTGAAGAAGGCGTTCGCGGAAGGCCTCGACATCCATGCCATGACGGCATCGGAAATGTTCGGCGTGCCGATCAAAGGCATGCCCGCGGACGTGCGCCGCCGCGCCAAGGCGATCAATTTCGGCATCATCTACGGCATCTCGGCCTTCGGGCTCGCCAATCAGCTCTCCATCCCGCGCGGCGAAGCCGACGCCTATATCCGCAAATATTTCGAGCGCTTCCCGGGCATCCGCGATTACATGGAAGAGACCAAGGATTCGGCGCGGAAGAACGGCTATGTCGAAACCGTGTTCGGCCGGCGCATTCATATTCGCGGAATCGATTCCAAGGGCCAGGGCGAGCGCGGCTTCGCCGAGCGCCAGGCGATCAACGCGCCCATTCAGGGCTCGGCCGCCGACGTGATCCGCCGCGCCATGATCCGCATGCCCGATGCGCTGACGCAGAAAAGGCTCAAAGCGCGCATGCTTCTGCAAGTGCATGACGAGCTCATATTCGAAGCGCCCGTCAAGGAAGCCGAGGCGGTCTGCGCGCTCGCCAAATCCGTGATGGAGAAGGCGCCGCTGCCCGCCGTGGCGATCTCCGTCCCCCTCGTCGTGGACGCGCGCGCCGGCGCCAATTGGGACGAGGCGCATTAGCGCCCATCACGCTCCAGCAACGAGACGGTCACTCGGCGGAGAAGCGATTTACGCCGCGATCGCGGTGGCGGCGTCTTCGGGCGGGACGCCGGCTTTTTCGAGCTGGCCCATGAGCTCCGTCATCGCGACCTGCGGATCGGTCGGCCCGCCCGCCTTGGCGAGCCCGTTGGCATAGCCGGTGAAGAAGCCCGGGCGGCCGACCGCGGCCAGCAGCATCTTCCGGGCCTTGGCCGACAGCGTGCCCTCGGTGATCGCGGGCGCCAGGAACAGCTTGAGAAGCGCCTGCGCGGCCTCGACCGGATTGGCCGATTTGGCGGCAAGCGATTCGAGGATTTTCCCGCGCGCCTCGGCCTGAGAGGCGACATCGTCGAGCGCGCGTGCGATTTCCGCGCGCGGGATGTCCTGAAAGCCCGAGCGCAGCACGCGGGTTTGCAGCGTCGCGAGTTTCTGCAGGCGCAGGAAGGCGGGCGTGCTCGCATAGACGAAGGCATTGGCGAAATTGGGCGAGGCGATGAGCGGCGTCACGAAGCTCGCGAGGATGCGCTTGTTCTCGGCGCCGATGATGTTCTCCTCGACCAGCAGAAGGCGTTCGAGCTTGGTCTCGGGCGCTTCCGCGCCGTCGAGGAGCTGGCCGATGAATTCGTGGCTGACCAGGCGGCGCGATCGCAGCGTGAAGGCCGCAATCAGGTTCTCGTGGCTGAGGTATTTCCCCTGGCCGTGCACGAGCTCGTTGGCGAGCTTGCGCAGCATCTTGAGCTCGTCCTCCATGGACGACGGGCAAAGCCGCTTGGTGCTCTTGAGCTCGGCCAGAATGCGGTTCGCGATCGCGGTGCGCGCTTCCGACAGCTCGTCCTTGGCGAAATGGCGGGCGAGCACGTCGAGCGCGCAGGGTTCGCCCTCGCTGGGCGCGCCCATGAACAGTTTCACGAGCCTGGCGAGCGCGGCGCCGAGATCGGTGCTGCCGCCCAGGAGATCGGTGATCGCCGCCGATCCGCCCAGCATTTCGGCGCAGAGCGAATCCACCGCGCCCAGCAGCAGGGTCTGGCCCGGGCCCTCGTCGGGAATTTCGTCCATCAGCGCGAGAAGCCGTTTGAGTTTTTCCTCCCAGCCCTTGGCATCGGCCAGATATTTGGCGACCGCGCCGTTCAGCAGATAGCGTGCGCCGGGCCCGTCGCCCTGCTCGGCCGCGTAGGCGCCGAATTGACCGGCATTCAGGACGGCGAAGACCTTCTTGTGCTCGTCGCGATAGACCTGATTCATCGCCTTGGTGGCGAGATCGTTCAGCGATTTGACGATCTGCTGCACCGGCGTCGTCGTCGAGGACGCCTGGGCGACGGCGACCTTCTGGATGGCGTGCTGATAGACGGTTCCTGTCGCCTCCAGCTTTTCGAGTGCGTCGGCGCGGTGGGTGAGTTCGGTGATCGTGAGCTTGTTGCGCGCGAGCCAATCGGAAAGCAGCCGGGTCATCGTCGCGCGCGCGTGATAGGAGTACAGATCGTCGGGCTTGAAGCAGGGAAGCGCGTGCGGCACGTCCTCGGCGGCCGGCTCGACACGCGCGCTGTTGTGGCCTTCCTCGTAGATCTTGAGCGAGAGATAATCGCCGCTGTCGGAATCGTAGGTCTCTTTGATGATCTTGACGCCCGTGGCGCCGCCGCCCTTGAACAGCTCCTCGGCGGTGCGGATCGCGACCACGCGCTCGCGCACCACTTCGTGCAG
>Ga0326597_10013034_pt1 | contig 10939 bp, 9 predicted proteins | sample RVTome_12_FD_203789 | JGI IMG/M metagenome (GOLD analysis project Ga0326597, IMG submission 203789) | Soil microbial communities from uranium-contaminated site in the Upper Colorado River Basin, Wyoming, United States - RVT100D185 | ecosystem: Environmental > Terrestrial > Soil > Contaminated >... | reverse complement strand
GGCCCGGGGGTCCTCGAGGAGGAGCCGCGAGTCGAGCACGATCGGGTGGCGCCCCGAAGCCGCGATGCGCTCGAGCAGCCGCACCTGCATGGGGAGGCTGGTCCCTTCGAGGGTGGGGTTGGGAACCTGCTTGACCAGGGAGGGCAGCATCTCGATGGGATCGCGGGTGAGCAGCACGTTCTCGATCTCGTCCACGAACGACAGGTCCAGATCGACGAGGTGGTGCGCCATGTGCTTGAAGAAGCGGACTGGCGTCGGTGAGGGGCCGAGCACGATGGACTGGATAACGGCATCACCGTCGGTCTCCTGTGCCGAGATCACATCCTGGACGGCGGGATGTTCGACTCCGCTGGCAGCCAGGTAATGGGCGTACAAGGGCTCGTCGACCACGCTGGTGTCGGCGCGTTGCCGGAACGAATACATGACGGCGGTCGACACATTGCGGGGACCCGACCACAGGCAGATCCGCAGGGGGCTCACCCTGAGGTCTCGCGCTCCACTCGCCCCTCGTAGAGCGCGCGGAGACGGGCGGTCATCGGCCCCGGGCCGCCGGTACCGATCGGGTGTCCGTCGACTTCGACCACCGGGGTGAGCCCGCCGAAGGTTCCTGTGACGAAGGCCTCATCGGCGTCGTAGACCTCCCCGGGGCCGAAGTCACGCTCGTGGGCAGGGATCCCGGCGGCGCGCGCCTCCTCGAGGACGATGGCCCGGGTGATCCCCGGCAGATTGGAGTGTCCGATCGAGGTGGAGACCTCGCCGCCACCCACCATGAAGAAGTTGGTGGCGTTGCAGGTGGCGACGTTTCCGGCGACATCGAGCATCAGGGCCTCGTCGGCCCCGGCGTTCATCGCCTCGACCAGGGCGATCACCTCGTGGAGCTTGGAATGGGTGTTGAGCCGCTGGTCGAGCGTGTCGGGAGGCGGGCGCCGTACCGTGGAGGTGGCGAGGCGGATGCCGCGGTCGCGGACGGCGGGGTCGGCCTGTTTCCATTCGGCGATGACCACGATATTGGGGCCGCCGACCAGATTCGCCGGGTGTTGCGACGGTGTCCTCTTGTCGCCGCGGGTGATCATCAGCCGGACATGGACGCCGTCGGTCATCCCATTCCGGTCGACGACGCTCTGCAAGAGCGCCACGATCTCGCCGCGGCTCATCCCCGGGTCGATCGAGGCCGCCGCCAGCCCGTGAAAGAGGCGGTCGAGATGGCGGTCGAGGAAGGCGAACCGGCCGTTGTGGAGCCGGATCCCCTCCCAGATCCCGTCTCCGACCAGGAAACCGGAGTCGAAGACCGAGATCCGCGCCTGGTCGCGGGGCAGGAATTCGCCGTTGATCGAGACTACGACGCCGGCGTTGCGCTGGTCGGGAACCGCGGAATGGGTGGTGGGAGCCACGCGCCGGAGGGTAGTGATGCCGCCGCCCGCCGCCCGCCCCTATCTGTAACGTCTGCCTGGGTGTCGATCCTGCTGCCGAGGAGGCCCGTGCCGAGCCGGAACCGTGATCGTCGTGGCCACGTCACCGGGTCCTCTGCGGACAGCGCAGTGGGGGCGAAGGGGAGCGAACCGCCGTCTAGCCTCGGCCGGTGATCGACAGCATCGCCGAAGCGTTCGACCTGACCCATACCCAGGCCCAACTCGTGCTGACCGGGGCGTGGGTCGTCGGACTGCTGCTCATCCGGGCGGTGGTCCTGGCCATCGTCAAGCGGCGCATCGACGACACCGCGGTGTGGTACCGCACCCGCAAGCTGTTGTCCTACGGGATCACCATCGTTGGAGTGGCCGCCATCGCGCTGCTCTGGGTGGAGGGCGGGGGGCTGGCCACCTACATCGGGTTCCTGACCGCCGGACTCGCCATCGCGCTGAGTGATGTGCTCAAGAACCTCGCCGGCTGGCTGTTCATCGTGACCCGGCGGCCATTTCGAGTCGGTGAGCGAATCGAGATGGACGGCCACAAGGGCGATGTGATCGACATCAAGGCGTTCCGGTTCACGCTCTTCGAGATCGGGGCCGATCGGGTCGATGCCGAGCAAGCCACCGGCCGACTCCTCCACGTGCCCAACGGTCTGGTCTTCACCCAGCCCATCGCCAACTACACGGAGGGGTTCCATTACATCTGGCACGAGGTGCCGGTGCTGATCACCTTCGAGTCCGATTGGGCCGGGGCCCGGCAGCTGCTCCAGTCGATCCTGGTGGAGCTGTCCCCCGACCGGTCGGAGATGGCGGCGGCTGCAGAGCTCCGCAAGACCGCCGACCACTATCGGATCGGGATCACCATGCTCGACCCCGTCGTGTATCTGACCGTCAAGGACAGCGGCATCCTGCTCACCGCCCGCCTCGTGGTGGAGGCCACCCGGACCCGCGTCATGGAGCAGGAAATCTGGACGGCATTCCTGACGGCAATCGCCGAGCGGCCCGACATCGAACTCGCCTACCCGACGATCCGCACCTACCTCCGGGGCCCCATAGACCTCCGCCAGTCCGACGGGTGAAGCGCGGAGCAACTGGCAATCGGCAACTGGCAGCTGGCAGGAAAGTGGTCTTGAGCCATTTGCCCACGGCCCATTGCTCATTGCTCATTGCTCATTGCTCGCCCGAATTGCGAATTGCGCGCAGCAAAGCGAGGCTCCCCCCATGTGTGGCCGATTCGTCCAGGCGCAGAGCGCTCAATCGTATGCCGACCACTTTGGGGCCACCCCGGCGGCCTCCGTGGCACTCGACCCGTCGTGGAACGTGGCCCCGACCGACCGGGTCTACGCGGTCGCCGAGCACGATGGCGAGCGCACCCTGGGCACGTTCAAGTGGGGGCTGATCCCCTGGTACGCCGAGTCGCCCAAGGTGGCGGCGAAGCACATCAACGCCCGGGCGGAGACCCTCGCCTCGAAGGCGGCCTTCAAGGATTCCTTCGAGCGGCGCCGGTGCATCGTCCCCGCCGATGGCTTCTATGAATGGGAGCGTCTCGAGGCGGGCGGCAAGCTGCCGCACTTCTTCCATTCGGCGGATGACCGCCCGCTCGCCCTCGCCGGTCTCTGGGCGTCGTGGCGAGACCCTGAGGGCGAACGGATCACCACCTGCACGATCGTCACCACCAAGCCCGACGAACTGGTGGCCCGGATCCACGACCGGATGCCGGCGATTCTCCCCGAGGGCGGATGGGATCGGTGGCTCGATCCCGGCTTTGGGGACTTGAGGGCGCTGCTGGCGATGCTGCGCGGTGCCGCAGCCGGCCCCTTGGCGGAGCATGCGGTGTCGACCCTCGTCAACGACGTGAAGAACAACTACCCGGAGTGTGTCGAGCCCCTCAGGTGATGGTGGCTGGCCGTGCCGTCGGCGTGGTCAGATTCCCGGGGGTTGGCGTTTCAGCCCGATTCGGCTGGGGGTAGGCTCTTGGTCCGACTCACCGTGCACGGTGGTCATGAACGGGAGGTTTTCGGGATGGGGAAAGGCAAGTTCAGGCTGGTGGCACTCGTCGTCGCCGCGTTCGCGCTGGTGGCGAGTGCCTGCTTCCAGATCCGCGTGATCGCGCTGATCGGAGACAAGGCGTTGTCGGAGGGGGCCACCACCCAGTACAAGATCGATCTGTACCGGATAAGCACCACCAACGACAGCACGTCGTATGTGGTGATGATGGTGGGTCTCCAGGACCTCGACTTCGTGTCCTTCTCGAGTTTCGACTTGAAGGGCAACTTCGGCGGTCCGTTGGCCATCACCGCCCACTCGGCGCTGCTCACCTACATGCGGGCAGACGACCACTGCTCGGCCAATGGGATCTCGGCGACCGACGTTGACGCGGCGTCCTTCGAGGAATGGGCGCTGCGGCGGACCACCGTCGAGGTCGACTCGTCGAGCGGCGGGTTCTCGCAGCGGTTCAGGATCAAGCTGAATGTCAAGCGCGAGCTCGGCAACGACGATGACGCCCGTGGGTCGATCGTCGTCTTCTCGGCGGCCTGGGACGACTTCGTCGGCCCGATGGACGGAATCGTCGACGACGGCGAGGTGGAGTGCACCTCGGTGTACATGGCGTCGATTCCGTTCAAGCCGTGATCGCCTGATCACACGACCGTTCGGGGCCCGGCTTCGGCCGGGCCCCGGCGCGTCACGGTGACGCGTTCCACCGCACCCGGATTGGCGTGAGCTGTCGGATCGGTCGTCGACCTGGAGGAGGCGCGGGATGGACAGGCTCAGTTCGGGCCCATGGCGGTTGCATTGCTGGTACTCCGACGGGCGGCAGTGAGCCGGGGCGGTTGGTACCTCGGTGTCGCCGACCTCAGCGGGTCGTAACCGGATGCATCACCGCGGACCCGCGGTTCGCGCCTCATGTCCCGTTCCGGCCCTAGGAGCGGGTGAAGGGCACCGAGTGCTCCCAGTCGGCGAGCAGTGTGCGGATCGACGACACCAGGGATAGCGGTTGGTCGAGCAACACGTGGTGGTGAGCCTCGGGGATCGTCACCACCGGTGATACCCGGCCCATCAGGTCGTACATGTATTCGGCGGTGTCCTCGGGCACAACCACGCTGTGCTCGCCGCGGATCACCGCCACCCGGCAGCGGACGGCGGCGAGCTGCTCGTTCATCGCCACCATGGTGTGGGTGAACAGGTTGGGGTCGAACTTCCAGGTCCAGCCGTGGGGGGTCTCCTTGAGCGAATGGCGCGCCACGTACTCGAGCACCCACGGCTCGGGGTCGGGCTGGGGAGGGATCAGGTGGAAATGGCCGAGGGCGACCTCGAGTTCCGGGTAGATGCCGGGCGAGCGGAACGCCCGTCCCCGGCTGCCCTCCTCGGACTCGGGGTCGGGCCTGCGCACCGGCGAGTCGACGATCACCGCTCCGGCGAGATCTTCGCCGTGGGTTGCCGCGGTCTGGATGGTCACCAGGCCCCCGAGCGAATGCCCGATCACGACCGGTGGCCCGGGGAAGCCGGCGGCGCTCGCCACCGAGACGATCTCCTCGGCCCAGATGTGATGGGAGTAGCGGTCGCGCCATCCGCTCTCGCCGTGGCCGCTCAGGTCGATGGCGACCACGTGGTAGTGCGAGGTGAAGAGGGGGGCGAGGTGGGCCCACCATTCGGCGTGGGCGGCTCCACCGTGGACGAAGACCAACCCGGGGTCGCCGACCTCACCCCACTCGACGTAGTGGACCGGGGTGCCGGCGACCTCGACCGTGGCCTCGCGACGGTCTGCGAAGAGGGCCTTGCTGAACCACTCCGGGGTCATGAGGCGACACTCAGGTGCTGCCAGGCACGGCGGAATGCCGTGGCGAGAGTCTCGGTGGGGTAGGGCCCTCCGGCGGCGGCCGCCGCCTCGGGCGTCATGCCGGCGGCATGGCGGGTGCGCCCGAGCCGTGCCACCTCTGCCAGTTCGCCTTGCTGGGTGTTGATGAACCCGGCATCCACCACCGCCCCGTGCCCTGGCACCACCACGCCACCGGACGCCGCCGCCAGCCGCCCCGCGGTGTCGGGCCACTCGAGCGGGAAAGCGTCGCCAAAGGAGGGCGGGGCCCCCTCCTCGATGAGATCGCCGGCGAAGACCAACCCGGCATCGGGCACGAAGACGGCGACATCGTTGTCGGTGTGGCCCCGGCCGAGGTGTCGCAGCGTCACCTCGCGGCCGCCGAAGGAGACGGTCGACTCCTCGGTGAAGGTGAACTCCGGGGGCACGATGGTGACCTCACCGAACTCGGTGGCGTGTTCCGGAGCCTTGGCGATCACCGACTGACGCATCCCCTCCCCGTGATCGCGGAGCGCTTCGGCGCAACGGGCGTGTCCCCAGATGCCCGCATCCCCGAACACCGCATTGCCGAAGGTGTGATCCCAGTGATGGTGGGTGTTGACCACCCAGCGGACGGGAAGCCGGAATCGATCCAAGGACCGTTGCAGCTCCTGCGCCTGCCGGTGGCTGGCCCGGGTGTCGACGAGGAGGATGCCCCCCGGACAGATCACCGCTCCGATGTTCAGATCGAGCGAGCGGTGGCGCCGCACATGGACCCCGTCACCGATCTCGTTCCACGCCTCGGCCATGGGGAGGAGGGTAGGGGGAGGGCAAGCGGCAAGGCCGTTGCCCGTTGCCCGTTGCCCGTTGCCCGTTGCCCGTTGCCCGGAAGACTCTGCTTGCTGCCTGCCTCCTGCCAACTCCTCTGCCTGCCCTGCCCCCTCCCCTACCCTCGCGCGGTGATCGCGGCTGTCGTTCTCTTGATCTCGGGGTTGGTCCTGCTGACCTTGGGCGCGGACCGATTCGTCGTGGCCGCCGCCCGGATCTCGCATCGCCTCGGGGTGTCGACGGTGCTGATCGGGGCGTTGGTGGTCGGCCTCGGTACCAGTGCGCCGGAATTGCTGGTCTCGGTGCTGGCCGCGGGCCGGGGCGAGGTCGACCTGGCCATCGGCAACGTGATCGGATCGAATGCCGCCAACATGACCCTGGTACTCGGAGCGAGCGCTCTGGTGGCGCCGATCGTCTCCACGGTCCACACGATCCGCCGCGAGGGGATCACCATGCTCGTCTCCCTCGTCGGCATCTCGGTGCTCCTCTGGAACCTCGAACTGGTGCGATGGGAGGCCGCACTGCTGGCGGTGGCGATGCTCCCTGCCCTCGCCCTCCTCATCATGTGGTCGCGTTCGGACTCCGGAACTCCGCTCGCCGACATGATCCCGGGAGACGGGAAGTGGCGAGGGCCCCTCCGCCACGAGATCGCAGTGGGTCTCGGCACGCTCGCCCTCACCCTTATCGGGGCGGAATTGCTCGTTCGGGGCGCATCCCGCCTCGCCGAACATGCGGGGATCTCGTCTGCCTTCGTGGGGCTGGTGATCGTCTCGGTGGGGACGTCGCTCCCCGAGCTGGCGACGGCGATCGCCGCCGCCCGACGCGGCGAGACCGACCTCGTCCTCGGCAACATCATCGGCTCGAACCTCTTCAACACGCTCGCTGTCGGGGGGTTGGCGGGGCTGGTCGGCCCCGGGGTCGTGGCCGTCGGCTTCCGCAATGCGCTCGGCTTCATGCTCTTCGTCGGCGTGCTGGCAGGGATATTCGTGGTGACCGGCGCCCGGGTGGAGCGATGGCAGGGCACCGTGCTCCTGGCGACGTTCCTCGGTTTCGTAGCAATCGCCCTCTAGTCCGTTGCCCGTTGCCCGGGAAGCGGCAGCGGCAAGCGGCAAGCGGCAAGCGCCGCGGGCTCATTGCTCATTGCTCATTGCTCATTGCTGATCGACCGGATCGGGCTGCGGGGGCCGTACTTGGGGGCGGTGATTCCGGCGGCCTGGAGGAGGTGGACGACCCGGCCGCGGTGGGGGCGGAACTCCTCGAGGAGCTGAAGCATTCGGTCGTCGTCGGCACGGGGCTCGCCGGCAAGGGCCCATGCCACCCCGTTGGGCAGGTGGAAGTCACCGACGGGCACGGCATCGGCATCGCCGAGCGCGCTGAGCGCCACCTTGGCCGCGGTCCAAGCCCCGACCCCCCGGATGGCGGTCAGCCGGGTGAGCGCGTCGTCGGGCGACATCGCGGCGGCTTCCTCGAGCCGCCTTGCCCTTGCCGACACCCGGATCAGGATCTCGGCCCGGGTTCGTTCGATGCCCCAGGGATGGAATGCGGGGTAGCCCAGCGCGGCGATCCGGGCCGGATCGGGGGGCAGGAGCAGCGGGCGCGGCCCCGGGGCGGGCTCGCCGAGTGCCCGGGTCATCAGGGAGTAGGACCGCTTCGCCTCTCGGCCGGTGACCTTCTGCGCCACCACCACCCGCAGCAGCGACTCGACGACACGGGCCGATCGGGTGACGCGGACTCCGGGGTGCTCCCGCAGCAGGCGATGCGCCACGGGGTGGGTCGGTTGGAAGCCCGAGGGATCGTCGAGCGCCCCGCAGGCGCCCGGGGCGTGGTCGAGTATCCAGTCGGCGCCCGATCCCCATGCCTCGGCGCGCATGGCTCCGTCGCCCGAGAGATGGAGCGTCGCCGGGCCGTCGGGAGTCCGGGTGGCGATCCAAGCCTCGCCCGGCGCCGTGACGATCGACGGATCACTCGGCCCGATGGCCAGAAACGAGATCGTCCGCCGTAGGTCGATCGGGGCGAGCGCCGTGAAGGTCCGGGCGGGCATCCCGCAGCGTAAGCCCGCCGCCCGTTACCCGTTACCCGTTACCCGTCGCCCGTCGCCCGTCGCCCGTCGCCCGTTACCCGTTACCCGTCGCCCGTCGCCCGTCGCCCGTCGCCCGTCGCCCGTCGCCCGTCGCCCGTGAACAGTGAACGTACGCGGCGCTTGCCGCTTGTCGCTTGCCGCTTGCCCTTTCCCGCCTCCTACCCTCCCCTCTGTGACCATCTTCTACGAGCGGCTGTCGTTTCTCGACAACACCTTCCTCGCCATGGAGGGGCCTTCCAACCCGATGCACGTCGGGGGAACGCTGGTCTTCGAGCCCGGTGACCTGGGCCGCGAGGGTGGCGGCGTCGCCATCGACACCATCAGGACGTTCATCGAGGCTCGCCTCCAGTATGTGCCGCGCTACCGCCAGAGGCTGCAATGGATTCCTGTCGAACGTCATCCCGTCTGGGTCGACGACACCCACTTCGACCCGACATACCACATCCGCCACATCGCCCTCCCCCACCCCGGTTCCGAGGAGCAGCTTCGACAGATGGCAGGCCGGATCCTCAGCCAGCGCCTCGACCGCATCAAGCCGCTGTGGGAGGTCTGGGTCGTGGAGGGCCTCGCCGATGGCGGCTTCGCCCTCGTGAGCAAGGTGCACCACTGCATGATCGACGGCATCGGCGGAGTCGACCTTCTCAAGGTGCTGCTGACGCCGTCCCCGTCGGACGATGTCGGTGAGCCCGATGAGTACATTCCGCGGCCGGCGCCGACGCCGGGGCAACTCTTCGCCGACGAGGCGATCCGGCGGTTTATCGCACCGATCGTCGCCGCCCAGGGGGCGCGCCGGTTTGTCGACGAGACCAAGGAGATCAGGGAGGACATCCGCCACCGCCTGCTCGCCATGCGCCAGTCGGCTCGTTCCGGCTGGCTGACCAGGGCGTCGGCGACCCCGCTCAACGCCAGGATCGGCCCCAATCGGCGGATCGCGTTCCTGCAGACCCCCCTCGAGCAAGTGAAGGCGATCAAGCGTAAACATGGCGGCACAGTCAACGATGTGGTGATCGCCGCCGTCGCCGGCGCGGTGCGATCGTTCCTGATCGAGGAGCGCGGCGTCGAGGTCGGCGGGCTCGACTTCCGGGCGATGGTCCCGGTCTCGACCCGCCGGGGAAGAGCCGCCGGGCTGGGCAATCAGGTGACGATGTGGCTGCTCGACCTGCCCATCGGTGAGCCCGACCCGGTCGAGCGCCTCCGTGCCGTCGGGGCGATGACCTTCGACCGCAAGCGTTCGGATCACGCCCTCGGAGCATCCCTTCTCACCCAGAGCGCCTCGTTCACCCCGTCCACCGTGCTCGCGGTGGCCGCCCGAGTCGCCGCGGCGACGGCCCGTCCCTTCAACATGACGATCACCAATGTGCCCGGGCCGCAGGTGCCGCTCTATCTCCTCTCGGCCCGCCTCACCCGGATGCACCCGATGGTCCCGTTGTGGGTCAATCACGCCCTCGGAGTGGCCCTGTTCTCTTACGACGGCAAGCTCGACTGGGGGATCGCCGCCGACTGGGATCTGGTGCCCGACGTCGACGAGTTCGTGGCTCGGGTGATCGGGGCGCTCGACGCGTTGGAAAACGCCCCGGAGGCTGCCAGGGGACGCAGCCGGAAGCGCCCCGTCCGTGGCGCAGAGGCTCGATCGGACGCCGCGGCGCCGGTGGACGACACCGGGTCGTCGTGATCCCGGCCCGGGTCGCACTGGCGATCGTGACTCTGGCCGCCGCCACCGCCTGTGATCCCGGGGAGCGCGAGGCGCAGCCGTTCGTCGGGCGCTGGGAGTCGGCGGGGTACGGGCTGTTCCTCGACATTCACGGCGGCCGGGTGGACATCTACGAGCACACTGCTGCCCATTGTCAGCAGGTGGCGGCGAGCGCGGCACGGGGGATCTCCGAAGTGATGAGCCTCGATGCGGGCGCCCTGGTGTTGCGCGACGCCGGGAGAACCGTGCGCTTCAGGCCCCTCGACTCGCTGCCGTTGCGGTGCGCCGACCCGGTAGATGGCGACGATGCCGCCGCCACCTTCGCCGTGGCGGCGGCCACTGTCTCAGAGCAGTACTTCCCGCAACCAGATGCGGCGTGGGAGACGGCGCGGGCCGAGATCACCGGCACGCTCGATGCGGACGCGACCGCCGTCGAGCTCTTCGATGCCTTGGTCGCCCTCCTCGGTGCGCTCGGAGACCCGGAGCTGCGTCTGGCGCTCGACGCCGACGGACTCCCCGAGTCGTGGTCCGTCGAGGCGGGCGGCCTGGGCGCGGCCCTCGCCGCTCATCCCGCGGCGCGCCAGCTCGATGGTGGGGTCATCACCAGGGTTGTTGCCGATGGCGTCGGCTATCTCGGGATCGTCCGCCTGGCGGCGGGGACCGGAGACGAGCAGCGGATCCTGGCTGGTGCCATCGACGAGGTGCTCTCCGGGGCGGGCGGGCTCGTCATCGACCTGCGCGGCGCCTCGGGCGGCATCGAGGAAGCCGCCCTGCTGGTTGCCACCCGGTTCGTTCCCGCCGAGAGCGCGGTGGCGGTGGTGCTGGCCCGCGACGGCGATGGGCTCGTACCCAGTGGCGAGTTCACGGTGACGCCGGTGCCCACCGGGCACTTTGCCGGGCCGATCGTGGTCCTGGTCGGCCCCGCCACGTCAGGTGCCGGGGAGTTGCTGGCCCTGGTCCTCGCCGATCTGCCGCAGGTGACCCTCGTCGGCGAGCCCACAGCCGGTTCGCCGCGGGCCCCTCTCGTCCGGCTGCTCCCCAACGGATGGTCTCTGGGGGTGCCCAACCTCGAGGTGCTCGACGCCGCGGGCGTCGCCCGTGTCGGGGTTCCCCTCGAGCCCGACGTGGAAGCGCTGACGACG
>Ga0326597_10013033_pt1 | contig 10939 bp, 12 predicted proteins | sample RVTome_12_FD_203789 | JGI IMG/M metagenome (GOLD analysis project Ga0326597, IMG submission 203789) | Soil microbial communities from uranium-contaminated site in the Upper Colorado River Basin, Wyoming, United States - RVT100D185 | ecosystem: Environmental > Terrestrial > Soil > Contaminated >... | reverse complement strand
CGGCCAATGCCTGCTCGACGCGGACTCGTACGGCCCGCCCCAGGCCCGGCCGAGGTCGTAGAACACCGCGCCACCGACGCGGATCAGCCGGAACGGGTACCAGTCCGAATAGAAGCGCCGCTCGGCGGTGAACAGCACGCGGCGCGCGCCCAGCTGGTAGTTGGTGGGGTAGCCGCGCAAGGCGGTCTCGCCCCCCAGCGACAGGTACCGCGTGGCGTCGGAGAACTGTGTGGCATCGGCGGCGAGCGACACGTAGAACACCGTGCGGTCGCCGCGCCGCTTGTAGTAGCGCGCCGAGGCACTGAACTGCCCGCGATCGATGCGGCCGCCCATGTACTCGCCGGAAAGCGATGCCGCGGCAAGCAGGGTGCCGTCGGCGGCGACACGCGTGCCCTTGCTCACGCCGCCCGCGTACTGCGATACCGCCTGCGTCGATCCGAGTCCGCGCACGGCGCGGCCGAACTCCAGGCTGGCGTGCCAGCCGAGCAGGAGGTATTCGGGGCGCCCGATCTGGTCGAGGTTCCTGACTTCGCGGAATTCGTCCTGCACCGCCTCGTAGCGCAGGAAGGGCACGACCAGGGTGCGGTCGGCGGGCAATTGCGCGGGGCCGGTGAGCCCGGGCTCCGTGGCGTACAGCTCGTCCGTGTAGCGCAGGCCGCCGCTCACGCGTTGCGCCCAGCCGCCGACCAGTCCCCGCGACCCGCCGAGCAGCGCATGCGCGCTCTTGTGCCGGTGCCGGTACTGCGCGGCGACGACGCCGCCGGCGTAGCTCGAGACGACGCGGTCGTCCCGCGCCGCCGAGGCGCCCGCCGCCCAGCGGCTGTCGAGCGCGTAGAACGGGCGATCGAGCCTGAAGGAACGCGTCGCGCCTTCGTCGGAGCTCGACTGGCCGTAGGCCACGGTCGTGTGGCCGTCGAACGCGTACGGGTAGGAGAAGGTCACATCGAGGTTGTTGCGCGTGCCGCCCGCCGTGCTGACCTCGGAGCTGCTATCGCGCGTGATGCTGAAGCTCATGCCGGTGCCGAGGAGGTTCTCGTCGCGCAGGCTCACGCCGCCGCTGGTGGTGCCGCCCGCATACTTGACGCTCGCCCCGGGCTGCAGCGACCACGTGTCGCGCGTGCGTACTTCGAGATCGACGATGCCGTCGCGCCACTCGACCGCCCGTATGTCGACGTCGTACAGATACGGACTGGCGCGCAGCAGCCGCTCGGTCTCCTCGATCACGCGTGCCGACAGCCGCTCGCCGCTCGCGAACAGCAACTGCCGCTGGAGGGTGCCGGGACGCGTCTGGATGTGCAGCCAGTTGGCGGCGCGGAACAGCGCGTTGTTCTCCGCGGGATCGTCCAGATCGAAGATGTCGAGCGGCTTGATGCGGATCTCGCCGATGACTGCGCCGGCCGCCTCCAGCGCCGCGAGCGAGGGCAGGGCATCGGCGCCCGGTTCGCTCTGTGCCTGCGCGGGCGCGGCAAGGCAGACGAACAGCGCACAGAGGAGCGCTCGGGTGCGCGGCCTCGACAGGAGGGTCACGCGCCGCCGCGGCTAGCGCGCCAACCGCTGCGCCGCCCAGGCGAGATCGACGTTGCCGCCCGAGATCACCACGCCCACCTTCTTGTCCTTCGCGTCGAGCTTTCTTTCCAGGAGCGCGCATGCCGCCAGCGCGCCGGTGGGCTCGACGACGATCTTCATGCGTTCCCAGAGGAAGAACATCGACTTCAGCAGTTCCTCGTCGGTGACAGTCAGGAAGCCGTCCACATGCTGCAGGATTGCCGGAAACGTCACCTTCGGTCCGAGCGAAGCGGTGCGCGCGCCGTCGGCGATGGTGTCGGGCGTCTTGATCACCTGCAGCGCCCTTGCCTTGAACGATCTCGCGCCGTCGTCGCCCGCCGCAGGCTCGACGCCGATCACGCGACACGAAGGCGAGAGATGCTTCGCCGCGACAGCGCAGCCCGAGAGCAGCCCGCCGCCGCCGCACGGCACCAGCAGCAGATCGAGCGGTCCCGCGTCCTCGATCAGCTCCTTCGCCGTGGTGCCCTGTCCCGCCGCGACATGCGGATGGTCGAAGGGCGGAATGAGCGTCATGCCGCGCTCGGCGGAAAGCCTCTCGGCGATTTTCTGGCGGTCCTCGTTGTGCGCGTCGTACAGCACGACTTCGGCGCCGTAGCCGCGCGTTGCCGCGAGCTTCACGTTCGGCGCATCGGTCGGCATGACGATGGTCACCGGCACCCCGAGCAATCTTGCCGAAAGCGCCACCGCCTGCGCGTGGTTGCCGGAGGAGAAAGCCACCACGCCCTTGCGCTTCTGTTCGGGACCCAGCTGCGACAGTGCGTTGTAGGCGCCGCGGAACTTGAAGGCGCCCATCCTCTGGAAGTTCTCGCACTTGAAGTGCACGCGCGCGCCGGTGAGCGCGTCGATGGTCGCCGAGGTGAGTACGGGCGTGCGCTTCGCCGCCGCCTTGATGCGCTCGTGCGCCGCGGCCACATCTGTGTAGGTGAGTGCCATGCCCCGATTGTAGAATGCCGCGCATGGACTACTCCAGGTACCGGGACCTCAAGATCCGCCTCGTCGAGCCGGGCATCCTCGAGATCGTCATGGGCGACGAGGGAAGCGGCAAGCTCTCCACGGCGGGACACCGCATGCATGCCGAGCTGGCCGAGGTCTGGCGCGACGTCGACCGCGACCCGGAGGTGCGCGTCGCCATTCTGCGCGGCGCGGGCAAGGGTTTCTCCGCGGGCGGGGACTTCGGCCTCATCGAGGACATGATCAAGGACTTCGACACGCGCGCGCGCGTCTGGCGCGAGGCGCGCGATCTGGTCTACAACGTCATCAACTGCTCCAAGATCGTGGTCTCGGCGATGCACGGGCCGGCGGTCGGCGCGGGGCTGGTGGCGGGACTGCTCGCCGACGTCTCCATCGCGGCGAAGAACGCGCGCATCATCGACGGCCACACGCGCCTCGGCGTCGCCGCGGGCGACCACGCGGCGATCGTGTGGCCGCTGCTGTGCGGCATGGCGAAGGCGAAGTACTACCTGCTGACCTGCGAGCAGGTCTCGGGCGAGGAGGCCGAGCGCATCGGCCTGGTGTCGCTGACGTGCGAGGAAGCCGAGCTGCAGGCGAAGGCGCTCGAGGTGGCGCGAAAGCTCGCCGCCGGTGCGCAGACGGCGCTGCGGTGGACCAAGTACAGCCTGAACAACTGGCTGCGCATGGCGGGCCCCACGTTCGATACGTCGATGGCGCTGGAGATGCTGGGGTTCACCGGCCCCGAGGTGCGCGAGGGTGCCGCGTCGCACCGCGAAAAGCGCAAGCCCGTCTTTCCGCCCCCGCCGCAGGACTTCTAGCCAGCCGGCTGCGCGCACAGGCGCTCGAGGTCGCGCGCCACCACGGCCGGATCGGGCGGCACGCGGCCCTGCGTGGTGAGCAGGACGCGCACCGGCAGGTCGATGAGCGTGGGCTCCGGATGGTCGCGCAGGTGCGCGGCGTTCTGCAGCATCGGCAGGATGTGCTGCGTCTTCGTGCCGGCCATGGCGCTTTCCACGCCCTGGATGATCGTGTGCTGGGCGCGGGCGATGCCGACGAGCAGTTCGGCGAGCTGTTGCGCGGAAATTTCCATGCGTTTCTCCCCGTGAGCGGAATTTGCGCCGATGTTAGCATCCGGTTCACGCACCATGTTTTCCGGAAAACGGCCCAAGAACCTGGGAGTGAAGGACGGGCGCCTTGCCTCCTGCGGCAGGCGGCTGAACTGCGTTACTAGCCAGGCCGATCCTGGCGACGAGCAGCGCTACGTGGCACCGATCCCGTTCAGGGGCAATGCCGTCGATGCGATCGCGGCGGCCAGGAACGCGGTGGAGAGGACGGGACGTTCAACGGTCGTGCGCCACGAAGGCAACTACCTGCATGCCGAATTCCGCTCGAAGCTGATGGGCTACGTCGACGACGTGGAGTTCACGTTCGACGCCCAGGCCGGGGTACTTCACGTGCGCTCGGCCTCGCGCCTGGGTCGGCGCGACTTCAACGTGAACCGGGCGCGGGTGGAAGCGCTGCGCGCGCGGCTCGTCAACTGAATTCCACGATCACCGGCTGGTGGTCGGAGGCCTGCGTGTCCAGGTCGATGCGGACCTGCGACAGGCGCGGCGCCAGGTCTGCGCTCACGAAAACGAAGTCGCAGCAGTAGGGCGCGGCGCCGTGCCCGCGGTCGTGCAGGCAGAAGGTCGGCGGATGCGGGGTTTCCGGGTGCAGGCGTTGCCAGGCGTCCAACAGGCGCGGCACGCCATCCGCGAACGGCGCCTGCATGCGCGCGTACAGCGGATCCTCGGGCGGCAGATTGAAATCGCCGGTGACGATCGCCGCCGTCGCGCCGCCAAGCGGCGCGAACGGCCCGGTCTGGTAGCGCATCGAGGGCGCGGCCTTCGCCCGCGCCCAGGCCTCGGCGTGCAGTTCGCGCAGGCGCTCGACCTGCGCGCTGCGCTGCACGCCCGAGTAGTACTCGAGGTGGGAGGTGGTGACGCGCAGCGGCCCGAACGGCGCATCGATCACCGCCTCAATGGCGCTGCGCGGCATGCTCGGCCTGTCCGGGTCGGCGGGCCAGGGCAGCGAATGGCGCTGCACGCGGCGCACCGGCAGGCGTGAGACGATCGCGTTGCCGAAGCGCCGGCGGCCGCCCGCGTCGTCGGGCACGTCGACGCCCCAGGAGAAGAACACCTCGTAACCGGGAAACAGCTCGCGCAGCAACGCCGCCTGGTCTTCGCCGCTCGAGCCGGCGAGCGGCGCGAAGTTCACCGCCACCTCCTGGAAGCAGGCGATGTCCGGATCCGCGATCTCCTTCGCGACGCGCGCGATGCGCGCCGCGTCGACGCGCCCGTCGATGCCGCGGCACCACTGGATGTTCCACTGCAGCAGCCTCATCGGATCCCGGCGCTCACCCGCCCGGGACTCGCGATGAGCCGAGCCGCAAGCTGGTGGTCGACTTCCGGCTCCTCCCGTTGCGGCGAAGTTAGCGCAGGCGCACAATTCCCGCAACGCCGGTTTCGGGAGAAATCCCTTGTCCGTCACCATCCGCGTCTTGCTCACCACGGCGCTTGCCGTTGCCGCCGCATGCGCCGCCGCGCAGGGCGCGGCCAAGGACGACGCCGAGGCCACGCTCTCGGCGGTGGTGCGCGTGCAATCCCGCATCCTGCCCGACGCCCGCACCGCGCCGACGCTCGGCGCGCGGCGCGAAGGCTCCGGCGTCCTGGTGCGCGACGGCTACGTCCTCACCATCGGCTACCTTGTGATCGAGGCCGAAGCCATCGAGGTCACCGCGGGCGACGGCAAGTCGGTGCCGGCGGTGCTCGCCGCCTATGATCACGCCAGCGGATTCGGGCTGCTGAAGCTCGTGGCGCCGCTGTCGGGCAAGCCGCTGCCGCTCGGGGATTCCGGCGCGCTCGCCGAGCGCGATGCGGCGATGGTGGTCGGCTACGGCGGCGGCGAGGCGCTGAACCTCGTCACCGTCGTGTCGCGGCGGCCGTTCTCGGGCAGCTGGGAGTACCTGCTCGAGGCCGCCATCTTCACCTATCCGCCGGTGCGCAACTGGTCGGGCGCGGCGCTGATCAGCGCGCGCGGCGAGCTGCTCGGCGTCGGCTCTCTCATCGTCCCCGACGCGGGCGGCGCCGGCACGCCCGCGCCCGGCAACCTGTTCGTGCCCATCGACCTCCTGAAGCCCATTCTGGATGACCTGATCGTGCACGGGCGCGCGCCCGGGCCGCGGCGCCCCTGGCTCGGCGTCTACGTCGAGGAGTTGCGCGGGCGCCTGTTCGTCGCGCGCGTGGCGAGCGAAGGCCCCGCCGAGCGCGCCGGCGTGGCGAGCGGCGACCTCGTCATCGGCGTCGGCGGCGAGGAGGTGGCCTCGCTCGCCGATTTTTACCGCAAGGTATGGGCGCGCGGCGCGGCCGGCGTGGAGGTGCCGCTGCGCGTGCTGCAGGGCCTCGAACTGAAGGATCTCCGCGTGCGCTCCATCGACCGCCTGAAGTACTTCCGGCGCAGGCCCAGCTACTAAGTACTAAGCCGCTGGCGCCGGCGGTGCGCGCCGCAGCAGGCCGTCCTGGCCGGCGCTTGCCAGGCGCAGCGCGTGGCGCGCGTTCTTCTGCATCGCTTCGAGGTACAGGTTCTGGCCGCCGAAGTGGCGCTCGGCGTACTCGTACGCGCGCGCCAGCTGCAGGTCGAGGCGGCGAACGGCGCCGAGATGGAAGGCGTGCGTGCGGCGCACGAGCTCGCTCGCGGAGCGGATCAGCCGCCCCGCGATGCCGCCGGCGACCAACTCCGCGTACAGCCGGTCGCGGCGCTTCTCCAGGTAGCAGCGGTCCGCCATCTGCGCGAGCAGGTCGGCCGTGCCGAGCATCTGCCCGATGCGCCGCGGCAGAACGCCGTCGATACGGATTTCTTCCGCGGGACGCTCGTGACCGGTGTAGTGCACCATGGCCGCGCCGGCGGACGCGTAGCGCGCCAGGCCGGCGCCGCGCAGGTACTCGCGCAGGCACTGCGCGCTGCGGCCCACGTGCGTGAGCGTGTACTCGGCGCCATGCCCATGCCGGCGGTCACCGCGCCGCCGCAGGTAACCGACGTCATGGAACAGGGCGCCGATGACACCGACGCTGTACAGGGTCGGCGACAGGCGCGCGTTGCCCGCGCGGCCGCGCTCGTAGCCATCCATGAGCCGCGCCATGGCAAGCGTGACCTCAAGCACATGCTGCGTGTCGTGGAACTGCGTGTCGCAGGCGTGAAAGGCGGGGTGGCGGCCGCGGTACAGGCGCAGCACGTGGTCGAAGGCGCGCCGGATCGGACCGCCCGCGGCGCGGGGATACAGGCCATGGAACAGCGCCAGCACTTCCGCGCTCACGGCCGCGGCGTCCGTGGTGCGGACACGGTCGGTGACGTCGTGATCGTTGCGGCGCATGCCAGTTCGAACCCTCTATGCGCTCGTGCGCGGAGGCGCTAGGATGCGCAACATACGCCCATGGATGCGGTGAACTTTTTCACGACCTGCCGGGGGCTTACGCAATTAATTGTGTTGGTCGAGCGCCGGCGGGGGGCGGGGCGCGCGTCTTGAGCAATCAGCCGCTCACGGCGGAGGAGCGCGCGCAGATCGAGGCGCGCATCCTCGCCCTCGAGACCGAGCACCACGACCTCGACGACGTCATCGCGCGGCTTGTCCTGGACCCCGCGCAGGACCAGCTGCAGTTGCGGCGCCTGAAGAAGAAGAAGCTCCTGCTGAAGGACCTGATCGCGCGCCTGCGCGACCAGCTGATCCCCGACATCATCGCCTGATCGCTCTCGTGCAACGCGTCGCCGATGCCCGCGTCGTCGCCGGCGGGGAGACTCTCGGCGCCATCGGCCGTGGCGTTCTGGCGCTCGTCGGCGTTGAGCGCGGCGACAGCGAGCGCGAGGCCCGGCGCCTGGCCGAGCGCGTACTCGGCTACCGCATCTTCGCCGACGCCGAGGGCAGGATGAACCTCTCGCTCGCCGACGTCGCGGGCGGGCTGCTGCTGGTGCCGCAATTCACGCTGGCCGCGGATACAGCGAGCGGCACGCGGCCCGGATTCTCCACCGCGGCGACGCCCGAGGCCGGGCGGCGGCTGTTCGAGGTTTTCGTTGACGCCTGCCGCGAGCGGCATGCCGAGGTGGCCACCGGCCGCTTCGGCGCCGACATGCAGGTCAGCCTCGTGAACGACGGGCCGGTGACCTTCTGGCTGCAGGTTTCTCCATCGACACGGTCCTGAAGCGGGCTAATTCGGATTATCCTTGCAGTTCCCATGTTCGACCAATTCATCGGCGTCAAGCCGGTCGAGGAACGGCATCGCTTCGACATCGGCCGCCTGGCGCACTATCTGCGCGGCAAGATAGACGATTGGCAGGGCGAACTCAAGGTCGAGCAATGCAAGGGCGGCCAGTCCAATCCCACCTACCGCATCACGGCGGGCGCGAAGCGCTACGCACTGCGCAGGAAGCCCCCCGGCAAGCTGCTGCCTTCCGCACACGCGGTGGAGCGCGAATACAAGGTCATCAAGGCGCTGCACGGCGCTGGCTTCCCCGTCGCCCGGCCGTACCTGCTGTGCGAGGACGAGTCGGTGATCGGCACCGCCTTCTATCTCATGGACTTTGTCGAAGGGCGCGTGCTGTGGGACCAGGCGCTGCCCGGCATGTCGCGCGCGGAGCGCGGCGCCATCTGGGACGAGCTGAACCGCGTCGTCGCGCAACTTCACGGCATTGACTGCAGGGCCGTAGGGCTGGAGGACTTCGGCAAGCCCGGCGACTATATCGCGCGCCAGGTGTCGCGCTGGAGCAAGCAATACCGTGCCTCGGAGCTGGAGCGCATCGAGGAGATGGACCGTCTCATCGAATGGCTGCCGCTCAACATTCCGGCGGGCGACGAAACCGCCGTGGTGCACGGCGACTACCGGCTCGACAACGCGATCTTCCACCCGACCGAGCCGAGGATCCTCGCGGTGCTCGACTGGGAGCTCTCCACGCTTGGCCACCCGCTCGCCGATTTCGCCTATCACTGCATGAGCTGGCACATCGCTCCGGGAAAATTCCGCGGAATTGCCGGCCTGGATCTCGACGCGCTCGGCATCCCGGGCGAGCGCCAGTACGTCGAGCGGTACTGCAGGCGCACCGGGCGCAACGGCATCGACCCTTCGACGTGGGACTATTACATGGCCTATAACCTGTTTCGCATCGCCGCCATCACCCAGGGCATCGCCAAGCGCGTGGTGGACGGCACGGCGGCAAGCGAGTACGCGCGCGAGGCGGGATCGCGCACGCGCCCGCTGGCCGAGCTGGGCTGGGCGCAGGTCGAAAAAATACTCAAGAGAGCCGCCTAGGAGAACGTCATGGATTTCGAATACTCGCCGAAGGTCCAGGAAATGCGCAAGCGGCTCATCGCCTTCATGGATGAGCACATCTACCCGAACGAGCCGGCGTACTACGCGCATACGCGCGGCGACAAGCGCTGGACGCCGGTGCCGATCATCGAGGAGCTGAAGCCCAAGGCGCGCAAGGCGGGCCTGTGGAACCTGTTCCTGCCGCATTCCAAGCGCGCGCCGGAAGGCCTGTCGAACCTCGAGTACGCGCCTTTGTGCGAGATCATGGGGCGCACCAGCTGGTCGCCCGAGGTGTTCAACTGCTCGGCGCCGGACACCGGCAACATGGAGACCCTCGAGCGCTACGGCAGCGAGGAGCAGAAAAAGCAGTGGCTCGAGCCGCTGCTCGCCGGCGAGATCCGCTCGGCGTTCCTGATGACCGAGCCGGCGGTGGCGAGCTCGGACGCCACCAACATCCAGATGCAGATCAAGCGCGACGGCGGCGACTACGTCATCAACGGCCGCAAGTGGTGGTCCTCGGGGGCCGGCGATCCGCGCTGCAAGGTCTACATCGTGATGGGCAAGACCAATCCCGAGCACGCTTCGCGCCACAGCCAGCAGTCGATGATCCTGGTGCCGGCGGGCACGCCGGGCGTCACGATCCTGCATCACCTGAACGTCTTCGGCTACGACGACGCGCCGCACGGCCACATGGAGATCGAGTTCAAGGACGTGCGCGTGCCGGCCGCCAACATCCTGCTCGGCGAGGGGCGCGGCTTCGAGATCGCGCAGGGGCGCCTGGGGCCCGGGCGCATCCACCATTGCATGCGCCTCATCGGCCAGGCCGAGCGCGCGCTGGAGAAGATGTGCAAGCGCGCCACCGAGCGCGTCGCCTTCGGCCGCACGGTGGCCGAGCAGGGCGTGACGCGCGAGCGCATCGCGGAGTCACGCATCATGGTCGACAGCGCGCGCTTCATGGTGCTGCATGCCGCCTGGAAGATGGACAAGGTGGGCAACAAGGTGGCGCAGAAGGAGATCGCCATGATCAAGGTGCTCGCGCCGAACATGGCCTGCAAAGTGATCGACTGGGCGATGCAGGTGCACGGCGGCGGCGGTGTCACCGACCGGTTCGGGCTTGCCAACATGTACGCGCACGCGCGCACGCTCCGGTTCGCCGACGGCCCGGACGAGGTGCATCGCAACGCCATCGCCAAGCTCGAGATCGCCGAGCAGACCCCGGTGGCCGAGGCGCTCGCCGGGCGCAAGCGCTGACATGGAGCTCAGGGGCAAGGTCGCTGTCGTCACCGGCGCGGCGAGCGGCATCGGCCGCGCCGCGGCGCTGCGCTTCGCCGGGGAGGGCGTGGCGGGACTGGTGCTCGCCGACCTGAACATGGCGGCGCTCGAGCCGGTGGCCGAGGAGGCGAAGGCCATGGCGATGGCCTGCGACGTGAGCCGCGAGCCCGACATCAGGCGCCTGGTGCAGCAGGCCGAGGAGCGCTACGGCCGCATCGACGTGTATTTCTCCAACGCCGGCATCATCCAGCGCGGCGGTCTGCAAGCGAGCGACGCGGAGTGGGACCGCAACTGGCGCATCCACGTCATGGCGCACGTGTGGGCGGCGCGCGCCGTGGTGGAGAAGATGGCGGCGCGCGGCGCCGGCTATTTCCTGATAACGGCCTCGGCCGCGGGATTACTCAACATCGTCGAGTCGGCGACCTACGGCGTCACCAAGCACGGCGCGGTGGCCTTCGCCGAGTGGCTGGCGATCGCCTATGGCCGGCGGGGCCTGCGCGTCTCGTGCCTGTGCCCGCAGGCGGTGATCACCGGCATGTACAAGGGCGACGGCGGCTCGGCGGGCATGGACGGTGCCCTTAGCGCCGAGCAGGTGGCCGGCGAGATCGTGAAAGTGATGGGCGAGGAGCGCTTTCTCGTCCTGCCGCACCCCACGGTGCTCGACTACATGCGCAACAAGACCGCCGACTACGACCGCTGGATCGGCGGCATGCAGAAAATCTACGCGAAGCACAAGGGAGGCGGGCAATGATCCGGCTGTGCGGATTTCACATCAGCAACTACCACAACAAGGTGCGCATCGCGCTGCTCGAGAA
>Ga0326597_10013032_pt1 | contig 10940 bp, 6 predicted proteins | sample RVTome_12_FD_203789 | JGI IMG/M metagenome (GOLD analysis project Ga0326597, IMG submission 203789) | Soil microbial communities from uranium-contaminated site in the Upper Colorado River Basin, Wyoming, United States - RVT100D185 | ecosystem: Environmental > Terrestrial > Soil > Contaminated >... | reverse complement strand
GGTGTGCCCGCCGCGCAGGTGCCCGCCCGGAAGGCGGAGAAGTCGTGCGTGCCGACCACCAGCTCGGCGGCCCGGGCCATGCCTGCGAACTCCAGGAGGTGCGGCACGTAGAGGCTGTGGCGAGCCAGGAGGGCGGAGGGATGATCCCGGCAGAGGATCGAGTACCGGTACGTCCTGGAGCGGGCCGAGCGTCGAGCGTCGAACTCGGGGGAAACCTCCTCGGCGTGACGGACCACGATGTCGCGCGGCAGGCTAGCGTTCAGCGCTCGGCGGAGAGTGGGTGGGTCCAGGCGGGTGTCGGCGCGGAAGCTGGCCACCTGCCCCAGCGCGTGCACGCCGGCATCGGTGCGCCCCGCTCCCGTCACCGGGACGGGGGCGCCAACGATCCTGGCCAGCGCCTCTTGCAGGAGGCCCTGGATCGTCAGGAGGCCGGGCTGGACCTGCCAGCCGTGATAGGCCGTGCCCTCGTACTCAAGGATCAGTTTGTATCGGCGCAACGCCGAGTGCTCCTTTCGATCTTCTGTATTGACCTCTCAACCCCCTCACCCCTACCCTCTCCCCTCTCCAAGGGGGAGAGGGAAAGCGTGAGGGGTGCGTGAGCGAAAGTGCGCAGGGCAGTCCCCAGTCCGCGAGGCTGACGAGGGACTCACGTCAGCAGTATGCCCTCTCCGGCGACACGAGTCAAACCGACCGAGGCACTTTCCTTCTTGCGGCCAGGGCCGCCTGCTGATCGCCCGTCTCCCTTCCCGCTCGCTGCCAGTGATCGGGGAATCGCCAACGGCCAAGCCGAACGGACCATACGCAGCCATACGCAGCCTGCCTTGACGGCACCTTCCGCTCGTGGTAGCGTCAAATCGCCTCGTAGTTCCCCGGTGTCCGTGGAGGACAGCGTTGGCTTCACTGTGCGATGTATCTCGCACTCCATGGGGATGGCGCCGATAGCGCTCCCATTTTGACATGAAGAAGCGAATCTACGTCGAGACGACAGTCGTGAGCTACTTCACGGCCCGGCCAAGCCGTGACCTTGAGGAACTGTTGGAGGTTGAGAAGTGAGAGATCCGATTCTTGAGGAAGTGCGAAAGCATCGAATGGAGCACGCGCAGAAGTTTCGAGGTGACCTTTCTGCCATCTGCGCCGATCTCCGGCGCGTTCAGGTCGCTTCCGGGCATGAGGTCGTTCGTCTTGCTCCAAGAAAGTTAGAGCCAACAAGGGCATCCAACCGCCTCGGAATATCGCGCCGCTGATGCCGCCCCGTTCTGCGGGAATCGATAGGACCATCGCCACACCAACCGATTCCACATTCTCAAGGCCGCTGGCCTGGAATAGCAGGAGGAGTGAGATGATCGAACTACCTTACTCGCTCGTCATCGAGGCGACAGAGGAGCCCGATTACTTCGGGTTCTTCTCGCCTGACCTTGAGGGCTTTACGGGTATCGGTCACTCCGTCGAAGACTGCTTGTACATGGCCAAGTGGGGAATGAAGGAGCACGTCGGACTGCTCCGAGAACGCGGTCTGCCAGTCCCCGAGAACAACCTGGATCCGAAGATCGTGATCCAGAACGCCAAGGAGCAAGCTGCGGCTTAATATAGGTTCTGAAGCAACTTGCAGGAAACCCCAATAAAGAGGGGGAGCGGGTCCAATGGCAACTTTTGGACAGACAGGCCGGAGAAGCTAAGCGGAGGGCCTGCCGCCGCAGGCGAGGCGGGATGGTGCCCACCCCCGCTCCCCTGAGACGCCCCCCTGGCCTCCGGTCGCAAATCCCTTCCCCCGGCCCCTCGGTTCGGCTACAATCCCCATAGCCTGTAGGCCAGCGGTTCAGTTCAACCCGTTTTACCCGGCGGGCCCGTCCCCGGCGTCGTGGGCCTGTTCTGCGGGGGGCCCGCCGGATAAAAGCTTATTCGTTAGGTGCTTTTCAGATGAATCTGTGGAATTCCATCCTAGAAGAATGGCTACCAACCAAGTGGTCAAGGCTGATAGCGGCAGCGACAATGCCGTTAATGTTAATCGGAGTCTCTCTCCCGGAGTCTCTGCGTAAAATTGGCATCCAAATACCAAAAGAAAACACACTGCTAGTCCGGGCAGTGGTGCCACTGTTGGTATTTGGTCTCGGGTCATTTCTTGTCCTCCGTCTTGTTGTTCGTCACTCACGATCCTTAAAGCAACGCAGACCACAGTGCCCATATTGCCAATCAGGCCACTTGCTCCTCATTCATTCGAAGCTATCTCAGGTCCCACCCCACAACAAAGAGGGGCGTTTTCGTGACCGCTATCAGTGTAATGCGTGTAGTAAACTCCTTACGAGATATAGAGAACCAACCGACCCAATACCAAGCAGTTGAGCCGTGCGCCCTCATAAAAGCACCTAACATTGGATGCACCTGACGGCTTCGCCGCAGGTGATCCTCACGTTCGGCGCACAAGCACATGACCACAGCATCCGACTTCATGAGCAGACTTGAGGCCAAGGTTGCGGAGCAACTGAAAGCCCAGCGGGTCGGCTATCTCCTCGGGGCCGGTTCTTCATACTTGGACAATGCGGGATACCCGCTTGCTCTCGAACTCTGGGACCTCATCAAGGATCGGATCACTGACACCCAGAAGCGGAGCGACATTCAAGCCAAACTCGACGGTGGGGCCAGGAGTATTGAGCATGCGCTCGACCTGCTCGATGACGGCGGGGCACTAGACACACCGTATCGGCATCTGGTGACGGCGGCAGTTGCGGAGGTGTTCCTCCCGAAGAGCCCGCCTCTTGACTTTCACGTTGAGTTCGTGCGTCGGCTATCCCAACGCGCGGATCCGTGCGTAAAGGTGTTCACCCTTAACTACGACCCGCTGATCGAAAGGGCGGCGGAGCGCGCCCGAGTTCGCTTGGTTGACGGCTTCATTGGGCACGAGCACGCCTACTTCAATTCGGCGGTCTTCTCAGAAACATTCCTGCAGCCCCGCGGCCCAAGGGCCAAGCCAACCCTCCATCCTGCTGGCCTACCGATCCACCTGTACAAGATGCACGGCTCGTTGGGCTGGTACGAATGCCCCACCCACGGGGTTCGGCGTTGTGCGTTCGGGGTTGCACCACCCGTGCACGCGAAGCGGCTGATGGTCCCACCCCAACGGCGAAAAGCGACAGACACGATGTACCCGCCGTATGCGGCACTCTGGTCGACCTTTCGCGGGTGCATGAGCCAGGACGCCAAGCCACTTCACCGATTGGCCTGCTTGGGATACGGCTTCGCCGACGAGCCCGTCAACGACGTTATTGAGGCCGGAATGGCGCGGGTGGGTTTCACTTTGCTCGTCTTCACGAAGGCGCTGTCCGACACTGCCTGGAACCGCTGGAGCGTCAAGACGAACGCGGTTGTGGTGACGGAGACGCGGTGCTCGCTGAAAGGGACGGTCGGACCTGGCCATACCGACCTTTGGCGCTTTGAGCGGCTCTGCAAGGAGGTCTGACCGATGCCTGGCACCCCCAACACCGTGATCGGCCACGTCGTCGATGTCCAAGGAAACCTCCTCATGGCGACCTTGGTCGAGGACGAACAGGGGCACGCGCCGACCGTTACCATCGGCGACGAGGACGTGTTGGTCGGGCAGCTTGGCTCGTACGTCGCGATCAGGCAGAACGAGGTTCACCTCATCGCCATCGTGACTCGCATGACCGAACAGGAAGCGCTCGCCGCAGCGACCATCGAGACGCCAGGCGACGATGCGGCGAGATTGCCCTTCGCGAAGAGAATCGCCCGACTGACGCCCGTCGGGTCGATCCTCGCAGACGGCCAGTTCGAGCGCGGCGTGGCGCAATATCCGACGACGGGGGCGGAGGTCCACGCGATTGGCTCAGCGGACATCGCAAAGATGTTCGACCGCTTCCAGTCCAAGGGCCTCGCGGTCGGCACCCTCGCTTCGCACCCCTCGCTCAAGGTTTGTCTGGACCCCACGAACCTGTTCGGGCGGCACTCTGCCATCTTGGGGCAGACCGGGTCAGGCAAGTCGTGGACGGTCGCCTCGCTCGTACAAAAGACCGTAGCGGTCATGCCCAAGGCCCACATCATCATCCTCGACCTGCACGGGGAGTACTGCTGGAAGAGGGAGGACGGAAGCCGGCACTACGCGTTTGCCGACTCGATCGTCCGCCACGTCGACGCCCGAGACCTGGAGATTCCCTACTGGTTGATGACTTACGCCGAGCTGTGCGACTTGCTGATCGAGCACAGCGAGCGGGAAGCAACAAACCAAACTGCGTTCTTCCGCGACTGCCTCCTGGACGGTCGGCAATCCGAGAATGCCAACGCGACTCCCGCATTGGGCCTATCCAGAGTCACCGTGGATACTCCCATCTACTTCTCTTTGAACGATCTGCTCGCAAAGGTGCGCGACAAGAACGTCGAGCGTGTCGGCACTCGGCAAGGTCCGATGTTCGGCGTTTTTGACCGGTTCCTGATGCGGATCGAGAGCAAGCTGAACGATCAGCGGTACGACTTTCTGCTCAAGCCGAGGAAGCGCAACACGTCGGTCTCGTTATCGGCGCTGCTCCGAGACTTTGTCGGGTTAGGCGACCCGAAGCGCGCCGTCACGGTCATCGACTTGAGCTCAGTACCGTTCGACGTACGACCGACGGTCGCAGCGCAGATCGGCCGCTTGGCGTTCGAGTTCAATTACTGGAACCCGAAGTACCGGGAGTTTCCGATCCTCCTCGTTTGCGAGGAAGCACACGCGTACATCCCGCGAGCGAGCGAGAGCCAGTTTGCGGGCTCTCGAAAGTCGATGGAGCGGATCGCAAAGGAAGGTCGCAAGTACGGAGTTGGCCTTGCCGTCGTCAGCCAGCGTCCGCACGAAGTATCCGAGACGGTGCTTGCACAGTGCGGCACGTTCATCTGCCTGCGGATCACGAACCCGGACGATCAGAGCTACGTCCGGAGTCTGGTTCCCGAGAGTGAGGGCGACTTGGTCAGCGTGCTGGCGGGGTTGGGACGGGGCGAGGCGCTCGTGCTGGGTGAAGCGGTGCCCCTGCCCACGCGCTTGCAGTTTGAGAAGCCGAACCCGACGCCAAACAGCGACGACGTGGACTTCTACGACAAGTGGAGGACCGGCCCCGACGACTTGGATGTGGACGCGATCGTGAAGCGGTGGCGCAGTCAGGAGCGGTGAATGGGCTTGGCAACACTGCGACCACGCGGCGACTGTCGCGTCTCAAACGAATGCCGCGATCTTGTTGCCTGCGAGGTGCACCTAACCGGCTGCGGCCGACGCGTGACTAGGGGGCCGCGCGCGGCCGATCCGGGGCGTTAGCCCGATCGAACTGAGGAACGAGCGAGATGTTTCGCTTCCTGCATGCGGCCGATGTGCACCTCGACAGCCCACTGATCGGGCTCGACCGCTATGAGTCAGCGCCTGTTGACGCGGTGCGTAGTGCCACGCGGCGCGCGTTTGAAAACCTCGTTGGCCTCGCGATCGACGAGGAAGTGGCTTTTGTCCTGCTCGCGGGCGACCTCTACGATGGGGACTGGAAGGACTACCGCACGGGTCTCTTCTTCGGCGAGCAGATGGTGAGACTGCGAGAGGCACAGATCCCGGTCTTCGTCGTTGCGGGCAACCACGACGCCGCGAGCCAGCTCACGAAGAACCTGCGTCCACCGGACAACGTGCACATCTTCTCCACGAAGAAGCCCGAGACACGCTTCGTCGAGGCGTTCGATGTGGCCCTACACGGGCAGGGCTTCGCGACCCGCGAGGTCACCGCGGATCTCACCACGGCGTATCCGGCAGCCGATGGACGCCTCTTCCATGTCGGGCTGCTCCACACGAGCCTCGACGGTCGCCCGGGGCACGCGCCCTACGCGCCGACGTCGTCGCAGCTCCTCGCGCAGAAGGGCTACCACTACTGGGCCCTGGGGCACGTTCACAAGCGCGAGGTCGTGTCGCAAGAGCCCTGGATCGTGTTCCCAGGGAACCTACAGGGCCGTCACGCGCGAGAGACCGGTCCCAAGGGCTGCACGCTCGTGACCGTCGAGAACGGCGCGGTCAAGCACGTCGAGGAACGCCCGGTAGACGTCCTGCGTTGGGTCGTCAGCCGCATCGACGCCGAGGGAGCTTCATCGACCAGCGAGGTGCTCGATCGTGTGGCGCGCGCCATCACGTCCGAAGCCGATCGCTCGGACGGCCGCGCGTTGGCGGTCCGCGTCGAGGTCGCCGGACCTGTGGCCTGCCACGACGAGATCGCGTCCGATCCGGATCGGTGGACGCAGGAAGTCCGCGCACTGGCAGCCGGTGTGGGCTCGGCCGACGTCTGGATCGAGAAAGTGCGTTTCGCGACGGAGCGCACCGTCGATCTCGCGCAGCTCGCGACACGCGACGACGCGATCGGAAGTCTCATCCGCGACATCGCGTCCGCCGCGGGCGATCCCGCAGAGATCGAGGCGCTGCGCGCATCGCTCGCCGATGTCCGCGGCGTGTTGCCGCGGGAACTGCTCGACGGTGACGACGCGGCCGATCCGCACGCGCCGGAAACCCTGGCCCGCATGGTCGTCGAGGCCAGGGAACTACTCCTCGGGCGAATCGCTCGACAGGGATCGGTTTCGTGAAGCTCCTCGAACTGCAACTCACGGCGTTCGGTCCGTTCAGCGGTCAGACACTTGATCTGAGCGTGGGCAATCCCGGCCTCCATGTCGTGTTCGGACCCAACGAGGCCGGGAAGAGCTCCGCGCTACGCGCGCTCCACGCGGCGCTGTACGGCATCCCCGGACAAACGAGCGATGCCTTCCTGCATCCCTACGACGCACTGCGCATCGGCGGACGTCTGCGCCACTCGAACGGGACCGAGATCGCGTTCGTGCGGCGCAAGGGGAACAAGAACACGCTGCTCGCGCCCGACGAGACACGTCTTGACGACCATGCGCTGGACCGGTTCCTGGGCGGCGAGAGCGCCGAGAAGTTCGAGATGTTCTGGGGGATCGACCACGCCCGTCTCGTGCAAGGCGGCCGCGACATCCTCGAAGGCCACGGAGACCTCGGGGAGAGCCTCTTTGCCGCGGGCTCGGGAGTCTCACATCTCCGGAAGATGCGCAGCACGCTTGAGGATGAGGCGTCGGCGCTCTACGCCCCGCGCGGTCACCAGCCCGCCGTCAACCAAGGAGTCGGCAAGCTCCGCGAACTCCGCGCGGCGCAGCGCGAGGCGACCGTGTCGGCCGACGAGTGGGCGCGTCGGGAGCAGGCGTTGCGCGACGACGCCGAGGCGGTCACGCGGCTCTCGAAGCACGACCAGGAGCTGGCTCGCGAACGATCGCGGATCGAACGCGTGAAGCGCGTCCTGCCGATGCTCGCGGAGCGCAACGGTCTTCAAGAGCGCCTCGCCGCGAACACGGACGCCGTGCTCCTCCCTGAGGACTTCCCAAAGCGACGTCAGGAGGCGGAGACGGCACTTCGCAGTGCTACGCAGAATCTCGAAGGCGCGGAGAACGAGCTGCGCGAGCAGAACGAACTCGTCGATCGCCTCGGCCCGCCGCCGCCGCTCGTGGCCGAGTCGGATGCCGTAAACAGACTCCACATTGACTTGGGGAAGCACCGCAAGGCGCTCGAGGACCGGCCCAGGCTCATCGGGCAGCGCGACGAGCAGCGCGCGCTGGCGAACCGCTTGCTCGCAGAGTGGCGTCCGGATCTCGATCTTGAGACAGCAGCCGCGCTACGGGTCTTCGTCAGCCGCCGCACCCGTATCCAGAAGCTCGCGGCGGAGCGCGAACGCTTGGATGAGCGCTTGGCGTCCGCCGACCGGGACGGTGCCAAGGCGAGCGAGCAGAAAGAGGCCCTCCAGCGCGAGGCCTCCCAGCTCCCACCCACGCGCGATGCCGAGCGACTTGTCGTCGCGATCAACGAGGCCCGACGTGGCGGAGACGCTGAGGACGAACGGGAGAAGGCCGCACAGGCAGTGAAGCGGTTCACCGCGCAGCGCGACGCCAGGCTCGAGAAGCTCGGTCTTGCCGCGGCGGCTGCCGACCGGCTGGAGGAGTTGCGCGCGCCGAGCGCGGCCGTGATCGGGCGATTCGAGGCGCGGGAGAAGGAACTCCGCGATGTCGCCCGTGCGACCGGGACCGAGCGCCACCGCCTCGACAAGGAGACTCGGGAGTTGGGCGTCAAGATCGAGACGCTCCACACCAAGAAGGCCGTCCCGACAGAGGAGGATCTCTCGTCGGTCCGGGCGCGGCGCGATGCCGCATTCGAACTCCTGCGCGAGCACTGGGAGAAGGACCGCGACGTCACCGAGAAGGCGCGTGACCTCCTCGGCAAGGGGAAGCTCATCGAGCTCTACCCGCGCGCCGTGAAGGAGGCAGACACTGTCGCCGACCGGTTGCGTGCTGAGGCGGAGCACGTCGCGAGACTTGCGCAGTATCTGGAAGACCGTGAGCGCCTCGGCAGGGAGATGGAGGACGCGGAGGCAGCCGGGCGGCGGCAGAAGGAATCGGCCACCGAGATCGAGTCCAACTGGCGTGCTCTGTGGAAACCCGTGCTCACCACGCCGCCGTCCATCGACGACGCGCGCGCGTGGCGGACCGACTTCGAACGGCTGATCGAGCGGTCGCAGGCTCTCGCCGAAGCGCGCGAGAAGCTGGAACGACTCGACGCGTGGATCGAGAAGCAGGTGAAGAGCCTGCGCGCCGCGATGACGGCGCTTGATCCCAACGCGCGTCCCCTCGCGGGGCTCCCGGCGAACCTGGCGGCGGGGGAGAGACTGCGGCATCGTGTCGAGAAGGAGAATCATGCCCGAAGCGAGCACGCGCGCCGGACCAGCGAGACCGGCCAGGCGGCCATCGACGCCGAGAAGGCCAAGCGCGCGGCACAGGTGGGCATCGACGAGTGGCAGCGCAAGTGGACGGAGGCGACCCGAGGCCTCCTGTCCGGCGATGCCACACCGCCCGACGACGTCCTCGCCGCTCTCGACGCCATCGAGAAGGTCCTACGTGCGCTCGATGAGGCGGCCGGCTACGACGCACGCATCGTGGGGATCGACCGCGATGCCCAGCAGTTCCGCGACGACGTGCGCGCACTTGCCTTGCGTCTCGGCGAGACCGTCGAGCACGAAGCCGAAGACCGCTGGGTCGAGGCCGTGCACAAGCGGCTTGCCGATGCACTCCAAGAAGAGGAGCGCCGGCGGCAGGCGCGCGAACGTCAGGCCGATCTTGAGGACGACATCGCACGGGACGGCGCAGCGGTGAGAGCGGCGAAGCTCACGCTCATGACGCTGCGCGGCGAAGCACGTTGCGGCCCGGACGTTGATCTCGCGGTGGTCGAACAGCGGAGCACCGAGCTTCGGACGTGCCGAAGGGAGATCGAGCGAATTGAGCGGGACCTCGTTCGTAGTGGCGACGGAGCGTCGATCCCCGAACTCGAGGCCGAAGGGGCAGGTGCGGACCGCGACACCATGGACGTTCGGCTTGGCGAGATCGGTGCGCTTCTCGTCGAAACGGAAAAGGACCTGGCGGCGGCGCGCGACGCGCGAGCCACAGCGCAGGCGCAACTGGGGCTGTTCCATGGCCCCTCGGCCGCGAGCGAGAAGGCCGAGGAGATCCAGGCGACGCTCGCGAAGCTCCGCGAGGACGTCGTGCGGTACGCCCGACTGCGCGTCGCTTCGACGCTCCTCGGAAGGAGGATCGACGACTACCGCCGCCGCAACCAGGCCCCGCTGCTGCTGCGTGCCGGCGTGCTCTTCCGAGAGATGACCCTCGGCAGCTTCGAGGGGCTCGAGGCCGACATGGACGACGAGCGTCCCATCCTGACCGGCGTGCGACCCGACGGCAAGCGCGTGCCCGCGCACGGCATGAGCGAGGGCACGCGTGACCAGCTCTTCCTCGCTTTGCGGCTCGCCGCGGTCGAGGCGTCGTGCGCGACCAGCGAGCCACTGCCCTTCATCGTCGATGACGTATTGGTGCAGTTCGATGATGAACGAACTGCTGCAGGCCTCCGCGTCCTCGCCGACGTGGCATCGCGCACGCAGATCGTGTTGTTCACACACCATCGGCATGTCCGTGCGAGTGCCGAGGCGATGAACGCACCGACCCATGTGATCGTGCACGAATTATGACTGGAACAGGATGGGGTGGCTCGCGGCACGTCTTCTGGAAGTGCAATCAACGGGATCCCGGGCTAACTTCTGCATGCACCCGACGGTCCGCTTCGCGGCCCGCGGGTGATGCAACACGTTAGCCAATGTTTCGGGAGCAAAAATGAATTACTTCGAGATCGGGTCGATCAGCTACTTCACGAACGTCCCGAAGGGCTACTACCCAACAGAGGAGGAAGCGGAATCCGTTGCTGAAACCCTTGTTGAGGCTTTTGATGCGAAGCTTGGAAAATCTCAGTTCTCGAATGAGTTAGCGATCATTGGGGCCGAAGTTCGTCTAGGTTGCATTATCGCAACCATTACCATTGGAGCCTCGATAGCTGCAATCCACAGATTCATTAAGAACTACCCTTCATTTCGCCCCGGACTGCTCCTGCTGCTTCAAGATCTAAATGGGTTAGTTATTCTCGTAAGAGGAAACAAACAGAGGACTTACCTTTATCGAGACGACATTGCTCCTGCGGAGGAGCTAAAAGCCATCGCCGATAAGATAGAACAAAAAAGTGTCGAGCCTGTTCAACCCCAGAAGCGGCTAACCAAGCGCTCCAGGGGGCGGGCCGAAAGCGGCGCGCCCCTGAGCTAGCACGTTCTTGTAGTTTTGCCATCGGTTGCCTCAGAGGGGACGTGTCAGAGTTACTCCGTTACTTCCGCCCCAGTCCTGACTCCCCATTGGGAGGGGTGGAAAATCACCTGACACAGAGAGTTCCCGACGTCGCGGCGACGGCCGGTCAAAAAGAAAGAGGCCTCCACGTCGCACGGGGAGGCCTCTTGTCTCTGCTGTAAGGGTTCGCTACAGATACCGCTCGATCAGGACCTCGGCGATCTGCA
>Ga0326597_10013031_pt1 | contig 10941 bp, 9 predicted proteins | sample RVTome_12_FD_203789 | JGI IMG/M metagenome (GOLD analysis project Ga0326597, IMG submission 203789) | Soil microbial communities from uranium-contaminated site in the Upper Colorado River Basin, Wyoming, United States - RVT100D185 | ecosystem: Environmental > Terrestrial > Soil > Contaminated >... | reverse complement strand
CGCTGGCGATGAGCTTGCCGAATTCCTCCGCGGGCAGGTACGCAGGATCGAAGCCGAGCTTGGCGCTATGCGCCTTGAAGTCCTGGCTCGCGACGATCTCGCGAATCGCGCCTTCGAGCTTCGCGATCGCCGCCGGCGGCGTCCCTTTAGGAGCGGCCACGCCGCGCCACATCACCACGTCCAGGTCGTAGCCCTGCTCCTTGGCCGTAGGAACATCGGGCATCACCTTCAGCCGATTTGCACTGGTCACCGCGATCACCCGCAGCTTGCCCGCCTCGACGTGCGACTTGAACTGCGAGGGCCACTGCAGGGCCGCCTCGACCCGCCCGCCGAGCAGTTCCACCGGCGCGCTGCCTTTGCCATAGGGCACGTAGATGACGTCGATGCCGAGCTTGTCGAACAGTGCGGCCGATGCCAGGTGGGTGAACGAACCCTTTCCTGAAATGCCCACCTTCAGCTTCTTTTTCTTGCCTGCTTCGGCGAACTCTTTCAGATCTTTCCAGCCGGAGTCGGTGCGCACGGCCAAGGACGGTACCTCCATGCCCACGCGCGCGACTGGATCAAATGCCTTGTAGTCGAATTTCATGTTGCCGTTGTGAAAGGCCGTGCTGATCGAGTTGGAGTTCCAGACGATGTTGTACCCGTTCGCCGGCGTCGACTTCACGTAGGAATAACCGATCGCGCCGCCCCCACCCGTGCGGCTCACCGCGGCCACCGCAACACCGAGCCGCTTGCCCATCGCATCGGCGAGCAGCTGCGCGATCGTTGCGCTCGATCCGCCGAAGAGCACGGTCATTTCGATGGGGCGCTCGGGAAATTCCGCGGCCAGTGCGCCAGAGTGAGGCAACGCGACAGTGAGCAGGCTGCTCGCTACAATGGCCACCCGGATGTTGTTCAGAAAAGCATATCCCTTCGACATGGTGCGCTCCTAAAAAGGTGTTGATCGAATCTCCGCGCGTACGAAGCTGCGCCGCCTCGTCATGCATTTCACGCGCCTTGGTCCGCAAGGACTTCCCCGACTTCGACCCGCCGTCCCTCGTGCGCGGACTTCACTCCGGCGCGTAGCACCGCGAGCGAGCGGGTCGCTGCTTCTCCGTCCATTTCCGGCTTGGTGTTCCCGGCGACGGCGTCGGCGAATTCCTCCAGTTCCTCGCGGATCGTGTCGTTCTTCACGCAGGGCACCGGTTCGTATCGTTCCGATCCGCGTTTCAGGAATCTCAGCCCCTGATGCAAATCGTAATACGCACTTGCTTCCTTGCCGTAGATGTTCATGACGTAGTGCTCGGAAGCCGAGGCATAGCTCGCGTTCAATGTGGATAACGCGCCGCTCTCGTGCTCGAGCACGAGGCTCGCGACGTCGGGATTGTCGCCGGGAAGCACCAATTGGGCGACCCGGGCGCTTACCGCTTGAATCGGGCCCATGAGATATTCGAGCACGTCGGTGTAATGAATTCCGATCTGCAGCATGACGCCGCCAGGCATACCCTCGGCCGTATAGCGCCACGACGACAGGTCGATCTTGCCGGCGCGATCCCGGCTGATGTTGGCCTCGGCATTGACCAGTCGACCGAAAACGCCGGCATCGATCTGCCCCCGCACCCAGCGGAAGTGGCTCTCGCGGCGCCGCTGGTACCCGAGTGCGAGCACGACGCCCGCCTTGCGACAAGCCTCGGTCAGCGCGCGCGCGTCGGCGATGGTGTTGGCGATCGGTTTGTCGAGAAAAACATGCTTGCCCGCCTGCGCCGCTGCGCGCGTCGTTTCCAGGTGGACGTTGTTCGGCGTGGTATTGACGATCGCCTCGACGGTCGGATCGCGCAGGAGCGTGTCGTAATCAGGCGCCGCCCGGCAGCGATATTTCTGCGCAAACGTCCGGCGCTTCTCCTCGGATCGCGTGTAGCAGGAAACGACCTCGAAGCGTTGCGAGCGCTGCATCGCATCGGCGAGCACGTCGGACCACCAGCCCATGCCGATGCACGCGACTTTGATCCGCTCAGTGCCCACCGGTCCGCGGTCGCCGCTCACGCATTGTCGATCCTGTACCCCGCGCCGATCGCTTCGACCGCCTCGCGCGCGAGTTCGTCATCGATTTCCCAGTTCGCTCCCGAAACCCCGATTCCTCCTACGCACTCACCGTCGAAGATGATCGGATAGCCGCCTTCCATCGCGGTCCAGCGCTCCGCTCCTGCTGCAAGCGCGAGCCCCAGCGCGTGCATCGTGTCCAGGGTCTGGCCCGCGGCGCCCTTTACAGTCGTCGGCCGTTTGTTGGACGCGGCGCAGACAGCTTTCGTCGTCGAGGAATGCACCGTATGAAAGCGTCCGCCGTCCATACGCAGGATGAGCACTGGGTGTCCTCCTGCGTCGACGATAGCAACGGCAACGGCGAAGCCGGCCTTCTCCGCCTTGGCCAGCACCGTATCCATCATCTTCTGCGCCCCTGCCAACGTGAGTCTCTTGCTCGTGCTGACGTACATCGCTGCCCCCTTGGCGGCTCTTGTGGCGCCGCGCCCGAGCAAAAGATAGCACGGCGGAAATGGGGACGCACACCGTTTTCGAAAAAGGGAGGAAAATGGTGTGCGTGCCAATTTTTGTGGAGCACGCAAGCATGGCAGCCGCAGCTTTCCTCACCGGCGGAGATGTCGCGCCGATACGCAAGAGCGGTCTCGGGATATTCGGCGACGTTGCCCGACTGTTCCGTGGCGCAGGGGTTTCGTTTTTCAATCTGGAGCTGCCGTTGTCCGAGCGCGGCGAGGCGGTTCGCGGCAAAGGGATCTGTCATCGCGGCCTGCCGGTGAACGCCGAGGGCCTCGTCGAGACCGGTGTTGCGTGCGTGAACCTCGCCAACAACCACGTGCTGGATTTTGGCGATGCAGCCATGTTCGACACGATCGATCTGCTCGACGGCAAAGCGATCGGGTATTTCGGCGCCGGACGAAACTCCAACGAAGCGTGCAGGCCCTGGGTCGTCGAGAAAAACGGGATGCAGATTGGCTTCATCGGCTACACCACCACGCTACCGACGGGCTTTGCATCGACCGCCGATCGCCCCGGCGTCAACCCGCTGCAGGTCTACACCGCCTACCAGCCGAAGGCGCACCTGCTCGAATATCCCGGCACCGCACCGCAGATCTTGAGCTGGACCGATCCGGCCCACCTGCAACGGCTCAAGGACGACATCGCTGCGTTGCGTGCGCGCGTGGACATCGTGATCGTCTACGTCCACTGGGGCGCCAGCATGTCGGCGCACGTGCACGATTTTCAACGCGAGATCGGCAGAGCGGCGGTCGATGCCGGCGCGCATGCCGTGTTTGGCGGGCACCAGCACGTCGTCTCGGCAAACAGCACGGCCGCGCATTCGGCACGCGGCTCACGCCGCGCGAGGACGCGCTCGAGGTACGCGGCGAATAGGGAACAGATCACGTTTTCCGTTAGCTAGCGCCCGCCCCTGATAACTGCGGCAGCCAGAGGATGATCTCTGGAAATGCGAGGAACAGACCGACGGTCGCGACATCGGCGCAGAAGAACGGAAAGATACCTCGGAACACATCGCCCAAGGGTATATCCGGTCGGACGGCGTGAACGACGTAGCAGTTCAGCCCGATCGGCGGCGTGATCAGGCAGATCTCGCACATCTTGACGACGATGATACCGAACCAGATCGGATCGTAGCCGAGCGCGATCACGGCCGGATAGACGACCGGCAGCGTCAACAGCAGCATACCGATCGCATCCATGAACATACCAAGGATGGTGTAGCCCAGCAGGATCAGCAACATGATCACGACAGGCGGCAGCGGCAGGCCGACCAGCCATTCCGCGAATGCCTGCGGCACGCCCGAGAAGCCGAGGAAGCGAACGAAGATCAGCACGCCCCAGATCAGCGAGAAGATCATGACCGTCAGCTTCGCGGTCTCGAGCAGCGCGTCACGGAATTTGCCCCAGCGCATGCCCCGAACCAGCGCGATGACGAACACCACCTCGATCTCGGATCGGAGACAGAACGCGAGGAGTTGCGCGCGCTCGCCGTGGCACAAGCTGCTCGGGATCATGGCATCGGTCGCCACGATCCTGATTCTGGTGTTCCGCCCCAAGCAGTGGCTTTGAAGCCTCCGACAAACGCAGACGGAGCGCCCACTCGGGGAAAAATTTAGAGTCTGCGGCGATTGACAGACGCGCTGGCGTGACACAGAACGCCCATCGAGCAGGCGCATTCAATCATCGCGTTGCATCGTGATCCGCGCTCACCCCTGCCGGCGGAGCGCCCGGTGCGGAGACGTCTTCTACGGCGGTATTGGCTGCCGAGCCGCCATCGACTGACGCCAGCGAGGCGACACTCATGCTGCCGAGCGTCGTATCCACACTGCGATCGAAATGCGCCAATGCCTGCGCGACCGGCGCAGACACTGCCACGCGGTTGGGGTCCAGGTATCGATCCTCGCCGGCGCTGCGCACGGTGCTGAGTAGCTCTGCCACGGACACGCCGCTCAGATCCCGCGCAGGAAGATAGGCGGGCGGGTCGTCGCTGGTCTGCGCCAGCAAGTTGCCGGAGCGAAGCGCCGACAGCACCCGTTCGAGCGCGAAGCTCGGCACCGCAAGTCGCTGACTGAGCTGCACCAGCGTCCACGCCGACCTGCCCTCGCGGTGGTATTGGGCGACGAGGCTCATGACCGCCAGTGCGACCCGCTCGCGCATGCGATTGCTCAAGTAGGGCTCGCCGCTTTCCGGCAATATGTATTCGGGATGCTGCCGGTAGAACGCGACGGCCGCGCCGAACAGCAAAATCAGCCAGCTGACGTAGACCCAGATCAGGAACAGGATAAGCACGGCGAAGCTGGAGTAGATCGCCGAATAGCGCGTCGACCCCGCCACGAACAACGCGAAAGCCGTGCCCGCGGTTTGCCACAACAATCCGCCAACGATGCCGCCGGTCAGGGCCGGGACGAACTGCACCCGCGTATTCGGGACGAACGCGTAGACGAAGGTGAATGCACCCATTACCAGCAGATAGGGAATTAGCGTGCCGATCGCGAAGACGAGTTGCCCGAGAGGCTCGACCGCAATCACGCGCTTGACGAGTGCCGCATCCAGAACAGCGGCGGTCATGCCCATAGCCGCGAACACCAGGATCGGACCGACCAGCAGGACGCTCAGGTAGCGGCTGAAGCGTTCCCCCATCCCGCGCGGCGTGCTGACGTGCCAGATGTGGTTGAACGATTTCTCGATCTTCTGCATCAGCGAGACCGCGGTGTACAGCAACAGACCCAAGCCGACCGAGCCCAGCACACCGACGTTCATGCGCTCGATGAACTCGACGATGCGAGTCGAGATCTCCGCGCCCTGAGGGCCTAGCGGCGCCAGGAATTCAACGAGCATCGGCTCGATTTGGTTGTGCACGCCGAAGCCCTTGAGCACCGAAAAACTCAACGCAAGCAGCGGCACGATCGACAGCAAGGTCGTGTACACGAGGCTCATCGAGCGCATGGTGAGCTCGCCCGATACCAAGTCGCGAACCAGCACCAGCGCCAATCGAACGACGCGCAACAGGCGCTCTCGCCACACCGACGGCGCTTTCGTCGGTCTGCCCCACACGGCATGTTCGAGCCTGCGCACGAACGGCAGTTGCTCCCAACTCATCGGGCGCCGCTCCCGTATGCCGCGCGAACCTCAGGTTGCCGCGCGCGGATAGCTGAACAGGACACGTGGACTACGGGCGCTCGAATCAACGTATTGGCGCGAACTGGCGTATACACTCGACGGCCGAAAACTGACAATGCCGCAGCGCACGTGATGCGTGGTCTGGTCATGGTGCTTGTAAAGACTGCCGGCGCTCATTATCGTCTAATCCTCGCCGCGCGCGCACTTTTCGGCTGAGCGAACGAAAACAAGCGAAATTTCACGTTGGTATAGTTGCCGGACATGCGCTGGCTGCAACACCCGCATTTCCGAGGAGTGAGGAGTGGTCGTGAGTAAGGGGTTGTCCAAAGCAATACGCAGCATGGGCGTCATGAAGCGCGATCGGCACATCGATCCCGATCTGTTCGACTTGTTCCTGACCTCGGGGACCTTTCGCCGCTACGCTGAGCGTTTCCTGCGCCCGGAGCAGATCGACGAGGTCGACGTTCGCAACCACCTCGGATCTGCGAGTGCGAGCGTGTGAGGTTGCTCCGACCGCCGCACTCATTCCCGCGCCACATTCGCGGTAAACTTGCTCGACGATCAACCGCTGCGCACATGCGCGCCACCTTTATTTGCCGACGTTATCGAGCCAGGAGGTCGTTTGAGCAGCGCCCGAGCATCACCGCGGATTAGAAGTTGGCACAAGCCAGCAGCGCGCAGCGCTGGTCGCGCAATGAGCCACTCCGGTGCAATTTGTAGGCGCACCTGATTCGTCGGGCGCCTCAGGCCAGCGCCTCGTATCGGTCGATGCGCTGCGCGGCTTCGACATGCTCTGGATCGTCGGCGCGGACGCGCTCGCATACGCGCTGGAACGTATGAGCCCGACGCCGCTTTCGGTATTCTTCGCCGGTCAACTCAGGCATTCAGCATGGGAGGGGCTCACCTTCTACGACCTGATCTTCCCGCTGTTCATCTTCCTGGTCGGGGTATCCCTGGTTTTTTCACTGACCGGGACCATCGAGCATTCGGGACGCGCGGCGGCACTGAAACGTATCCTGAGCCGAACTGTCTTGCTCTATGCCTGCGGCGTGTTCTACTACGGCGCTTTCTCTCGCGGGTGGCCAGACATCCGATTGCTGGGCGTACTCAACCGCATCGCCCTGGTGTATTGCATTGCTGCCATATTGTTCTGCTACTTTTCGCCGCGCGTGCTCGCTGGGATTTGCCTCGGGCTGCTGGTGGGCTATTGGGCATTGCTCACGTTCGTGCCGATCCGCGATATTCAGTTGGAGAAGAGCGCGCTGATCGAGCGTGCCGAGCGCGCCGGCGACACGCAAGCCGCGGCGTTATTCAGAAAACCGGGAAACTGGTCGCGCGGCAAAGAAGGTGCGTCGTGGGCAGCGACTCAGGCGGCCTATTACGCGACCACGGATCGCGTGCAGGGAAAATTCGAGTCCGGTTTGAATCTGGCCAGTCATATCGACTTCGAATTTCTGCCCGGGCGCAAGCACGAAACGTTCTGGGACAACCTTGGGCTCTTGAGCACGATACCGGCGATTGCGACCGGTCTGCTCGGCGTGTTCGCGGGTTTCCTATTGAGGAATCCAGCCATTCTCGGCAAGCGCAAGGTGGCGTGGCTGCTATCGACGGGCATCGGGGGGGCGGTTCTGGGATGGCTGTGGGGACTGCAATTCCCCGTGATCAAGATGATCTGGACCTCGTCCTATGTGCTCGTCACTGCGGGCTACAGCGCCATCCTGCTCGGCCTGTTCTACCTGGTCGTGGATCTTTGGCAGAAACGGCTGTGGTGTCAGCCTTTGGTCTGGTTGGGCATGAACTCGATCGCCATCTATATGGCCGCCAACATTCTCGGCGATTTCAGTTCCCTCGCCGCGCGTTTCGCAGGTGGCGATATACGCGCATTCTTCGACCGCCACGTGGCCGGTGGCGCCGGCGATCTGATCATTTCTTTGCTGGGACTGCTGATCGCCTTCTGGCTGGCGCATGCGCTGTACCGGCATAAGGTCTTCCTACGCCTGTAGAACCAGAAGCCGACGTCGGCGAAACGTATTCGGTGCGCAGTTCGACCCCTCAGGAGCGTGCGGCCCTCAACGACGGGTACCGGACACGAAAACCCAGAAAAACTTTCACCGCGACGGCCGCGACGAACGCCAAGGAAACCAAGCTCGTAGCGTGGGTTGAGGCGCGGATGCGACGTAACCCGCGGCATCGATGGGTTACGTGCCTTAACCCATCCTACGATTTCTATGGTTCCTTCGTGTCCTTGGCTTTGCGGTTCAATAGCTGGATTTTGGTTACAACCTGGCAGCGGTAGCCTGCTGTCGGCCACGAGGCAATACTCGCCGCGTCAGCGCGTCGGCGCACCCTTGAGCATGGTGCGGTAGAGCAGACGCTTTTCGTTTTCCTCGTAATCGGCTGTCGCCGCGTGCAATGTGGCACGATCGTCCCAAATGACGAAATCGCCGCTGCGCCATTGATGACGATATTGGAACTCGGGATTCTGTGTGCTGTGGTCGTAGAGCCGCCGCAGCAGAGCCTCGCTTGCGTCCGGGTCCATGTCGGCGACGTAATCGGTCATCGTCTCATGGACATAGAGCGCTTTGGCCCCGGTCTCGTCATGGGTGCGGACGATGGGATGGGACACCGGCGGCGTGACCTTCATTTGTTCTTCGGTAAGAGAGGGCACTCTGCGGCCAGCGCGTTTTTTTCCGTAATAGTGAACAGCCTTCAATCCGTCGATTTCACCTTTCGTTTCGTCAGGCAGCGCTTCGTAGGCCTGCCGCATGTTGACGAAACGCGTGTCGCCGCCGCGACTCGGGACATCGATGGCGTACAGAATCGTCGCTTTCGGCGGATGAGCGATGAAACTCTCGTCAGTGTGGAACATGGTGCCGCGGATGATGCGTTTGCCGTCGTTGATGTCCCGATCTTCGCTCGATACCACGCCCGCTTCGGGATGGTCGTCGAAACGAAAGGACTCCATGTGCTGAATCTTCGGTTCGCCGAAATGGCGTGCCGCATTCAAGAACGCACCAATATCGGTGAAGGTCTGGCCGCGTATGCACAACAGCAAGTGATCCAGAAAGCCCTGATAGAGCCGGTCGCGCTCGGCGGCGCTCAGCGGCCCGTTGAGGTCGACGCCGGTGACCTCGGCGCCCATCACCGTACTCAATGGCGTAATTCTCATTGCATTCTCCATCAACAGAACCGGTCTCGAAGTATTGTAGTATCCCTTATGTGCCCATTGTTACGCGACAAACCTGGAGGTTCGAACATGATCAATGATGCCCTGCGCACGATTTTGCCGCTTGCCGGTTGGTCCGAGGAGCGCACCAGCGCCGTCGAGATCACCGGTGGCGCCGATCCGATACTGCCGACGCCGTTTCGCATCGGCGAGACCAGTACCGCGACGCTTGCGGCAATCGGCCTTGCTGTCTCCGAGTTGTGGGAGTTGCGCACCGGGCGCCGCCAGAAGATCGCGGTCGATACCCGCCAGGCGACGGCTTCACTGCGCAGCGGGACCTATCTGAAGATCGACGGGACGGCCGTGCCGAACGGACGCAACGAGGTCGTCGGTGTCTATCCGGCGAAGAATGGGCGCTGGAACTACCTTCACTGCAACTTCCCGAACCATCGCGCTGCTGCGCTCAAGGTTCTCGGCGTGCCGGAAGATCGCGAGGCGGTCCGCAAAGCAGTGGCGCAGTGGGATGCCCTCGAACTCGAGGAGGCGATCATTGCCGCGAATGGCGCCGGGGGAATGGTGCGTTCGATGCAGGAATGGGCGCAACACCCGCAGGCTGTCGCGATCGCCTCGCTGCCGCTGATGGAAATCATCAAGATCGGTGACAGCCCGGCGGAACCGCTTCCCAGCGGCGATCGGCCGTTGTCGGGTATACGGGTGCTCGACCTGACGCGGGTCATCGCCGGTCCGACCTGTGCACGCACGCTCGCCGAGCACGGCGCCGACGTCCTGAAGATCACCGGAGCGCATTTGCCGAGTCTCGGTCGCCAGGAATACGACACGGGCCACGGCAAGCTCTCCGCTCACCTCGATTTGCGCGAGCCGCAGGATGTCGAAACCTTGCGCGGGCTGGTTCGCGAAGCCGACATATTTTCGCAAGGCTACCGTCCGGGGACCCTCGGTAGTCGCGGTTTCTCGCCCGAGGCGCTGGCGCAATTGCGCCCCGGGATCGTCGCGGTCTCGCTGTGCGCATTTAGTCATGTCGGGCCCTGGGCCGCGCGCCGCGGCTTCGACACGGTGGTGCAAACGGTCAGCGGCATCACACATCGCCAGGGAGAGCTGTTTCCGGGCGCCGCACCGGGCCCGCAGTTCTATCCGGTATCGGCGATCGACTTCCTGACCGGCTACCTGATGGCGTTCGGTGCGATGGTGGCTCTTGCCCGCCGTACCCGCGAGGGCGGCAGCTGGCTCGTGCGGATCTCACTGGCGCAAGTCGGGCGCTGGCTCGTCGAGCGCGGCGAGGTGCCGCCGGCCGACTTGAAGAACGTGGCGAAGGAATTTACCGCCGCGGAACTCGAACGCTGGTCGATGACGAGCAACACGCCGGCCGGCCAGTTGCATCACCTCGCGCCGGTATTGCAGCTTTCCGAGACACCGCCACACTGGGCCCGGCCGATGGTGCCGCTCGGCTACAACGATCCGGTATGGCCCGCCCGGCCCAAGTAGACAAAAAACAAAGCAGACAGCGCCGCGGCCTCTCGCGAGTGCGCGCGCATTGCAGCAGCGGGTCAAGCGCGGCGGCGTTCGATGAGAATCATGATTGACGTGAACCCTTAGGAGAGCACTATGACCCCCACCGACAAACGCAATCGGCTGCGCGCGATATTGAAAGGCGACGTCTGCAAATCTCCAGCAACCGTATGGGATGCCTTATCGGCACGCGTGGCTGAGGCCGCCGGTTTTGAATGCGGCATCCTCTCCGGGTCAGTATGCGCGACAACGGTGCTCGGCGCCCCCGATCTTGCGCTGCAAACGCTGAGCGAGTTCGCGGCGCAAGTGCGCTGCATCACGCGCGCCGGTGATTTGAGTGTATTCGTCGATGCCGATCAGGGCTATGGCAATGCGTTGAACGCGATGCGCACAGTCGAGGAACTCGAGCATGCAGGCCTGGCCGGATTAGCGATCGAAGACTTGGTGATGCCCGCGCATTTCGGGCGCAAGGGCGAAGATGAGTTGATCAGCGTGAGCGAAGCAGTGGGCAAGCTGAAGGCGGCACTGTCGGTTCGCCGCGATCCGTCGCTGGTGATCGTGGCGCGCACCGCTTCGCTGCGCATCGAACCCCTCGC
>Ga0326597_10013030_pt1 | contig 10941 bp, 10 predicted proteins | sample RVTome_12_FD_203789 | JGI IMG/M metagenome (GOLD analysis project Ga0326597, IMG submission 203789) | Soil microbial communities from uranium-contaminated site in the Upper Colorado River Basin, Wyoming, United States - RVT100D185 | ecosystem: Environmental > Terrestrial > Soil > Contaminated >... | reverse complement strand
TGCTGGGGCGTCGGCATCGCGCGCTACAGCAACTACATGGACATCGACTCCATGGAGCACCTGAAGAGCCTGTCGGAGGCCGAGATCGGGCGGCGCCTGAACGTGACCCGGGATATCCTGCGCCAGAGCGGCGCCCACTACGTCATCGACACATTCGATCAGCTGCCCGCGGTGGTCGCCGACGTGAACGAGCGCCTGGCCCGCGGCGAACGGCCTTAGGTTTTCGCGCGCCGTACGGCGGCCAAGGAGAGGCCTAGAGCAAAAAGCACCGTCGCGGCCACCACGATGGATGGGCCCGACGGTGTGTCCCAGCGCAGGGACGCGAACAGGCCGCCGATCACCGACACGATGCCGACGATCGAGGCCAGGACGGCCATTTGTTCCGGCGTCCGGGATACACCGCGCGCGGCCGCCGCCGGGATGATCAACAGCGAGATGATCAGCAGCACGCCGACCACCTTCATGGCGATGGCCACGGCGACCGCCAGGGTCAGCATGAAGGCGATCTGAACCCGCAGGGCCGGCACGCCTTCGGCGCGGGCCAGCTCCTCGTGGATGGTCAGGGACAGAAGCGGCCGCCAGATCAGCGCCAAGGTGCCCAGCACCAGCACGCCGCCGCCGTAGATCCAGGCGATCTCGGCCGTGCTCACCGCCAGCACGTCGCCGAAAAGATAGGTCATCAGGTCGACCCGCACGCCGTGCAAGAAGCTGAGCGCCACCAGTCCCAGGGCCAGGCCGGAGTGGGCGAGGATGCCCAGCAGGGTGTCGCTGCCGATGATGCTTTGCCGCTGGAACAAGGCGACCAGCAAGGTCACCGCGACCGAAGACACAACCACGCCCAAGGTGAGGTCCAGGTTCAGCATCAGGCCCAGGGCGACACCGAGCAGGGCGCTGTGCGCCAGGGTGGCGCCGAAGTAGGCCATGCGCCGCCAGACGACGAAGCAGCCCAGGGGGGCGGCAACCAGGGCGACGCCGATGCCGGCCGCCAGGGCGCGCACCATGAAGTCGTCAATCATGGGCGGCCCTCTTCCTCATGCCCTCGCCCTTTTGCGCCTCTATCACGTGCCCGTGCAGATCGTGGGTGTGATCGTGCTGATGGGCATAGACGGCCAACTGCCGCGCCGCCGCCGAACCGAAGAGGGCGGCATACTCCGGGCTGCGGCTAACCGCCTCGGGCGCGCCGGAGCAGCAGACGTGCTGGTTCAAGCACACCACCCGGTCGGTGGCCGCCATGACGATATGCAGATCGTGCGAGACCATGAGCACGCCAACACCGCGGTGGCGGCGCAGGCGGCCGATCAGATCATAGAGGGCCAGCTGCCCGCCCAGGTCGATGCCGCGCAGCGGTTCGTCAAGCACCAACAGTTCCGGGTCGCGTAACAGAGCACGCGCCAACAGGACACGTTGAAACTCGCCGCCGGAAAGCTCCTGCAGCGCCCGGTCAGCCAAGTCCTCGGCACCGACTTCCGCCAAGACCGGGGCGATCCTGGCCGCCGCAACGGCTCCGGCGAGGGCGAGCAGCCGGCGCACGGTGATGGGCAGCACCGGATCGATGCTCATGGTCTGCGGCACATAGCCGACGCGTAAGTCCGGCTTGCGCCAAACGGTTCCGGCGCTGGGGGCGATCAGGCCAAGGATCACGCGCACCAGGCTCGATTTGCCGGAGCCATTGGGGCCGACCAGGGTGACGATCTCGCCCGCGTTCACGGCGATGTCCACGTGGTCGAGAATCTGGTTGCGGCCGATCCGCAGATCCACACCGTGGGTCCGCACCAGCGGTTGGGGCATGGCGCTGTCAGCTGCCATGGCCGGGGGCCTCCTGCCGTTTTTGGCATGGAGTGCACAGCCCTTGTACCTCCACCGTCTTATGGCGCACGGAAAAGCCCAGTTCGGAGGCGCGGCGGCCGATGGCAGCGTCGACGCGCGGATCGTGCACCTCGGCTGCGGCGCCGCAATCGGCGCAGATCAGGAACTGGCCACCGTGTGCCTGTTGCGGATGGGCGCAGCCGACAAAGGCATTCAGGCTTTCGATCCGGTGCACCAAGCCATGGGCCAGGAGGAAATCGAGGGCGCGGTAGATCGTGGGTGGGGCGGCGCCGCGTTGGGTTGCCGTCAAGGCGCGTAACAGGTCATAGGCGCCGACCGGTGCATGGCTGCGCCAGATCAGCTCCAGCACCCGGCGGCGCAAGGGGGTCAACCGCGCCCCGCGTTTCGTACAGACGGCCGCGGCCGCGATCAGCGCCGAGTCGACGCACGTGCCGTGATCGTGGCCGGTGCCGGCGAAGGAGGTGGAGGCCGTGCTGAAGGCAGAAGTCATGGATTCTGATCAGATCTCGGTTGTGCCTTTCCGCCAGCCACCTGGCAAAGCCAAGCGGCCCGGCGAAAGAGGATATTGACAATATGTGAAATATTATAACATAACATTATGGCCTCGTCACGATGATTTCCGATGGCAGAGAGCCCGGATGAACGCCGCATGGGCGACCGAGGCTGGGCAGGAATTTCTATTTGAGAGAAAGGACTTAGCGCATGAGAACTTCAGGGAGGACTAGTGTGGGGCAAATGAGTCGCCGCGGCTTGCGGCTGGCTGTGTTTGCTGCCACCGGCTGGGTGTGGGCCGTTGGCCTGGCCAGTGCCGCCGCAGGCGAGGGGCCGCGTGTCGTCGTCAGCATTCCGCCGTTGCACAGTCTGATTGCTGGCGTGATGGCCGGTGTGGGCACGCCGGATTTGCTGATCGAAGGCGCATCCTCGCCCCATGCCTATTCCCTGCGGCCGGCGGCAGCGCGGGCGCTGGCGGCGGCTGATGCGATCTTCTGGATCGGCCCGGATCTCGAGACGTTCCTGCCCAAGCCGATCGCGACGTTGGCCGGCCAGGCGCGTGTGATGACGGTCATGGATGACCCTGAGATTATCCTGTTCCCTGTCCGCGAGGGCGGGGCCTGGGAAGACGAGCACGAACATGCGGATGAACATGAGGATGAACATGAGGATGAACATGAGGATGAACATGCGGCGGAGCATGACGCCCATGAGCATGGCCAGCACGATCCGCATGTGTGGCTCGATCCGCGCAACGCCCAACGCATTGTTGCCCAGGCGGCGGTCATCCTGGGCGAAGTCGATCCGGGTAACGCCGCGACCTACAGGGCAAATGCGCAACGCCTGGCGGCGGACCTGGCCGCTTTGGAACGGGAATTGGCGGCGAAACTGGTGCCCGTTCACTCGGTGCCGTACATCGTCTTTCACGATGCCTATCACGCCTTCGAGGCGCGCTTCGGCTTGAACGCGGTCGGTGCGTTTGCCTTGAGCCCCGGTGCGGCGCCGGGGGCAAAGCGGGTGGCTGAGCTACGTGCCCGCATTGACAAAGCCGGGGCGGCGTGTGTTTTCGTCGAGCCGCAATTCGAGCCGGCGGTGGTCAAGGCGGCGGTTTCCGGCACCGGCGCCCGCGTCGCGGTGCTCGATCCCCTGGGGGCCGGTCTGCCACCGGGCACGGACCAATACGCGCAACTCCTCCGAGCCCTGGCCGACAACCTGGTGGCTTGTTTGGGCGGTACGTCTTAGGCGAGTGACCGGTTGTAAGCAGTACCCCCACCCTAACCCTCCCCACACAAGGGGGAAGGGAATTCACATTTCTGCTCAAGACCTTACTCCCTCCCCCTCGATGGGGGAGGGCCGGGGTGGGGGTGAACTGGGGGTGGAGACAGGACGCATCTTCGCAACGCTGGTCGATACGCGACACGAAAAAGACGCGAGCGCGCTTGCGCCGGGTGAGTGAACCGGGCATTGAGCGTCGGTCGGTCTACAGGTTAAGGCGAATCCCATGTTGCGAACGTTGAAGGCGGTTGCCGCGCTGTTGCTGGGCATCGGCGTCATGAATCTGGGCAACAGTCTGCTGGGCATCACCCTGCCGCTGCGTATGGACGCGGCGCACTTTACGACGTTCGTCACCGGCCTGGTCATGGCGGCCTATTTCGGCGGCCTGCTGGTCGGATCGATTTACGTCAAGATGTTGATTGGCAAGGTCGGGCACATCCGTGCCTTTGCCGGGCTGGCGGCGGTCATGGCGGCGGTGGCGTTGATCCATCCCCTGCTGTTCGACGGCGTTACCTGGGCGATTCTGCGTTTCATCAGCGGCTTCTGCATCGCCGGCCTGTTCGCGGCCCTGGAAAGCTGGTTGAACGAGCGCAGCGACAACACCACGCGCGGGCAGGTCCTGGGCATCTACATGATCGTCAATTATGTCGCCATCGTGTTGGGTCAGTTGATGGTGAACCTATGGGACTTGAACGGCATGGAAGCGTTCATGGTGGCCTCGTTGTTGGTCTCCCTGTCCTTGGTGCCGGTGGTGTTGGCGCGCGTCGAGGCGCCGGATCTGTCAAATCTGAAGCCCTTGTCGCTGCGGCAGCTCTACGCCGCCTCGCCCTTGGCACCGGTGGGCTCCTGTGTGGCCGGCGCGGCCATGAGCGCCTATTTCGGTCTCGGCCCGGTGTTCGCCAGGCAAGTCGGTTTTGACGTGTTCCACGTGTCGCTGTTCATGGGATCGGTTATTCTCGGCGGCCTGCTGTTGCAGTGGCCGATCGGCCGGGTGTCCGACCGCTTCGACCGCCGCACGGTCCTGCTCGTCGTTCTGGGTTTGGGGCTTTTAGTCTGCGGCGCCGGCATTGCCATGCAAACCATCGCCGATCCATTCTGGCCCCTGATCGCCGTCGGCCTGCTGCTCGGCGGCACCATGACCACCATTTATCCGATCTGCGTGGCGCAGGCCTTTGACTACCTCTCCCGCGACCAATACGTGGCCGCGTCCGCCGGCCTCTTGATGTCCTATGCCATTGGATCGACCGTCGGGCCGATCCTCAGCGCCTTGATGATCGGCGAAATGGGGCCATACGGCTTCTTCGCGTACATCGCCGCGTGCATGGCGATCTTCGCCGCCTTCGTGCTTTACCGGGTGTTCGTGCGGGCACCCCTGCCGGCCGCCCGGCAGGAGCATGTGGTTTCTCTGCCGCGCATGAGCCCGGTCGGCGCCGCGCTGGACCCGCGCGCCGCACCGCCCGCGAGCGAGCGGACCGCCGGCCTCTAACGCTGTGCCGTCTGCCAGTTCGGCGCGATGTAGGCGGCGGCGTTGGAGGGGGGCAGGGGCACGCGCCCGCGGATGATGTCCGCCGCTTTTTCCGCCAGCATGATGGTCGGCGCGTTCAGATTGCCGCTGGTGATGCTAGGCATGATCGAGGAATCGACCACGCGCAGGCCGTCGATATCGCGCACCCGCAATTGCGGGTCGACCACCGCCGCCGCATCGCTGCCCATGCGGCAGGTGCCGCACGGGTGAAAGGCGCTTTCCGTATGCTGGCGCACGAAGGCGTCGATCTCGGCATCGCTCTGCACGTGGGCGCCGGGCAACAGTTCCTCGCCGCGATAGGGGGCAAATGCCTCCTGGGCGAAGATTTCCCGGGTCAGACGCACGCAGGCGCGCATCTCGATCCGGTCTTCTTCGTGGGACATGTAGTTGAACAGGATGCGCGGCGCCTGGGCCGGATCGGGCGAGGCGAGGCGCACCCAGCCGCGGCTGCGCGAACGCATGGGCCCCGCGTGCGCCTGGAATCCGTGCGCCTTGGCCAGGCTTCGGCCATCGTATGAGACCGCCATGGGCAGGAAGTGGTATTGAATGTCCGGGTGGCGGATGCCGGCGCGGCTGCGGATGAAGCCGCCGGTCTCGAAATGATTGGTGGCGCCCAGGCCCGACTTGAACAAGATCCATTCGATGCCGATCAGCAACTTGCGCCATGGCTTTTGTGCGCTGAAGAGGGTGATCGGCTGGCGGCAACGCTGCTGGATGTACAGCTCCAGATGGTCCTGCAGGTTCTCGCCGACCGCCGGGTGGTGCGCGGCCACCGGAATCCCAAGCGCCTTCAAACGGTCGCCGTCGCCGATGCCGGAGAGTTGCAGCAGTTGCGGCGAATTGATCGGCCCGCCGCTGAGAATCACTTCGCGCCGTGCCGCGGCCCGGTGCGTCTGGCCGCCGCGCGTATATTCCAGGCCGGTGGCCTTGCGTCCCTCGAAGAGAACGCGCGTGGCCAAGGCACCGGAGACCACCCGCAATCCCGGCCGCGACAGGGCCGGCCGCAGGTAGGCATTCGCCGTGCTCCAGCGGCGGCCGTTGCGCACGGTCATGTCCATGGGGCCGAAGCCCTCCTGCTGATAGCCGTTCATGTCGGCCGTGGCCATATACCCGGCTTGGACCCCGGCGCGCACGAACGCGTCGTACAATGGATTGCGCCGGGTGCCGCGCGAGGTGTGCAACGGGCCGGAATCGCCGCGGTAGTCGTCGCCGCCCTCGGCCCGGCATTCGGCCTTCTTGAAATACGGCAGCACGTCGGCGTAGGACCAGCCGTGCGCGCCTTCCTCCTGCCAGCGGTCATAGTCGAGGGCGTTGCCGCGCACATAGGCCATGCCGTTGATGGAGGAGGAACCGCCGATCACCTTGCCGCGCGGGCAATGCACCCGGCGGCCGTCCAGATACGGCTCCGGCTCGCTGTGATAGAACCAGTTGTAGCGCGGCATGTTCATGGGAATGGACAGGGCCGAGGGCATCTGAATGAAGATGCTGCCATCGCCGCCGCCCGCTTCCAGCAGCAGCACGGTCACGCCGTCATCCTCGGTCAGCCGGTTGGCGAGCACGCAACCGGCCGAACCGGCACCGACGATCACATAGTCGAACGTATCCATTGATCTGTCCGCCGCCGCATCAGGCTGCGGTTTGAGTCGCGGCCGGTTTTGCCGTCTGGCCCGCGGTTTGGGCTGCCAGGTAATCGCGGGCGATGGCGCGTGCACGATCGGCCGACGTGGCATCCTCGACCAGGGCGTTGTTCAGCCACAGGCCGTCGATCAAGGCCGCCAAGCCGTTTGCCACCGTCTCGGCCCGGTCCGCCGGCAGCATCTGGCGCAAGGCATGCAACAGGTTTGAGCGCAGGCGCCGCCGGTAGATCCTTTGAATCCGCGCCAGCTTTGGCGTCTGGCGCACCTGCGCCCAGAAGGCCAGCCAGGCGGCGACCACCTCGGGCGCCGATTGTTCCGGTGCGAAGTTCGCGTCGATCACGGCCAGTACACGCTCGCGCGGGGTTCGCGCCCGCCCGAGATGATCGATTACCTGGCGGCGCAAATCCTCGGCCAGGGTGCGCATGGTGGCTTCGAGCAGGCCCGCCTTGTCCTGGAAGTAGTGCGCGACGATGCCCGAGGACAGGCCTGCACGGCGGCTGATCCGGGCGATCGTGGTATTGGCAAAGCCGTCGTTGTGAATCGAATCGATGGTCGCGGCGATCAATTGCTGGCGGCGGATCGGTTCCATTCCGAGCTTAGGCACGCTGTCTCCGTCAATCTCTACCGTCGTTATTCCAGTCGGGCGTCATTCAAGTCAGGGATGACCGCGGAGGCCATGGCGTACGTCCGCACCCACGTCATTTATCCCGCATGTATTTTGCGCGACTGCCGGTACGCTATTGATTTTTAATTGATCATTCAATAAAAAAAGAAACACGTGGGCGAACCCGGGCATATTCCCCGGGCGATCTTCCGTGCAAGAACCCGCTGAATAAGGGATTTCAGTGCGGTCCACCGCGGCCCGTCAGAGGCCGCGCGGCCGCCGAACAGAGGAGGAAAGAGCAACATGAATTGGTCTCGACGACTGACGATGGCGGCCAGCACAGCGTTTGTCTTGGCGGCCGGAACGGCAGGCTTGGGCCTGACCGCAGGGAGTGCGGCGGCGGCCGAGCCGGCGTCCTGCAAGACCGTGCGGTTCTCCGACGTGGGCTGGACCGACATTACGGCGACCACGGCGGCCACGTCCGTCGTGCTCAAGGGTCTGGGCTACGCTCCGGATGCCCAGGTGCTGTCCGTGCCGGTGACCTATGCCAGCCTGAAGAACAAGGACATGGACGTGTTCCTGGGCAACTGGATGCCGACCATGGAGGCCGATCTGGCGCCGTACAGGGATGACGGCTCGGTGGAAGTGCTCGGCGTCAACCTGGAAGGCGCGAAGTACACCTTGGCGGTGCCGAAGCATGTGTCCGACGGCGGCCTCAAGGACTTCGCCGACATCGCCAAGTTCCGCGACAAGCTGGACGGCAAGATCTATGGCATCGAGCCGGGAAACGATGGCAACCGCTTGATCCAACAGATGATCGACGAGGATGCCCTGGGCCTGAAAGGCTTTTCGGTGGTTGAATCGTCGGAGCAGGGCATGCTGGCGCAGGTCGGTCGTGCGGTGAAGCGCAATGAATGGGTGGTCTTCCTGGGTTGGGAGCCGCATCCCATGAACGCCAACTTCGAGATGACCTATCTGTCCGGCGGCGACGACTGGTTCGGCCCCGATTTCGGCGGCGCCACGGTCTACACCAACGTGCGCAAGGGTTATGCCAACGAGTGCGAAAACGTCGGCAAGCTGCTGAAGAACCTCAAGTTCTCCTTGAAGATGGAGAACGAGATCATGGGCGCGATCCTGAACGACAATCAGGATCCCGACACGGCGGCGGCGGCTTGGCTGAAGCAGAACCCGGACGTCCTCGACGGCTGGCTGGCGGGTGTGGCGACCATCGACGGCGGCGACGGTTTGCCGGCGGTGCGCGAGAGCCTCGGTCTCTGATAGTCTGACGGGGAATTGGACTGGCCAGGCGGCATAGCCGCCTGGCCGTTCGCGTCGTACCGGCACTGGGGAGGGCGGCCCAATGAACTGGCTGACCGACAACAAGGTCCCGCTGGGGACCTGGATCAACGCCTTTGTCGAATTTCTCAACGATCACGCCGCCTGGGTCTTCGATCTGATCTCCGACGTGCTCGGCTCGCTCATCGTCGGCCTGATCGACGCGATGCAGTGGATGCCGCCGCTGTTGCTGGTGGCGCTGTTTGCCGCGGGGGCCGGGTGGCTGCACCGGTCGTGGAAACTGGCGGCGGCGATCCTGGCCTCGCTGCTGCTGATCATCAACCTGGGCTATTGGCAGGAGACCACCGAGACCCTGGCCTTGGTGGTCTTCGCCACCTTCGTGTGCATGGCGGTGGGCGTGCCGGTGGGCATCGCCGCGGCGCACCGGCCCTGGCTGTACACGGGGATCCGCCCGGTGCTGGATCTGATGCAGACCATCCCGACCTTCGTCTATCTGATTCCGACTCTCATTCTGTTCGGCCTGGGCGTGGTGCCGGGCCTGATCTCCACGGTGATCTTCGCCATACCGGCGCCCATCCGCCTGACCTACCTGGGCGTCTCCGCGGTACCGCGGCCGTTGATCGAGGCCGGCGAATCCTTCGGCGCTACCAAGCGGCAACTGTTGTGGAAGGTCGAGCTGCCTCATGCCATGCCGACCATCATGGCCGGCCTAACCCAATGCATCATGCTGTCGCTGTCCATGGTGGTGATCGCCGCCCTGGTGGGTGCCGACGGCCTGGGCAAGCCGGTGGTGCGCGCCTTGAACACGGTCAACATCGCCAAGGGCTTCGAGGCGGGTCTGGCCATCGTCATCGTCGCCATCCTGCTCGACCGCGTCTGCAAGCGGCGCGGCGCGAACGACGGCGGATAGCAACCAGTGAAAGCCGTCGAGTTCAAAAACGTCGATGTGGTCTTTGGCAAAGACCCGACGGCCGCCTTGGCGTTGCTGGATGCGGGCGAAGACCGGGCGGCCATCCTGGCGCAGACCAATCAGGTGCTTGGCGTCGCCGATGCCTCCATCGCCATCGAGGAGGGCGAGATTTGCGTGCTCATGGGCCTCTCGGGCTCGGGCAAATCCACCCTGTTGCGCTGCGTCAACGGCCTGAACAAGGTCAGCCGCGGCCAGGTGCTGGTGCGCGACGGCGACACGGTCGTCGATGTCGCCAGCTGCGATTCCGATACATTGCGCGGCTTGCGCATGAACCGTATCGCCATGGTTTTTCAACAGTTCGCTCTGCTACCCTGGCGCACGGTGGCGGAGAACGTGGGCCTCGGCCTCGAACTGCGCGGCATGCCCAAGGCCGAGCGCGAACGCATCGTCGGCGAGAAGCTGAAGCTGGTCAGCCTGGACCAATGGGCCGACAAATTCGCCCACGAGCTGTCCGGCGGCATGCAGCAGCGGGTCGGCCTGGCCCGCGCCTTTGCCACGGATGCGGACATCCTGCTCATGGACGAGCCGTTCTCGGCCCTCGACCCACTGATTCGCGACCACCTGCAGGACGAATTGCTGGAGCTGCAACGCAGCCTGAAGAAGACCATCATCTTCGTCAGCCACGATCTGGACGAGGCGCTGAAGATCGGCACCCACATCGCCATCATGGACGGCGGCCGCATCGTGCAATACGGCGAGCCGGAGCAGATCGTGCTCAATCCGGCAAATGCCTACGTGGCGGAATTTGTGGCCCACATGAATCCGCTGAACGTGCTGCGCGGCGGCTCGCTGATGACGCCCCTGGCGGAGTTGCGCCGCGACGGCGATGCGGTGCTGCTCGATCGGGCCGGGCGGTTGCGCCTTACCCTCGATGGGGATGGCCGGCCGGTGGCGGTCACCGTGAATGGCCAGGCCGGCACGGTCATGGCCTACGAACCGGCGGAGGCAGGCGATCTGAACGCGCGGCTGGCCGCCGACCGCGTCACCGTGATCGCGGCGCCGACGAACATGTCCATGCGCGCGGCCATCGAACTGCGCCAAGCCAGCGGCCATCCGGTGGCCCTGGTGGAGGCTGGTCGGCTGGTCGGGGTGTGCGGCGACGAGGAGATCTATCGCGGCATCCTGCGACAGACCGACATCGCCGAAGCACCCGGGCCGCATGCGAAGGCGCCGTCGCCCTGAGCATTCCATGACCATCAAGGGCATTCTGTTCGACAAGGACGGCACGCTGCTGGACTACAGTGCCACCTGGATGCCGGCGAATAGGGCGGCGGCGCTGGTGGCGGCGCGCGGCGATCCGGACTTGGCCGAACAT
>Ga0326597_10013028_pt1 | contig 10942 bp, 11 predicted proteins | sample RVTome_12_FD_203789 | JGI IMG/M metagenome (GOLD analysis project Ga0326597, IMG submission 203789) | Soil microbial communities from uranium-contaminated site in the Upper Colorado River Basin, Wyoming, United States - RVT100D185 | ecosystem: Environmental > Terrestrial > Soil > Contaminated >... | reverse complement strand
TGCGCGGGAAGATCTTTCGGCGCCAACAGCGGTTTGACGACGAAGAGAGCGAGAATGAGCGTCACCAGAGAAAGCACGACGATCTGGATCGCCGTCATCAGGTGCTGTTGGACGAACTCTCCCATCGGGTTGGATTTCACCAGCACGCCGTCGCTTGAGAGCGCCATGAAGGGGAGGGTCTCGATCGTCAGCGTGTCGCCGCGTTCTTCGTTGAGCCCGGCCGCATTGGCGACGAGGGTTTTCAGCTTGCCGATTTCCTCGTCCGTGCGCAGCACGGGCTCGCCATCGTCTTCGGCTTCTTCCGCAATCTGATTGATAAAAACCGCGACGCTGAGCCGGCGGACGGCGCCCGGAAATTTTTCGCGCTCGCGCTTGGTTTCCGACATGTCGTAGCGGATCGTTTCCTTGGTTTCGGTGCGCTGCGAACGCGACTGTCCGCCCGCTCCGGCCTCGCCCTCCGGAAGATTGCTGGCGACGCTCACCGCGCCGCCCGAACCGCCGCCGCCGGAGGAAGTTTCGGAGATTTCCGTCGTTTCTTTCCCCGAGACCACGCGCCCGTCGGGATTGAAAATTCGCTCCGACACGGCTTCGTGCTCGGTCTCGACCTCAAGCGCCACCTGCACGCGGGCGTTGCCCGGTCCGACCCGCGCTTCGAGGAGATTGAGAATGTCGTTCTCCATCTTCTGCTCGCGATCGGCGATTCCGCGCGGATCCGGCGCCATCGAATTCGGCTCTCCCGGCATCAGAATGACGCCGCGTTCGGAATCAAGGACGGCGACCCGTTCGGCGTTGAGGCCGGCGACGGCGGAGGCGACGAGATAGCGGATCGCCTGGGCCTGCGGCGCGTCGAGCCGGCTCGCTCCGGTGGTGACGGTGACGACCGCCGTCGGTTCCGGCGTGTTGCGGGAAAACGGGCCGGTCTGCGGATTTGCGATATGGACGCGCGCGGCGCTGACGCCGGGCGTGGCGAGGATGGTGCGGGCGAGCTCGCCTTCCTTGGCGCGCCAGTAGGTCGCGTCGAACATGTCGGACGTCGTCGAAAAGCCGCTCAGCCTGTCGAGCAGCTCGTAGCCCCCCTGGCCCTTGTCCGGCAGGCCTTCGGCGGCGAGCGCCATGCGCGCCGAATCGCGCTTCGGAGCGGGAACGTAGATCGCCTCACCGCGGATTTCATAGGGCGTCGCGGAGCGGTCGAGCGCGGCGAGAACCTCGCCCGCCACATGCGCGTCGAGCCCGGAATAAAGCAGCGACATCGGCGGAGTCGAGGCGGTGCGCGCCAGCACCGAAAACAGAAAGATCGTGGCGGCGACCGCGGCGATCAATGTCATGCGTTTTGCCGGCGTGAGGATGCGCCAAACTGATACAAATCCCTGCATTTCTTGCCCGCCCGTCAACCCGCCGCACTTCGGAATTATTCGGCATTCATGCGGGTTCATTTACCATTTCATCATTAAGGGGAGGTTACAGATGGCGCGAAGAGAGGCGCTAGAAGCGCGCTTCAGACGACCGGATCGAGCAATATGAGCGACGCAGAAGAAGAAGTCTCTGCCGACGCGGAAGAGAAAAAGCCTTCGCCGATCAAAGCCATTGTCATCAGCGCCGTCAGCGCGCTTGCGATGGGCGGGGCGGCGGCGGGCGCCGCTTACTTTCTGGCGCCCGCGGATGAGGGATGCGCGGCCGGCATGATCGCGGACGGCGATGCGAGCGCGGACGGCGCGCCGGCGCGCGATGTCATCTTCGTTAATCTCGAGCCGCTGATCGTGACATTGGGACCGGACGCGAAGTCGCGTTATCTTAAGATTTCGCTCAGTCTCGAAACGACAAGCGCTCATGAACAAAGTCTTTACGACCTCAGCCCGCGCATCCGCGATACGCTGAACAGCTATCTGCGCGCCGTCGAGGAAGACGATCTTGTGCGCCCGTCCAGCATGTCGCGCCTGCGCGCCCAGATGCTTCGCCGTCTCCAACTGGCCGCGCCCGGGAGCGATATCTCGGACATTCTCATCACCGATTTCGTCTTGAGCTAGGAGCCTCTTATGGAGCTCGTTGTTGATTTCCTTCTGCTTGCGGCGTCCGGCACGGCGGGGCTTTTTTGCTGGGTGCTCAGCCGAAAGCTGAAAGCGCTCACCAGCGCCGAAGCCGGACTTGGCGCCGGCGTCGCGGCGCTTTCGCAGTCGGCCGAGGAGATGAAGACGACCCTCGCCGGCGTCAAAACCTCGGCGGAGGAGACGGCCGCCCGGGTCGAAGCGCTTCTCGCTGAAGCCGATGAGAAGGCGGCGCATCTTAAGGGCCTCATCGATCAGCTCGCCGAGATGAGCGCCTCCGTCGCCGGTCATGCGGAACGCGCCACAAGAAAGTATCTCGATACGCTCGCGCCGTTTCTCGAGGAAGCCAATCAGGCGGCCGACCGCCTGCTCGGCGCGATCGCGCAAAGTTCCAGTCTCGAGGAGAAGCCGGCGCGGCGCGCCAAGCGCGAAAAGGCCGAACCGGCGGCGCGCCGACAAGAAGCCAAGGAAGAGTTTTACGTCATCGATGAGTCGAATGACGCGACGGAAGAAAATCGTGCGCAGGCGGGAGCGGCGGCGTGAAACCGAACCCGTTGCTGATCATCAGCCTGGTCTTCGCTGCGTCCTTCTCCGGGAGGGCGATCAGCCTCGCGGGCGCGACGACGCACGCCCTGGAAGCCGCGCCGGCCAAGCCGCCGTCTGTCGGCGATATGCCGCCGGAAGTGAAGGAGCCCGCCGAGCTGAAAGCCGCCGAAGCCGCGATAAAAGCCGTCGTGGATAGAACTTCGCCGCCCGATGCGTCGGAGAAGGCGCCGGTTCAATTGCCGCCGGAACTCGCGCCCACAGTGCCGGACGCCGACGAGGGCGCGCTCCTCGCCGCGATCAAAGAGCGCGCCGCGATGCTCGACCAGCGCGAGGCGTCCCTCGCCGAGCGCGCGCGCCTGCTTGAAGTCATCGAAAAGCGCGTCGACGAAAAAACCGCGGCGCTCGCCGCTCTCAAGGACGAGCTCGAAAGCCGGCTGTCTTTCGCCGAAACGGCGGCGCAGCAGGATATCACGCAGCTTGCGCGCATGTACGAAACCATGAAGCCGCAACGGGCCGGCGAAATCTTCAACGCGATGGACTCCGCGTTCGCCGCCGGGTTTCTCACCCAGATGAACAGCGAGAGCGCGGCGCTCATTCTAGCGAATATGGAAACGGGCAAAGCCTACGCCGCCAGCATTATCATCGCCGGCCGAAATGCAGAAGCGAACCGGCGATAACCCCTCTGCTTCATTAAATCTTAATTTCGGAATTCTATAAAAATTCTCTATCCGAATTAAGCAACATGCACGTCAGAACGGCTGGTTATGGGCGGTATCCTCGGCATAGCGATTACTCTCGCCATGGTGTTCGGCGGCTATGCTCTCGCCGGCGGAAAAATCGCAATCATCGCCCATGCGCTGCCCCATGAGCTGGCGATCATCGGCGGCGCGGCCATCGGGGCGTTCATCGTCGGCAACGATTTCAACGGCATCAAGCACACGCTAGTGGACGTCGTAAAAGTATTCACCGGCGCCCATTGGAAGCGACAGGATTACCGCGACCTCTTGTGCCTCCTCTTCACGCTGGTGAGGATCGCCAAGGAAAGCCCGGTCGAGATCGAACGGCATATCGAGAACCCCTCTGAATCAGCCGTGTTCGGACGGTATCAGAAGATTGCGAAAGACGGCGCCGCGATGGAGATGATCACCGACACGATCCGCTCGATGATCATGAATTTCGACAATGCGCACCAGGTCGAAGAGATGCTCGAAAAGCAGCTCGACGTGCTGCATCACGAAAGTCTTCATGGCGCGCACGCGCTGCAAAAAATGGCGGACGCCCTGCCGGCGCTCGGCATCGTCGCCGCGGTCCTCGGCGTCATCAAGACGATGGCGTCGATCGACAAGCCTCCCGAGGTGCTCGGCCAGATGATCGGCGGCGCGCTGGTCGGGACCTTTCTGGGCGTCTTCCTTTCTTATGGAGTCGTCGGTCCGTTCTCGGACCGCGTGAAATCCCTGCGCGATGAAGAGCATGCTTTCTACAACCTCATTCGGGAAGCGCTGGTCGCGAGCCTCAACAAGCATACCCCGCATATCTGCGTCGAGGTGGCGCGGCGCAATGCGCCGAAGAAGCTGCGGCCGAGCTTCTCCGACATGGAGGAAGCGCTCCGTGAAGTGCAGAAGGCGGCGTGATGGCGAGGGGAGGGCTCATAATATTCGTCTGCGCCGCCTTTGCGGCGGGCGCGGCTTTGGCCGACGGCGAGATAAAACTATCCGCCGGCGAGCATAGCGACTATTCGCGCATCGTCATTCCCGGCGGCGCAACCGACGTTTTTGTCGATAATGCAGCGCGCACGGTGGATATCCGCTTCGCGTCGGGCGATCCGATCGTCGATCTCTCCGACGTCAACGGGAAGCACAAGGCTTACCGCGTCGTCGGCGCAAGAAAGATCGTCGATTCGAACGGCGCTTTCGTTCGCCTCACTCTCAATTGCGACTGCCTCGTCGCATCGACGCAGTTGGCGAGCGGCAAGCTCGTCGTCGACATCGCCGATGCAAAGCCTATTGCAGCCGCCGCGGAAGAGCCGGCGCCGCAGGAGGCGGAAGCATCGCCCGGCGGCGACGACGTTTCCGTCGAGGAAGCTCGCAGCCGGATGCGCGATCTTCTTCAGCGCGCCGCCAATGAGGGATTCATCACGATGCGCGGCGCCGACCCCGCGCCGGCCGATGCGCCGCTCCCTAAAGCAGCGCCGCCAGTGAAAGTTGATGCGCCGACACTCAAGGCGCCGCCTCCGCCGCCGCCCCCGGAACCGGTCGCGACAGCGGATTGCCAGCCGGATTCGGCATTCGCGATCGACGGCGGACGCTTCGATGAGGATCCGCTCGGCGCCATCGCCGAATTTCGCGCGGCTCTCGACGAGGCGCCGGAGCTCAAGCGCAACGCCGTCGCCGATGACTTTGCGCGAGGCTATCTCGCCATCGGCTTTGGCGAGGAGGCGCTCGCCCTTCTCGCCGACAGGGGTGAAAAAGACTCGCTGCTCGCCGATATGGCGCGCGTCGTCGCCGAGCGGCCGTTGTCGAATTCTGGCCCGCTCATGGGCGCGCTCGAATGCAACGGCGCGCACGCGCTCTGGCAGGCGGCGGCCGCCGAGCCTGAGCGCGCGGCGAAAGCGGCGGAAGGGTTCGCAGACGCCCTGTCGGCGCTCCCCAAACGCCTGCGCACGCTCCTCGCCGCGCGCATCGCCAAGAAGCTGATCGACGCCGGCGCCTGGAGCGAGGCCAATACCGTCTATCGCATCGCCGGCGAGCACTCCGAATATGCCGAAGACGACTTGCGCTATGTCGCTGCAAGGCTTCTCGATCATGAAGGAGAGGGCGGGGAAGGCGAAGAGCTTCTCCGCGACGTCGCTTCCGGCGCCAGTGAGGCTTCGCAGGATGCGCTGCTTGCTCTGGCGGCGCGCTACGCCGCGGAGGGGGGGGCGCCGGAAGGTCTGATCGAGGATCTCGGCGCCCTGGCGACGACGGCGAAAGGCTCGCCCATCGGCGGAGAGGCGGCGCTTCACGAGGGGCTGATCTGGATCGCCGGCGGAAACATCGAGGCCGGGGTTTTTCTTCTGCGCAGCGCCGCCGAGAGCAGCGAGGGGCTCGCCGCAAAGGCCTCGGCCGAAGCCGGGCGCGCGATCGGCGAAGCGTTCGCCTCGGACGACCCGGCGCACCGCCTCGCGGCGCTGCGAGCGTTCGTCGAATATCGCACGTTCGTCGAGCGCGCCGGCCCGGCGCCGGAGATGCGCGCCAAGGCGGCCGAGACAGCCGTCGAGGTCGGGCTTCCCAACCTCGCTTTGCGGCTTCTCGGGTCCGACGCCGACAGCGGCGACCGCGCCCGCGCGCTCCTGAAAGCGCGCGCCGCCCTCGCCGCCGATCAGCCGGAACCGGCGCTGGCGAGCGCGGCGCCGTATGCGGATGATCCGGAGTTCGCCGCCATCGTCGTAAAGGCCAATCTCCAGCTCGACCGCAACTATGCGGCGCTCGCCGCCGCCTCGGCGGCGCCCGAGGGAGAGGGAAAGGCGGCGATGATGGCGCTCGCGGCCTGGCGGGCGGGAGACTATGCAAGCGCCGCGCGCGCCTACGGGAAGGTCGACCCGACCAAATTGAGCGTCGAAGACGCCGTTCATTACGCCCTCAGCGCCTATATGGCGGGCGAAGCGGACATGCCGCCCGCGGCGGAAGCGGTCTTGAGCCGTGACGACAAAGCCTCGCTTGACGGCCTCAAGAGTCTCTTCGCGAAAGGGCAGGACGGCCCTGTCGTCGAGCGCGGAAAGGCGCTCGCCGAAAGCGCGGCCGGCGAAATCACCTTCATAAGGGAGCTTCTCGGCCATGGATAACGTCGGCTATGTCGGCCTTTCCCGTCAGGCGGGCCTGGCGCGCGAGCTCGATACGATCGCCAACAACATTGCGAACGTGAACACCGGAGGATTCCGCCGCGAAAGCGTGCTGTTCGCCGAATACGTCAAGCAGCTCGATGGGGGTGACGACAGCCTGTCGATCGCGACGCTGAACCGGCGCTTCATCGATTTCAGCGAAGGCGAGGTCAAGGCGACGGGGAGCCCGCTCGATTTCGCCATCGACGGCGACGGGTTCTTCCTCGTGGAATCGCCGGACGGTCCCCGCCTCACGCGCGCCGGCTCGTTTTCGCTGAACGCCAGCGGCGAGATCGTGAACTCAGACGGCAGGCGCGTGCTCGACGAGAGCGGCGGGGCGCTGCTCATCCCGCCGCAAGCCTCCTTGATCGCGGCGTCTCCGGACGGGACGATCACCGCGGACGGCCAGCCGGTCGGGCGGCTCGGGGTTGTTATTGCGGACCCGGAGACGTTGGTGCGCGAGGGCGACAACCTGTTCCGGGCCGATGAGGGATATGAGCCCGCAACGACGGCGAAAGTGCGCCAGGGCGCGATCGAAAGCTCGAACGTCAATCCGATCACCGAAATTGCGCACCTCATCGAGGTGCAGCGCGCTTACGAGATGGGCCAGAAGTTTCTCGAGGGCGACGACCAGCGCATCGAGCGCGCCGTCCGCGAGCTCGGACAGACGTGATGAATTAACCGGAAAGCAGAAGGGAGAATCCCATGCGCGCCTTGAGCATCGCGGCGACCGGAATGGACGCCCAGCAAACCCGGGTCGAGGTGATTTCCAACAACCTCGCCAACATGAACACGACCGCCTATATGGCGCGCCGGGCCGAGTTCTCCGATCTGCATTATCAGATCCAGCGGGCGGCGGGCGCCTCGTCCTCGGCCGACGGAGCGGTCGTTCCCGAGGGCGTGCAGCTCGGCCTCGGCGTCAGGACGGCGTCGATCTCGATGGACATATCGCAGGGAACGCTGACAGCGACCTCGGGCGATCTCGATCTGGCGATCGAGGGCAAAGGCTTCTTCGAAATCACCCTTCCTTCCGGCGAGCCGGCTTACACGCGCGACGGCGCCTTCAAGCGGACAGGCGAGGGCGTCATCGTCAACAGCGAAGGGTACCGGCTCGGCGGCGACATCACGATCCCCGCGGATGCGCGTTTCGTTTCGATCAACGCGGAAGGCGAAGTCTCCGCGCAGTTCGACGGGCAGCCGGAAGGTCAGCTCCTCGGAACCATCAACCTCGTCTCGTTCGCCAACGGCAAAGGGCTCGAAGCGCTCGGCGGCAATCTCTACCGCGAAACGGCGGCGTCTGGCCCGGCGGTCGTCGGCCGCGCCGGACAGGACGGTCTCGGCACGCTGCGGCAGGGCTATCTCGAAGAATCCAATGTCGACGTCGTCCAGCAGATCTCCGAGCTCATCGAAGCCCAGCGCGGCTACGAGCTCAATTCGAAAGTGATTTCAGCCGCCGATCAGATGCTCGGCGCGACAACCCAGATCCGGTGACGCCATGAAGAAGTTCTCAGGACTGATCGCCGCGACCATTCTCGCCTCCGGCTACGCGCCGGCGATCCTCGAAGAGCCCGTCGCGGCTCGCAATATCCGCACCGGCGAGGTGCTGAGCGCGTCCGATATCGAAGCGCCGGCGAGCGAGACAGGTTTGCGCCAGGCCGCCGGCTTCGTCGGCAAGGAAGCGGCGCGCTCGATTTATCGCGGTCAGCGCATCACGCCGCAGGATCTGCGTTCTCCAACCCTCGTTGAGCGAAACGCCATCGTGACCATGGAGTTCCTGAAAGGTCCGCTGTCGATATCGACGGAGGGCCGGGCGCTCGACCCGGGCGGGGCGGGCGAGCGCATCCGCGTGATGAATCTCGTCTCGCGCCGCGTCGTTTCGGCGGTCGTCGTCGGCGCGAACAGTGTGAGGACAAAGCAATGACGCACACAAAGCTTTTCATCGCCGCCGCTTTTATCGTCCTCGCGGCGTCCGGATGCGTCTCGCGCCTTGACCATTTCGGCAAGCCCCCGTCGATGAGCCCGCCCGGCGAGCCGCGCAATGCGCTGCCGCCGATCGCGCCGGAACGCGTGGCGCTCGCCCGCGCGACGCCGCCCGAGCCGGAGGAAGAGGGACCGACAGGATCGCTGTGGCGGTCAGGACCGACATCGCTGTTCGGCGATCGGCGCGCCCGCGGGCTGGGCGACATCGTCACCGTCGTCATCGAGATCGACGAGGAAGCGGAAATCAAGAATCGGACCAGCCGGTCGCGCGACGCCGCCGAGGGGCTTTCCGTTCCGGATTTCTTCGGCCTGCCGTCGTTGGTGGATAGAGTGCTGCCGGGCGAGTCGACGTTGAATCCCGCGATCGAGGCGTCCTCGAATACGCAGACCAGCGGCGATGGCAGCATAAAGCGTGAGGAAAAAGTGACGCTGCAGATTGCGGCGACCGTCGTCCGGGTGCTGCCGAACGGCCATCTCGTCATCGCCGGCGATCAGGAGATGCGCGTCAACAACGAGCTGCGCGACCTGCAGGTCGCAGGCGTCATCCGGCGGGAGGACATTTCGCGGCGCAACACCATCACCTACGAAAAGATCGCCGATGCGCGCATCCTCTATGGCGGGCGCGGCTCGCTCAGCGATCTTCAGGAGCCGCGCTACGGCCATCAGGCGCTTGACGCGGTCCTGCCATTTTAGGAGCTGATGATGCTGAAATTTCTCCCTTACGCGATTCAGGCGCTGTTTATTCTGGGCGGCCTCAGTCTCGGTCTCTGGCTGAAGTCCGGCGCGCTCACCGGTCCGCCCGGCGAGCGCGCCGCTGCTTCCCATCAGACGGAGGGTGAGCGCGGCAAGGACAAGCACGCCGATAACTCGGAGCACAAGAAGCCGGAAAAGAAAGACGACCACGGCGCCAAGAAAAAGGAAAAGAGCGGTCACGGCGACGCCGGAGAGGGGGCGGATTCGCCCTACGGCTACCTGAAATTCAGCCGTCAGTTCGTGGTGCCGGTCGTCGGAGCGTCCGGCGTGCAGTCGCTCGTCGTGATGGATATCAACATCGAAATGCCGTCGGCGGCGACAGAGCAAGCCTATCTGCGCGAACCGAAATTGCGCGATTCGCTGCTCGGCGCGCTGCTCGGCCTCTCGAACAAAGGCGCGTTCAACGAAAAGATCCTGGACCAGAACAATCTCGAAATTGTCCGCGAGGATCTCCTGAAAGCGGCGCGAGCCATTATCGGCGAAGACGCGCAGAACGTGCTGATCCTGAGCATCGCCCGTCAGGACGTCTAGATCGTCGGGCGATTAATCAAAATCGCCCGACGATCCAGTTTTTTAGTGGTCGCGCCGGTTTTGCGAAAAACCGGTCCTCATCCTGAGCTTGTCGAAGGACCATTTTTTCGCCCGGCGCTCTATTCGGCGCCGATGCGCACCGCCGAAACCGTCGCCGGGTCGACCAGCGAACCATTTTCGAGAACCAGCCGCAGCGCGCCGTCGACGAGCCGCGCTTCGGTGACGCGCGCGCTCGTGCGCAGCGCTCCGGTTCCGACAACCGCCCCGTCGAGCGAATAATCGACCGTGAATTTGTAATCGCCCTGGGGCGTTTCGTTTCCGGAAGAATCAATTCCCTTCCAGGAGAAGCGTGTCTGTCCGGCGCCGACCGGCTCGCGATAGATGACGGCGCCCGCCGCCGTTCGGACGACGATCTCGCTCGGGGTTGCGCCGGCGCGGGCAGGAATTGCAAATTCCAGCGGCTGTCCCGCAAAGCGCGCCGACTGAGCTTCCGCTTCGACTTCCTTGCCGATCAGCGAGGTTGCGGATTCGAGACCCGAATTCCTGGCGCCGCCGATCAATTCCTCGAGAAGGCGGTTGGTCTCGATCTGCTGCTCGACGCTCGAAAAGCTCGCGAGCTGCTCGACGAACTGGGTCGAGTCGAGCGGGCTCAGCGGGTCCTGGTTGCGCAATTGCGCCGTCAGGAGCGAAAGGAAATTCTGAAAATCTGACGCCGCGGCGGCTGCGCTCTTCTGCGATTTCGTGGCCGGCGCGAGCGTTGCATTTGCTGCGGTCGATAAATCTGCGGCATTGATCATGGATCAGTCCTTTCAGGCAATCGGGTTTTCAAACCAGCCGGTCGAGCCGGCCGTCGAGGCGCGCCCGGGCGTACACAAAGGCGGCTTTCTCGACCGGATCATCGTCGATCGCGACGCCGGCGATGCGCGCTTTCGGCGCGGCCTCCGGGTGCGACCGGTTTCCGCCCGATTTGAATTCAAGTTGAACATGAGCAAAGCCGGCGCGGGACAGCTCCTTGACGAGATCGCCCGCATGGCGGCGCATGGTGTCGAGCGTGTCGCTTCGGTCTGTCGAAACGACCGCGACGACGGAGTCGGCGCGCTCCATGGTGAAATGAATGCGCACGCGACCGAGATCCGGCGGGTCGAGACGCACTTCGATTCCATCGCCGCCGGCAGCGGTCCTTATCGCTGCGATAACCTGCCGCGCCGCATCCATTTGGCCGGCCTGCGCCAAG
>Ga0326597_10013027_pt1 | contig 10942 bp, 8 predicted proteins | sample RVTome_12_FD_203789 | JGI IMG/M metagenome (GOLD analysis project Ga0326597, IMG submission 203789) | Soil microbial communities from uranium-contaminated site in the Upper Colorado River Basin, Wyoming, United States - RVT100D185 | ecosystem: Environmental > Terrestrial > Soil > Contaminated >... | reverse complement strand
ATCGACGAGGCCGGCCGGATCTGGATGGGCAGCGCCGGTGGTGGGCCGGCGTCGCTCGCGTCGCTCGATCCGGCCGGCGGGCTGGTGACGCCGTACCCGGACGCGACGGATGCGGCGGTGTGGGACAACAGCTCGCTTGCGCCCGTCAGCGGGTTCCTGACGTCAACCATTCAGTTCCAGTCCGGTGCGAGTCCGGCCGAGCTCGGGCAGACGCTGCAGATTCGCCTTCGACTGATCGGATCGCAGGTTGGGCAGGTTGCCCAAGTGAACTTCGACAACGTCCGCCTCGACGCGACCCTTGTCGATGCGTCTGTCCCCGAGCCGACAACGCTCCTCCTGCTCGGTTCGGGCCTTGCCGCGGCCGGCCTGCGCCGCCGCAAGACCCGGTCGGCAGATCGCCGGGTCTGAAGACCCGGCGCTCCATCCGGGTCGCGGGCACCTGACGCACGCACCCCGCACCCGCGCACCTGGCGCACCGCGCACCTGACGCACCCCGCCCCCGTCGCACCCCGCACCCCCGCCCTTCGGTGTCGTGTGGTGTAGTGTAGCGGCGTGCCGGCTCGTCGCCGGCCGGCACGGGAGGAGGGCCGCATGGAACGCGTCATCGATGGGATGCTTACCGATTTCGAGGCCGGCCGGATGAGCCGCCGGCAGTTGATCAAGAGCCTGGCGCTCGTCGCGGCATTCCCAGCCGCTACGGCGGCGGCCCCGGCCATGCCGGAGGGAGCCGCGCCCGCCCGGCCAGCCGCGCCCTGGAAGACCGTGTCGCTCGATCACATCTCCTACGCCGTGTCCGACTACAAGAAGAGCGCGGCCTTCTACTCCGATCTGATGGGATGGGATGTCCGCAGCGACAACGGCACGAGCCAGGCGACGCTCGATATCGGCAACGTCGGCAGCATCATCATCAGGAACCGTCGCCAGCCTCCCGCCGACGCCCCGGCGGCCCCGTCCGGCCGGCCGCCGCTCACGGGCGTGATCAACCACATCTCGTACGGCGTCGAGCCGTGGGACACGGCGGCGGTCGAAGCCGAGCTAGAACGACGCAGCCTCAATCCGAGGCCCGACATGGTCGGGGAGGACTTCAAGAGCTTCCACGTGCTCGATCCGGACGGGTGGGATCTGCAGATCAGCAACCAGCCGGCCCCGGGCGGAAAATAGGGCCATGACAACGCACCGAATGCAGTCGGCCGTCGTGGCGGTCTCGGCGCTCGTCGCGATCGTGGCGCAGCCGGCGGCGCAGGCGCCGCGCCCGACGACGCTGGCCGGTCGCTCGACCGTCTACGCGCCGCGCGGCATCGTCGCCACGAGCCAGCCGCTCGCCAGCTCGGCCGCGCTCGCGGTGCTGCAGAACGGCGGCAACGCCATCGACGCGGCCGTCACCGCCGCGTCCGTGCTCGCGGTGACCGAGCCGCACATGACCGGCATCGGCGGGGACCTCTTCGCCATCGTCTGGTCGGCGCGCGACAGGACGTTGCACGGGCTCAACGCCAGCGGGCGCAGCGGATCGCTCATGACCCGCGACGCGCTCGTGGCGCGCGGACGGACCGGCATCAGCGGCGCGGAGGCGATCACGATTCCCGGCGCGCTCTCGGGATGGGCCGCGCTCCTCGAGAAGTTCGGCACGCTCACCTTGAGCCAGGCGCTCGCGCCGGCCATCCGCATCGCCGAGGAGGGGTTCCCGGTGACGCCGGTGATCGCCGGCGACTGGGCGGGGCTGGTGAACGGGCTGCGCCGCGACGAGGCGGCGCGCGCCACGTTCCTCGTCGACGGCGAACGGGCACCGCGGGCGGGCGAGTGGTTCCAGAATCGCGAACTGGCGGCCACACTCCGCGACGTCGCGGTACGCGGCCCGTCCTACCTCTACGGCGGCGACCTCGGCCGCCGCATTGCGGCCCACGTTCAGGCGCGCGAGGGCTTCCTCACCCCCGAGGACTTCGCTGCGCACAAGGTCGAGTGGGTGCAGCCGGTGTCGGTGCCGTTCCAGGGCTACCGGTTCTGGGAGCTGCCGCCGAACAGCCAGGGCATCGCCGCGCTCGAGATGGTTCGGCTCCTCGAGCCGTACGACCTGAAGGCGATGGGCCACAACTCCGCGGAGTACCTCCACCACCTGATTGAGGCGAAGAAGCTCGCCTACGCCGACATCCAGCACTACGTCGGCGACCCGGCGGCGATGACGATTCCGCCCGAGCGCCTGCTGTCGGATGCCTTCATCTCCGCCCGGCGCGCGCTCATCAACCCGGCTCGGGCGATGGAACGTCCCGAGCCGGGCGACGCGATGACGTCGAGCGACACGATCTACCTGACGACCGCCGACGCCGAGGGCAACATGGTCTCGCTCATCAACAGTCTGTTCGGGTACTTCGGCTCCGGCGTCGTCGTGCCGGGCACGGGCGTGATGCTGCACAATCGCGGCTCCGGCTTCACCATGACCGAAGGACTGCCGAACACGGTCGGACCGCGCAAGCTCCCGTTCCACACGATCATTCCCGCCTTCGTGACGAAGACGACCCGCCCGACCGGCGTGCTGCGCGACGCGGCGGGCGAGGAGCCGTACATGTCGTTCGGGCTGATGGGCGGCGCGATGCAGCCGCAGGGGCACGTCCAGGCGCTCTTGAACGTGCTCGTGTTCGGCATGGATCTGCAGGCGGCCAACGACGCCGCGCGGTTCCGTCACCTGTCGGGGCTGCGGGTGGCCATCGAGTCGCCCGTCGGCGACGCGGTCCGCGCGGCGCTCGCCGCCCTCGGCCACGAGTTGACCGACGAGCGCCGCACCGACTTTGGCGGCGCGCAGATGATCGTCAAGCTCCCGCGTGGATGGGCCGCCTCGTCCGACCCGCGCAAGGACGGCCTGGCGATTGGATACTAGCGGCGCTGTCGTACGCGTTTCGGGCCTCCGCCGGACCTACGGGCGGATCGTCGCCGTGGACGACGTCTCGTTCGATGTCCAGGACGGGGAGATCTTCGGCCTGATCGGCCCCAACGGCGCCGGCAAGACGACGACGATGGAGTGCGTCGAGGGCATCCGCGCGCCCGACCGCGGGTCGATCAGCGTCCTCGGCTGCGATCCGGCCCGCGACGCCTACCGGTTGCAGGATCGAATCGGCGTCCAGCTTCAGGAGGCGCAGCTCCAGAAGCGCATCCGCGTGCGCGAGGCCGTGGCGCTCTGGGCGTCGCTCTACCCGAAGCCGCTGGACGGCGACGGCCTTCTCGACCAGCTGGGCCTGCTCGAGAAGCGCAACGCCTGGTTCATGACGCTCTCGGGCGGCCAGAAGCAGCGGCTGTTCATCGCGCTCGCGCTCATCAACGATCCGGACGTCGTGTTCCTCGACGAGCTGACAACGGGCCTCGACCCGCAGGCGCGGCGCGCGATCTGGGAGCTGGTGCGCGGCATCCGCGCGCGGGGCAAGACCGTGTTTCTCACGACGCACCTCATGGAGGAAGCCGAGCGGCTGTGCGACCGCGTGGCCATCATCGATCATGGCCGCATCGTGGACATCGACTCGCCCGCGGCGCTCGTCCGCCGGCACTGTCCGGAGCGCACGGTCGTGCTCGTGACCGACGACCGCGACGCGGACGCCCGACTGGCGGCAGTTCCCGGCGTCGAGAGCGTCGCCCGCGAGGGCGACACGCTCACGATCCGCGGCGCCGGCGAGAATCTGATGACCGGCGTCATTCAGGGCCTGGCCGACCACCGCATTCACATCAGGGACTTCCGGACCGTGATGCCCAACCTGGAAGACGTGTTCCTCAAGCTCACCGGGCATTCGATCCGGGCCTGAGCGATGACGCGCGCGCCGAACGTGCTCCGCGGACTCTGGGGCCTGACCTGGCTCGAGACCAAGATCTTCGTCCGCGAGCCGCTCGGCGTCATCGGGACCGTCGGCATCCCGGTGCTCCTGTTCGTGCTGCTCGGCGACATGGTCGGCGACGAGCTGGGCTCCGGCTCGGCGCGGCTGCAGCGCTACGTCTCGGTCGACGTCCCCGTGCTGGGGGCCATGCTGATCACCGTCAACGCCGTGCTGTCGCTCCTGACGATCATCGCCATCTATCGCGAAGGCGGCATTCTCAAGCGGCTGCGCGCCACGCCCCTGCGGCCGACGACGATTCTCTCGGCGCACGTGCTCGTGAAGCTGCTGTTCACGGCCGTCACGCTCGCCTTGATGCTGATGGTCGGCCGGCGGTTCTATCCGGTGGACCTCGACGTGCCGTGGGTCGGCTTTGCGATCGCCCTGGCGCTCGGCACCGTGAGCGTCATGTCGCTGGGGTTTCTCATCGCGAGCCTCGTGCCGACGGCGCGGTTTGCGCAGCCGGTCGGTTCGATCGTTCTGTATCCGATGCTGGGCGTGTCGGGCCTGTTCTTTCCCCTCGGCGATCTGCCGCCGGCCCTGAACCTGCTCGCGCACGCGCTGCCCACGACCTACGCGGTGTCGCTGCTCAAGGGCGTGCTCCTCGGCGAGGGCTGGACGGCGCACGCCGGCGACGTCGTCGGTTTGGTCGTGATCTTCGCTGTCTGCACGGCGCTCTCGACGCGGGTGTTCCGGTGGGAGTGAGGACGCATGCCGTCGGTTGACGCGCCGGGCGTCATCACGATCGCGGACCTGCGCCGGCTGGCGAAGCGCCGCCTGCCGCGGGCGGTGTTCGACTACATCGACGGCGGCGCCGAGCGGGAGATCACGCTCGGCGAGAACACGCGGGCCTTCGACCGGGTGCTGTTCCGCCCGCGCTCCGCGGTCCCGACCTACTCGTGCGATCTCACGACGACGGTGCTGGGCCAGACGATCGCGCTGCCGGTCCTGCTGGCGCCGGTCGGCAGCAGCCGTCTGTTCTGGCCGCGCGGCGAGGAGCACGCGGCCCGGGCGGCGGGAAAGGCCGGGACCGTCTACACGCTGTCCACGCTGTCGGGATGCCGGCTGGAAGACGTCAGAGCGGCGACGGCCGGGCCGGCCTGGTACCAGCTGTATCTGGTCGGCGGCCGCGACGTCGCGCTCGGCGCGATCGCGCGTGCGAAGGCGGCCGGGTACAACGCGCTCGTCGTCACGATTGACACGCCGGTGGCCGGCCTGCGCGAGCGCGACTGGCGGAACGGCATCGAACAACTGCTGGCGCGCGACCTGAGGTCGCTGCCCTACGCGTGGCAGATCCTGGCGCGGCCCGGCTGGCTGGTGTCGTTCCTCCGCGACGGCGGCCTCATGGCGTTTCCGAACATCGAGCTGCCGGGCGGGCCGATGCCGTACGCGGATGTCGGCGCGGCCCTGAAGCAGTCGATGGTGTCGTGGAACGACTTCCGCTGGATTCGGGACGCCTGGGCCGGCCCCGTCGTCGCCAAGGGCGCGCACACCGCCGACGACGCGCGGAAGGCCGTGGACCATGGCGCCGACGCCGTCGTCGTGTCGAACCACGGCGGGCGCCAGCTCGACGGCGTGGCGGCGACGCTTCGCGTGCTGCCCGAGGTCGTCGAGGCCGTCGGCAGCCGGACGGAGGTGCTCTTCGACAGCGGCGTCCGCCGCGGCGGCGACGTCGTCAAGGCCCTGGCCCTGGGCGCAAGGGCCGTGCTCGTCGGCCGCGCGTACGCCTACGGCCTCGGCGCCGCGGGCGAGGCGGGCGTGGCCCGCGCGATCGAGATCCTCCGGAGCGACATCGTGCGCACGCTGCAGTTGTTGGGTTGCAGCTCGGTGCGGGCGATGGATCGCTCGTATGTGGCCGTGCCCCCGGACTGACCGCGGCGGGCCGCCTGAAGCCGGCCCCTCCGGTCGTCCGACGGCGGGCCGGCCATGAGCGGTATAATCCACAGCCTCCCACGTTGCTGGAAAGGATCTCTCCCATGCGCCGCATGCTGAAGGTGACCCGCACCGCGGTTTCACTGGCCTTGGTACTGGCGCTCGCCGTCGTGCTGTCGGCGAGCGACCATCCGCTGGCCGGGCATCCGGAAGTCGCGGCGCGGCTCCGGATCCTCGATGGCTGGCTGGCCAGCACGGTGAGCGAACGCGAGCAGCCGGGCATCTCGGTCGGGATCGTCTACGACCAGGACCTGATCTGGGCGAGGGGCTTCGGGTTCGCGGACGTCGCGTCGAAGCGGCCGGCAACGCCCGCGACCGTCTATCGCGTCGCGTCCATCAGCAAGCTCTTCACCGCCACGGCGCTCATGCAGCTGCGCGACGCGGGAAAGATCCGGCTCGACGATCCCGTGGCGAGCCATCTGTCGTGGTTCAAGGTGAACGACGCGTTCGCCGACAGCCCGCCGATCACCATCCGACACCTGATGACCCACACGTCCGGGCTGCCGCGCAACTCGGCGGGCATGCCGGACGGCGAGGTGGGCTGGCCGACGCGCGAGCAGATGATCGCGGCGCTCGCGACGCAGGCCACGGTGCTCGATCGCGACACCGAGTTCAAGTACTCCAATCTTGCCTGGGCCCTAGCGGGGGAGGTCGTCGCCGCCGTCTCCGGCCAGCCGTACGCGACGTACGTGCATCAGCACATTCTCGAGCCGCTCGGGATGACGTCGAGCACGATGCGCCCCTCGCCGACAACGCCCGGGCTGGCGACGCCGTACACGCGTCGCGTGCCCGGCAAGGCGCGCCGGGTGGCGCGCTTCTCGGACTGGGCCGGGATGACGCCGGCGGCCAACCTCGCGACGACCGTCGAAGACCTGGCGAGGTTCGCGTCGATGCAGTTCCGCACCGGCCCGGCCTCGCGCCCAGAGGTCCTGCGCGGGTCCACGATTCGCGAGATGCACAGGGTTCAGTGGCTGCGTCCCAACTGGCAGAGCGGGCAGGGCCTGGGCTTCGCGATTCGCCGCGTTGGCGAGCGGGTGCAGGTGGGCCATGGCGGGAGCACGCCGGGGTTCCGCACGCAGATTCAGATCGTGCCGGCCGAAAAGCTCGCGGTCATCGTGCTGACCAACGCCGACGACGGCGATCCGGGCAGCTACCTGGATCAGGTGCTGGAGACGATCGGCCCGGCGATCGCGACGGCAACCGCCAGGCCGCGGCCGGAGCCGGTGGGCGATCCCGCGTGGCAGGCCTACGTCGGCGACTACGGCCGGCCGGACGATCCGGACGCGAACACCGAGTTCGTCGTGCTCAACAACCGGCTCACGATGGTCACGACCGGCAGCACGTGGAACGGCCGCGTGCCGCTCGCGCCCGCCGGGCCGCACACGTTCCGGATGCAGGGCGGCAGCACGAGCGGCGAGCTGGTCGTCTTCGACGTGGGCCCCGACGGCCGCGCGACGCGCGCGCGCGTGGCGACGAGCTCGATCAAGATCGTCAGGAAGTTCTAGAGAGTCCGGGGGTCCGGGGGTCCGAAGGTCCGAAGGTCCGAAGGTCCTGAGTGGGTGAGGAGGATGTGATGAGGCGCAACGTGACCTGTTTCGCGGTAATTGCCGCGCTGGCGCTGCCCGCCGTCGTGGCGGCGCAGTCGCGGCCCGTCAACAAGCTCAAGCTGGAGCAGTTCTTCGACATCGAGAGCGTGTCGAACCCGCGCATCTCGCCGGACGGCACGCGCATCATCTACACGCGCGGCTGGGTGGACAAGGTCAACGACCGGCGGCAGTCGGACATGTGGATCATGAACGCCGACGGGTCGAAGAACCGGTTCCTGACCGAGGGATCGGGGGCGGTCTGGTCGCCCGACGGCACGCGCATCGCGTTCACGCGGCAGGGCGAGCCGCGCGGCACGCAGATCTTCGTGCGCTGGATGGACGCCGAGGGCGCGACGACACAAATCACGAAGCTCGACCGGAGCCCGTCGGAGATTACGTGGACGCCCGACGGCCAGTCGATCCTGTTCACGATGTCCATCCCGCAGCGGACGAACTGGCCGATCGACATGCCCGCGCGCCCGGCCGGCGCCACCTGGACGGAGGGGCCGCGCATCATCGAGAGCCTCAGTTACCGGGCCGATCGGCAGGGCTTCGTGGACGAGCGCCAGACGCACATCTTCATCGTGCCGGCCGAGGGCGGCACCGAGCGGCAGATCACCAGCGGCCCCTACGGCTACAGCGGCTTCTCGCTCGCGCCCGACGGGAAGGAAGTCGTCCTTTCGTCCAACCGTGACGAGAACCGCGACCGTGCCGCGCGCGAGTACCGCCAGTCGGATGTCTACGCGCTCAACATCGAGACCGGCGCGCTGCGGCGGCTGACGAACCGCAGCGGTCCGGACACGGGCCCCGTGGTCTCGCCCGACGGCCGCTGGGTGGCCTACCTGGGCTACGACTACACGACCGACACCTACATCGACAACGAGCTGTACGTGGTCGGCCTCGACGGCCGGGGCATGCGCCAATTGACAGCCACGTTCAACCGGTCGCCGGCCAACCTCACGTGGGCGCCGGACTCGAACGGCATCTACTTCGCTGCCGACGACAGCGGGTCTCGGAATCTGCATTACGCGCCGCTCGACGGCCCGATTCGCGCCGTGACGTCCGGCACGCACCTCGTCAACCTGAGCGACGTCAACAAGAGCGGCCAGGCCGTCGGCACGATCACGAGCGTCCACAAGCCGGGCGACATCGTGTCGTTCCCGCTGTCGAACCCGTCGAACATCCGCCAGTTGACGAACGCGAACGACGACGTGCTCGGGCAGGTGAAGCTCGGCGACGTCGAGGAGATCTGGTACACGTCGGTGGACGACCTCAAGGTGCAGGGCTGGATCATCAAGCCGCCCGACTTCGACCCGTCGAAGAAGTACCCGCTGATGCTGTCGATTCACGGCGGCCCGCACTCGATGTACGGCGTCGGGTTCAACTTCGCCTGGCAGGAGCACGCGGCCAACGGCTACGTCGTGCTCTACACGAACCCGCGCGGATCGACCGGCTACGGCAGCGAGTTCGGCAACGCCATCAAGTACGCGTATCCGTCGAAGGACTTCGACGACCTGATGAAAGGCGTGGACACGGCGATCGCCAAGGGCTACGTGGACGAGCGCAACATGTTCGTCTACGGCTGCTCGGGCGGCGGCGTGCTCACGGCCTGGGTCGTCGGCCATACGGATCGGTTCGCGGCCGCGGTGTCGCAGTGCCCGGTCATCAACTGGATCTCGTTCGTCGGCAACGTTGACGGCAACCCGCTCCGCTGGTACGAGGACTTCGAGAAGTTCCCGTGGGAGGATCCCAGCGAGCACCTGCGCCGCTCGCCGCTGATGTACATCGGCAACGTCAAGACGCCAACGGCGCTGATGACGGGCGTCCTCGACATGCGGACGCCAATCAGCCAGACCGAGGAGTTCTACCAGGCGCTCAAGGCCGTCGGCGTGCCCGCGGCGATGCTGCGCTTCAACAACGAGTGGCACGGCACGTCGTCCACCCCGTCGAACTTCCTGCGGACGCAGCTCTACCTGCGCTACTGGTTCGAGAAGTGGATGACGAAGGACGAGCCGGCCGCTAGACGATGACCGAACGCGCCGAGACGAGAGGGCCGGCGAGGTCGCGCCGGCCCTCGACCTCCAGGGCTGCGGCGGCGTCCTGTCCCTCCAGCGCGTTGTGGAGCAGCTTCCACAACGCGTCGTCCGACACGCGCACGCGCGTCGTCGCGCTCGCGGCCTCGCCGGCGTGAAGGGTCCACCGGTCGGCCTCGCGCCGGAGCGTCCAGGTGCCTCCCGCTGAACCGCTCACCTCGAGAACGACCGTGTCGCCCGCCGCGGCCTGCTGGCCCCGGTACGCGTGCGGCAGGCCCCGCACCGCGATCGTGAGCACCGCGCGCAGGTAACGCGCATCGGCGAGCGCCGGCGCGCCGACGGCGATCCGGATCTGCTGCTGGTGATGCCACAGCTCGCTGAACTCGCGGCCGACGTCGAACCAGCCCTCTGACGTCTGTTCGCCGGCCCACGAGACGCCGAAGAGCGCCGGCGCGTCGAACGGCAGACCCTCGAACCAGTCCGCGAGATCGCCAGACGCCAGCTCGAAGAGATCCGTCAGCACGCGCGGGCTGAACCGCTTCGCCACGCCGACCCAATCGGCGTTCAACGCGTTGATGAAGTCCACGAAGTCGCGCTCGGACCGGATGGGCCGCCGCGGCGGCGGCGGCGGCGGCATCCCGTCGCGGTGGAACGACAGGCGGCGAAACGTCAGGTCCGCCAGGTGCGCGACGATGTCGCGCACCACCCATGTGCCGGCGATCGTGGGCCGCTGCCAGTCGTCGTCGTTCAGGCCGCGGAGCAACGTGACGAGCTCGGACGACACGGGACGGAAGAGCGCACGCGTGTCGGTGGGCTCGAGCGGCGACAGGGGCATCAGGCGATGCTATCGCAAACGGGCGCTGGGCTCCGGGCGCTGGGCACCCGAGCGCCGAATGCCGACCGCCGTCAGCGGCAGCCGTTCATGCCAGGGTCGCGGTCCCTGGGGTCTCGCGGCGGCAGCGATCCATCCAGCCTCAGCTCGTAGATATCGTGCGCCAGATTGCCGTCGTAACCAATGGACTGGCGGAGCATCACGGGGCGGGTGCGGCCGCTCGTCAGGCGGTACCAGTTGTTGGTGGACTCCGTGTAGATGGGGCCGCAGCGCACCAGCTCGACCGTGAGTCCCTTCTGGAACACGACGCCGAGAACGTGCTCACCGCGCGGGTGCGTGCCGGTTTCCTCGAGGTAGACGACGCTGGCCCGGGCGGGCGACCCGCTCGCGATCGCGGAAAACCGCCGCCCGCCGAGCACCGCGCTGCCCGTCTGGATCATCGGGTTGGGATCGTTGAGGACGCTCAGGTTGCCCGGCTTCGGCCCGTCCCCGTTCCAGGTGATGCCGGCCGGCAGCGTGGCGAGCGTCTTCCAGTCGTGCCCAGGCGCTCCCGATCCGGGCGGCACGAGCGCGGCGATCGTGTCCGCGAGCACCTCATCCGGCTTTCGCGTCGAGACCGGCGGCCTCGGGACGCCGGCCGCGCACTGCTCGCTGTACAGGCTCACCTGATTCGGCTGCAGGGCTGGCAGCTCCTCACCCCTCGACAACACG
>Ga0326597_10013026_pt1 | contig 10944 bp, 14 predicted proteins | sample RVTome_12_FD_203789 | JGI IMG/M metagenome (GOLD analysis project Ga0326597, IMG submission 203789) | Soil microbial communities from uranium-contaminated site in the Upper Colorado River Basin, Wyoming, United States - RVT100D185 | ecosystem: Environmental > Terrestrial > Soil > Contaminated >... | reverse complement strand
CCGTTACCCGTTACCCGTTACCCGTTACCCGTTACCCGTTACCCGTTACCCGTTGAAGAGAGGAGGGCGCTTTTCGTGTCGAGGGCGCACGCTGTCTCCGCCGCCCCCTCCGCCTCGCTCCGCTTCGGCACCTTCCCCGGGAAGCCGGGGGAGGACGCCCAAGGCGGCTGTCGAATTGCGAGTTGCCAGTCGACGCCCGCTACCCGACGCCCGCAAGAGATGGACGAGCATGTCGACGCGATCACCTCTAACGCGGTTTCGCCTTTGCCCTTCGCCGTTCGCTCCGTTGCGGCCAATCGCCAATTGCTAATTGCCAATTGCCAGGAGGGCCGAGCGCAGCGAGGCCCGACTTCCTGTCACACCCCCTCGATACGGTGCCTCCGGACGGTGAGACAAGGAGGCGCACGGTGTTGATCGACTGCAATGAATGTGTGATGCAGCACACGACGGCATGCCACGACTGCGTGGTCAGCCATCTGCTCGCCGACGTTCTGGGGCCGATCGAGGTCGACCCCGAGCAGGTGGCGGCGCTCGAGGTGCTGGCGGACGCCGGCCTGGTGCCGACGCTTCGCCTGGTGCGGCGCGCCGCCAACGAGTGACAGCGGGGGTCGCTTTGGCTCGGGGCGACCTACGCTCGCCCGGTGGACCTGGAGACAACCCTTCGCGAGCGCGCCGCAGCCCTCGGCCTGGCCGGTTTCGGGGTCTGTGACACCGCGCCGTTCCCCGACACCCTTGGGGACCTCGAGGATGCCGTGACATCGGGGAGATCGGCCGCGCTGACCTTCACCTTCTCCGATCCGGAGAGGGCAGCGGATCCCCGTCGGTCCTTCCCGTGGGCCGTGTCGCTGGTGGTCGCCGCCCACTCCTACGCGGCGGCATCCGGTAATCCCGGGCCGGCGGTTGCGGGCACCGGCCGTGTCGCTCGGTTTGCGGTGGACGACCACTACGCGCCGCTGCGCGCCGCCCTCGCCGAGATCGCGGCCATCCTGCAGGCTGCGGGCCATCGCGCCGAGGTGCTCGTCGACGACAACCGTTTGGTCGACCGCGCCGCGGCGGTACGCGCCGGGGTCGCCTGGTGGGGGAAGAGCGCCATGGTGCTCGTGCCGGGCGCCGGGCCCTGGGTCCTGCTGGGGACGGTGGTCACCGACGCCACGCTGACGGCCGATGCGCCGATGCGGCGCGATTGCGGGACCTGCGACGCCTGCATCCCGGCGTGCCCGACCGGAGCGATCGTCGCCCCCGGGATCCTGGACGCCCGGCGCTGCCTGGCGGCGATCGCTCAGGCGCCGGGGCCAATCCCCGAGAGGTTCCGCGAAGCGATGGGCGATCGGTTGTACGGATGCGACGAGTGCCTCACGGCTTGCCCACCAGGTCATCGCGCGGCCGGCCGGGGCTCCGGGCCCAATGGCAGAGTGGACCTGATTCGGCTGCTCGGGTCCGACGACAGGACTCTCGCGGCGCGTTACGACCGCTTCTACATCCCGCGCAACGACGTGCGGCACCTCCGTCGCAATGCCCTGGTGGCCCTGGGAAACACCGGTGGCGCCGAGGCGGTCGGGGTGCTCGCCGGGTACGCAGGGCATCGCGACGCGATGCTGCGCGAGCACGCGGCGTGGGCGCTGGGACGCCTGCGTGATCCCCGGGCGCGCGCCGCCACGCAGGCCGTGCGGGCGGCGGGCTGATGCTGCTGGTCTCCGACGTCCATGGCGCCTTCGACGACCTCGCCAGGGTGGCCGGGCAGGGTGAGCCTCTGCTCGTCCTCGGCGACTTCTTGAACTTTGTCGACTACCGCACGATGGAGGGGATGCTGGCGGACGTCGCCGGCCGCGACTTCGTGGTCCGGCTCACCGGCCTGCGCGAACGGGCCGAGCATCAGGCGGCGCGCCGGCTGTGGGCCGAGTTCTCGTCGGGGCGAGAGGAAGAGATCCGGAGCCGCTACGACGACCTGATCCGTTCCGACTACGAACGTATGGCGGCGGCGCTCATGGGGAGCGAGTCTTATGTGATCTACGGGAACGTGGACCGGCCGGACCAGCTGCGGGCTCACCTGCCCGAAGGCTCCCGGTTTGTCGATGGTGAGGTCGTAGAGATCGCCGGGATCCGTGTCGGGTTCGCCGGCGGCGGGATCGCCTCGCTGGGTGTTCCCGGCGAGATCGACGAGGGCGACATGGCACACAAGCTGGCCGGGCTGGGCCCGGTCGACATGCTGTGCACCCATGTGGCGCCTGCAGTCCGGCCGCTGAGCCGCGATGTGGTCGGGGGGCGCCTCAAGGAGTCTCCGTCGGTACTCGCCTACCTGATGGAGCACAGCCCGCGATGGCACTACTTCGGCGACATCCACCAGCCGCAGGCCACGTCGTGGCGGGTGGGCGACACCCGCTGCACGAACGTCGGCTACTTCCGGGCCACCCGCCGCCCGGTGCGGCACGCCCCCTGAGCCCGTGCAGCCCTCATACCCGCCCTGGCTAGTGTCGCGCTCATGGAAGGAACCGTCCGTTCGACCGAGGCCTCAGCCCCGCCGGAGCGGGTCTTTGCCGTTGCCTCCGACCTCGCCTCGTACCCGGAGTGGGCCACGGGAGTGTCGGCCGTCGAGATCCTCGCCTCCGACCGGGGGGGCCGGCCGGCGCGGGCCCGCTTCGAAGTGGACGGGTACATCAAGAAGATCTCTTACGAGCTCGAATACGAGTACGACGAGCCCAACCGGATCTCGTGGACCGCGGTCCCTGGGCAGGACATCAAGGACATGGAGGGGTATTACGAGTTCAACCGGCGTGACGACGGCGGCACCGAGATCGTCTACGCGCTGCGGGTCGAGCCGGCCTTCGTCGTGCCCGGGTTCCTGAGACGGCAGGCCGAGAAGCAGATCGTCCAGGCGGCGCTTCGCGGGCTGCGACGGCGCGCCGAGGAGATGGAGGAGGCCGGCGGGTGAGGGTCCTTCTCATCACCGGAAAAGGAGGGGTCGGCAAGACGACGGTCTCGGCGGCAACTGCCCTGCGGTCCGCCGATCTCGGGCATCGCACCCTCGTGATGTCGACCGACCCTGCGCACAGCCTGAGCGACGCCTTCGGGGTTCCCCTCGGGGACGAGCCGACACCGGTGACCGACCGCCTCGCCGGACAGCAGATCGACGCCCAGCGCCGGCTCGAGAGCCACTGGGGGACGGTCCGCGACTACCTGGCCGAGTTGTTCGATTGGGGCGGCGCCGACGGCATCGCCGCCGAGGAGCTCGTGGTGTTCCCGGGAATGGACGAGCTCTTCGCGCTGGCCGAGGTTCAGGATCACGTGGCGTCGGGCCAGTTCGACGTCGTGGTCGTCGACTGCGCCCCGACCGCCGAGACGCTGCGGCTCCTCAGCCTCCCCGACGCGCTCGGTTGGTACATGGAGAAGCTGTTTCCCCTCGAGCGCCGGGTGGCCCGGGTGGTGCGCCCGGTGTTGTCCCGGGTCATGTCCCTTCCGCTGCCGGGCGACGACGTGTTCGCGGCGGGGGAGGGGTTCTACGGCCGGATCGAAGGGGCGCGGCGAGTGCTCGTGGATCCCGAGATCACCAGTGCCAGGCTGGTCATGAATCTCGAGAAGATGGTCGTCGCCGAGGCCCGCCGCACCTATACCTACCTGGGCCTCTTCGGCTACGGCGTCGACGCGGCGATCGTCAACCGGATAATCCCTGACGCGGTCACCGACCCCTACTTCAAGCGATGGCGCGAGGTGCAGGCCGAGCACCTCGAGACGGTCGAGGAGGCGTTCGCCGACCTGTCTCTGCTCCGCCTTCGCCTTTTCGACGAGGAGATGGTGGGGGTCGACAAGCTGCGGCTGCTGGCCGAGGAGCTGTATGGCGACCTCGATCCTACCGATCGCCTGGCCACCAACACTCCGTTCCGCGTGTTCGAGGACGGCGACGACGTGGTGCTCGGCCTGTATCTCCCGCTGGCGGAGAAGGGCGAGGTCGAAGTGATGCGCCACGCCGACGAGATCTACATCACGGTCGGGCCCTACCGCCGATCGCTGCTCCTTCCCGACTCACTGCGCCGGCGCGAAGTGGTAGGCGCCAAGCTGATGGATCGCGAGCTGTGGGTCCGCTTCGGGGTGCGCGATGGATGATCATGAGGATCTCACCGACGCCGCCCGGCGGGGCCTGCAGCGCGCCGCGGTACATCTCATGAAGGCCGCCATCGAGGTCGTCGCCGGGCTCGGCGCCTTTCTCGAGGAGATGGGCAAGGCCCAGGACGGCGACCGCGGCGAAGACGGAGACGGGCGCCAGCACATCGAGGTGGAGTGAGAGCCTCCAGCCTTCAGCCTCCAGCCTCCAGCCGACGCCCGACGCCCGCAAGAGGAGCTCCAGCCCCGGCTCCCGCTCCGGCCAGACGTCAGGCACGTGGGGGCTTCCGCCTTCTGCCTTCCCGCAAGAGATTCGTCGCCACCGGGACGCTACGACGAGGTTTCGCCCTTGGCCCTTCGCTCATCGCAGGCCGGGCACCCGCCAGGCACATTCCAATCGCCAATCGCCAATCGATAGCCTGACGGTGACGCGGGAGGTCGGGATGGCGGTGATCGTCGCAGACTGCGGGGGGACGAACCTCGCGGTGGCGCGCCTCGAACGGGCGTGTGCTGCGGTGGAACCGACCGTTACCCCCACCCCGGAGCGCGTTGGGGACATCCCCGGCGCGATCGCCGACATCGCGCAGGCACTCGGGGGTGGCGCTGCGGTGGGGGTCGCCATCGCCGGACTCGTCGCAGATGGGGCGTTGCTGTGGATGCCGCATCGCCACGGAGGTGTCGACCTCGCCGGGCCGCTGTCCGCGGCATTGCGGGCACCTGTCACCGTGGAGAACGACGCCAACTGCGCCGCCCTCGCCGAGGCGACTGCGGGTGCCGGCCGGGGGCATCGCATGGTCCTGATGGTCACCGTGGGCACCGGGATCGGTGGCGGTCTGGTGATCGATGGCCGCATCGAGCGCGGCCGGGGGTTCCTCGGCGAGATCGGCCACACCACCCTCGACCCGGACGGGCCGATGTGCTCGTGCGGCAAGCACGGGTGTTGGGAGGCCTTTGCCTCGGGGTCGGCGCTCGACGGGGCGTCGGCGTGGATCGTCCGCACCGACCCCGGGGGCATCCTGGCCCGGGAGGTGGGGGAGGAGGAGCCGTCAGGGTCCCACCTGGTCACCGCCGCCCTTGCGGGGGACCCGGCGGCGCGTCAGGTTTTCGACGAGATCGCCATGCATTTCGGCCGCGGGCTGGCCAACATGGTGGCCGTGTTTGATCCGGATGTGATCGTTGTAGGTGGCGGGGTCGGCTCGATCGGCGAGCCGTTCCTCCGGCCGGCGCGCCTCGAGATGGCGGCGACGGTCTCCGGCGCGGGGCATCGCCGGCCGACACCGGTCGTGTCAGCGGCGTTCGGGCGGCGGGCCGGGCTGGTCGGGGCGGCAATGTTGGCGGGAGCGCCGGCATGAGCCTCACCGCGACACTCCGTGAGGTCGCGTTCGCGGTGCCTGCCGCCGGGAAGCTCCTCGTGCGGCTGGTGCGGGACGAGCGCATCGATCGCAAGCACCGGATCGGCACCGGGTTTGCGCTGGCGTACGCCATCCTCCCCATCGACTTGATCCCGGACCGGATCCCGGTGCTGGGGAAGGTGGACGATGCCGCGGTGGCGGTCCTCGCCCTCACCCGGCTGATCGAGGCCGCCGGAGAGGACATCGTGCGTGAGCATTGGGACGCCTCGCCGGAGTCCCTCGATGCCCTACTCGGCGCCCTGGCGGTGGCGGGCCGCTTCGTACCCAAGCGCCTCCGGATGGCGGCGTCCGCGGTGGCCCGGTGAACGCCGGCCGGCTTTTCTTCGGCAGTGCGCTCGCCGCCGTCGGCGTCCTGTTCCTCCTCGACTCTGCCGAGGTGATCGATGCCGGCGACGCCATCGCCGCGTGGTGGCCTGCTGCGATCGTCGCTCTGGGGCTCTTCCACGCCGCATCCGGGCGCGGGCTGACTGGAGGGGCGGTCGCCCTCATCGGCATCGGAGCGGCCCTGCTCGGCGTGACGACCGGGTTGTTCGGGTCGGATGCCTGGGACTATGTGGGGCCTGCAGCGCTGATCCTGATCGGGCTCTGGGTCATCGTCGGGTGGGGGAAGCGCCTCGGTGCCCGCCAGGCCGACGACGACGAGATCGACGGGATCGCGGTACTCGGCTCGGCGCGTCACACCACCCGATCGAAGGGCTTCCGTCGGGCGAGCCTCACCGCTGTGCTCGGCGGGGTGACGCTCGACCTCAACGACGCCCTCCCGATCGCCGGAGGTGCAGTCGTCTCGGTCACCGTGATCATGGGGAGCGTGGTCGTCCTGGTCCCGATTGGCTGGGTGGTGGAGATCCGCGGGCTTCCTTTGATGGGCGGGTGGGACGACACCACCGATCGCGCCGCGGTCGGGCCGGGGGCGCCCCGGCTCGAAATCCAGGCGCTGTGCGTACTCGGCGGCCTGGAAGTGAAGCACGCCACTCGTTGGACCTGAAGACCTGAGGGGGCCGATGGTGAAGTACGCGGTGCTGTTCCCGGGCCAGGGGAGCCAGGCGGTCGGCATGGGGGCCGAACTGTTCGACCTGCGCCCCGACCTGCTCGGCGAGGCGGCAGACGAGGTGCTCGGCTGGTCGCTGCGCGAGATGTGCCTGGAAGGGCCAGAAGACGCCTTGACCCGCACCGAGCATGCCCAGCCGGCGCTCTATGCGGTGTCGTTTGCCCTCTGGAGCGAGGCCGGCCGTCACCTCTACGGCCCGCCGGCGGCGGCAGCAGGGCATTCGCTCGGGGAGTACACCGCCCTGGCCGCTGCGGGCGTCATCGAGTACCTCGATGGTCTCCGACTGGTGGTCGCCCGCGGCCGGGCCATGGCCGAGGCGGCGGATCGGGAGCCCTCGGGGATGGCGGCGCTGATCGGCGCCGACGCCAGGTCGGCAGAATCGATGGCGTCGGCGCGACGCGCCGAGGGAGGGCGGTTGTGGGTGGCCAACCTCAACGCGCCGGGGCAGGTAGTGCTCGCCGGCGGCGTCGCGGACATCGACTGGGCCGTGGCGAATGCGGCTGAGTTCGGCCTGAGGCGGGTCATCCCCCTCAAGGTGGCCGGTGCGTTCCACTCGCCATTCATGGATCCCGCCGCTGAGGCGCTCCGAGCCGCCGTCGCCGCGGTCGCGGTCCACGACGGAGCCTTCCCGGTGTGGGCCAACGCCACGGCCCGCCCCCACGACGACGACCCGGGTGAGCTGCTCGTCGCCCAGCTCACCGCCACCGTCCGGTTCGCCGAGTCTCTCGAGGCGATCGCCGCCTCCGGCGTCACGGCTTTTCTCCATGTCGGCCCGGGCGATGTAACCGCCGGCCTGGCGAAGAGGTCGGTAGAGGGTGCGGAGGCGTTCGCCGTCTCGTCCCTCGCCGACGTGACAGCGGCGGCCGACCGGCTCGCGGGGCCATCCGTATCATGAGAGAAGCCGCTCTGCCCCGGAGCGGCGCCCGACGCGACCGAGAGGAGCCTCGGTGCCGAACGCGATGATCACTGGATGGGGGAAGTGCGTTCCCCCCGCGGTGTTGACCAACTCAGACCTCGAGACCGTCACCGACACCAGTGACGACTGGATCACGACGCGCACCGGGATCAAGGAGCGGCGCATCTCTCACGTCGAGGTCTCCGACCTCTCCGCCGTCGCCGCCCGGCGCGCCCTGGCCGCCGCCGGGCTCGAGCCCACCGACATCGACCTCATCATCATGGCCACCTGCAGCCCCGACCGGCTGATCCCCAGCGCCGGCACCATGGTCCAGGCAAAGATCGGGGCCACCAACGCTGCGGCGATGGACCTCAATGCCGCCTGCTCCGGATTTCTCTTCGGCCTGGCGACGGCCGATCAGATGATCCGTACCGGGTCGATGCGCCGGGTGCTGGTCATCGGTGCGGAGAAGCTCTCCTACTGGCTCGACTTCACCAACCGGGCGACCAGCGTCCTCTTCGGCGACGGCGCCGGAGCCGTGGTCCTCGAGGCGGTGGAGGAAGACGTTGGGGCCCCGCCCGGGTCTGGCGAGCCGGGACGGCTCGGCATGGGGTTGGGGCCCCATGCTCGGGAGGAGGGCGGGGTTGGGGCCCCGCCCGGGTCTGGCAAGCCGGGCTTGCTGGCGTTCGAGTTGGGGAGCGACGGCACGGCGGGGAATCTGCTCTGTGTCCCGGGGACGGGCACGGAAGGCAACCCGCTGGAGACCGTGGCGCCGTCGATCCTGATGGAAGGCCAGGATGTGTTCCGCCGCGCCGTGGTGGCGATGGGTGACTCGTCGGCCCGCGTCATCGAGAAGGCGGGCCTGACGCTCGAGGACGTCGACCTGCTCATCCCGCACCAGGCCAATGTGCGGATCATCGATGCGACCGCCAGGCGCCTGGCCCTGGATCCCGCCCAGGTCTACGTCAACATCGCGTCGTACGGGAACACATCGGCGGCGACGATTCCCATCGCCCTCACCGAGGCGCTAGAGGAGGGGCGCATTCAGCCCGGCTCGACGATCGTGTTCGCCGCCTTCGGCGGCGGGTTCACCTGGGCGGCTGCGGTCTATCGATGGGGGTCGCGCACCACCCCGCTCGGGGTCTCCGATGCCGAGCTCCCCCCGTCCGACGCCACCGCGCTCGAGCTGCTGCGACCCAACCTCGAGCTCCACGGCAGGGGCGTGTGAGGGTGCCCGACGGGAGAGTTGCACTCGTGACCGGCGGATCGCGCGGGATAGGCCGCGCCATCGCCGAACGCCTCGCTGCCGACGGGCACCGGGTGGCCGTCAACTACCGCTCGCGGCGCGACGCGGCCGAGGAGGTGGTGGCAGCGATCGCCGCTGCCGGGGGCGAGGCGGTGGCCCTGGGGGGTGACGTCGGGGACCCCGACGATGTCGCCGCGATGTTCTCCGCGGTGGAGGAGGCTCTCGGCTCGGTCGAGGTTCTCGTGAACAATGCCGGGATCACCGCCGACGATTTACTCCTCCGGATGAAGCCGGAGGATTGGGATGCGGTCATCCGTACGAACCTGGGATCGGCGTACCTGACGACCAAGGCGGCGTTGCGCGGGATGCTCAAGGCCCGGTGGGGTCGGATCGTCTCGATCGCATCGGTTGCCGGCATCGCAGGCAACGCCGGCCAGGCGAACTACGCCGCAGCCAAGGCCGGCCTGATCGGATTCACCAAGTCGGTCGCCAAGGAGGTCGGATCCCGGGGGATCACGGTGAATGCGGTGGCCCCGGGGTTCATCGAGACCGACATGACCCACGCCCTGGGGGACGGGGTGCGCGATGCCGCGCTGCCTTCGATCTCCCTGGGGCGCTTTGGAACCCCCACCGAGATCGCCTCGGCGGTGGGCTATCTTGCCTCGGACGACGCCTCCTACATCACCGGCCAGGTGCTGGTGGTCGACGGCGGGCTTGCGTTCTAGTGATCTGGACGAACAAGGAGCCAGCATGGACAGGACCGAAGTCGAATCCAAGATGACCGATCTGCTCGTCGACGAGCTCGGCATCGACCGCGACAAGATCGCGATGTCTGCGTCCTTCGAGGAGGACCTCGAGGTGGACTCGCTGGGCGTCGTCGAGTTGCTGATGGCGCTCGAGGACAACTTCGGTGTGAGCATCCCCGACGAGGAGGCCGAGAAGATCGGCACCGTCGGCGAAGCCGTCGACCTGGTGATGCAGAAGCTCGGGAGCTGACGCGTGACCCGACGGGTCGTCGTGACGGGGCTCGGGACCATCAATCCCTTGGGCCAGGACGTCGACAGCTTCTGGAAGGCGGCTCTCGAAGGCCGGTCCGGGGTCGGCCAGATCACGGCGTTCGACGCCTCTGGTATGAAGGCGACGATCGCCGCCGAAGTCGCGGGGTTCGTTCCCGAGGACTACATCGAGCGCAAGGAGGCCAGACGCCTCGATCGTTACGACCAGTTCTTCTGGGCGTCGACCCACCAGGCGCTCGAGGACGCCGGGATTCGTTACGAGGACGAGGATCCCGCCGCCAACCGGGCGGGTGTCGTGGTGGGGTCGGGCATCGGGGGGATGATCTCCTTCCAGGAGGGCGTCGACACGATGCGCCAGCGCGGCCCCGATCGGGTGAGTCCGCTGGCCATAACCCAGATCATCTCGAACATGGCCGCCGGGCTCGTGTCGATCCGCTATAACCTGCGGGGCCCCAACTCCTGCGTGGTGACGGCGTGCGCCGCCTCGGCGAACGCGATCGGGGATGCCGCCGAGATCATCAAGAGAGACGACGCCGACGTGATGGTTGCCGGAGGGGGAGAGGCTCCGATCTGCGAGTTCGCCGTCGCCGGCTTCAGTCAGGCCCGGGCGCTGTCGACGCGCAACGACGAGCCCGAGCGGGCCAGTCGGCCCTTCGACGCCGAGCGCGACGGATTCGTGATGGGGGAGGGGGCCGCCACCCTCATCCTCGAGGAGCGTGAGCATGCGCTGGCGCGCGGCGCAAAGGTCTATGCCGAAGTCGTCGGCTACGGGATGTCGGCCGACGCCTATCACGTCACTCTTCCCCGGCCGGGCGGCGGCGGCGCGGCGCGGGCCATGCAAAACGCCCTCGATGACGCCGGGCTCGGGCCCGATGGCATCGACTACATCAATGCCCACGGGACCTCCACGCAAGCCAACGACGCCACCGAGACGGCGGCGATCAAGGCGGTCTTCGGCGACCATGCTCCGGCGATCCCCATCTCGTCCACGAAGTCGATGACCGGGCACCTCCTCGGCGGCGCCGGCGCCCTCGAATCGCTCGTCTGCATCCTGGCGATCCGTGACGGGATCGTGCCGCCGACGATCAACTACGAAAACCCCGATCCCGAGTGCGACCTCGACTACGTGCCCAACGAGGCGCGTCCGGTGACGGTGTCGTCGGCGATGACCAATTCCTTCGGCTTTGGCGGACACAACGTCGCCTTGATCTTCGGGGCGCCGGGCGACTGAC
>Ga0326597_10013025_pt1 | contig 10944 bp, 12 predicted proteins | sample RVTome_12_FD_203789 | JGI IMG/M metagenome (GOLD analysis project Ga0326597, IMG submission 203789) | Soil microbial communities from uranium-contaminated site in the Upper Colorado River Basin, Wyoming, United States - RVT100D185 | ecosystem: Environmental > Terrestrial > Soil > Contaminated >... | reverse complement strand
GCAACGCCGCCGTGCGCCAGGGGATGCGGTTGCTCAGAGACGATGGTTGGGACAAGGTGCGGCGGGGGGTTACCACTCTGGCGGAGGTTTTGCGGGTGACGAGGGAAGAAGGGTAGATAAAGTTCCAAGTTCAAGGTTCAAAAGTTCAAGGGACATGTGGCGGCTCTTGAACGCTGCAAGATTCAAAGGAACGTTCGCGAAATAAGCATGGCTTTTTATCAGTACCGGGCCGCGGACCATGCGGGAAAGATCGTCGAAGGCGTGATCGAAGCCGAGGCGGAGCAGAGCGTGGTGCGGCGGCTCCACGAGATGGGCTGCACTCCGCTGCGAATCGCGCTGCCGGGCGATCGTGCCACCGCCGAGAAGCGGTCCCTCAAGCCGCTTTTTAGCAGGCGTAAGGTCAGCCAATCCCAGCTTCTGCAATTTACCCGGGAGCTTGCCACCTTGCTCGCCGCCGGCCTGCCGCTCGATCGTAGCCTGTCGATGCTCGGCAACCTTGCCCAGGGAGAGGAGTTCACCAAGGCCCTAGGCATGATCCTGGAATCGGTGCGCGCCGGCAAGTCGCTCGCAGCTTCCATGGGCGAGCATGGCGAAATATTTCCCAAACTTTACGTCAACATGATTCGCGCCGGCGAAGCCGGCGGTATTATGGAGGGCGTGCTGCGCTACCTCGCCGAATATCTGGAAAGCTCCCAAGCGCTCAGAGAGGAAATCAAGTCGGCCTTGATCTATCCGCTCATCCTGATCGGGGCGTCGGGTGTTTCGTTGATCGTTCTGTTCGTTTATGTTGTCCCGCGCTTCTCGACCATGTTCAAGGACGTCGACAAGGCGCTGCCGTTTATGACCAAAGTCGTCATCGAGTTCAGCAACATGCTGACCCAGTACGGCTGGATGCTGCTGCTCGCCGCACTCGCGGCCGTGGCCGTGGCAATTTATTACTGGCGCACTCCCGACGGACGCACCGAGTGCGACCGGTTCTTTTTGCGCGCTTGGCTTTTCGGCGATCTAGTGCGCAAGTTCGAGACCGCGCGTTTCGCGCGCACGCTCTCGGCGCTGCTGCGCGGCGGCGTGCCGCTGCTCGAAGCGCTCGGCACCGTGCAGGGTGTGGTTGGCAACCGTTTGCTGGCGCGCGCCATCGGGCAAATTCAGGTCCGGGTGCGCGAAGGCAAAGGCATGGCGCGGCCGATGGGAGAGAGCGGACTCTTCCCGCCGCTCGCGCTCAATATGATCGCGGTGGGGGAGGAGACGGGCAAGCTGGACGGCATGCTCGCCGAAGTCGCCGGGTTTTACGACCAGGAGGTCAAGCGCACCACTAAGAGATTGACTTCCTTAATGGAGCCGGCATTGATCCTGGGGATGGGGTTGGTGATCGGCATCGTCGTCATCTCCATGCTGCTGGCGATATTTAGCATCAATGATTTACCATTCTGAAAAACCAATAGACGGACATCATGTGGCAGGTTGCAGCCGGAACTTTCTGTCTCGTGTCTTGCGCCGAGTGCCTCCTGCTTACCGCCGACTGCTGACTGATTCTTGTGGCTTCACGCTCGTCGAGCTGATCGTCGTCGTGATCATTATCGGCCTGCTCGCCGGGCTGGTGCTGCCGCAATTCATCCGTCAGGAGGAAAAAGCGAAGCTCAAGGCGGCGCAGGCTCAAATCGAGCTGCTCGGCACCGCGCTGGACACATTTCGCTTAGACGTGGGGCGTTATCCCAGCACGGAGGAGGGCATGCAGGCGCTGCGGCAAAAGCCGGGAACGCTGGATCGCTGGGACGGCCCTTATCTTAAAAAGGATCTGCCGCAGGATCCCTGGGGGAAACCGTACATATACAAAAGCCCCGGCGATCACGGCCCATATGACATCGTCTCCTATGGCGCCGACAGCGCGCCGGGCGGCGAAGGGGACAATCGTGACCTCACTAGCTGGTAGTCCGGCTCACGGCTTTACCCTCATCGAACTGATGTTAGTCTTGATGCTGATGGGGATTGCGAGCGTCATCGTTTTGCCCAACATCGAGAAGGGTATGCAGGACCGGGAGGTGAGGCGCAGCGCCCTGGGCTTGGCGGCGGCGGCGCGCAACCTGCGTAGCCGGGCCATCGACGAGGGGATGCCGCAACTTCTCGTTCTCGATCTCGAGCAAAATAATTATCGGGCGGCGCGCGGCGTCGAGGTCCATCTGCCGGCGGACGTGAAATTTGCCACAGTCGTGGGCGGCGAAATCCTCGACGGCGAGGCGCGCCAATTCGTTTTCTTCCCCAACGGGAGCAGCCACGGGGGGGCCATCGCCCTATCGGGCGGGCGTGGCTCGGTCTCCTACTCGATTCGCCTGGAACCGCTCACGGGGAAAATCCAAGTGGTTCCGGGCGAAAAGTCGTGAAGGCTATGAAACACTGCGGCGCGCGGCAGAGCGGGTTTACGCTGCTGGAGGTCTTGGTGGCGATGACGATCGTCGGGCTCGGCGTCGTCACGGTCATCGAAGTCTTTTCCATGGGGCTTCGTCTCGGCTCCCGCAGCGCCGACCAGACCGAGGCGATGACCTACGGCCGCCAGGTCATGGATGATTTCCTCGTCACCACCAAACTGGACCAGGGCTCCGAGCAGGGATCACTCCGGGACGTGGGCCGCTGGAAAGTGTTTGTGCGGCCGGCGGAAAACCCGTCCGCCGATCCGTCATTGTCGAGCGCGTGGGAACTCAAAGAAGTAGCTATGGAGCTGCGCCTGAACGATGCGGGGCGAGAGCGGCTCGTGGAATTGAAGACCCTGCGCTTGACCAAGAAAAATTAATGGCCATGGCGCGCGCCACAAGAAATTCATGGAGTCCCACGGGCAAGCCCGTGGGACGGAATTCTGAGCGGCAGGCCCCGGCCGGGGCCGGGGCTGGAGTCGAAGGGTCGAAAGCCGGATTTACCCTCATCGAAGTCGTGCTCGCCTTGACGATCTTTGCCTTGATGGGCGCGATTCTTTACGGCGCGTTGTCTCTCGGCCAAAAAGCGGTGGAGAGAAGCCAGGTAAGCTTCGAAAAGAATCAGCAACTGCGCGCCTTCGCGGACCTGATGGGAACCTATGTGCGCTCCTCTCATCCCTATCGGGCGACGCCGCAAGATCCGGCGATCTATTACCAGGGTGAGGAGGAACAGTTGTCTTTTGTCTCGGCATCTTCGCTCGCTTTGGGCGGACGGGGAATGGCGCTGGTGCGCATTTCCTGGCAAGAAGGGGAGAGCGGCGCGGGGACTTTGACCTTATCGGAGGAGCTGCCGGTTCGGATTGGCGAGGAGAGCGGGGCTGGTGGCCAGCGCAATAGTGTTGTCTTACGGGAAGGGATCAAACAACTCCGCTTCGCCTATCTTGATCCGCAGAGCGACGGCGAACAGTGGGAGGAGCGCTGGGTTGCCGAGGAGCGTAAGGTACTGCCACGAGCGGTCAGGCTCAGCTATCGTACGGAGGCGGGCAAGGAAGTCCGCTGGACTTTTCCCATCATGGTGAGCCTGCTGGCGCAATGAGGCTTGAATTGAAAATTCTTCGGCGATCGATCCTTCGACGCGAGCCCCGACTTCAGCCGGGGGCTCTTGCTCAGGATTCCGCCCCGCGGGCTTGCCCGCGGGGCTCCATCGGTCTGGCCAATCAGCGCGGGGTCGCCCTGCTCGTGGTGCTGTGGATTTTTATATTTTTGTTCGTGGTTGCTTTCGACTTCAGCGCGGCGGTGCGCGATGAAGCCTCGGCCGCGCACCGCTACGGCGACGAGACCCAGGGCTACTACCTAGCGCTGGCGGGGTTCGAGCGCGCGCTATTTGACTTTCTGCAACAGGCTTCGAGCGGTCGGGGACAGCAGAGTCAGGCGTCCGCGGATCTGTTCGCCGGCACCTGGACCGATGGCCCGCAGGGCAGCGGTTACCGGTTTCGGCTGATCGACGAAGGGGGTAAGATAAACATCAACCGGATCGATGAAAATAAGCTCAGGAGCATCTTTACCAACCTGGGAATCGAAGAGCCGCGCCGCGGCATTCTCGTTGACTCCATCCTGGACTGGCGCGACCCGGATGATCTCCATCGCATCAATGGAGCGGAAAGCGATTACTATCAATCGTTGCCGACCTCCTACAGCGCCAAAAACGGCCCCTTCGATACGGTGGAGGATTTGCTGTGGGTAAGGGGAGTGACCACGGCGCTATTTTACGGCGCCGGCGAAGACGGCGCCGCGCCCGGGGGCGGGGCCATCGTTGGCTTGAAACAGTTATTTACCGTCGACAGCCCCAACGACCGCGTCAATCTGCGCACCGCATCGGCAGAGGTGATCCACGCGCTCACGGGCATCGATATGAAAAAGTGCCAGCAGTTTGTCGAAGAACGGAAAAAACTTTCCGACAAGAGCCTGCCGGATTTGCTCGCGTTGCTCGGCGGCGGAACGGGAGACCCTAGGGTGCAGAATTTCGTGTTTACTAATCCCTCGGTGGTTTCGGTCGAAGCCGAGGGGCAGCCCGCCGAATCCCGGGTGCGCCGCCGGGTGCGGGGCGTGGTGCGGGCGGCCGGCGGCCAGGCGCGGTTCGAGATCGTCAGATGGATCGATCGGGATAACCAAGCGTCCCGGAATTGACTCATGAAACGACCCTCCGACTCGAGCCCCGGCCATGGCCGGGGGCTCTCGCTCAGGATTCCGCCCCACGGGCGTGCTGGAAGGTGCCACGGGCTTGCCCGTGGGGCTCCACCCATCATCGACACAACCGGCGCAACGATCGGAACTGTTATCACGTAAACGGCAGTCGCGAGAATCATGAACGCTCCCCCCTGGATACACAATCTTTTTCGCGCCGACTTTCTCCGCAGCGTCGGTCTCTATGTCATGCGCGATCGCCTGGTGCTGGTGCGCATGCGCAAGAACTTCTTGAGCCTTTCCCTGGTCGAGCAGGAAGATCGCGCGTTACCGCTGGGCGAAAGCCAGCAAGCGATCTCCGAGCTGACGGGGTGGATCGCCGAAGACGTCAGGGAAATCGCCCTGAAGGCCGAAAGCGAATCCCGCGAGCGCGCGTTCAAGCAGGCGGTGCTCTCGCTCCTGCCCCACTTCAACGCCGGCAGGGACTCATTATTTGTTTGCGTGCCGCAAGAGCAGGCGATCGTTCAGCAACTGTTTTTACCGCTGGCCGCGGAAGCCAACTTGTCCCAGGTGATTGAGTACGAGATCGAACGGCAGTTGCCGTTTCGCCGCGAGGATATTTTTTACGATTTTGTTCCGATGGGGAGGCGAGGAGACAAAATCGGCGTGTATCTGTTGGCGATTCCGAAAAAGTCCCTAGCCGGCGTGCTCGGCGTATTGGAGTCATTCGGCATTCGGCCGCGAGGCGTCGAGACCACGGTTACGGCGATGGCCAACTTCCTGCTCTTCTGCAAGGGAGATTTTTCGGGTTCCGCGGCGGTCATCGGCGGCCAGGATCATAATTGGGAACTGATCGGCATTCAAAACCAGCCCAATGGCTGGCGCCCGACGCCTCAAATGCTCTTCTCGCACTGGGTGCCGCAATCGGGTTGGGCGCAAGGCCCGGTAAAAGAATTGCTGCGCGAATGTCTCGATCGTTCGCCGGAACTTTACGGCTGGGGCGACGTCGATGAATTGTTTCGCTCGGCCGATCTCGAGACGCCGCCCTACGTGGATCTGGTGGCCCTCGGCAGCGAACGCCTCATAGGCGGCCGGGCGATCACTCATAGCTATTATTTGCCGGCCCTCGGGGCGGCCCTTCGCGGCGTGCGCGAAGCGCCGTTAGTCAGGGGAATGCTACGAGAGCAAGGAGCCGATGACCCGGGGTGGAAGACATTTTCGCGCCTCAATGTCATTTTGCTCGCGTTGGCGCTGCTCGGCTCGATCGGTTGGGGCGTGAGCTTTGCGGTCAAAGATGAGCTGCGCCTGCGCCAGTTGGAACGGGAAAATAAAAAACTCGAGCAGCCGGTGACGGCGCTGCGCCGGGAAGAGAGCGAATTAGCCCGGCTGCGCACGGAATTGACCGTGCTGACGGATCTCGACCGGCGCAAGGGCGAAATCCTGCGCGTCCTTGACGAGCTCACCAAGCTGGTGCCCACCAACGCTTACCTCTCTAATTTTCGTTTTCGCAATCAAAGTCTCGAGGTTCAGGGCAATGCCGAGAACGCCTCCGCGTTGATTCCGGTCTTGGAGCGCTCGCCGCTGTTCGAAAACGTCGGCTTCACAGCGCCCTCCAATCGCGGCCGTGACAACCGCGAAACCTTTTCGCTCAAGGCCAGTCTGGAAAAAGCCAAAATCGAAAAGGCGATGAAGGCGGACGAGAAGGCGATGAAACCAATCGAGAAGGCAGCAAAGCCGGACGAAAAAACGATGAGGCCGGATGAGAAGGCGGGGAAGGCGGACGAAAAAGTGATAAAGTCCAGAGAGAAGGCTGCCAAGCCATGAAGCGCATTTGGGAAAGACTCTCGCGCCGGGAGCGAGGACTGGTAGGCGTGACCCTCGCGATCCTGATAATTCTCCTGGCGCGATATTTTATCATCGGACCCTATCTGGAGCGGCGCGAATGGGTGAAAAGCCAACTCGAATTGCAGCCGCAGCTTCTGGAAAAGAATCTGCGCTATCTCGCTCGTAAGGAGGAGTATGCGGCCGGTCTCGAAGCCGCGCGCAATGAGATCAAAGCCCGGGAGCCTAAGCTCTTAACCGGCGACACTCCGTCGGTCAGCGCCTCAGACCTCCAAGACACCGTACAAAATTTGGCCGTCAAGGAAGGCACGCAAGTCATCACCACGAGAGTGCTCAATCCAGAGACGGTGGGATCGTTCGCCAAAATCGCTATTCAGATGGAGATCGGCGGACAGATCGATCAGGTCGCCAACCTCATGAGGGCGATTGACACGTCGCCAAAGCTGCTCGTCGTGAACGAGATCAACGTGCGCTCGCTGTTTCGGCCGGTGGGAATACCCCAGCCGCAGGCCGCCCCCCAGGTCGCGATTCAGAATCTCCGGGTGAGCCTTACCGTCGCCGGCTACGCCCGTGCCCAGCCTCCCGCGCCCGCGAAAACCGAAGCCCCCGCTGCCAAAAGCAAGAGCGGCGCCGAGTAGATATCCGTAGCGCGCCGCTTCTCGACGCGACGGCAGGGTACGAGGTGAGGCGTGATCTTTGCGATGCCGACTAATGCTAAGCGCCGTGAATTTTGTCCGCAGGCGATGAGCCCAGAGAGCAAATATCAGGCCTGATTATCCCGCTCCCGTTGTTGTCGCCAAAAGCTGAGCAGGCTGACCAGGATAGGGGAGACCTTCAGAACGACAATGCGTCTGACAAAGGTCCAGCCAGTCCGGCCCCCTTTTCAATTCGTGCGAATTCCGACTAGAATAGACCCCTGTGAGCACGCCAGCATTAGTGGAAATCAAAACCGACGAGAGTTTTGAGCATTTGCCTCACGCGCCGATCGTTGAGGCCGTCATTGACATTCGGGCACGTGCCGCTCAGAAATTGGCAGAGTCTTTCGTCCGTTCGCGTCTTGAATCCAGTTTGGAAGCTTACGGCTTTCTCGATTCGCAGCGAGAGTTCCACGGTGAGGTCAAGCTCGAACCCGGGAAACCCCCTAGCCGGTTGGTCCGGGACGTTGGTTGGAAAGGGGTACGATTCCGCTCCTCCGATGACAAGCATATCGCGCAGTTCAACCGTGATGGTTTCGTGTTTAGCCGACTGGAGCCCTATACCGAGTGGAAGCAATTTTCCGGGGAAGGGCTGAGACTCTGGAACATCTTTAGAGAACTTGCGCAACCAATGGCGATTCATCGGATCGGCGTCCGGTTCATCAACCGTCTTCAACTTCCTCCTGGTGAGCTGCGCTTTGAAGACTACATCCAACCGACGCCAACATCGCCCTTTGGCATGGAGCTGCCATTCCATGGCTTTATGCATCACGACAGGCTAGCCGTGCCCGGACATCCGTACGGCATCAATCTGATTCGGACGATACAGCCATCAACGGGAAATGGAGGAGCAGGGGTGGGCGTGATCCTCGACATTGATGTGTTCACGGATCAAGAATTTGAACTGGACGAAGCGAAACTCGTTCACCGACTGTTAGAAATGCGTTGGTTGAAAAACAAGGCTTTCTTTGGCAGTGTCACTAAGAAAGCGCTGGAAAGGTTCCGATAATGCTTGAAATGCTACCCTCAGCCCTCATGTCCTTCGGATCGTCGAGTTCACGTGCTACCAGCGACACAGCTCGCTTTGTTTCCGAGCAGGCTCTTTGGGGTCGCCGCCACTTGCAGGAATCGTTTACGCTCGGACTGCGTGGCAAAGGTGCATTTGACGACCTATCCCAAGTTTATGAGGAATGCCTCGAACCGAACTGGGACGGGTACGACGCCTTGCCTGTTACAGAAGACGCCTACCGGCTAACGTATGAAGTTCTTGAGGCCTTGCCTTTGAGCACACCGGTTCCTTCTTTCGGTGCTGAACCGGACGGTCACATTACGCTTGAATGGTACTGTACACCGAGGAGAACTCTTTCTGTGAGTGTGAGTCCGGAAGGTGAGTTGCACTATGCGGCTTTATTGGGAGACAGCAAAGCATACGGAACCGAGCCGTTTTTTGGAGAGGCTCCCAAGGCGATCGTGGATCTGATCCATCGGGTCATGGCCGCATGAGCGATGGGGGAGACAGTCGTACCAGCCATAGAAGTCGATGAACGGGTTGCCCGATTCATACTCAAGCAAAGTCATCTTCGACATGATCGGACGGTTAAGCAGGATGCGTTCATCCCACATCCACATACCGACCTATCCGTAACTCGCCATCTTCAGCTCTCTGAAACTCAGCTGTGGCAAATCGGTCACGACGTTGCCCGGCAGACTAGGAAAAAGCTACACGGTCGCACCGATCTCCAGGTATCTGTCTTTCAACGGCACGAACTGCGTGTAGTTGCGGCGCCTTTGTCAGACAACCCGAACCACGCCAATGTGACTGGCTGGCCGGCGGAGAAGCCCGCTCAGAAAATTATAGCGCAACAGATCGCTGCAACTGCAGGCAAGGCACTCGAACCTCCACAGAGTCCGGTTTAACGCGTTACAATCGTCGCCCATGCCGTCACCCGCGGAATACAAGACGGTTCAAGCCGCTTCCTCCAGTACGCTCAGGAGATCGGCTGGATGTATGTAACCAGACAAGAAGCCGATCGTCGGCGCTGTTTCGGCAGGTGGGAATACCCCAGCCGCAGGCCGCCCCCCAGGTCGCGATTCAGAATCTCCGCGTCAGCCTCACCATCGCCGGCTACGCCCGCGCCCAGCCTCCCGCGCCCGCGAAAACCGAGACCTCCGCTCAGAAGGATACGTAACCCCACGCGCCGGAAGTTGGCGCGATCTTAGCGTTCGTGTGTTCGGGCAAAAGGCCGGCGGAAAAACCGGGGGCGGACAGAAAACCGCGCAAAGGACGAGGACGGGGTCAGGACGAGGACGGGACGGGGTCAGGACGGGGTCAGGACGGGGTCAAGGACGGGGTCAGGCAAACCTTATTGCTATTTTGTAGAGGGCGAAATAAGGTCGCGCCATTATGGCTAGGAAGCCGAGGGTGCATTTTTCTGGGGCCCTTTATCACGTGATGAGTCGCGGCAATCAGGGGCAGTCGATTTTCAAAGATGATCGGGACCGTGAGCGCTATTTGGATTTTCTCAAAGAGAGCCAAGAGCGATTTGGCTACCGTCTCTATGCCTATGTGCCGATGGGCAATCACGTACACCATCTGATCCAGATCGGCCAGAGGCCCCTGTCGCATGTGATGCAAAACATTTTGTTTCGCTACACGGGTTACTGGAACCGGCGCTACAAAAAGATCGGGCATTTATTCCAAGGCCGTTTTAAGGCGATATTGTGTGACCGGGAGAGTTATCTGTTGGAGCTGATCCGCTATCTGCATCTCAATCCAGTGCGGAGCAAAATCGTCGCTGATCCCGCCGAGTATCGATGGAGTAGCCACAAGGCGTACTTGCAAGGCGATGGGCGGAGTTGGACCGCGGTGGACGAGGTGTTGCCGCAATGGGGTAACAACCGGGCGCAGGCGGTTTTGGGGTATCGCCGTTTTGTGCAGGCCGGGCTAAATCACGGGCATCGCGATGATCTTTATGAGGTCGTGGATCAGCGCTATTTGGGTGACAATGCGTTTGTTGAAAAAGTAGCACGGCGGGAACCGGAGAACGAAGCACCGCAGATCGTGAAAATCCGCTGGGATGAGGTAAGGGACCGCGTCTGTAAGCAGTTCGGGTTGCCGGCTGCTGCCGTGTTGCATCGCGGTCGAGCGAGAGAGATTGTCCGGGTGAGGCGGGTGATGGCCTGGGTGGGCAGAGAGTTGGGCGGGTTCACCAATCGAGAGCTGGCGAAGGAGTTGCACCAAGAGCCAGCGGTGTTAAGCAGAGGTTTAGGAAGACTGACAGAGGAGTTGGCGAGAGATCCGGAGCTGCGTGGTCTAGTGGAAACGCTCTGCGACACTTTGAGGACGGGACGGCGGCCAAAAAGATCAATAAGGTTTGCCTGACCCTGCTTTTGACCCTGCTTTCTGCTTTTGACCCTGCTTTTGACCCTGCTTTCTGCTTTTGACCCTGCTTTTGACCCTGCTTTCTGACCCTGCTTTTGACCCTGCTTTCTGACCCTGCTTTTGACCCTGCTTTCTGACCCTGCTTTTGACCCTGCTTTGACCCTGCTTTCGGGCCGTGTGGGAGTCGGGAATACCAATCCCGCTTATCCGCTGGACGTTACCGGCACGGTCAACGCGACCTCCTTTCGCGGCGACGGCTCGCAGCTAACCAATCTGCCAACGAGTGCCGGTGTGACAGCGCTTGACAAGGTGACGAGCAATGTCAATGTGGGCAACATCACAACTGAAACCGTCATCTATTCTAAAAGTATCCCCGGCGGGACGCTCGGCACAAACAATCTGCTGAGGCTCACCTTGCTAAGCAAGGCGCAGAACG
>Ga0326597_10013024_pt1 | contig 10944 bp, 15 predicted proteins | sample RVTome_12_FD_203789 | JGI IMG/M metagenome (GOLD analysis project Ga0326597, IMG submission 203789) | Soil microbial communities from uranium-contaminated site in the Upper Colorado River Basin, Wyoming, United States - RVT100D185 | ecosystem: Environmental > Terrestrial > Soil > Contaminated >... | reverse complement strand
CCGTCTTGCGCGGAATCGAAGAGAATCCCGCGATCGGAATGCTGGGCGCTCACGCAACCGCTCACAAACACAGACACGACGAGAGTGAAGACGAAAAGCACCGCCCGTTGCCAGCCCGACAAGCGCGCCTCCATGTTCATTTGAACGAGCGTCGCGGTCTAACGGACCGGCGCTCAGCCGCGGCCCTCATGAATGCGCCGGCGCCGCCGGCTCCATATACGCGAGGTTAGACGGGCGCAGGCGAATTAGTGTCCAACGAAAACGGTCCTCCCGCCTCGTTCGTCTGCTTGGAGACTGGAGCCTGCTATCCGCGCGGCGCCGGCTTGCTCAAGTACTCCTTCGACTGCGTCTCACTCTTGAGCGGCGTGACCTTGTCAGGATCGAAGCGAATCATCAAATAGTTGACGTGATCCTCGATCTTCGTGAACCAGTGGCCCGTACCCGCCGGAATGACCACGACGTCGCCGGCCTTGATCTGGTTGGCGACGCCATTCTGAATATCCGATCCGTTGTTGCCCGGCCCATTGAACTCGACGACGGTCCGTATCGTCGCCGGACGACGTTGTCTGTTGACGATGTCCGGACCGAGGACGAGCGTGGCCGATCCGGAGATGACATGATAAATCTCACTTACAAGATCGTGTTCGGCAACCGAGTTTGGAGCGGGTTTGTCCAGCTTCCCGCGATAGACCACCCCGATGCCGACGTGAGCTTTGCCGATCTCGATATCTCTCACCTGCTGATCGGTCAACTTTTCCTCCATGGCTTTCTTCGTGTACGCCTCAAGCTCGGAAAGCGGAATGTACGTCCCGGGACACATATTGCAGGTTGGCTGCGGGTCGGTGGGGTTCACTCTCCCCTGCGCGACCAACGCAGCTACGACACACGCCGCCGCGCCGCATCCGAGCAGAATCTTTCTCATATGAACCTCGACTAGCGATGGGACGCATTAGCCGCCTTTGGTGGAACAGAAGCGCCGATGGCAACGCCCAAGACAAAACCCGAAACTGTCCCTCCGTCTAGACAGAATGACTTCCGTAACAGGCTGACCTCCGGTTGTCTCGCGGGTTAGCCTGCCGGCCAGAGCCGCACCGCTGCAGTGCCGCAGCGCTGTGTTCCCGGAGGTCAGCCATGGCCAAGTCTACTCCGCTGTTCGTCGGGCTGGACGTGCACAAGGATTCGATCGCGGTCGCGCATGCCGCGGGCGGCCGCGCCGATCCGCCGGTGTTCGTGGGCGAGATCGGACGCGCCAAGCCGACATCGATCGACTGCTTCGCCGCCTGCAGGGGAAAGGCCCGGAACTGCGCTTCGTCTACGAGGCGGGCCCGAGTGGGTATGGCTTGTATCGCTATCTCACCCGGAAGGGGTGGCCCTGTGACGTGGTCGCGCCGTCGCTGATCCCGCGGCGTCCCGGGGACAAGGTGAAGACCGACCGCCGCGACGCCGTCGAACTCGCGCGCCTGTCACGCTCAGGCGATCTCACCGCCGTGTACGTGCCCACCGTGGAGGATGAAGCGATCCGCGATCTGTGCCGCGCCCGCGATGCGGCGCGAGTCACGCTGAAGGATACGAAGCTCCGCCTCAAGGCGTTCCTCCTACGCCTCGGGCTCCACTACGTCGGCCGGGCGGACTGGAATGCCGCGCATAAGCGCTACTTGGCCAAGGTCGTCTGTCCCACCCCGGCGCAGCAGATCGTCTTCCAGGAAAGCGTGCGCGCCGTCGACGAACAAGTCGACCGTCTCCAGCGCCTCGAGGCAGAACTGCGGGCACTCGCTCCGCAATGGCACCGGTATCCGGTCGTCCAGGCGCTCCAGGCCCTCCGTGGCGTGCGTTGGGTGGTGGCGCTGACCATCGTCGCCGAACTCGGCGACCTGACGCGCTTCGACAATCCCCGGCAACTCGCGGCGTTCGTCGGCCTCGTGCCCTCGGAGTACTCCAGCGGCGCCGCGCGCCGCCAAGGTGGCATCACCAAGGCCGGCAACGGCCGCGCGCGCCGGCAACGGGAGTCCGGGGCGTCTCGCTCCCTCGCCTCGACGGCCGTCGGCGATGCGCGGCGCCTGCCCTGGGGTTCGTCTTCGCGCATAACGAGCGGAGCATTGCCCTATGCCGGGGATTCGCGTTCGAGCAGTGGGGCTGCCTTCCGCGTGTGGCGGTCCTGGACGACGTCGAGCGGGATCTCCTGATGCTTGGAAGACGCGTCTAGGACTGCGTCGCCCGTTCGCGCGTCAGTCCGCAGCCGGCGGTTCCAGATGAATCTGCGGCTCAAGTAGTCGTGTCCCGCGACACGCGGGGCACTTCCCCGGCTTCGAGAGCCTCTCCTCACCGAACACGAACCCGCAGGCGCGACAGCGAGCGGGCTCGACGATGACACGATGGCCCGATGCCCGGGCCGAGCGAATCGCGTGCGCCAGTTCCTCCTCGAGATCCCGCCGACGAAGCGCCAGGTCGCGGGCGAGCGACGACACCGAGCGCGGCTGAACGGTGAGCAGGGCGATGAGATCCCGGCGGCGGCTCACGGACGGGACGGATTCTAGACGAGGCGCAGGTCCGGAATGTCCGAGAAATCACCCCGGTTGAGCGTCCAGAGCGTGGCGCCAGCGCCCAAGACACAGGCGGCGACGGCAAGGTCAATCTCGCGGCCGCGCGCCCGCCCTACCCGCTTGTACAACTGCGCCGCCAGATCCGCTTCGGGAGGACCGAACGCAACGGTCGCCTCGCGGGGAAACAGGTCTTCCTGCACGCCGAGCTCCAGACGGGTGCGGGGGCCCCGGAGCCACTCGTAGAGCACGATCGTCGAGAGCGCCACGCGATGGCCCTGCTCCGCCAGGGCGGTCAACGCGTCCAGCGAACGCCGGGGTCCAGTCAGGGCGTCGATCAGGACCGACGTATCGAGATGCACTGTCATGGGACGCGGTGGCGCCGACCGCCGCTTCGGCGTGCGGCTCGCACGGCCCGGAGTTCGGCATCCACGGCCCGCGTGGACCTGGACGGGACCGCCTCGCGCAGCCGCTCGAGCACCCCCAGGAGCCGGAGGCGCTCACGCTCGGTGAGCCGGTCGCTGCGCGCGGCGTATTCCGCAACCGCCTCGCGCACCACATGACTCTGCGGAGTGCGGAGACGGGCAGCCGTCCGGCGAATCTCCGCGACGGTCGCTTCGTCGAGCGAAAACGTGACGCGAACCATAACGCGGCAATACTACCATACCCGGCTCAGCGGCCCTGCCCGAGCGGATCGGACGATCGCATCGACGGCGGCAGTTCGGGGCGGTTCACCTCGACCGGCGCCAGGTTGAGGGGCTGGACGCAGGGGAACCCCTCCGGGCGCTGCCGCCAGGCCCCGACCATCTGACTGACGTACGCAACCGAGGGGTAAGGCCCGGAGGTATTGACGGCGATCGGTGACAGGTTCAACTGCTTCAACTGACCGATGGTGAGGAGTCCGTAGTCGCCGTCAACGAACACCGCCTTGCCCTGGAACGACCGCGAAAACTCTGCCGGAATCCCGCTGCACCACCGGCGAATCATGTACAGGGGCTCCCCGGCAGCGCTGGCGGGTGGGAGCGCCTGCTGTTCCCCGACGACGAATGCGCGGCTCGTCGCCCCCGCGGCGACGACCTCGAACGGCGACATCTCCGTTTCCGTCTCCCGCAGGGCGCCGTTCTCCCACGACCCCGTCACGAGGAAGAAACGCGCGGGACCCGATCCTGGCGCCGACGCCGCCGGCACTCGCGCAAACCGCCCCCAGATCTGCTGCCCGGCACCGTCGAGCACCGGACGGCCGTCGATCATCGTCGGGAAGTAATACACGTCGACGAGCGTGTTCATCGCGTTGCGCACCACGTGATGCTCCGCCTTGTATCCCTTCCCCTGGTAGCGCACGACGACGCACGTCTGGCCGCGGGCGTCGCAGTCCCAGTCGAACGCCAGAGTCTCCGCGGGCTGCGGCGCGTTCGGCGGCACGCCGGCAGTGGCCAGCCTCTGCACCCACTCGCCGGGCGCCATCGTCGAGGCCGGGCCGAGGCTCCCGCCGCGCACGGCAACCGTCTGCCCCGCCTCGAGAGCTTGACGGCGGCCCCCGAGGCCGACGTCCACGCGCCCGTCACTCACGACGACCTCGACGCTCGCCGATTCAGGCGCGTACGTCACGAGGACGTCTGTGCCGCGGATACCGCAAATCGTAGAGCCGGCGCGGACAGTCGGGGCATTCTCAGGAAATGGATCCACGACGAGGCCTGTCTCCCGCAGGACGCGCAGAGCGCCGCGGACGAGGTTGAGCATCGTCGCCGGCGCACCGGGCATCGGCGTCGCGAGCTCAACGACGGCGCCTTCGCTTCGCGGACCAAGAATCGCGATGTGCGGGTCCCCGGCGATCTCCACATGTACGCTCCCGCTCCCCGTGGCGATGGTCTCCCCGGTTCGCAGGACATCCCCCGCTTTGAGCGGGACGCGGCGGACCTGGCCGAACACCAGGCGACCGACGGTGGCATCCGGGGGCGTCGCTCCCCGCACGCGCGCGATCACGTCCCCGCCTCCGAGGGCGCCGGACGCCCACAGCTCCTCGAGGTCGGCGACGGTCCGCTCGAACGCTTCGCACGCCCGGTCCCGTTCAGGCTCGGCCTCCACCAGGCGGCCCCTCGACTCCTGCCACGCCTTGACGGCGGCGCCGTACCGGCTCACCAGCGCGTCGTAGCTGCCGATCCGATGGAACTCCATCTCGAGATCCTGGCGCACGTAGTTGGTGACCGACTCGCGGTACTGCGCGTTCGCCTCGTTGTACCCCTGGACCAGCGCGCGAAACGCCGGGTCGCTGTCGGCACGCGGATCGCGCTCCCGTCGCATCCGGACCTGGTCCTCGAGATCCATGACGTGCGCGAACAGGCTGCCGCCTGAGTCGGTCCGGATCTCTCTGCGAAGGCGGTCGCCAAGCCCCTCGAGCAGGGAGAACTCGTCCCGAATCCGGGCGAGCCGGCCGACCTCGGCGTCAAGGTCTTCACATTGCCGGCGAAGGGCTTCCACAGCGGCCGCGCCCCCGGTCTCCTGCCCACCGCCGGCTCGCAGCGCGTGCGCCGCCAAAACGTCGGGGGGACCGGCGAGCCAGGCCCAAGCCAGCAGCAGGATCGGGCAGGCGAATCGGGGGGCGCGACAGACTGGCGCCACGCGGTCTTCGCTCATGAGAGCCTCCGGCGGATCCTCAGGAAGTCGGCGGCTACGCTTCCCGCCGAGCCCGGGCTGACAGCCCGGAGCCTATCGCCCTCCGGCAGGCGTGGTCAACCACCGATGCCCGAGGCCACGTCCAGGCCTGGCCCGGATAGGCCGCAACCGGCGGTTCTCGACCAGGCGCACCATGGGCGCCGCGCCGGTCAATCCGCCCGCAGGCCAGACAAGCGCGCCGGGATGCACGTGTCGTTCGGTCACGACGCCCGTGAACGGCGCCGTGACACGCAGGAACACAAGGCCCAGCGCCCTCAGGGTGCGCGCGCGATGCTGAAGAATCTTCCGGCCGGGCAAGGGGCTCAAGGGTGTATAAAACCTCGCGGGAGGACCCATGGCCGCCTACTTCGTCGCCGTCGCTGCCAGCGTGTTCTGCGTGCTCGTCATCCTGACGTTCATCCGGGGCCTGGAACGCATGGACAAGAACGGCCTGTAGCCGTGGCGAAGTGCCCGGCGCCGAGCCCACCCGCCGCGCCGCCACAGGGCGACTCGGAGCAGGGCCGCGAGTTCGAGCGCGCCATGGCCGGCGTCGCGCCGCTCCGCCCGGATCCGCGAGGTCGCGTGCGCAGGCCGCCGCTGCGGACACCTCCGCCCAGACTGGCGACGGCACCCTCCACGGTCTCTGTAGAACAGGCCGGTGCGCCGCCAGACGCCTTTGCCGCGCCCGGCGTCAATCGGCGCGAGATTCGGAAGCTGAAGCGAGGGGATTACCGCGCCGAAGACACGCTGGATCTCCATGGCCGGTCCGTCGCGGTCGCCAAGAAGGATGTCGCGCGATTCATCGAGAACAGCCGCCACGCCCGGCTCCGCTGCGTCTGTATCGTGCACGGCCGCGGCCTGAACTCGGCCGGCGGTGTACCGGTACTGAAAGGCGAGGTCCGCGCGCGCCTCATGGCGATGCCGGACGTACTGGCATACGCAGATGCGCCGGCCTCGGCTGGCGGCGCCGGTGCGGTCTGCGTGCTCCTGCGTCGATAGCAGCCGCCCGGCGCGGCACGCAGACCGCGCGGAGTTCCAGGCTGCTACCGGTGACGGTGTCAGCCGGGCGTCGCCGTATCCGGGAAGTCGACTGCGGGTTCGACCGATGGGCGGGAACAGATTCCCCGCAGCGCGTTCACGAACGCCGCCGAATCGATCCCGTTCTCCCGGTCCACCGCCCGCATCAGGATGTCGTCGATCGAGAGGATGCCGACCAGATGCCCGGTCGCATCCATCACCGGCAGCCGGCGTACGCCCGCGTCTTCCATCAATCTCAACGCGGCGCCGACCTCGTCGGTGGCGAGGCAACCGAGCACATGGGCACTCATCGCCTCGTGAACCGTGACATGCGAGGCGTTTCGCTGGCGTGTCGCCACGGCCATGGCGATGTCGCGGTCGGTGATGATGCCCGTCACCTTGCCGTGCACGTCGACGACTGGCAGCGTCCCGAAGCGGCCCTGGAACATCGACCGCGCCGCCGTACCGACGTCCGTCTCCGCACGGCACGAAACGACGTCTCCTGCCATGATTTCATGGACTCGCATGGCGTACCTCCACCTCGACACCGTCGCGGATTCCGGGCTGCGGCTCGCGCTTCACAGCCCGACGCGCCAGCCGAGGGCCACTGAAATATCGGGCGCGGTCTCCGTCACACCGACACCAACGCTCAGGGCGACGCTGCGATCGAACCGCACCAGGCGGCTCACGCCAATGCCAAGCTGGACCGGCGGGTCGGCGCCGTCGACGATGGGGGTCCATCCGGAGAGGGAGGTCAGCACCGACCAGCGACCGGCGCCAAGCACCTGTCCGTACGCGACACCGTACGCAACTGCACCCTTGAGCGCGAGATCCGGCAGGTCGCCGAACTCCCAGTAGCTCACGTCGACGAAGACGTTGGCCCGGCGTACGCCCGTCGCCAGCGAGATGCCCGCCCCGTAGTCCCAGGCACCCGTGCCGAACCCGGACTCCGGATTGGCGATGGGTATCTTCGCCGACGCGTTCAGCCTGAGAGTCGTCCGCGATCCAAGGCGCGACCCGACCGCCACGTCGGCCCGCACCAGCGGGTCGCCAATCCCGGTCGAATACGACACGCCTTCCTGGGGCACCGGCAGGGTCACGACCATTCGCCCCGACCCCTGGCCCTGCCCGGACCCCTGGCTTCCACCCCCGAGCCGCTCACCCACCTGCCGCGCGACCTCGCCGCCCTGCGCTCCTCCCGAGGGAACGGGGATCGGACCGTACGTCACCCACGGTGTGCTCTGCCCGATGACGGGTACCGTGCCCGACAGCGACACCGGGCCGGCGACGATCTCGAGCCCGTTGACGAGATAGAAGCTCGTCGTGCGATCGGCGAAGATGTAGTCCCCGTTCGACAGTTGGAAGGAACCGACATACGTGGTGGACTGCGCGACGGCCGGGCGCACCGCCCCGCCGCACAGAATGGCTGCAACCAGCCACACGACGAGGAGCGGGCGCCGGTGCATGCCTCACCTCCGCCGGCTCACTGCGGTATCCGGGTGCGGAGCCGCTCCTGGACCTGGTCCATGGTCGCAAGCATCTCCTCCATGCCGGTGGCCATGGTGCCCACGTGCTCGCGCAGCCGGTCCATGTCACGCTGCATGTCCTGGTCCTGCGCGAGGGTGCGGTCCTGCAGCATCTGGTGGATGCGGTCCATGTTCTGGCGTGCCTCGCGCGCCGACACGTTCACCGAGTCGCACATCTGCTGGAAGATCTGCTGCTGCTGGCGAGTCGCCCCCTGCGCGCGCTCCATCTGCTGCGCGAAGGTCTGCGACATGCGCTGGGCCCTGGCGCCGATTTGATCCATCCGCTGCATCATCTGCTGCATCTGCGCCATCTGCTGCTGCATCGTCACCTGCTGCTGTTGCTGCTGGGCTGGCGGCTGATGCTGCTGACGCTGTGGCTGCGCCTGCGCGAGTGCGAGTCCCGAGGTCATGGCAACCGCGACGAGAGCGGCTGTCCGTGTTCGTGTGGCAATCATGGTGAACTCCTTTGTAGCCCCTGGCGAACGGTCCAGGAGCAAGTCTCGTTCCCATAGATGCAAACGGGTCCCAAGACGTGACACGGTCCGGCGGCGCTGGCAAAGCCGGCGGACAATTCCCCGGCGTGTGTCTGTTTTTCCCTCCTTGGCGATAACTCGAATGCGGTGAAATAGAAGCCTCGGGCGGGACCCTGTCGTGGCACAGGCTATGCGTCAGGCGGTCCAAACGACGCCAGAGCGTTCGAGGTCCTCAGTCAGCAAGGGGAGGCTGCCATGGCCAATACGGATGTCAAACTCAGGAGGACGGAGACGATTCTCGACGAGCTCGAGCGACTCCGGGAGGCGATCGGTCAGCGGGCCTACGACGTGTTCCAGGCTCGCGGCCCTTGGGGCGACGCCCTTGCGGACTGGTTGACGGCCGAGCATGAGCTCGTCTGGAAACCGGCTGTGGCGCTCCGCGAGAAGGATGGCCGTTTCGAGGTCCTCGCCGCCCTCCCGGGCGTCGACGCCAGGGATCTCGATGTCCGGATCACGCCGGACGACCTGCTGATCCAGGCCGACGTCCGGCATGAGCACACCGAGGACAAGGGGACGGTGCATCTCTGCGAGTTCGAAGAAGGCCGACTCTTTCGGTCCGTTCACTTCCCCCGAAAGGTGGATCCGGAGAGTGTCAAGACCGAATACCGGAACGGTATGCTGCACCTCACGGCGGCCGTCGCCAAAGGGGCATCCACGCCGCAGAAGGTCGACATCAAGGCCGCCTGATTCAGGAACGGCCTGTCGCCGGCCTGGAGGCGCGCCGCTCCGCTCGACGTCAACCTGTCATGCCGACTCTGGCCTGGATCGTCGGAAGCGCCGCGGCCATGAGCGCCATTGCGTGGGTGGGATTGTTCACGGCCGCGCTCAGGCCGGAGCAGCTCGAGCGACTGCTTCTGCCGCTCGTGGCGTTCGCCGCAGGGTCGCTCTTCGGCGGGGCGTTCCTGCACCTGCTGCCCGAAGCCGTCGCCGCGCGGGGGCCGGGGCTCGAGACGTTCCTGCCAGCGGTCGTCGGCTTCGGGCTGTTTTTCCTGATGGAGCAGTTCCTGTCCTGGCACCACGAGCACTCGATGGGAACGGACACGAAGCAGCCCGTCACGTACCTGATCCTGCTGGCCGATGGCCTTCACAACTTCATCGGGGGTCTGGCCATCGGCTCCTCCTTCATCGTGAGCACCGAGGTCGGCATCGTCACCTGGATCGCGGCTGCCGCGCACGAGGTCCCGCAGGAGCTCGGCGACTTCGGGATCCTGATTCGTGGCGGCTGGGGAAGGCTCCAGGCCCTCGTCGCCAACTTCGTCTCCGCCGCCACCATCGTGCCGGGCGCGCTCCTGGCCTTCTACCTGTCGGCGGATTTCGACGTCACGTTCCTTCTGTCGTTCGCCGCCGGCAACTTCATCTATATCGCCGCATCGGACCTGATTCCCGAGGTGAAGCACGACCGGCTCCTGCGGAACAACCTCGTGCATTTCGTCGCGTTCGCCGGGGGAATCCTCGTGATAGTGGCGGCGAGGGCATGGGTTGAGGCGTGATCTGGAGGTGTCCGATGGCTCGATTCCTCATCGTCTTGAGTCTCGTCCTGAGCGGGGCATGCACCCAGCCTCAGCCGGCGCCGGAGATGGAGGGCGCTGAGTCGCAGGAGGCAACGCTCACCATGCCGGCTGGGGACGCCGCGTCGGGCCGTCAGGCCTTTCTCGACCTCAAATGCACGGCGTGCCACTCGGTGCCCTCTGAAACCGGATTCCCGGCACCGGTCACGATGAAACCTGCGCCACCCATCGATGCACGTCTCGGGCGACGGGACGTCTCGTACCTGCTCACCGCCCTCGTATCGCCGTCACACGAGCTCAGCCCTGATATTGGCGAGGATGTGCGGGCGCAGCTGGCCGGGTCACTGTCGCCGATGGGCGACTTCAGCCGTGCGATGACGGTTCGTCAGCTCGTCGATCTTCATGCCTACATCCGATCTCTCCAGTAGTCGCGAGGGCGGAGCCCCGGGGACGAACGGGACACGCCTGATCGTGGCCGAGCGCGTGACGAAGACCTACGCCTCAGGAACCATTCGCGTGGAGGCGCTGAAGGATGTCACGGTGACGATCGATCGCGCCTCGTTCGTCTCGTTCATCGGTCCCTCCGGCAGCGGGAAGACGACGCTCCTGAACCTCGTCGGCGCGCTCGACCGGCCGACGAGCGGCCGCCTGCTCGTTTCCGGCACCGATGTCGGCGGGCTCGACCGTCGTGCAGCGGCCGCGTTCCGGGGTCGGACCATCGGCTTCATCTTCCAGGAGTTCAATCTGATGCCGGTGCTGACGGCGTACGAGAACGTGGAGTACCCCCTGCTGCTCGTTCAGCGGGCGCCGCCGACTGAGCGTCGCGAGCGCGTGCTTGCGCTGCTCGAGGCCGTCGGCGTCGCCGATCAGCGCGAGAAGTACCCCGACCAGCTGTCGGGCGGCCAGAAGCAGCGCATTGCCGTCGCGCGCGCGCTCGTGACCAATCCCCAGGTCGTGCTCGCCGACGAGCCGACCGCCAACCTGGACCAGCAGAACGCCGCTCTCGTCATGAGCACCATGCGGCGCATGCGCGACCGGTTCGGGACGACGTTTGTGTTCTCGACGCACGATCCCCGAGTCGTGGCGTCGGCAGAAGTCGTGTGCCGGCTCGAGGACGGCCGGCTCGTCAGTCGGGACGTCACCGGAGGCGCCGCATGACGACCCTGGTGAA
>Ga0326597_10013023_pt1 | contig 10945 bp, 16 predicted proteins | sample RVTome_12_FD_203789 | JGI IMG/M metagenome (GOLD analysis project Ga0326597, IMG submission 203789) | Soil microbial communities from uranium-contaminated site in the Upper Colorado River Basin, Wyoming, United States - RVT100D185 | ecosystem: Environmental > Terrestrial > Soil > Contaminated >... | reverse complement strand
AAAAAACATTTTTACAAATATGTATATTAGTATAGGGAATTCCTTATCAAAATTTCAAGAGGAGAATAAGAGGAGAGTATAAAATTATAGAAATATTTTTATATATAGGAAATATTTAATTATATACACCTTTCTTGGACAATGTCAAATTAGGTGATGTTTAGTAATGTTTGCTTACTAACCCTCACTAAAACTTGGTTCTTGGAATTTAAGGGGCTAAATACCCTTTAAATTTCAATTATTATTTATTTTGAGTATATTTACATTAATTTAATAATAATTGAATTTTGATGTGTTCTTGGTATATAGAATTTGAAACCTAGAAATAAGTGTGAAATGTTTCCACGTATGTTTTTAAATAATTTAATTTGTTTAATTCTTCAAGTGTGATATATTCAATAGGATCTATATCTAATTTAATTTGTTTTGAATTATCATTAAAGTTTTTAATATCGCTTAGTTTCATAAAAATTGTCTCTTATTTATTTTTTGTAAAATATTTTGTTTAGTTTTATATAACTATAATCTTTTGTATTATTTATTGTAATTAAATCCCATGTTACTTTTTTAATTATTTTATAATTATTTATTTTAAGTACAAAAATATATATAGGTATTTTGTTTTTTTGTATAGCTTTTAAAAATAACGTAATATGATTATTTGTATCTATAAAATATCGTCCTAATTGTGTCATTTTATTATTTTTATTAAATAAATTACATGATTTTACTTCTATTAAGTAATTATTTGTTTCAATGTTACAATAATTTATTTTTGTGCCTGTATGTTTACCTTTGAATAATTTTGTTAAATAAATCTCTAAATTAAGAGATTCTATATTATTGGATGTTAATGTATTTACCATTTTTAAGTTAATTATTAAAAATTAAATAAAAAAAAATTATTTATTTATAACGATCTCATCAATATCTTTATATGATAATTGATAATATGTTTCTTCATTACCATCGTCATCTATTTTGATTAATGGAGTTGCTGTAAATGTTATATCTAATATACCATTTGCTTCTAATAATTTCCTTAGATCGTTTAATTTATTTGGTAAATCTTTTAATTCGATTAGTTCTTTTGTATTCTCAAATAACTCCCATCCTGTTAAATCGTCACGTTCAATTTTATTGACATATTTAAAAGGTTTATATGAGAATCTTTCAGTTTCACTTTCTAAGTATACCTTTTCTACATTTATCTTATTTAATTTACCATCTTTGTAATTTTTTGAAACTTGGACTATAATCTTTATTAGATCTATAGTAAAAGTTTCTTTTTTTTCACGTTTCCAATCTACCATTTTTATTTTACCTCACATTTATATTGTTTTTATGTTTTATTGTTTTTATGTTTTTATCCATTCAATTAAGGATCTTAATAATTTATTTGTACTCTCTCTTATTTTTGGAAATTTAATATAAAAAATTATAAATATGATTCCAATAGGTATTATAGTTTCTTTTATATTCATTTTAACATAACCCATAAAGCCATAGAGATTATTTTATAATGTATCATGTAATGAAATAATAAATTAAACCATTCAAAAATATATATTCTTTCTTGTTCTATAAAAGGCTTTTTTGTGTTTTTTGGAAATTGAGGTATATCTATATAATATTTTTTACCTGTTTTAATATATAATATCCTAGAAATATAAAAACCTAATAAAAAATAAAATATTAAAATCCATTGATCTAAAAATGCCGATGTATAAAAATTATATTGTGATTTAAGCCATTGATCCATTATAATATTACTTGAATCTTGGCATATTTGTGTTTTTAATGTTATTAAATTATTAAAATCAATAGTCAAATTATTTGTAGTATTCATTTAATTACACCTTTAATTTATGGAATGTATCGTCTATATATACCTTTGTCATCTCTAAACCTATATTTTATTTTACCCTTTGACATATAACTTTCAATATCAATTTCTTTTAATTTCCCTTTAACTTCTGTCAAAACTTTATTATCGCCTTTTGAATATGATCCTTTTTTAATAGGTTTAAATGTTATATTTTCTCTTTTGATAACTTGTTTTATTTCTTCTTCCTGTAATTTTTTTAATCTGTTAAATAAATCTTTTGTTGTGGTTTTTTTCTTTGATTCACTTTGTATATAATTTTTTAAATTATATTGTGTTTGATCTAAATCATAACTTGATGTGTCAATTAATTCTTTTATCTTTTTGTTAAAATTACTATATTTATAAGATCTTGGAATATCAAGAGAATCTTTAAATTTATCAGCTAGATAATTCTTTCTATCCTCTGACTCTAAATCATATATTATACTTTGTGCCATTTTTAAATTATTTTTATGTTTAAATCTTTGACAAATTTAATTAATCGTCTATCTGAATATGTAAATTCATCGTTAAAAAAAGATGTGTAATTTATATCTCTACATAAATTATTAATAGATTCATTAGTATAATTAAATATTGTAAAATTATTATCTTTCAATATTCTTGAAAAGACATTTTTATAATTTTGTTTTTTAAGTGGGAATACGTAATTAAGTGTTTCATTACTATGACACAATGTAAAATTCATTTTCATTAATTTACTAGGTATTGAATAAGTACACGTATGATCTAAATATTTTATATGATCTTTGACATATTTATTTAAAGTTAAATCAAAAATAAGTTTAGATACTCCCTCTAGTGTATAATAATTGTTATATAATAATATCTTAAACCCTCTATTCCCAGAAAATACTACTTCAAACATTAATTTATATTCAGATAATAATTCAATAAAATAATTTATATCATGTATTAAATAAGGAATATCTTTATAATTATCTATATCAAAATCTAAATATATATCCATATACCTTATATAATTAATATATTCATGTTGATAAAAAGGTTTTGTTTGAATAGATCTTTCACTACTTTTAAAAGAAAATCTAGGGAGTGAATATTTTAACCTAGCTTTGGAAATATATATATTGGAGTTATTATTTAATACTGAATATGGATAATCAGGATTAGGATTAAATATAATTTTGTTCATATATTCAGAATATGAAAATGTTATTCCTCTAAAACTAAATTCGTTTTGTTTTAAAAGTGATACTTCTCTATAATCATATTTAATTTTATCTTGATCATTGTAAGGGATATTACATTCTCTTATTAATTTCTTAGAATGATCAGGAGTGTAATAAGATTTTAATATTTCTCGTTTTTGGATTTTATTTTTAATAGTTGTCATAAATTCACTTTCTCATTAAAATTGTATAAATCTTTTTTCTTTTCTTCAATACTTGTTATTTGAATGTCTAAATATTCTCTAAGTAAATTAAATCTTTTATTTGTATTTTTAATTTCTTCTTTTATTTTTATTAAAAATTCTGTCATGTAAATAAAATCGTCATATAATAATGAAATTTCTATCCATATACTTAATAAATCTAAAATGTCACTTTTTGATGTAGTATTATTTAAACCTTTTCGTAAATCTTTAATAAACCTATTTTTAAAATGTATTTTACTATTAATATACCTTTTATATTTTTGAACATTATCCATTTTTATATAAAATAATGTTAAATCAAAAGACCTTTGAATTTCTGTATAAATAGGATGTTTTTCATTTTTTAAATTTTGAAAAAATAATTCTAAACTTTTATTAATTATATTTGATACACCTACTTTGTTTAATAGAATGCTTTTCTTAATCAATTTAAGATAATCTTTGTTAATTTGGATTTTTATAGTTTGATTAGGTTTTGAATTTTTATCCATTATCATACTAGGTAAAATTAAGTTATTTATATTTATTTAAGTCTTTTAAAATAATAATCAGAGTAGTTAAAAAACAACGAAAAAATTAATATAGGTATAGTTAAACCTATATTGATATAAGGATCGTAATAACTGTATAGTATCATTATAAGTAAAATATAATAATTTTTTATATATATTTTCCAATATTCTAAATCGTACAGAATTTTAAACAATTTCTTGAGTATCATATAAATTAAAGTATTTGTTTGCTTGAATATATTGTCTATCTATTAATCTTTTTTTTGAAATAAGATCCTTTTCAAAATCTAAGAATTCTGAAAAATAATTCTGTTGAATAATCATTTTATTTAAATCATCTTGATCTTCTAATTTATAATAATTCTCATCCTCTACAAAAATTTTAAGGGATTTAATTTCATTGTTTTCTTTATAATTAATTTCTTTAAACTTTCCTTTTTTACACCATATAAAATATTCTGTCATAGACCTTAATCTTAATTCTACCATCTTATCAAAATGGGATACATATTTCATAATATTTTTTTTCTTTCCAATTTCAGTAAAAAAATAAGAGTATACCCTATTTGAATCACTTGCAAAACGCCTTGAATCTACAGTTTTAAAAAAATCGTCTAATAATATAATTTTGTTTTCAATAGGTACTTTGCTTTTATACATTTCTAATAAATTATCTGCTGTAATATGAATATAATTTCCAAAAATATTTTTATTAAGTTTAAGATTAGACATTAACTCAAACTTACTGAATAAATTAAGTCTTTTCTTTTCAATATTAGTTAGTTTTTTTTTAGAATTAAGGTATAATTCGTATTCTTTAATATTTAATAAAGTATTATAAGAATCGGCAACCATGCTTAAAGTTTTACCACTTCGCTGTTTTCCCATATATACAGAAATAGAAAAACTTATTTCAGGTATTGATACTTTCCACATTGTTTATATCCTCTGATTTTCTTAATGATAATTCGGTTTTAATTAAAGAGATAAATATATCTACAAACTCTTTTCGTGATTGGCTATCTAGTGATAAACGTAAGGATAAATTTTGTAGTACATATTTTTCAGCAGAACACATTAATATTTCATGTTTATTAGGATCTATTTTAAAATCTTTGTTCATCATTAAACTTAATTGATGGCTATGATGTAACATATTGCATATCTTATCTAATTCAATATCTTTAATCCTAGAAATCATGTCAATATCAGAACGATTTAATAAAGAATCAATTATATTTCTAATATCTGTAATAGTGCTTGATCTTTGACCACTTATAACAGATTTTAATTGATCAAAATCCATGATATTATTATCCATTTTCATATTATCCCCCGTTTTGTTTTTGCATAGCATAAAATATAATCCCTAATATAGCTAGAACAATTATAACTTTCTTAGGAGTGATACCCTTACCTAATAATCCTCCATCTGATGATGGAATAGTCAAAGAATTGTCAAAAACATTATTAATTAAATTCCATAAATAATGAGGATCTAGGTTTAAAATATTTAATTTACTGTTTTTTAAATCCAATTCAGGTAAAAATAAAGTATCTTGTTTAGCGAAAATTAAAGTCTTACCACTCATAAAATAAGGTTTTTCATGATCTATATATTTAAATAATTCGTTTGATTTTGTTTGAATTATATTAGAATTTAAAGGTGGAATATCTAATAATCTTACTTGTCTACCATAACCAAAATATAACATTTTATATTTGTGATCAATAGGATTAAACATATTAGTTATTTTATTAAAAATACCTTTTATACCTTTCTCATCTTTATTAATATCCAACTCAAAAGTTTTGAAAGAAATAAGATCGCCTTTTTTAATCTTTATATTTTTAATTTCTTCATAAATCTTAATTTTTTCTTTATATATCTTAGTATCAAAAATTTTAAGATGTTGTTCTTTGGTTTTTAATCTTTTATCAAGATGTTTTATCTCTATATTTTTTCTAGCGATAGTATTATCTAGTTTAAATAATTCATTTAATTTCATTGTATAACCCTCATTCCTGTTTAATCATTTAATCAAAATCTATTAAAAAAGTGTATAAAACCATAAATAATAATAAAAATGTATTTATGATATTTTTAAAACTACTAGGTATATTAAAATAATCTACTGTCTGATTTAAAAAAAATAACAATCCAAATATTAAAAAAGATAATAAAGCTGATAATTTAAAAAACTCATCTTTCTCATTATTTAATGGTATCACACCTTTTGCGAAAAATGGCAATAATATCGCAATAATAAATATTATCCAAAACCAAAACATATTAAGACCTGTTGATACATTATTTATTGCATTTTCTACGCCTGTTAAATTTATAGTAGTGTTACTACTTGGTGCATTTTCAACAGTGAAAACCCATTCTTTTGTATATTCATTTAAATCGCCTATAGAATTAAAATTTACTTTATAATTTATGTTTTCAAAAGAAAGTTTATACAAATTATCATTTAATTTATCTAATTTTGTGTTTTTAATATCAGGACTTAAAAAATCTATCCATTGTTTAGAATTGAAATCTACTAAATAATAACCGTAATTAAGATCATATAATATATATAAATTTGATTGTGATTCAATAAATAATTCTTTATACCCTTTAGTATCATACTCAAAACTAAATGAATATCTATCTTTATACTTATATGTAGATTTGCTTATTACACCACTAGATTTTATTTCTACGCCATTATAATCATAACCCTCAATATTTCCCTCTTTAATATTTTTTATTGATTTTTGAGGCATATCCTGTGCTGTGTGTGAATCCCAGCCTGTAAGTCTCCAATAAAATGTACCTAAACTAGTCATGACTCTTGATCCATTCACTTGGATAAAATTGACTGTTAAATTTTCACTAAACCAATTTGATAATTCATCTTTGTTTGAATCTAATATAGATAAATTATAAGCAAATAAATTATAATCTGAAACATTTCCTGTAAAACTTGAAGTATCAAGAACAATTATACTTGATCCATTCACAAAATCACTTAAAATAATTGGATCAACAGTATCAACTTCGTACCTATACCCACCTGTTGTATCACTTGCATTATTATTCGTACAATTTATATTAAAAGTGAAATTTTGTTCTATTAATCCAAATTCAAAAAAGAATGAATTATTTTGAGTTACGTTTATATTTAAATCTGTTTGGTTTAATACAGAATTACTATATAATGAACAATTAAAAAAATCAGACGTATATTGTACTATACCTGTATAATTAAGTGTAATGTTTGGATAATTAACATTTTCTGTATTATTAACCATGTCAGTTGATAATTGTAATGATGGAAGAGGAATAAAATCACATCCTGTCGGATTTTCTATCGGATTACACCCATCTCCATTATTATATAATTCTTCGATAACTGTATCATTTATAATTACATTGTATAAACTTACTTCATCAATTAAACCTCTTAAATGATTTGCTGAATATCCTCCAATACCTAAATCTGCATTATTATCAATAATTTGAGCTGTATTACTAAAAACATCAGTTTCTATAAGAGATCCATTTAAATAAAATTTCACAGTAGTATCATTTAGTGTAACAGTATACATTGTCAAAGCTGATCCTTGTGCTATATGAACAGAATCTAAACATTCTCTTTCAATACCACCTTTTATTGCACATATACAATAACTTGTTGAACATTCAGCTACACTATTACTCCTTAATTGAATAGCATACCCTGAACTTCCATCTGTTTTTACATATAAATAATCAGCATCTACAATACTACTTATATTTGCCCAAAAATTAACTGTCATTGTATTAATATCTATTTTTGTAGCATCCGTACACGTTAATTGATCACTCCCTGCTAAATATCCTCCTAAACCGATTTTTCCATTAACAAAATCTACACCTGTATTACTACATGATAAAGGACTATTACTCGAATCAATTTGATCACTTAAATTGTGATATACTACTAAATTATCTGTTAAATCTATTCCATTAACTGAAATAATAATAATTACCAAATTTATAAATAATAATAATAATAATTTTTTCATTTCTTATTTTTAGCCATCCTATTTAGTTTTTTAATTGTATTCTTTTCTTTTCGTTTAATCCTTTCCAAAGCTTTTCTATGCCTTGATCTTTCTCTTAATAAATCAAAAGCCACCACTTTTTTAGCTGTCTTTTTTGCTGTGCCAAAAGCAAAAGGAAATTTAACAGATTTACTTTGTTTTACACGTTTTGTTTTTTTCATTTTATAACACCGACCTCTTTAAAATACTTTATTTTTTTTATACACTATTATTCTTAATGTACCATAACGATTTAGCAATTCTAATAAAGTTTTAATAATATAACTCACATTATTTTTAAGATCATCAGTATCAATTATTTTTAATTCTTTATAATCATATAAAAAAACTTCTTTGTCCTCTAATAATAGATCCATTTTTGTTTATCCCTCTACAGTAGGTAATAATGCGTTATATATAACCATTATTGCTGTCATTACAGATATTATTTTAATAAAAATTAAGATTAAACTGATAAATAAAGGTATATCAGGTATAGTAAAAAATAATAAATTCCATATATAAACTAAAACTGATCCTAAATATTGAATTATAGATAAATCGCCTATAAATAAAGTGTTAAACTTAGGAATTCCAAAATTGATATTTGTCGCTATCTGTACGAATGAAAAATAAATATAAGATAATAAATTAAACCATGCTGTGCCAAATAATAAAGTTTTATTAAAATCTGATCCGTCACTACCAAACATATTTTGTAATTCACTACCTAGATATAACAATCCGAATATACTAAATATTACAAATATAGTTTTCTGTATTAATAACATCCCAAAATATAATAAAAATACCCATAAAAATAATTCAATAGATAATTTTTTTAAAACTTCATTTTGAGGTATATGGAATACTTCGTAATTTTGTGATGTACCTCTTGATGTTAAAACACTATATCGTCTAATAAACACCCATACTAAACCTACATTAACAACAATATACCACATATCCAATAATCCTAAATTTTCTATCAATCTTCTAGGAATTCTTAAAAATGATAATAAACCATTCAAAAATTCATTATTAAATTGAGGGATAAATTCAGAATCTAAACCTTTAAAATCTTGTGAATCGATACATATTTCTTCTTTTATTAAGGAAACTGTATCTCTTAAAGTAATAAATTCAGGTGTTTGATAATGATATGAATCCGATACATATAATTTATATTCATACGTTCCAGCGTTTGAAACAGTAAAACTTGTCGGTTTTGTAGTTGTGAAAGTTAAATCAGAACTTAAACCATCAATTATAAAATATTTAAATCTAGTTTGCATATTTTCAGTAGTTGAAAATTGTATAATACTAGCTAATTGGTTATTTGAATCACTATTATATAATGAATAATTACTAGAAACTTGATCATTACCTGTTAAAAATACCCTTACAAAATCGTTATCTAAGTCAAATTCAAAATACATTATATTAGGATTAAATGTAGAATTCTGAACAATAAAAGATCCTGTTTCATTCACTATATATGTTTGCCAATTAGAATTAGTATTATTAAATTTAAACATTAACTGCATTATTTTAGTTTCTATTTGAGAATCCCAAACAGTTATATTCATAGAATTATTTCCGACACCACCTATATTTTTAGTGTTTACTATACTTGTTAAAAAGTTTAAATTCCTAGTAGATTTTTGTAACTGATAATATAAAGATTTATCACTTTCTGAACAATTTTTTAATGAAAACCAATAAGCATTAGGATTTGAGTTATCTTCATACTCTAATAAAGCGAAATTATTATCTATACTTGAAATATTTTTATTATCTTTTGCAATTCCACAAGAATCACTTAATTTAATCACAGAATCCATAAAACTATAGTCAGGTGCTTGACCAAAACCTAAGAATATAGGTCGTGTAAAACTTATTTCTTCGCTAATATCCGTACTTGTTTGGAAACTTTCAGCGTAATAAATCTGATCATTATCAGAATCATAAACATCTAAAGATAAATTAAAAGTAACACTATTAACTTCTGGACTTACACATAAAACATTTTTGTTAAAAGATAAATTCCCACTTGGTAAACTATTTGTATTATTATTTATAATTAAATTATCAAAATCTAAAATTGCTTGTCCAGCTGTTTGAGTATCAATAAAAGCCCATCCTTTTAATTTTTTATTTGAAAATGTATCAGTACAGTTATTTAAAATCATTTGTTTATCTGTCAAAACCCATCTTTGCCATTGAGAATTATTCATGATAGCATGATCTAAACTTATATCAGGTAAATTACAATCACTTGAAAATGTAGTCACACCTATAGATCCACTAGCCCCCCCATGCCATAACTGAATTCTCATAGTATCATTTTGAGTATCATTAACAATATATAAATCTAAATCCCATGATCTTGAATTAACCCATCCTGTTTTAGAATCAAACTGTATATTAAACCCATTTGAAATATCCAATTCAGAAATAGGAATTGAACTTAAATTATTATTAAAATTAGTAAAATTATAAGATAAATATTTCCATCCTGTAGAACTACCACCTGTAGATCTTGATTGTAAATGTTGAGTAGAATTAGGATCTAAATCGTTACTCCCTATTAATGTCTTTAATTCCCATCCTCCTGTAATTCCACATATTGTATAATTGACGAAAGATTGATACGTTTCAAAAGAACTCCCACAATTTGCATTGAAAGTAAAATAAGAAGTAGATAAATTTAAATTTTCAAAATTATCATCAAACTCGAAATATCCTAAACTTAAAGGAATAAAAAAAAATAGGAATAGTAAAATATACACTATCCCAAAAAATCTATTTAATTTCATAGCTATTTATATCCATGTTTATTCGATTTTATTTACAACAAACATAACTATCGCGGCTAAAAGTATATACTTTGAAACTGTAACTAAAGTTCCTAGAACTGCATTTCCTGTAGTATTAACACCATCAAGAACTCCATTTACAATAGTTGTACCTATAGCTCCACCTACGATTAAAGCTGTTGTTTTACCTGATTTCATTTTCTTAATCACTCATATACACAATAATCATTTAATCCATTCCTATACACTT
>Ga0326597_10013022_pt1 | contig 10945 bp, 10 predicted proteins | sample RVTome_12_FD_203789 | JGI IMG/M metagenome (GOLD analysis project Ga0326597, IMG submission 203789) | Soil microbial communities from uranium-contaminated site in the Upper Colorado River Basin, Wyoming, United States - RVT100D185 | ecosystem: Environmental > Terrestrial > Soil > Contaminated >... | reverse complement strand
CTTTGCGTTACATGCGTTCGATCATGGCCTGGCCGAAGCCGGAGCAGGAGACCTGCTTCGCGCCCTGCATCAGGCGGGCGAAGTCGTAGGTCACCACTTTGTCGGTGATCGCCTTCTCGATCGAGCGGATGATCACGTCGGCCGCCTCAGGCCAGCCCATGTGCCGCAGCATCATCTCGGCAGACAGGATTTCAGAACCCGGGTTGACGTAGTCCTTGCCGGCGTACTTCGGCGCCGTGCCGTGCGTGGCCTCGAACATCGCGACCGTGTCGGACATGTTGGCTCCGGGCGCGATGCCGATGCCGCCGACCTGCGCCGCCAGCGCGTCAGATATGTAATCCCCATTCAGGTTGAGCGTCGCGATGACGTCGTACTCGGCCGGCCGCAGCAGGATCTGCTGCAGGAAGGCGTCGGTGATGACGTCCTTGACCACGATGTCGCTGCCGCCCTTTGGATTCCTGAAGCTGCACCAGGGGCCGCCGTCGATCGGCTTGGCCCCGAACTCCCGCTGCGCGAGCAGGTAGCCCCAGTCCCTGAAGCCGCCCTCGGTGAACTTCTGGATGTTGCCCTTGTGTACCAGCGTGACCGACTTGCGATGGTTGTCGATCGCGTACTGGTAGGCCTTGCGGATCAGGCGTTCGCTGCCTTGGATCGACACGGGCTTGATGCCGATGGCTGAAGTCTCCGGGAAGCGGATCTTCTTGACCTTCATCTCGTCGATCAGGAACTTGATGACCTTCTGCACCTCGGGCGTCTTGGCCGCCCATTCGATGCCGGCATAGATGTCCTCGGCGTTCTCGCGGAAGATGACCATGTCGGTCTTCTCGGGCTCCTTGAGCGGCGAGGGCACGCCCTTGAAGTAGCGCACGGGGCGCAGGCAGACGTAGAGGTCGAGCTCCTGGCGCAGCGCGACGTTGATCGAGCGAATGCCGCCGCCGACCGGGGTCGTCAGCGGGCCCTTGATCGAGACCACGTACTCGCGCGAGGCCTCGAGGGTCTCGTCGGGCAGCCAGACATTCTCGCCGTACACCTTGCAGGACTTCTCGCCGGCGAACGTCTCCATCCACACGATCTTCTTCTTGCCCCCGTACGCCTTCTTCAAGGCGGCATCGACCACCTTGATCATCACCGGCGTGATGTCTACGCCCGTGCCGTCGCCTTCGATGTACGGGATGATCGGGTTGTCCGGCACGGCGAGCGATGTGTCCTGGTTGACGCGGATTTTCTCGCCGCCCGAAGGGACCTTGATGTGCTTGTACGCCATGGCGACTCCTGGAGGCTGATTGCAATAAAAGATATATTATATAAGAGTTGTCTCGTCGCCCGGTCGCGCATGGGCTGTGGCTCGCAGCGCCAGCAACCGCAGATCGAACATGCGCTCGACCAGCCACAGCGCCGCGACGAGCGCGATGGCGGCGGAACCGCCGCCGAGAATAATACGCCGGTAAATCCACGTTCGACGCAGCGCGAAGGCGAGCGGCAGGAACGCCGACACGATCGCGAGCTGGCCGGGGTAGACGCCGAGATCGAATCCACCGAGGGCGGCTAGCAGCGTGCCGCGGGGCGAGCCGAGGTCGGCGAGCACGCTGGCAAAGCCGGCGCCGTGCACCGGCCGAATGCGAACGCCACTGCCCAGCGCCGCGCGTGCACCACCAGCCAAAAGTCGGCGAGCGCGGCGAGCCACCCGGCCAGCACTTTGAAAATCATCTGGAAACGTTCAAAAACAGCACGTTACCATGTCTTCTAAGGTCGACGATCCCCTTTTACGGCCCACGCGTGGGAGGATCCCCCAAGTCGCTGTCCGCGCGCCGCTGGCCAAAGACCGGTCAACCATAAGAGGCACGGCGCGTTAGAGGCAGACGTGGGAGGGCTGCGGCTTGTGCCGCACCACCCGCAATCGACCCCCTTATCGAGGAGAAACCATGAGCAAGTTGCTTTCCTACGTCATCGCCGCCGTGTTCGCGGCCGCCAGCGTCAATGCGTTCGCCGCGAGCCATGCCGGCGGAGCGGATGACAAGAAGATGGAAAAGAAGAGCGAAATGAAGAAGGGCGCGAAGAAAGCCAAGAAGGCGGTGAAAAAGGAAGGGACAATGAAGGAAGGAATGATGAAAGAAGAAATGAAGAAGGAAGAGAAGAAGTAATTCTCTTCTCGAGAACAGGCAAAGGGCCGGGAATCCCGGCCCTTTTCTGTTATGAAGAAGCTGCTGTCCGTTCTATTCGCTGGGCTGTTCGCCGCCGTCTCGGTCCAGGCCATCGCCTCGGACAAGAAGGAAGAGAAGAAAGAGGCGAAGAAGGGGGCGAAGAAGGCCGCCAAGGGTGAAAACAAGGCAGCCAAGGAAGAGACGAAGCCCGAAAAGAAGTAACGCGATTGAATTTCAGTAAAGCCAGGGTATCTTTACCCTGCCTTTTCCGTTCCCAGGAGTCTTGACGTGAGAATCGTCGCCGCGCTCGCCGCCGCGGCATTGCTCGCAAGCGCGACCGCGCAAGCGCCGCCCCTGCCCGAGGTCCGGCTCTCGGCCGGCATGCACCTGATTCGGGCCGAAGTCGCCGATACGTTCGGCTCGCGCATGCAGGGCCTGATGCATCGCAGGTCCCTGCCGCCGAACGGCGGCATGCTGTTCGTCTACGAGCAGACCGACCTCCATTGCATGTGGATGAAGAACACGCTGATCCCGCTTTCGGTCGCGTTCCTCGACGAGCGGGGCACGATCATCAATATCGCCGACATGCAGCCGCTCAGCGAGCAATCGCACTGCGCGGCGCGCCCAGCGAGCTACGCGCTGGAGATGAGCCAGGGCTGGTTCGACGAGCGCGGCATCGGGCCCGGCAGCCGCCTGCGCGGCCTGCCTGCAAAATAGGAACGGGGCCCGCAGGCCCCGTCCTTTTCCGACTCAGCGCGGCTCCGCTCAGAGCCCGCCGTTCTGCTGCGCCACCATGGCGTACAGCATCGGGATCGAGAGCAGCGTGTTGGTGCGCGAGAACAGCATGGCAATACGCGCAGCCTTGGGCTTGTCCTCCGCGCTGGCCTCGACCATGCCAAGCGCGATCTTCTGCTTGGGCCAGATCACGAACCAGACGTTGAAGGCCATGATGATGCCGAGCCACATGCCGATGCCGACCGCATGCACCCCCTTCTGCAACGAGAGCGCGGCGCCGAGGTAGCCGTTCATCGTTGCAAGAGTCAGGCCGGTCACCAGCGTGGCGAGCGCCGCCCAGCGGAACCAGAACAGCGCCGCCGGTGCGATCACCTTGCCGATAGCCGGCTTGTGCTCGTCCGGGATCTTCGGCATCGACGGAATCTGCACGAAATTGAAGTACCAGAGCAGACCGATCCACATCACGCCCGAGAGCACGTGCAGCCAGCGCATGAAAAACGCCCACCAGCCATGCGTGGCGGCGGGCCAGGAACCGGTCGCCGCACCGACGATGAGAATGAGGACCACCAGCAGGACGACGCCGGCACCGACGGTCCGCCCGAGAGACTGAAGGATTGGGGCCATGGACTTCTCCTCTAGTTGTTGTGGCTGGCGAGGCGCAAAAGTCTAGCACAGCAGCGCAGCGCGTAAACCTCGATTGCGACAGGGACAATCGCGCCCGGCGGCACCTGGGCTCAGGGGCCGCGTTCCTGCGCCGCGGCCGCCGACGCCTCGGGCGCGGTGCTTTACGTGCCCGCCTCGCGCGGCGCCGGCAGGCTGGCGCACTCGGTGAAGATGCGCGCCCGGCAGCGCGCGCAAATACCGCGGTCGAGCCGCTCGAATACCGCGGCAATCGCCTCGCCCTTGGTCTTGAACACGTTCTCCTCGCCGATCTCGGCGAGCAGCCCGCTCTTGCGCAACACCGACTCGACGGGCTGGCGCAGACCGTACATGTAGAGTTGGCCGCCGTACCAGCGGCGCTTGCGCGCCTCGTGCGTCAGCGCCTCGGCGCCCGCGACATCGACGAAATTCACGTTGCGCGCTACCAGCATCAGGTGTTTTTGTTCGCGAGAGACTTCGCGCAGCACGTCGAGGTGCGCCTCGACATGATCCACGGCGCCGAAGTAGATCGATCCTTCGACGCTCATGATCTTGAGCTGCGGGCATTCCGCGAGCCCGTCCGCGACCGGCGCCATCTTGCGCTCGAGGTGCCGCGGGTCGGGAACCAGCGCACGCATCTGCGGGCGCGAGGTGCGGTTCAGGTAGACCATCAGCGAGAGCGTCACGCCGACCAGGATGGCCACCTCGAGATTCATGAGCAGCGTCGAAGCATACGTGAAGCCGAGCACCAGCGCCTCGCTGCGCCCGGAGCGCACGATGGTGCGCATGGCCGAAACGTTGAACAGTCCCCAGCCCACCATGAACAGGATCGCCGCCATCGAGGCGACCGGCAGGTAGGCGACCAGCGGCGCCACGCCGAGCAGCACGACCACCAGGAACGGCGCCGAGAAGGCGGCGGCGAGCGGCGTGCGCGCGCCCGCCTCGTAGTTCAGGCCCGAGCGGTTGAACGACGCCGACACCGGATAGCCGGAGAAAAAGCCCGCCGACAGGTTCGCCAGGCCCTGACCGATGAATTCCTGGTTCGCGTCGACGCGCTGGCCCGACTTGAGCGCGACCGAGCGCGAGATCGACACGGCCTCGGTGAGGCCGAGCACGGTGACGCCGAAGGCGATGCCCATCAACGAGCGCAGCACATCGGGCGAGAAGCTGGGCAGCGAGAGCTGCGGCAACGCGCTCGGCAGCGCCCCGAGCGTGCGGATACCGGTTTCCTCGGCCCCGAGCCAGACATTCAGGGCGAACGCGACCACGCTACCCGCGATCATCGCGGCGATCATGTAGGGCACCTTCTTCAGGTAGCGTCGCGCGAGCACGCCGGCGACCAGCGTCACCACGCCGACCAGCGCGACGTAGGGCTTGATGCCGGGGAGCTGCGTCAAGAACACCTGCAGCGTCGTCAGGAACGAGGCTCCGGGCGCGATCTCGACACCGAAGAAGTTGCGCAGCTGGCTCGCCAGGATGAGCGTGCCGGCGCCCGCGGTGAAGCCGACCACCACGGTGTGCGAGATGAAGTTGACGATGCGACCGAGCCGCAGCAGCCCCATCGCCAGCATGATCACCCCGACCATCAGCGAGACGGTCAGCACCAGCTGGATGTACTGGCCCGAGCCGGGCGCGGCGAGCGGCGTTACGGTGGCGAACACGAACAGCGACACGGCGTTGGTCGGCCCGCTTACCGCGTGCCAGGACGAGCCGAACAGCGCTGCGACCAGGGCGGGCACCATGGCGCAGTACAGGCCGTACTCGGGCGGCATGCCGGCGAGCGTGGCGAAGGCTACGCCCTGGGGGAGCACCACGATCGCGCCGATCAGCCCGGCGATCGCGTCGGCGCGCAGCGTACGGCGGTCGACCTGCGGCCACCAGGACAGGAAGGGAAAGACTTTCCCGAGTACCGCCGGCGCGCTCCAGCCCGAAATCATCCTTTTCGCTCTCCCGCCGATGATGTTAGCAGACGCTCCTGGAGAAACTCCCATTTGGGTCGCTTAGTCACGCAGAAGCAAAGCGTATGTCGATCGCGTCCGTCGTGAAGCGCGCCGGGCGGCGAGTCCGCATCTGCGATAATCAACTCCGCTCGGCGACGCTGCCCGCCGCGACGCAAGTCCCGCGTCGAGCGCAGGGCCTTCGGCCGGACCCGCTCATGCGCGCAACGCCTATACGACTGCAGACCGTCTGATGCCCGCTCCGCCCGACCCGCACGCCCTGGCGGTGATGGCGCTCACCGTGTTCGCGCTCGTGCTGTTCGCGCAGGAGCGCATCCCGCTCGAGACCTCCAGCCTGATGGTGTTCATCGTCCTGGTGGCCGGGTTGCAGATCTTTCCCTACGCCGGCGAGGACGGCGCGCTCCGGCCGCGCGACCTGTTCGCGGGCTTCGGGCACGAGGCGCTGATCGCGGTGTGCGCGCTGATGGTGCTGGGCAAGGGCCTCGAGACGACCGGCGCACTGCAGCCGGTGGCGCGCCTGCTCGCGCGGCTGTGGAAGTTCGCACCCGGCGTCTCGCTGCTCGGCACCCTGCTCGTCGCCGCCGCCTTGAGCGCGGTGGTCAACAACACGCCGATCGTCGTCATGCTGTTGCCGCTGCTGGTGGGCGTGACGCTCGGCGCGAAGAGCTCGCCCTCGGGCGTGCTGCTGCCCTTCGGGCTCGCCACGGTGATCGGCGGCACCGTCACCACCATCGGCACCTCGACCAACCTGCTCGTGGTGTCGGTGGCGCGCGATCTGGGGGTGCGGCCCTTCGCCATGTTCGACTTCGCGCTGCCGATCGCGCTCGTGGGCGTTGCCGCCATCGTGTTCCTGTGGCTGTTCGCGCCGCGGCTGCTGCCCAAGCGCGACGCGCCGATCAGCGACCGCTCGGCGCGGCTGTTCAGCTCGGTGCTGCACGTCGACGAGGACAGCAAGATTGCCGGCAAGACGCTCGCCGACGTGCGCAAGATGGTCGGCACCGAGCTGCGCCTGCTCGACGTGCAGCGCGGTAGCGGCGTATTGCTTGCGCGGCTGCCGACCCTGGTGTTCGCCCCGGGCGACCGCCTGCACGTGCTCGACACCCCGGAGCGCCTCAAGGAGCTGGAGGGCGCGCTCGGGGTGTCGCTGCACGACCAGGACGAGGCGGCGGCGGCGGAGGCGGCGCGCGGGAAAAAAGAAAAGGAACAGGGCGAAGCGCCGGCCAAGGACGCGGCCGAGGAGGCGCAGCAGCGCCTGGTGGAAGTGGTGGTGACCGAGGACTCGCCGCTCAACCATTCGACCGTGCGCCGCTCGCGCTTCGCCGAGGAGCACGGCCTGTTCGTGCTCGCGCTGCATCGCGGGCACCTGCAGCACGAGGTGCGGCGCAAGGACCTGACCGACGTGCTGCTCAGGACCGGCGATGTGCTGCTCGTGCAGGGCGGCGCCAAGGACATCGGCCGGCTGAAGTCCGAGCACGGCTTTCTGGTGCTCGATTCGATCGTCGACCTGCCCGACACCTCCAAGGCGCCGCTCGCGCTCGCCATCATGGCGGCGGTGATCGCGCTCGCCGCGGCGGCCGTCCTGCCGATCTCGGTCGCGGCGCTGATCGGCGTTGCGCTGATGATCGCCACCGGGTGTCTCGGCTGGAAGGACGCCGGCAAGGCGCTGAGCGCGCAAGTCATCATGATCATCGTGACCAGCCTCGCGCTCGGCACCGCACTCACCGTGACCGGCGGCACCGACTACATCTCGAGTGCCTTCGTGGCGCTGGCCGGAGGCCTATCGCCGACCGCGATGCTCGGCGCATTGATGCTGCTGATGGCGCTGCTCACCAACATCCTGTCGAACAATGCCGCCGGGATCATCGGCACGCCGATCGCGATCGGCATCGCGGCCAGGCTCGGCCTCGCGCCCGAGCCGTTCGTGATCGCCATCATCGCCGGGGTGAACCTGAGCTTCGCCACCCCCATGGCCTACCAGACCAACCTCCTGGTGATGCACGCGGGAGGCTACCGCTTTTTCGATTTCGTGCGCGTCGGGATGCCGCTCACGCTGGTCATGTGGGCGGGCTATCTCTACGTGATCCCGAAGTTCTTCCCCTTCTGACCGCGAGGGAGATTGCGTCATGCCGAAGCTCGCCGCCAACCTGTCGTTGCTGTTCGCGCAGCATGAGTTCCTCGAGCGCTTCGCCGCCGCGGCGAAGGCCGGATTCCGCTTCGTCGAATACCAGTTTCCGTACGCGCACGCCGCCGGGGAGGTCGCCGCGCGCGCGCGCGCGGCGAAGGTCGAGGTCGTGCTGCACAATTTGCCGGGAGGCGACTTCGCCAAGGGCGATCGAGGCATCGCCTGCCTGCCCGAGCGCCGCGACGAGTTCCGCGAGGGCGTGCCGCGCGCGATCGCCTACGCCACGGCGGCCGGCTGCCCGCGGCTCAACTGCCTCTCGGGCGTCGCGCCGGCGGGCGTGCCGGAAGAGGCACTGCGCGAGACGCTGATCGAGAACCTGCGCTTCGCCGGCGCCGAGCTGAAGAAGGCAGGACTCGCGCTGATGCTCGAAGCATGCAACACACGCAGCGTGCCCGGGTTCTTTCTCAACACTTCGCGCCGCGCGCTCGAGATCATGGACGCCGTCGAGGCGGACAACCTGTACTTCCAGTACGACATCTTCCACATGCAGATCATGGAGGGCGATCTCGCCGCGACGATCGAGCGGTTGCTGCCGCGCATCGGCCACATGCAGCTCGCCGATGTGCCCGCGCGGCACGAGCCGGGCACCGGCGAGATCAACTACGAGTTCCTGCTCGCGCACATCGATCGTCTGGGCTACAAGGGCTGGATCGGGTGCGAGTACAATCCAAAGGGTGATACCGTCCGGGGACTTGCCTGGGCAAGAGCGTATCTCGCGAACGCGCGCAGCTAGCGCGCCTTCGAAGCGGCAAATGGGCGCAGACGACCACATCGCAGTGCAGGGCGAGCCGCGCATCGACGCGGCGAGGCAGCGCCGGGTTGCCGCGGCGCTGCGCGCCTTCCTGCCCGAGCGCGCGGTGCTGCTCGCTGCCGAGGACACTCGCCCCTACGAGTGCGACGGCCTGTCGATGTACCGTCGCCTGCCGATGGTGGTGGCGCTGCCTGAAACCGATGAGCAGGTGCGCGAGGTGCTGACCACCTGCCGCGCGATGGACGTACCCGTGGTGGCGCGCGGCGCTGGAACGGGGCTTTCGGGCGGCGCCATGCCGGCCTCGGACGGCGTCCTGCTATCGATGGCCAAGTTCATGCGCGTGCTGCGCGTCGACCCGCTGGCGCGCATTGCGGTGGTGCAGCCCGGCGTGCGCAACCTGGCGATCTCCGAAGTCGCCGAGCCGTTCGGCCTGTACTACGCGCCCGATCCGTCGAGTCAGATCGCCTGCACCATCGGCGGCAACGTGGCGGAAAATTCCGGTGGCGTGCACTGCCTGAAGTACGGGCTGACGGTGCACAACGTGCTTGCGTTGCGCGGCTTCACCGCAGCGGGCGAGCCCTTCGAATTCGGCTCCGCGGCGCCGGATGCGCCGGGCCTGGACCTGCTCGCGCTGATGATCGGCTCGGAGGGGATGCTCGGCGTCATTACGGAAGTGACCGTCAAGCTCCTGCCGCAGCCCGAGACCGCGCAGGTGGTGCTCGCGGCCTTCGAGGACATCGGGCGCGCGGGCGACGCGGTCGCGGCGATCATCGCCGCAGGCGTGGTGCCGGCGGGCATGGAGATGATGGACCGCAAGGCGATCGAGGCGGTCGAGCCCTTCGTCAACGCCGGCTACCCGATGGTCGAGGCGATCCTGCTGGTCGAGTCGGACGGCACTTCGGAGGAGGTCGCCGAGGAGATCGCACGGGTGAGCGCAATCGTGCGCCAGGCCGGCGCCACCGACGTGCGCGTCTCGCGCGACGAGGCCGAGCGGCTGCGCTTCTGGTCGGGGCGCAAGGCGGCGTTTCCCGCGGTCGGGCGCATCACGCCGGACTACTACTGCATGGACGGCACGGTGCCGAAGAAGCGCATCGGCGAAGTGCTGCGCGGCATCCAGGAGATGGAGAAGAAATACGGCTTGGCCTGCGCCAACGTGTTTCACGCAGGCGACGGCAATCTCCACCCGCTCATCTTTTACGACGCCAACCGGCCCGACGAGCTCGAGCGCACCGAGCGCTTCGGCGCCGAGATCCTCGAGCTGTGCGTCGCGGTGGGCGGCACGATTACCGGGGAGCACGGCGTGGGCATCGAAAAGATCGACCAGATGTGCGTGCAGTTCTCGACCGACGAGCTGGCCGCGTTCCACGCGGTGAAGCACGCCTTCGACCCCAAGGGGCTGCTCAATCCGGGCAAGGCGGTGCCGACGCTTTCGCGCTGCGCCGAATTCAGCCGCATGCACGTGCACGCCGGCAAGCTCGCGCATCCCGAGCTGCCGCGCTTCTGAGCGCATGGACGAGGTGCTCGAGCGCCTGGCCGGGCTGGTGCGCGACGCGAGCGAGCGCCGCCGCGCGCTGCGCCTGCGCGGCGGCGGCAGCAAGGACTTCTACGGCGGCGAAAGCGAGGGCGAGACGCTCGCGCTGGGCGGCTACGCCGGCATCGTGAGTTACGAGCCGACCGAGCTCGTGCTCACCGCGCGCTGCGGCACGCGGCTCGCCGATCTCGAGGCGGAGCTCGCCGACAAGGGCCAGATGCTCGCCTTCGAACCGCCGCACTTCGGCCCGGGCGCGACCCTCGGCGGCTGCGTCGCCGCCGGGCTTTCCGGCCCGCGCCGGGCGAGCGCCGGCGCGGTGCGCGACTTCGTGCTCGGCGCGCGCCTGCTCGACGGGCGCGGCAAGGTGCTCTCGTTCGGCGGGCAGGTCATGAAGAACGTCGCCGGCTATGACGTGTCGCGGCTGCTCGCGGGCTCGCTCGGCACGCTCGGCGCGATCCTCGAGGTGTCGCTCAAGGTGCTGCCGCGCGCGCCGGTGGAGCGGACGCTGCGGCTCGAGATGCCCGAGGCGCGCGCGCTCGAGGCGCTCAACCAGTGGGCCGGCAAGCCGCTACCGATCAGCGCCAGTGCCTGGCACGACGGCGAGCTCGCGCTGCGCGTCTCGGGCGCGGCAAGCGCGGTGCGCGCGGCCTGCCAGAAGCTCGGCGGCGAGTTGATGGACGACACCCGGGCACAGGTCTTCTGGAGCGACATTCGCGAGCAGTGCGGCGGCTGCTTCGCCGCCGATCAACCGTTGTGGCGCGTCGCGCTGCCCTCGAACGCGCCGCCGCTTGGCCTGCCCGGCGCGCAGCTGATCGAGTGGGGCGGCGCGCTGCGCTGGATCGCTTCGAGCGTCGACGCGCGCACGCTGCGCGAGGCCGCGGGCAGGGCCGGTGGGCACGCCACGCTGTTTCGCGCTCGCGACAAGTCGGCCGGAGTGTTCACGCCGCTCGCGCCGCTCGCCCTGCGCCTGCATCGCGAGCTGAAGGCGGCGTTCGACCCGGCCGGCAT
>Ga0326597_10013021_pt1 | contig 10946 bp, 7 predicted proteins | sample RVTome_12_FD_203789 | JGI IMG/M metagenome (GOLD analysis project Ga0326597, IMG submission 203789) | Soil microbial communities from uranium-contaminated site in the Upper Colorado River Basin, Wyoming, United States - RVT100D185 | ecosystem: Environmental > Terrestrial > Soil > Contaminated >... | reverse complement strand
TACTCCGCGACGTACGTCCAGGGCGTCGAAACGATCTCAACGGCAGGCGCCGCCGAAACGCCCATTGGCCCTGCGCCAACGTCGCCGACGGAGCCGACGCCCACGCCGACCCCGACGCCAACGCCTGCGCCGGGCGGCTGCACGATCCCTGATCCCTTCGTCGCAATTGGTGGCGGCACGTGCGTGAACGGCGGCTGGTTGCCGCCCGGCATGGCGGCCCCCACGCCGACACCCACACCCACACCCACACCCACGCCGACGCCGACGCCGACGCCGACGCCGGGCGGATGCACGTCACCAGATCCGTTCGTGATCCTGGGCGGGGGATCGTGCGTGAACGGTGGCTGGTTGCCGCCTTCAGCGCCCACACCGACGCCCACACCGACGCCCACGCCAACGCCCACGCCAACACCCACCCCGACGCCTTCACCCACCGGTTGCGCGTCACCCGACCCGTTCGTCATACTTGGCGGCGGCTCTTGCGTCAACGGTGGATGGTTGCCCCCTGGCATGGGTCCCACGCCGACTCCGACTCCGACTCCAACGCCGACGCCCACCCCAACGCCGGCACCCGGTGTGGGCTGCGTCGGGGCGGATCCGTTTGCCGCCAGTGGCGGTGGACAGTGCATCAACGGCGGCTGGGTCCCGAATTCTTCCCTGAGCCTTTGCAGCGGAATTCCAGACCCGTTCGTCATCATCGGCGGCGGCGTTTGCATCAACGGCGGCTGGGTGCCCAGAACAGCGCTGGGCACGCCTGCACCCGAAATGACGGCTGCGGCCGGGTTCAAGCCTGCCTACTCGCAACGCAGCGCCACAATCGGATCGATGCGCGTGGCGCGACGGGCGGGTACGAGACAGGCCACCAGCGCGACCGCGATGAGCAGGACCGTCGCCAGGATCGCCGACGCGCCTGTCGGACTCACCTGATATAACAGCGACTCCAACAACCTCGAGAGCGCGAGCGCCGCTCCGGGCCCCAAGCACCACACGGATGCCGAACTCACGCGTCCGCTGCGCGAGAGTTACGATCTCACGCCGCAGATGCCGATCACGGACAACACCAGCGCAGCGGCGGCGAACACGCCGAGCACCCACGCCGCAAACCGAGACGCGGACGTCTGCGCCGCCACCAGTTGCTCGGGCGGCGCGGCGCCAAAGACCACGAATAACAAGGTAGCGAACAACACGATCTCGAGTGTCTTCTGTTTCCACAATCCGATCTATCAGGTCGGGGTCGCCGACGTCGGGAACAACGACAAGATCATCACGAACACGATTTCCGGTGCTGGCATTCTCGGGTGCAGCACTACGTTCAATCCGTCGGGATTGGCCGTGACGCCGACGAACCGTTCACGAACCGGCCGAAGGTTCACGCCACGAAGTAAGCACGATTTGTCTGATCAATCTCAAAGGTCCCCACTTTCGGGTGGGGGCCTTTTCTATTTCTGTCAGCGCCGGGGCGCCTGGAAGGGCTGATAACGCCCCGTCTGTCAACTTCCCACCCCGCTAATGTTGCCTAAATGTTGCGTATCGTTGAGGCTCGTGCGTGACCATCGTCACGGTGTCACCGCGCGCGTGACCCCAGGCGGCGAGATCGGCGGGGAGAAGGGCGTTCGCCGCCTGGTCCGGCGGCAGATGCGGCGAGACGTGGCAGACGCGCATGGGGGGTTCTCGCGTGCGCCTCAGGCCGGGACCCGATCGGCGGCCGGCCGCGCCGAGAGGAATCGCGCGCGATACTCCGCGAACGTCAGCGGCTCGGCGCCGAGATCCTCGGTCGCGAACATCAGCGCCCGCCCCAGCCGGTCGAAGAATCCGTCCAGCTCGCCCTGCGTGCGGTTGTACGGGCTGCCGCCGACGATCGCCTCGCTCGAGTGGAAAAGGAGGTTCAGGATGGGCCCGCCGCGATCCACGATTTGGCGCGAGAGCGCCATCATGTCGTCGGCCGAGCTGTACGACGGCCGCAGCCAGCGAACCGCCGCGATGCGCGACAGCCGCAGGAGCCGTTTCGTCGTGTACGGCCAGGGCGCGCGGCCGTACCAGCGCTCGACCATGGCCGGTACGCGGCGACTCAGCGCCGCGGAGATGGGCAGTTCCAGCACGTCGCTCGAGCCCGGGCGCGTCGCATCGTCGTACGACAGGAAGTACGGCGAGAGCGGTGCGCCGACGAAATCCGGCCCCTGCTTGTGGGCCTCGTAGAACAGGGGCGCGACCGACGAGTCAATCAGGTAGCCTGCGCGTTCGAGCGACGAGACATGCCGGGCCGAGAATCCGAAGCGCCCGGATCGATACGAGACGGGCCGCTGGCCCACACCGGTCTGGATGGCTTCGGTCAGCGACGCAAGCTGTGCGTCGAACTGATCGAGCGGCAACGACAGCGCGTAGGGGTGCCGATCGACGTCGTCGGCGTGGCACGGCGGCGTTTCCCACGCGTGATGGTGCGCGCCGATCTCCGTGTCGCCGCGCGCGACCAGCCGTCGCAGAACCTCGACCGAGCGCGGATCGGTCGCCACCGGGTGCGTGACGACGTACGTCGGCCGGACGCCGTGGCGCCCGAAAAAATCGTGCAGGCGCTCGAGGGCGTAGATGTTGTCGAACGTCTGGCGCCGCCGGGCGGCGGCGTCCCACTGGTTGTCGCCTTCGGTATCGATCGCCACGAGCAGGGCCGGGCGGGGTGCCGGCCTCATCGATCCTGATCCGAATCGCCGAGGGTGACGTGCCAGCGCCCGGTGTTCGTATGGTGCGAGGCCGGCACGTCGACGGCATTGATCTTGGCGACGAACTCCATCGTGGACTTGACCGAGTAGTAGCCGGACTTGCGGAAATGGCGGCGGAAGCCCTCGTGCATGGAGAACGCGCGGATCTTGTCGGAGTCGGCCGCGCGCGCCTCGCGGTCGATCCACCGCAGCAGCGTCGTCACCGCGCTGGCGTCGTCGGGATCGGCGAAGAAGTCGACGAGCAGCGTGACGCGGCCGCGCGGTTCCACCGCGTGGCGATAGATCACGTAGCCTGCGATGTCGCCGTCACGCTCGAGGGCCCCGACGAGGTACCGCACGTGCGGCGGCTGGATGTACTTCCACTGCAGATAGCGGGCATCGCGTCGCACCGCGAAGGCGAACTTGTCGCGGACGCGTTCCCAGAGTCCGGTGAAGCGGTCGTCGAAGTGCCGGATGGGACGCACGGTGCCTTCGAGCGGACGCGACCGCGAGACGAGGCGCACCCAGGGCAGCGTCACGTACGACACGAGGCGGTTGATGGGCACCGGCCAGGTCGGCCGGCGCAGGGCGCGACGACTCAGCGGCTTGACCAGGCACGGCACCGGGCCGACGTCCGGCCATTTGAGCTTCTGGAACAGCTTGTACGACGACTCCGACAGGCCGAGGCCCAGCGAGGCGCCCACGTTGCGGTCCCACGTGCGGAAGAGCAGGTCGCCCAGGCCCTGGCGCTGGCGCTCGGGCGCCACCATGACGTCCATGCCCCAGGCCGCGTCGATTTCCTTGCCGTTGACGCCGAGCGTCACCGGCATGCAGGCGTACTGGCCGACGATCGCGCTGCCTTCGCGCGCGACCCAGATCAGCGGCCCCGTGGCCGGCGTGTTGGGATTCGATCGGTACTGCCAGTCCCACCGCAGGCGATTGGCGTCCGCCATGTCGGCGCCGAACACGCGACGATACAGCCCCTCGATGAGGCGCCGGTCGTCGCTGCGATAGCGGTCGATGTCGGCCATGGCGTCGGGGCTGCGCGCTCACCCGGCCGGGGCGAGCACGTACTCCATGTTGCTGATGAGCGCGTTCTGCGTCATCGGGTTGGCGCCCAGCCATCGGCCGATGGACTTCGGCAGGCGCTTCACGGTGCTGGTCACGTGCAGTTCCTCGCGCACGACGTGCAGGCCGGCGTCCACGATCTGGCCGCGCAGCCGGCGCACCGTGACCTTCTCCAGCAGATCGTCGTGCTTCACGATGCCGTTGCGCGCATCGCGGATGAACGAGTTCTCGTGCGCCGGCTCCTTGAGCGTGCCCGGCGCGTGACGGGCGAGCAGCCGGAACGTGCGGAACGCGATCGCGCGGCCGACGATCAGGTGCAGGGGCACGGGCACCCGCAGGCGGGGCAGATGCGCGCCCGCGAACGAGAGATACGGCGCGGTGGACAGGAAGATGTGCCCGCCCGGGGCGAGCACCCGCCGGCACTCCGCGAGATACCGCGGCGCATCCGCCACGTGCTCGATCACGGCGTGCGACAGGACCAGATCGAACGTGCCGCCGGCGAACGGCAGCGCCATACCGTCGGCCTGCACGAAATGCAGATGCCGGAGGTCGCGCTCGCGCCCAAGCCGCACGCCCGCCTGACTGAAGCGATCGATGGGATCGATGCCGACGACGCGATCGGCGTGGTCGGCGAGCGAGAGGGGCATCCCGCCGCCACCGCAGCCGGCATCGAGTACGCGGCCGGCCACCGGCACCCCGGCGCGATCGAGGAACGCGATGACCTTCGCGCTGCGGTAGTACTCGAACAGCGCGTAATCGTACTCGGATCGGAAGCGCCGGTCGGCGTGCGCTTTGATCTGGTCTTCGCTAATCTCTCGCACGATGGAGTCCTGACGCCGCCTGCGATGCCAACCCCGGCTGTTTGTCGATGAGGGCCGCGCGGTCGAAGTCGGGGGTTTCGTCCACGTCGAAGGTGGCCACGCGCCGGCGCTGGGGATACCGCGCCAGAATCTCGGCGATGAGTCCCGGCTGGCTCTCGTATCCTTCCCTCGGCAATTCGTACGTCAGTATATAGCGCACGTCGTCGCGCTCGAAACGATCGTCGTAGTTGCCGAAGCCCCGGCCGACGAACACCGGTCGAATCCGATTCTCGAGCGACAGTCCGTTCGCGAGCTTCCCGTGCACGAGCGTGTCGGGCGGGAGCAGTGCACCCAGCGCCACCGACGCGCGATAGTTCAGTTCGCCCCGCATCGAGGCCCAGCGCCCGTATTGCGCGCCGTGCCAGACCAGTGAGGCCAGCACGATCAGGAGCGCGGCCGGGCCGGCGACGCGGACGGCCGCGAGGCGTGAGACGAGGCGGCGCCACCAGACCAGCGCGACGATGGCCGCCAGTGCGGCGAGCGCGGCGGAGGTCCGGACCGCGCCCGCGAATTCGCCGGCGGCGACCGCGTCGCCGAACGCCGCGCGGACGAGGCTGCCGAACGCCAGGTACCCGAACAGGAGAAGGACGGGGAGCGCCGCCGCGCGCGTTCCCGCGGAGGCCTGCGCCAGCCGCGCCGGCAGGACGGGCGCGCCCGACGTCAGGGCCAGCGACGCCAACGCGATCAGCGCGGGAATGAACATGACGTAGCGCCGGCCGTTGCCCGAGTCGTGAATCGTCAGTTCGGCCAGGCCGATCACCACCCAGAGCACGAGGAGTCGCGCCGCGGGCGCGGCCTCGCGGCCGCGCGCGAGGATGCCGCCCATCGCGACGATCGCCGCGATCAGCAGCGGCCACATCCGCGTGAAGACGTCCTGGACGATCGGCAGCCACGAAGCGCGATCGATCAGGCTCGCGAAGTCGTACGACGGCTTCCGGACCACCGTCATCTGCCAGTTGTAGAACTGGTAGTCCGTCCAGTGCGGCCAGACGAAGAAGACGAGCGCGGCCAGGCCCGCGAGCGCGAGGCCCGCCAGCGTCCACCACGCGGACCGCGTGTCCGCCGCCGTGTCCGTCGCTGCGATCCCGCCGCGCCGGCGCGCCAGCCAGATCGTCATCACGGCCTCCAGCACGATCGCGGCAACGAAGAAGGCTGCGGCAGCTTTCGTGAACCACGCCAGCGTCGTGGCGACGCCGGCGACCAGCCCCCAGGCCGGCCGACGACCGGCCATGGCGTACGCCGACCAGGCCACGACCATGAAAGCCGTCATCGTGGACTCCATGAGCGCCGCGCGATTCCACATGACCCAGGTGAATTCGGTGGCGAGCAGCGCGCCGCCCACGAGGGCCGCGCGCGGCCCGGCCAGGCGCGCGAGGCCCGTCATCAGGAAGATCAGCGCCACCAGACCGGAGGCCACCGGCACCGTGCGGGCCTGCCACAGGCCGACACCGAAGGTCTCGAACGCGGCGTATTCCAGCGCCGTGAACACCGGCGCGATGAACACCGGGTTCCACTCGTCCGTCCGCCAAGTCTGCCAGAGTGCCATGTTGCGTGCGTTGTGCGTCCAGGCGCCTTCGTCATGCCAGACGATATCGAGGGAGGTCGGTGGATCGGCGCGCAGCCACAGCACGCGGAGCGCGGTCGCGCCGAGGAGGATGAGCGCAGCGAGCAGCAGGTAACGGCGGCGGGACATGTCAGCGACGCCGCCTCCAGACGGAGAAGGCGGCGTCCTCGTAGTCCGGCACGTAGCCGTTTTCGAGCCACGCCCGGAGTCCGGCGTGGGCGATGAAGAAGTCAATCGAGTGTGGCGTCGTGGCTTCCGCCAGCCCCCAGTCGAACTTCTGCAACGCCACAAAGGCCGGAGGCTGGCGTTGCAGGTCGGCCAGGAGGCCAGCTGACCCGTACCCCGGGTACTGGGCCGCAAACTCGATGACGACGGGTCGGCTCCAGAAGAAGCGCGACGCGCTCGGCCGCTCAGCGCGGGACAGGACCCCCCCGGCGGCAAATCCGAAGACCAGAACCGGCTCGTCCGGCGCTGTCGACGAGGCGATATGGGCGGCCAAGCGTTCGACGGCCGCCGGCGAGAACTTTCCACCATCGCCGCGATCGAATCGTGCCAGGTAGGCAGCGCGCGACTGCCTTCGCCGGTGATAGGAGAGGTCGTGGCCGAGGTTGCTGACGGCCTGTGGAAGTCCGAAGAGCCTGGGTTCGAACGCGGCCACGCGTTCCGCGCCGACGCGCCACGCGCCCGCCAGGATCAGCGAGGCGGTCACGAGGGCGATCGCCGGGCGACGGGCCCGGTCGCGCCAGGCGGCGTGCAGTCCCGCAGCGCCGGCGAGCGCGAGCACGGGGAGCGCCTGGAGAAAGTACTGCGGCAGGCCGCGCGCGCCATTGAGGGCGACTGACCCGACCGCGGCGCCAATCCACGCCAGCAGCACAAGCGCTTGCGGCAACTGCCGCTTCGGCGTCATGGCCAGCACCGCGCTGCCCAGCAGTCCGATGAACCAGAGACCGTCCACACGAGCCCGCTGTAAGGGCATCGTGAACGGATACTGCAGCATGTCGGCTGTGCCGGTGTAGGTTTCACGCGAGTACTGCAGGTTGTAGGCCACCGTGGCGAGCCAGAGGTCGGTGAGCGCGCCGGTGGCGGCAAACCAGACCAGCGCCGGCAGCGTGACGGCCGCGCCGCCCAAGGCGAACAGACCGGCGGTTTGCCGGCACCGGCGCGGGTCGCGCCACGCCCCGTCCGCCACCAGAGCCGCGGCGAGCGCTGGAATCACAAAGACAACCGCGTTGTATTTGAGCCAGGCGGCGGCCGCCACCAGCGCGCCGGCCGCAACCAGCCGGGTAGCGCGAGCTGGCGCTTGCCAGGCCAGCACGAGGGCCGCCGTCACGGCCAGCGCGATGAACGTCTCGCACTGCGCGCGGACGTACATTCCGCCCAGGTTCTGGATGCCAGGATCACCGAGCAGCAGAAACAGTACCGCGGCGCCCTCGCCCACGTGTGCGCCATACAGGCGCCGACCGAGCACCACCAGGAGCCACGCAACCGCGGCGGCGGCGCCCAGGTCGGCGACGGCGGCGACCGACTCGTGCGGCCAGATCGCCCAGGCCGCCGCGTACACGGCGAATACGCCCGGCGGCTTCTGTTCCCACGCGTCCCGGTAAGGCACCTCGCCGTGCAGCAGGCGCTGGCCCACGTAGGTGTAGAGATGCTGATCGCCGCCCGCCGGCCTGGTGAGGGTCGGCAGGCGGAACGCCAGTAGCAGGACGATCAGCAGCGCCCAGACCCAAAGTCGTGAAGAATGTGCCGATGGTGCCTGCGTCATGCGTCGGAGATCGTGAGGGTTGAATTATAGTTCCCGGGTGCCCTCGCCTTCGCGACCCGACCTGACGGTCGTGATTCCCACTTACAACGAACGCGATCGCCTGGCGGAGCTGGTGGATCGCGTGCTTGGGGCGGCTCGCGACGCCGGCGCGGCGCTTGAGGTCGTGATTGTCGACGACAACTCGCCAGATGGTACCGGCGCGCTGGCGGATTCGCTGGCGACGGGCAGACCGATGCGGGTCGTGCATCGCGCGGGCAAGCTGGGGCTCGGCACGGCGGTCGTGGCCGGTTTCGCCGTCGCGTCAGCGGAGGTCGTTGGCGTGATGGATGCGGATTTCAGCCATCCGCCGGCGCTTCTGACGAAGATGCTCGCCGCCTTTCGCACCACCGGCGCCGACGTCGTCGTCGCCAGCCGCTACGTGCCCGGCGGCAGCACCCCTGACTGGCCCTTCAAGCGCCGGCTCCTCTCGCGCGTGGCGTGCCTGCTCGCCCGGCCGCTGTCCCCGATTCGCGACGCGGCATCCGGGTTCTTCTTGATTCGTCGATCGATTGCCGAGCGCGTGACGATCAAGGCCGGCGGGTTCAAGATTTGTCTGGAACTGATTGTCCGCGGGTGGCCCACGACGCTTGTCGAGCTGCCGTACCGGTTCGACGATCGGGAACTCGGACAAAGCAAGATGAGCACCCGCGAGGCCGCCGGTTATTTGATTCAACTGAAGGATCTGTTCATCGTGCGCTGGCTCGGCCCATCGCGTCCGGCGCGTACCTATCGCCGGCTCTCCGTTCGCGACGTCGCTCAGCTCTGAGTCTGCCCGGCGGGCCTGGCGGCGACCCTTGATGGCAGGGCGTCAGTGACCTTGGCGCCGAAGAGCACGCGCGATCCGACATGCCAGGCGAGGTCCCACTTCGTCGAGGCCAGCCGGAGGATGTCGGGCGTGTGGCGTGCGAGGTACCCGGGCCGCAAATAGAACCGCCGCTTGGCCCGGTTGATCGCCTTAAACACCACCGACTCATCCAGTCCGTTGCCGCGCAGCAGGTAGTACGAATACTCCATCCGCGTCCAGTCTTCGCTCGCCAGCCAGCCCGATTGCTTGGCCTTGGCGTACAGCTCTGTGCCCGGGTACGGTACCGCCGGATAGAAATTCGCGAAGTCGGGATCGAGGGCGATCGCGTAGTCGATCGTCCGCTCGAGCGACGTGGGGGTATCCCCCGGATACCCCATGATGAAGAACGCGAACGACTTGATGCCGGCATGCCGCATGTTCGCGAGGGCCGTCCGAATCTTCTCGCCCTCCAGCTTCTTCATCATGTCCTTGCGCGTTTCCTCTGATTCGGTCTCGATGCCGAGCGCCAGCATCCAACAGCCCGCCTGTCGCAGGCGGGCCACGAACGCGGGATCCGTCAGATTGTCGGCGCGGGCGTTCCCGAACCAGTGCACCGGCAGCCTGCGGGCGATGAGCTCCTCGCAGAACGCGCTGAACGTCTTCACGTTCAGCGTCACCGTGTCCCCCCAGAGGTAGAAGAACTTCAGGCCGAACTCCTTGTAGCCGCGCTCCATCTCATCGACGAGCGCCTTCGCGCTCTTTTCCCGGAACTTGTGCCCTTGGTGAATCGGCGCGACGCAGAAGTCACACGAGTATGGGCACCCGCGCGACGTCTCGACAATTACGTAGGACTCGTTGACGAGCGGCAGCCGGTACTTCGAGAGATCGAGCAGGTCCCACGCCGGATGCGGGGCGCCGAGGAATCCGGCGAACGAGCCCTGAGCCTGGTGCGGGACGATACGGCCGCCGTGCCGGAAGGTCAGATTCGGAATCGTGCCCAGATCCGCCGTGGACGTCAGCATGGCCAGGGTGAGCAGGCCGTCTTCGGGTTCACCGACGAACATGCCATCGACGTCCGGCGCCCGTTCCATCGCCGCCTCCGGCGTGCAGGAGACATGGGGGCCGAACGAAAACAGCGGGGCCTGGTAGCGCGCTTTGAGCCGTTTCATCTCGGCGACGTCGGCATCGATCGTGGGCGTCGTGCTGGGAAACACGATGAGCGTCGGCTGGAATCCGTCGCGATCGAGCGCGGCGATTAGATCGTCGACGGACTGTCGTGTCGCGGTGAGATCCACCAGGCGGACCTCGCACGCGCGGTCGCGCAGCATCGCGGCTACGAGCGCCAGCGTGTACGGCGGCTTGGTCGTGCCGAGGACCTCTTCGCGCTCCTGGCACCGGCCCTGACGGGTGAACGCAATGCCGCCGATCAGGGGCGGATTCACGAGCAGCGTACGGGTGCCGAGCAATGAGGTCATCAGGTTACTGGACCCCCAGGGCCGCCAGCTCCGGGTCGGCTGGGACCGCGTCTGGGGCACCCGCCGGCTCGCCGGAAAGCTCTACTTTACAGCAGCGGCGGCAGACGGGAAACAGCTGGGCGTCGATCAGTTTTTTTCGGAGCGCGACGTACCGCTCGCCGGTCCAGACCTCCTCGAGTGAATGGGTGGTCAAATCGCCAACTTCGACCCGGATAAACGGACAGAAATAGGCCTTGCCGCTGAACGAGACCCGCGCGTAGAGGAACGGATACAGGCAGCGACCCTCGAGTGCGGCGCCCGGCGTGTAGTAGTCCCTGACGATGGCCGGCCGAACTTTCGGGCGCATGTCGAAGCGGATGTTGCGGGCCCGGCACTTGGCGGCCAGCCGGTCCACCTGCTCGAGCACCCGCGCGCCGTCCACGCCGGGGTCGGCAGTGACGAAGGTCGAGATCGCTTCCGGGCCGGACGCGCCGGTCAGTCGGACCGTTTCGGCGACTTCCTCGGGCGTGCTGAACATCAGATGGTTCAGGCCGATGGCATCCACCCCGAGTTCGGCGGCCACATCGACCATCTGGTCGAGGGCGTCGAGCGTCTCGTGCGCTACGGTCGTGTTGATGCTCACGCGCAGCGGCGCGTGCCTTTGGCGGGCCGCCTCCTGCAGATTCCTGAGGCCGGCCGCGGTCCGATCGAATGTGCCG
>Ga0326597_10013020_pt1 | contig 10946 bp, 11 predicted proteins | sample RVTome_12_FD_203789 | JGI IMG/M metagenome (GOLD analysis project Ga0326597, IMG submission 203789) | Soil microbial communities from uranium-contaminated site in the Upper Colorado River Basin, Wyoming, United States - RVT100D185 | ecosystem: Environmental > Terrestrial > Soil > Contaminated >... | reverse complement strand
ACGAAATACGTCACGTCGAGCCCGGGCGGCAGTTTCGCGGCGAGCCGTTTGGCGAACTCCCCGAAATGCGGGTGCAGGTAAATGGTGGTCGTGTGCGCCAGCAGCGCGGCCTGCTCTTGCACCCGCTTGGTGACCGTGGGGTGCGCGTGTCCGCACGACACCGTGACGATCCCGGCGATCAAGTCGAGGTAGCGCTTGCCCGTCTCATCGAACAGGTACTGCCGGTGGCCCTCGACCAGCATCAGCGGCTCCCGGTAAATCGTGAAGATCGCCGGGTTCGTGTATTGCCGCCGCGTCGCCAGCACCTCGCTCCGCGCCGGCCCGGTGTAGGGCCGGGGCACGTGGCTGCAGGGCGGCATCGTCGGCCGGGTGGTGGCGGTGGTCGTCATGGCTGCCAGGTCCTTTCGTCGTGCTTCACGACAAGGGCGTGTGGATTAGGCGTGTGGCTGGAGGCGTATGGATGACGACGTACTACCTCGACATCCAGTTCGTGCCGGCTTCCCGGTTCCATTTCGTGGTGATCTTCTTGGATTTCGTCCAGAACTCGATCGAGCCGCGGCCCGTGATGTCGCCCACGCCGAACTTGGAGTCGTTCCATCCGCCGAACGAGAACGGCTCACGCGGCACCGGGACGCCCACGTTCACGCCCACCATCCCGGCGCTCGCCCGTTCCATCGTGTACCGCGCCGCCCCGCCGGATTCCGTGAACACCGACGCCGCGTTGCCGTACGGCGACGCGTTCTCCACCGCCAGCGCCTCGTCCAGGTCGCGCGTGCGCACCACGGCGAGCACCGGGCCGAATACCTCCTCCTGGGCGATTCGCATGTCGGCGCGCACCCCGTCGATGATCGTCGGCCCGACGTAGAACCCGCCTTCCTTCCCCGGCGCCTCCGCGCCGCGGCCGTCCACCAGCACCTTCGCCCCGGCCTGCTCGGCCTCGGTGATGTAGCGCTCGATCTTCTGCTTCGCCTCACGCGTGATCACCGGCCCGATGTCCTTGCCCGGCACCATGGTGCGCGCCTGGGCCACCATCCGCTCGAGAATGTGGTCCACCCCCTGCACGGCCACCATCACCGACGCCGCCATGCAGCGCTGCCCAGTGCAGCCCGACATCGCCGCCAGCACCCCGCCGGCCGCCATCTCGGGGTCGGCGTCCGGCAGCACGATGACGTGGTTCTTGGCGCCGCCCAGGGCGAGCACACGCTTGAAGTTGCCGCAGCCGCGGCGGTACACCTCCTTGGCGACGCGCGTCGAGCCGACGAAGCTGACCGCCTGAATCCCGGGATGGTCGCAGATCGCCTCCACCGCGTCGCGCCCGCCGTGCACCACGTTGAACACCCCGTCGGGCAGCCCCGCCGCCTTGAGCAGCTCGGCGATGCGGCCGGCCGACAGCGGTACCAGCTCCGACGGCTTCAAGATGAAGGTGTTGCCCAGCGCGATCGCGTTGGGGAACGTCCAGTGCGGCACCATCGACGGGAAATTGAAGGGACAGATCGACGCCACGACCCCCAGCGGCCAGCGCTCGACCCGGCACTCGACCCCCTTGCTCACCTCGAGCACCTCCCCCGCGGCCATCTGGGGGAGGGCGCAGGCGAACTCCACCACCTCGATCGCTTTCAGGACTTCGGCGTCGGCCTCGCCCTTCACCTTCCCATGCTCCTCGGTGACCAGGGCCGACAACTCGGCGAGGTGCTGCTCGAGCAGCGTCTTGTACCGGTAGAACACCTGCACCCGTTCCTTGATCGGCGTCGCCGCCCAGGCGGGGAACGCCTGGCGCGCGGCTGCCACGGCGCGGTCCACGTCCTCGGGGCCGCCCAGCGGCACGCGCGAGAGCACCCGGCCGTCGGACGGGTTGTGCACGTCCTGAAAGCGCGGGCCGCCGTCGACGAACCGGCCGCCGATGTAGTGACGAACGTCGGGATACGGGCGCGCGGCGGACTGTGCGCCGCGATCGGCGACGGTGAGTGTGTCGGGGGGATTCATGAGGCCACCATCCTTTGCCGGGCCGTGCATGAGAGTCGTCAGGGGAGTCTGCCGGGGGCCGCACGGCCTGTCAATGCCGCGCCGGCGCCACGCCGTCGTGGCCGCTATCTTCGGCGCCCGGTCTTGGAGGGCCAGGGAGAGTGTGGCGGCCCTAGCAGGGTGCCGAAGAAGGGGGATTGTGACTCTCAGTGAGAGTTCAGCCGAGACGCGAGCTCACTCGCGCTCTACTCGCCGGGGGGCCGCTCGATCGACGCGTAGCCGGCTTGGGCCGCGACCCGCGACGCCGCATCGCCGAAGATCTTCTCGCCGTCGAACCGGCCGTTCTCGATGAAGATCTCCGAGATCTGGTTCCCGGCGGTGACGCTGCCCGCGAGATGGACGCCGGGTACGCTGGTCTGGAGCGTCTCCGGGTCGAGCACCGGCCGGCCGCTCGCCGGGTCGTAGGCGATCCCGATGCCGCGGAACAGCTCGAGGTCCGGATGGAACCCCGTCAGCGCATAGACGCGCTCCGCCAGGAGTCGCTCGCGGCCGCCGTCGGCGCGGCGGATCCCCACGTCTCGAGCGGTGATCTCGTCGACCGTGGCGCCGAGCCGCGCCGCGATCTCCCCCGCCTTGATCCGGTTCTCGATGTCCGGCCTGAGCCAGTACTTCACGCTCTTCGGGAATTCGGCGCCGCGATAGACCAGCGTGACGCGCGCTCCCGCCCGGAACAGCTGCAGCGCCGCCTCCACCGCCGAGTTCCGGCCGCCGATCACCACGACGTCCTGTCCGAAGGAGCGGTGCGCTTCGTCGAAATAGTGGCTCACGTGGGGCAGGGTCTCTCCCGGCACGTCGAGCGGGTTCGGGTGATCGAAATAGCCGGTCGCGAGAACCAGGCGGTCGCAGGTGAGGATGACCGGGCCCAGCCGGGTCTGCAGCTCGCAACGGACGCGATCGTCGCGGCGGGTGGCGGCGACCAGCTTCGTGTACGGGCGCACGCGCAGGCCCTCGGCCCGGGTCACGCCGCGATAGTACTTCAGAGCCTCCTCCCGCGTCGGCTTCGCGCCGGCGCACACCAGCGGATGTCCCCCGATCTCGAGCCGCTCCGGTGTGGTGAAAAAGACCATCCCCACGGGGTAGCGCACGATCGAGTCGGCGACGGCGCCGGCGTCGGCGACCAGGGGATCGAGTCCCCGGCGTCGGGCCGAAATCGCGCAGGCGAGACCGATCGGTCCCGCGCCGACGATGAGGATGGGTTCGTGGGTGGTCGGACTCACGCCGCCGGAATCTAACCGACCGGGGCGGCGGCTCGGGGACGGGTGGCCAACCGGCCGGCCGGGAGCCATCTTGTTGCCGTCCGCCTCCCTGCGAGGGCTTGCTTGAGCGCTCCAACGGAATCCACCCGTCCCTCCGGTGGCCGCGCCACGCCCGCCGCATCGGAGTCTCGACCGCACTCGACCGACGTGGATCTGTTCGGTCTCACCGATCGGGGGCAGGTCCGCAAAGACAACCAGGATCAGTTCCTGATCGCGACCCTGCACAAGTTGCTGCGGGTGCATCAGGCGAGCCTCCCCGCCGACGACATCACCCCGTTGATCAGCGACTCGCGCGGCTGGCTCTTCCTCGTCGCCGACGGAGTCGGCGGCCGACCCGACGGCCAGGCGGCGAGCGGCACCGCGGTGCGCAGCATCGCCCATTACGTCACGCACCTCACCGACCTGTACCGTCGCCTCGATTCGGACAAGGAGACGGTGTTCCTGGCGGAGCTCGAGCAGTCCGTCAAGAAGACGCACGAGATTCTGCGGGCCGAGAGCGATAAGGAATACGGCGGGCGGGGTGGGGCCACCACCCTCACCATGGTCGCGGCGCTGTGGCCGCGTGCGTACCTCGTGCAGGTCGGCGACAGCCGGTGCTACCGGCTGCGCGACCGGCGGCTCGAGCTGATGTCCAAGGACCAGACCGTGGCGCAGGCGCTGGTGGACTCGGGCGCGCTGACGCAGACCGAGGCGCGCCGCTCCCCGCTGCAGGGCGTGCTGGCGAGCGCGCTGGGCGGGCAGGAGGCGTCCCCGATGACGCGCACCACCGAGATCCGCTGGGACGACGTGATGCTGCTGTGCACCGACGGACTCACCAAGCACGTCAGCGACGAGGAGATCGAGGCCGAGCTGCGCGAGATTCACTCGGCGGAAGAGTCGTGCCGCCGGCTCGTGGGCCTGGCGCTCGAGCGTGGCGGGACGGACAACGTCACGGTGGTGATTGCGCGGCTGAAGGGCCGCCCGCCGGGGGGGTGAGGTCAGTCCCGCAGATACCCCCACGTATGTAACCGGTCGAAATCCTCGAACCAGCGATCCCCCACGTCCTTCCGGTAGTACATGTTGGGAATCATGATGTTCTCGATCCGGTTGTAGACCTGCTTCTGCGCGGCTTTCATGGTCGGACCGAGCCCCACCACGATCAGCACCACTCCCGACGTTCCCGTCACCAGCCACTCGTTGTCCATGGACCGCACGTCCTCGATGTGCACGCCTTCCCGCGTAGGCTTCTTGAAGATGATCACGGCGTCCTTGGAGCTCGTCTCGAACGTCTCCGGGTCCTTGAACGGAAACGGCGGCACGACGATCCGCACCCCGACCTGGAACCCGCTGCGGGCCTTGAACCGCGTGATCGAGCCCTCCGCGAGCTTGTGGAGGAACTCGCCGATCGGCGTGAGCATGCCTTCCTGCTGGATGCTGATCGTCGGATAGCCGAAGCGCGCCGTGAACTCGAGCGGGTAGATGCCGTTCGAGTTCACGATGCAGTTGACGTCGATGTAGCCGATGTAGCGCTCCTCCTTGAGTTTCGGCTCCATTTTCTTGAGCGTGGCGTTGAAGATCCGGTTCGGCTCGCTCCAGAACATCGACGTGCCCATCTCGCCGGTGGAGGGGCCGATGTCGCCGGGAAACAGCTTCTTGTGCTCGAAGTTGACGTTGACCGGCAGCACGAACTCCTTGCCGTTGAAGAACGCGCCCGCCGCGACCTCGACGCCGACGATCCGCCGCTGCAGCTGGAACTCCTTGATGCGCGCGGCCCAGGCGCGCTTGTAGTCTTCCAGCACCTGGATCACGTCCTTGCCGTCGTCTTCTTCGCCCACGAACAGCAGCTGCTTCAAGTTTTGCGCTTCGCCGCTCGGCTTGATCACGTAGCGGTTCGGGTTGGCCTGCACGTAGGCGATAGCGTCGTCGAAGGACGTGAAATTGTCCTGCGGGATGATCGACACGCCCGCCGCCTTGAGCTCCTGCTGGCCGAATGCGCGGTCATCCTCGAGGCGATCGGTGTAGGGCGACCCGCCCACCACGAGCTTGTCCGCCTCACGCAGCCGCTGCGCCTTCGCCCCCTGGCCCAGGACGTCGTCGAACACGACCACGTCGGCCCACTCCACCTCCCGTTCCCACTCGTCCGTCTTGGGGACGAATCCGTTGCCGATCTCTCTTTCGCTCTGCGATTCGATGAACAGTTGGACCTCGTGCCCCTCCTTCACCACCTGCCAGGCGATGTCGGCGATCAACCCGTCGAGCGATACGAACAGAAACTTCTTCCGGTCCACCGATCCTCCACGCGTGGGTCCCGCGTAACGTAGCGGGGTGGCCCCGGCCGTCAACGACGGTGCGCCTGCCGCTCGCGGCGGTTCTGGAGTAGTATGGGCGTCGTCGCGTCGAGCCGTCACCGTTGACTCTATGGAGGAGTCGAGCGATGAGACACGCATCCGCGATCCAGATGGGTCTCGAGGCAGATCCGGTGCTGGCGAAGCCGGGGGTCGGGCAGCCGCGGCCATGAGCGGGCTCGCCGGGAAACGGGCGCTCGTCACGGGTGCGAGCGCGGGGATCGGGCTGGCCTGCGCCCGTCGGTTCGCCGCGGCGGGGGCGCACCTCGTCCTCTGGGCGCGCCGCGGGGACCGGCTTGCGGCCGAAGCCGAAACGTTGCGGCGCGCGCACGGCGTGACGGTGCAGACCGCCGTGGTGGACGTGCGCGATCGCTCCGCGGTGGAGCGCGCCGCCGCGGCGCTCGCGGCCGAGGACGCCGTCCCCGACATTCTGCTCAACAACGCCGGCCTCGCCGCCGGGTTGCACAAGCTCCAGGACGGCGACCCCGACGACTGGGACCGGATGATCGACACGAACGTGAAAGGGCTGCTCTACGTCACGCGGGCCATCCTGCCGCACATGGTGCGGTTGGGGCGAGGGCACGTGGTGAATCTGGGGAGTCTGGCCGGGCATCAGACCTACCCGATGGGCAACGTCTACGGGGCCACGAAATACGCCGTGCGGGCGCTCACGGAGGGGATGCACCTCGACCTGGCGGGGACGCCGATCCGGGTCTCGAGCATCGACCCCGGGCTCGTGGAGACCGAGTTTTCGATCGTGCGGTTCGCCGGCGACACCGCGCGGGCCAACGCCGTGTACCGGGGGATGCGACCGCTCACCGCGGACGACGTCGCGCACGTGGTCACCTTCGTCGTCGGCCTGCCCGAGCACGTGAACGTCCTCGACCTGGTCCTCATGCCGACGGCCCAGCGCAGCACCCAGGTCGTCCACCGGGAGACGTGAAGGCGATCACTTGGCCCGGTCGAGATACTCCCCGGTGTTCGGGTTCACCCGCACCTTCTCGCCGGTCTGGATGAACTCGGGGACGTTCACCGTCACTCCGTTGGAGAGCTTGGCGGGCTTGGTGGACGCCGTCTTGGTCGCGCTCCGCATCACGGGCGAGGTCTCGACGATCTCGAACACCACTTCGTTCGGCAGCTCGACGCCGATCGGCCGGCCCTCGAAGTACTCGGCGATCACCTGCATTCCATCGGTCATCCACTGGGAGTGGTCGCCGAGCGCTTCCTCGTCCATTTCGTACTGTTCGTAATTCTGGGTGTTCATGAAATGGTAGGAATGGCCGTCGTGATACATGTACTGCAGCTCGTGGGTTTCCATGCGGGCTGCTTCCACCTGGTCCGACGCGCGGAAGCGGTGCTCGACGGTGACGCCGCTCTTCAACTTCCGCATCTTGGCGTGCACCATCGCCCGGAGGTTGCCCGGTGTGTGGTGGTGGAACTCGATGATCCGGCAGGGCTCGCCCTCGAACATGATGGTCATGCCCCGGCGAATGTTGGTGGCGGAGATCGGCATGCTGCGGTCCTGACGGGTTGCGGGTCGTCCGGCACGCCCGGGGTGGGGTGCGCGGGCGGTGAATCTAAACTGGCGCGAACGGGTGGCTGAACCCCGCCGGTAGGAGTTCAATGTAACAGCCCCACCGCCCGGTTCGACCTGGGGTCCCGGCTGGTCACGGGCCTGTTGCCCTTCTCGGAGGCCGGGGATACGTTGGCGCCGTGGGTCTCACGGAGGCTCTCCGCCGCTACGGTCTGGGCGTCGCCCTGGGTCTCGCCCTCGGCGCCGGCGCCTTCACCTTCGTGTACGGCAAGGGCATGGCGTACCTGACGAACGATCCCGCCGCCTGCGCCAATTGCCACATCATGAAACTCCAGTACGACGGCTGGCTCACCGGGGGCCATCACGGCGCCGCCACCTGCAACGACTGTCACACGCCGCACGACGTGGTCGGCAAGTACACCACCAAAGCCCGGAATGGTTTCTGGCATTCCTTCTATTTCACCACGGGGACGTTTTCGGAGCCCATTCGGATTACGGCGCGCAACCGCGCCGTGACGGAGCGCCGCTGCCGGGAATGTCACGCGGCGATGGTGGCCTCCCTGGTGGGTGACGGCTCCGGCGGCGTGGGCTCCTGCCTCCACTGCCACCGCACGGCGGGACACGGACGATGAACGCGGCGCGCCGCGTCGTTCTCATCGCGGGGCTCGCCGGGCTCGCCGCCTTCGGGGCGATCGCCCTGCTGGTCAGCATCTTCGAGCGGAAGCAGGAAGCGCGCGAGCCGTTTTTCCGTGTCGCCGAGATCACCGATACCACCATGGATGCCGCGGTCTGGGGCCGCAACTTCCCATACCAGTACGACGCGTACCGGCGTACGGTGGACCAGGTGCGCACCCGTTTCGGCGGCAGCGAGGCGCTGCCGCGCACCCCGACCGACGCCGATCCACGCTCCGTCGTCGCGCAGTCGCGTCTCGAAGAGGATCCCCGGCTGCGCAGCATGTGGGCCGGCTACGCGTTCGCGGTGGACTTCCGCGAGGAGCGGGGTCACGCGTACATGCTCGAGGACCAGACGTTCACGGCGCGCCAGCAGGCCGCCGCGCAGCCGGGGACCTGTCTCCACTGCCACGCGTCGATCTACGTGGCGTACCGGAACGCCGGCGGAGGGGACCTGATCAAGGGCTTCGAGGTGATGAACTCCCTGGCGTACGACGAGGCCCGGAAGCTCGTGCAACACCCGGTGACGTGCATCGATTGCCACGACCCGGCCACGATGCGGCTGCGCGTCACGCGGCCGGCGTTCATCGAGGGGATGCGCGCCTTCAAGGCGTCGCAGGGCGAGCGCGACTACGACGTCAATGCGCGGGCCACGCGCCAGGAGATGCGCGCGTTTGTGTGCGGCCAATGTCATGTGGAGTACTACTTCAAGGGCAAGGAGAAGCGGCTCGTCTATCCGTGGGTCAACGGGCTTCGGGTGGAGCAGATCCTGGCGTATTACGACAGTGTGGGACATCGCGACTGGGTGCACGCGAAGAGCGGCGCGGACGTTTTGAAGGCTCAGCACCCCGAGTTCGAGATGTGGAATCAGGGGGTGCACGCGCAAGCCGGAGTGGCCTGCGCGGACTGCCACATGCCCTACGTACGCGTCGGAGCGCTGAAGGTGAGTGACCATCATGTGCGCAGCCCCCTGCTCAACCTCTCCCGCGCCTGCCAGACCTGCCATCCGGTCGCTGAAGACGAGTTGCGGGCGCGCGCCGTGCGCATCCAGGAAAACACCTACCGCCTGCGCAACCGCGCGATGGAGGCGCTCGTGGCGCTGATCGGGGACCTCGAAGCGGCGCGGGGCGCCGGCCAGAGCGACGCCGAGCTGGCCACGGCGCGCGGGCTCCAGCGCCGGGCCCAGTTCTATCTCGATTTCATCGAGGCGGAGAACTCCATGGGCTTCCACGCCCCGCAGGAGGCCGCCCGCATCCTGGGTGAGGCGATGGACTACGCGCGGCAGGGGCAGGTGGCCGTGCGGGATCGGGCATTCCGGCCCAACCTGCCGTAGGCTTCCGGCCGACGCGCATCCGCGGTCGTGGCGTGCACGGGTCTTGACTCTCGCATCGGCCCGGCTAGATATGGATTGAGGGAGTCGCGTCCCGCTGTTCGCCGGCCGTTGGAGAGTGAGGCGGCCCGTACCCGAGCCGAGTGTGGCGTGGGGGCAAGACGGTTGGTGAGGCGGCTTTTTTTATTCGACTGGGAGTGGATTCGGAAGATGCCGGAGCAGCGCACGAACAACGGGACGATCATCGCTATCGGCCGCACTGGGTCCGATGCCGGTGTGGCAGGGTCCGGGATTCCGGGGATGGGCAACTCCCCATTCCGCGGGCCCGATGCGATGCACACAGGCACAGGCGCGGGGAGGGTGGCCGAGCGGTAACGGCCCGCTTCCCGAACGAGCGACCCGATCGCCCCGCCTGTGAACGAGCCAGGCGGGGCGATCGGCTTTCCGGGACCCAAACCACGAGGAGGAGATCATGGAACGCGCGCGCAACGAGTCCCGACCGGTCGGCCGGCCGATGTCGCTGGGCGATTTCTTCGTGGTGTCGACCGAGTGGGACAACTGGTGCGTCAGCACGGAGATGGCACGGCACATCGACGACTGCCTCGACGCCGATCCCGTCCCCGCCTGGATCACATTCGTGGACGTGACCGGCGCGCGGGTGCGGGTGCGCGCCGATCGCATCGAATCGCTCACACAGCGCAGCGTCGAGCAGCGCGGGGTGAGTCGCGTCTTCGAGCGCCTGGCGCGGCAGGAGCGGCAGGCGGATGGCGTGCACGGCGACGACGACTGACGGACGGACGACCGATGACGAGGACTCAAACGGCGTCGCGTGAAGGCGTCAGAGATCGGCGCCGATCTCCTGGACGCGTTTGGCTAACGCCCGCGGCGCGAGCGCCTCGACCGGGAGCGCGATGAGGCGCTCGATCAACCTGGCGATCGTATCGCGCGAACGGCGGAACACCTCACGGACTTCTTCTTCCGTTCCCCGCGCGTCGATCGGGTCGGCGAGATCCCAATGCGCCATGGCCCGCGCGCCGGGGAACACGGGGCAGACCTGCTTCGCCGAATCGCACACGGTGATCACGAGGTCCCAGTGTTCACGCTCGAGGCCGGCGAGCCCGCGGGGCGTGCGGCCCGACCAGTCGATCCCCAGCTCGCCCAGCGCGGCGACGGCTCGGCGGCTCACGCGATCGACGGGGTGCGAACCCGCGCTCTCGGCGGCGAAGCGCCCGGCGCCGCGGGCATTGAGCAGCGCCTCGGCCAGCTGGCTGCGGGCCGAGTTCCCGGTACAGACGAACAACACGCGGAACGGCCCAGGCATGCGATCCGGTCTCCTCGATGTGTCGGCCGGTGGAAGGCTGAGGGGCTAGTGGAGGTTCGCTCTCCGGATCGAATCGTCGAGCGCCAGGGCGCGGCGCGACGGCCACTTGTAGTGTAGTTGCAGGCACGCCCCGGTGCCTACCCCGCGGCGGCCCAGGCAGCTGTGGATCTGGCGCTGATGCTCGACGGATCGACTGGCCCACAGCGAATCGTCGGCGGCCGTCGCGCGGTTCTCCTCCCAGCCGTAGCGCGTGATGAGGCACGTTTTCATGTCCACGAGGACGCTGTCGCAGGCGTGCACCTCACCCGCGTGCTGGGAATCGGCGCGCGCCGTAAACGCGCTGATTTCCGCCTGCACGCTCGCCATCTCCTGGACGCGGGCGCGCGCGGCCGAATCGGCCGCCGCCTGCTTCCACCCGCTCTCGTTCCGCAAGCAGAGCGCGATCGCCGACGCCGTGGTGTGGTTGGCGCTGCAGGTCTCCACGTCG
>Ga0326597_10013019_pt1 | contig 10946 bp, 8 predicted proteins | sample RVTome_12_FD_203789 | JGI IMG/M metagenome (GOLD analysis project Ga0326597, IMG submission 203789) | Soil microbial communities from uranium-contaminated site in the Upper Colorado River Basin, Wyoming, United States - RVT100D185 | ecosystem: Environmental > Terrestrial > Soil > Contaminated >... | reverse complement strand
TGGCGATCTCCGCGATGACGTCCCGGTGCTCGTTCTTCACGAATCCAACCGGACCCACGCGGACCGCCCCCGTGACCTCCTCGTTGCGGAAGGCCGCCCCCCGGTACGCGTTCCACTCCGGGGGGACCCGGTAGTCGCGCAGGTCGTCGAGGATGTCCTGCGTCTCGACGGTTCGGGTGAGCAGCTCGAACATCTTGAAGTCGAGGGGGGTCGCGCCGTGGAGCAGCGCGCTCGTGTCGGTGTAGACGCCGAGTGCCACCGCCGCCCGCTCGGAGGCGCTGAGCTTCTCGGTGACACCGAAAGCGGTGGCGATCACCGCCATGAACGCGGACGTCGACCCGATCTCCAGCCCCACGAAGGGGAGGCGGACGTGCTTGACGCCGTGCGAGCGGCAGTTCTCCTCGACCTCGGCGGGGTCGGCGTGATGGTCGGCCACGAAGAAGTAGTCGAGCACCGGATCCACTCCGATCGTGTTGGTCATTCCCAGGGGGGGCGACGTGTCCACCATGCAGTGCAGCCCGGTGCGGATCCGGTCCGCGTTCGGGTCGTGGAGCGCCAGCCCGCAGCGCTCGACCAGCTTGCGGTTCTGGGGATGCCCGAGGCTGCCGGTGAGGATTCGGACCTCCTTGGCACCGAGCGCGGTCAGGATGGCCTTGAGGACCACCGCGCTGCCGAGGGCGTCGGGGTCGCCCACCCACTGCGTGAAGATGTTCGCTCCCCGGCCACGGATCGCGGGGGCGCTGCGTTTGAGGCCCAGGTAGGCGGCGTGGGCCCGGGCGAGCACCGAGAGACTCTCCATCGTGCGGCGCTTCCCGAGCAACGCCTGGAACCGCCGCCGGACCGCAAAGTGGCTCGGGTAGCGAAGGGGCTTGAAGATCTGGCCGTTGCGGCTCAACCGCGTCCCCTCGCGCCCTGTTCCCACGTCAGTGTCTCAACGTCCTGTGGCATGAAAGCTCCGGCCCTCCCGGGCCAGGTCGCGCAGCAGGGGCGCCGGCGCGAAGCGCTCGCCGTGGCGGCCCTGCAGGCGTTCCAGCGTCTCGACCGCGACCCGGGCGCCCACCTTGTCCAGATACCGAAACGGCCCCCCCAGAAACGGCGGGAAGCCGAGCCCGAAGATGGCCCCCACGTCGCCGTCGCGCGGCGAGCGCAGGATCCCCTCCTGCAGGCACAGCACCGACTCGTTGAGGAACGAGAACACCAGGCGGTCCTGGGCCTCGGGCAGAGCGAGCGCCCGCCGCGAGCCGCCTCCGGGGAGAACGGCGTAGACGGTGTGGTCGACGCCCTTCTGGCCCGCGCCGTAGGTGTAGAAGCCCTTCTTGTTCTTGCGGCCCTGACGGCCGTCGACGAGCACCCTCTCCATGGAGACGGGCGGCGCCATGCGCTCGCCGAAAGCCTGGTGCATGACCTTCGCGATCTTCGCCCCCACGTCGATGCCCACCTCGTCGAGAAGCGTGATCGGGCCGACCGGGAAGCCGAAGACGGTCATCGCGTGGTCGACGTCCTCGACCGCCGCGCCCTCCTCGAGCAGGCGCGCCGCCTCGTTCATGTAGGGCGCGAGAGCTCGCGTGGTGTAGAAACCCGGCCCGTCGCGGACCACGATCACGTGCTTGCCGATGCGGCGGCCGAAGCCCACCGCCGTGGCCGTCGTTGCCGCCGAGGTGGCGGGAGTGACGATAACCTCGAGGAGCGGCATCTTGTGGACCGGCGAGAAGAAGTGCATGCCGATCACACGGTGCGGGCGGCGCGCGTCCTTCGCGATCTCGCCGATGGGGAGCGACGACGTGTTGCTCGCGAACACGCAGCCCTCGCCCGTGGCCGCCTCCGACTCCGCCAGCACCCGCCGCTTGAGATCGACGTCCTCGAACACCGCCTCGATGACCAGGTCCACCCGGGCAAAGCCCGAGTAGTCGAGCACGGGTGAGATCCGGTCCATGCGGTGCTCGACCTCGAGGCGGCTCAGGCTCCGACGCTTGCGCCGCTCGTCATACGTGTCGCGGATGTACCGCAGCCCCCGGTCGAGCGACTCGTTCGAAGCGTCCTTCACGCGCACGCCGACGCCCCGGTCCGCGGCAAGGCCGGCGATGCCCGCGCCCATGAGCCCGGCGCCGAGGACACCGAGCTTGTTCACCTCGGCGCCGCGCGTGCCCTCCGGGTAGCCGGCGTCCTTCTTGATCTCCTGCGTGGCGAAGAAGACCGACACGAGCGCTCGCGAGACCTCGCCCACCGACAGCCGCCCAAACGCCTTCGCCTCGAGCTTCAGGCCTTCGGCCAGGCTCGTCGCCGTGCCGCGCCTGACCACGTCGATGGCCTTGAGCGGCGCCGGGTAGTGCCCCCCCGTCTTCTTCAACACGGTTTTTCGCGCATTGCCGAAGATCACCGGGCGCAGCAGCTTCTCGTGAAGGGGGATCCCGGGGCGCTTCGGGCGCAGGCGGCCCTCGGCGAGAGACATCGCCGCGCGTCGGGCCACGTCGAGGAGGATCGGCGGCGGGCACACCTCGTCGACGAGGCCGGCCTGGAGCGCGCGGGTCGCCTTGAGGGCCCGACCGGTGAGGATGAGGTCGAGGGACTTCGCGAGGCCGATCAGGCGCGGCAGCCGCTGCGAGCCGCCGGCGCCGGGGATGAGGCCGAGCATCACCTCGGGCAGACCGATCGACGTCCGCGGGTCGTCGGTCGCGACCCGGTATTGGCAGGCCAGCGAGAGCTCCGTCCCTCCGCCCAGGCAGGTGCCGTGGATCGCGGCCACGATCGGCACGCGGAATTGCTCGACGCGGTCGAAGATCGCGTGGCCGGCGCGGGACAGCCGCTCGCCGTCCTCGGCCGAGGAGATCTTCGTGAAGTCCTTGATGTCCGCGCCGGCAATGAAGTTGTCGGGTTTCCCGCTGCAGAGCACGATCGCCTTGACCGACGCGTCGGCCTCGGTCTCGGTGAGGATCCGCTCGAATTCCGCGATCATCCCCTGCCCGAGCGTGTTGACCTTCTCCTCTGCCACGTCCAGCGTGAGGACGAGCACCCCATCCGTTCCCTTTTCCGAGCTGAACGCGCGGGGTCCGCTCACGGAGGGTGACTCCGTGGCTGCGATCACGGTCGGCTGGCTCATCTCTCCAGCACCATTGCGAAACCCATGCCACCCTGGGCGCACACCGAAACGAGGCCGTACTTCGAGTTCCGGCGCTTCATTTCATTGGACAAGGTGGTCACGATGCGCGCTCCGGTCGCGCCAAACGGGTGCCCGAGCGCGATCGATCCACCGCACACGTTGAGACGGTTTTTGTCAACCTTCCCGACAGGTGCGGAACGGCCCAGCTCTTCCCGCGCCCACTTCTCGGACTCGAGAGCCTGGATGTTGGACGCCACCTGGGCCGCAAACGCCTCGTGCATCTCGACGAGATCCATGTCGGAGAGCCGCAGGCCCGCGCGCTCGAGCGCCTTGGGGATCGCGAGGGCAGGTCCCATCAGGAGCTGTCCTCCGGGATCGACCGCCGCGATCGCCCACGACTTCAGATAGGCGAGAGGCTCGCGTCCGTCGCCCTTCGCGCGCTCCTCGGACATGAGGAGAACGGCGGCGGCGCCGTCCGTGAGCGGCGACGAGTTCCCCGCGGTCACCGTCCCGTGGCGCCCGTCGAAGACGGGCTTGAGCGCGCCGAGCGCCTCGAGCGAGCTGTCCTTGCGCAGGAGGTTGTCGGCGGTGACCGTCGTCTCGTACTGCGGAGGAACGTGCACGGCACACAGCTCCGCGGGCAGGCGCCCGTCCTCGGTGGCGGCCCAGCCGTTTCGGTGCGAGGCGAGGGCGATCAGGTCCTGCTCCTCGCGTGAGATCCCGTTCTCCTTCGCCATCTTCTCCGCCGACTGCCCCATCGTCAGGCCCGTCGAGGGCTCGGCGATGGCGGGCGCGTCGGGCACGAGGTCGCGCGGCCGCACCTTCGAGAACGCACCCAGGCGCCCGCCGAGGGTCTTCGCCTTCTGCGCCTCCATGAAGATGCGCGCCATGCGGCGGCTGTGGAGGATGGGCACGTCGGAGAGGCTCTCCGCGCCGCCGGCGATCCCGACCTCGACGTGGCCGAGCAGGATCTGTGAGGCCACGTCGGCGATCGCCTGATTCGCCGAGGCGCAGGCCCGGTTCACGGTGTGGGCGGGGACGGCTTTGGGAAGCCCGGCGCGGAGCCCCACCTCGCGCGCGAGGTTGGGGGCCTTCACCGACGGGATCACCTGGCCCATGGCCAGCGCGGCCACGTCGGCCGGGTCGAGCTCGGTGCGCTCGACGAGCTCGCGCACGCACACCCTTCCCAGGTCGACCGCGGTCAGGTCGCGATAGGCGGTGCCGGCCCGCGCGAACGGAGTCCGACACCCGGAAACGATGGCGACTCTTCTCGTCATGGGGTGGTGCCCCGGGTACGGCCCTCCCGAGCCCGCCGTGGCACTCTCGGCGGCAGGCCTCCACGGTGCTGGCGATCTCCCGGCCAACGGACCGGACAAGCGCCCTGCACAACCATCGATGGTAGCCCAGGGCCACCGGGGGTTCTACTTCTTTGCGACATGACACTGAATCATCGGTGCCATGCCAGACGCTCACGTCTGGAGCGCTGGAGTCGATTCGTCCAACCCCTGAGCGCTCAGTACTTCAATCGGGCTATCATGGCGGTGTCGTCGTCGGCCCCACACGCGCCCGTAGCTCAACTGGATAGAGCGCCAGGCTTCGAACCTGTAGGTTGGGGGTTCAAATCCCTCCGGGCGCGCCAGCTCTTCAGACCGCGGTGGCCATCGCGCGGCCGGCCTTCCCCCAACTCACTGGCCGGGAGCATCAGCGAGCGACCCTTGGCCAGCGCTCACTCGAGCCCTCTGCCCAGGTCGGGCGCTTCAGGGCTACGGCCTCTTCCGGCCCAGGAGCTTGCGCTTGTGGCTGTTTCGCAGGGCCTTGCGAATCTCGGCTTCGGTCTTCTCCGGGGGCAGCCAGTCGGGAGAGGGAGGCGTCAGGGGTGGTGCGGCCGGGCCGTAGAGGTCCGGCACGTGCTTCTTGAGGGCGGCGTCGGCGAGGAGGTACCCGTGATTCTGGAGAACCGCGGCTTCGGCGTCGGAGAACGCGTCGAGATCGGTCCGGATCGTCGCGATGATGTCTCGGGCGAGCGCCTTGGAGTAACCCGACTGGTCCTGGGGAAAGAAGCTGCTGCGGGCGCTGCCCGTGCCCCAGTAGGTGCCCTGCATCACCCCCTCGACGAAGCTCGAGATCAGCCAGCGCTTCCGCAGGGCTCGGCTCTGGTTCTCCTGAATCGCATCGTATCGCTCGATTCGCCAGATGAAGTTGCGGTCCGACTCGAAGTCGAACAGCCCCCCCGCGTCGGAGACGAGCACGCTCAGATGGTTCTTCCAGACCGGCTCGAGTCCCATGTTGTCGTAGATGCCCCCGTCCGTCAGGCGCAGGTCTTCGAGCGCTGCCCGCCAGGCCTTCTTGTCGTCTTGCGCCGCCTTCCCTCCGGAGTACCGCTCGGGTGGGAAACGCATGGGAAGCGGGTTGAAGACCGGCGGGAAGCACGAGGAGGCCGCCACCGCACGCGCCAGGGGCCAGTCGGGCGGAGTGTCCACGCGGCCCGCCAGGTAGTCCCCGAGCCTGTCTCTGCGAAACTCCCAGTTGACGCCGAAGGACATGTCCGTGGCGCAGAGCACGACGTCCGGCTGCTGCGGGAGACTGGCCAGCATCAGGGGGGTCAGCTTCGCGTACCGTCGGGCCAGGCTCTCGACCGCCGTCGACTCCCGCAGCCAGTTCCACGGGAGAAGCAGGCGATCGAGAACGGGGCCGGTCCGAATGTCCTGCGACGTGAAGCGGCGCAGGGGTCTGGCCACGCTCTCCGCCCAGTCGGGGACACGATCCCGCAACGGCCACCGGATCACGCTCGCGATGTGGGCGGCAGTGATGCTCCCGCCAGAAACCGAGGAGACGGTCCTGAAGTCGGCCCGCGAGAGCACTCCCAGCTCGTTGAGCCGCTGGAGCGCTCCCAGGTGAAAGAGCGTGGCCCGAAAGCCGCCACCGGACAGACACAAGCCGATTCCCCGGCGTCTGCCCAGGGGCTCGGGGGTGTGCTTCTCCGCAGAGGCGGACCTGGTCGTCGTCGGCTCGGGCATGGGAAGGGCCCTCCTGATCCCGATCGTTCATTCCTTATACGCTCAACTGGACAACAGCTTCCACAACAGCCGAGAATCGAATACGGGGCGAGCCTGGCTTTCGGCGGAGGACAAGATGAGCAAGACCCTCTTCGTCGTGCTGCTTGGAAACGAGGCGGGAGAGCCCGTCGACCTCCACCAGGTGCTCCAGCGAGACGAGGCTCTGGCCCAGGGCAAGAAGACAGGTCTCCGGGTCGAGGTCGCCTGCGCGCCGGGCTACGATCAGTTCCGGGTGCTGAAGAAGCGCCTCGCCGACCCTGCGTCTCCGGTCGACGCCGTCATCGCCGAGCCCGCGAGCATCCCGACGCTCACCCTGATCCTCAGGGATCTCCGAGGGCACATGGGCCTGGTCGTCCTGAATGCCTGGGACCCGCTCGTCGAGCAGAGCGCGGGGCAGTGGGGAGACGGCCTGCCGCTCGGCACCGTGTCGATGGATCACGAGAGCATCGGGAAGATCCAGGGCGCGCAGCTCGCGAAGCTGATACCCGAGAACGGCTCGGTCCTCGTCGTGACGGGGCCGCCACGATCCTCCGCCGCCCAGGAGCGGCTGCAGGGGCTCCGGGCCACGGTGCGGAGCGACATTCACGTGCACGACACCGAAGCCGGTCAGTGGAACGAGGCCGCGGGGATCACCGCCTTCAACTCGTGGTACGGGATCTTCAAGAGCCGCAGCGAGACCATCCACGCCATCGCGGGCCAGAGCGACGACGTGGCGGTGGGTGCCCACTCCGCCGCGGTGGCGGTGCCGAGCGCCGAGCACGCCGCGATGTTCGCCCGGGCGAAGCTCCTCGGCGTGGGGGCGTGCCCGGGCTACGGCCGGGAGCTCGTGGACAAGGGGACCCTCCACGCGAGCGTGGTGGCCCCCCCCACCGCGGGAACCGCGGTCGACCTCCTCGCCCGCTTCTGGGCGGAAGGGAGGCCGGTGCCCCTGCAGACCCTCAACACCCCCGCTCCCTATCCGCCGACGAGTGTCGGAACGGCCTGACGCCGGGCCGGATCCTTCGCCTCCCCGCGACCCTGGAGCCCCCCCGTCTTTCGGCGGATGGCCGAAGCTTTCGGGGCGTGCGCCCCTGCGAGCAAACCCGCGAGCGTTCTACTTCCTGAGGTCGACGTTGGCGTCGGCGTCGAAGCCCACCTTCTTGAGGCCGTCCCCGCGACGCACGTAGAACTTGCCCTTCACCCGCGCCTTGCCCCGGTCCTCCTCGAGGACCTCCCTCACCGCTCCGGGCAGGCTGAGGAGGTTGATGTCGAACCGCGACATGATCCTGTCCTCGGCGAAGCCCTCGAGGGTGAAGCCCTTCGCCTCGTAGCCCCGGCCGAGGCGCTTGCCGTTGAGGAACAGCTCGTACTCGAGCTTCTCGATCACGACCGGCTCGGGGTTGGGGTTGCGCACGCGGAAGCCGACGTTGAGCGCCGCCCCCGTGATCCCCATGTCCCCCATCTTGAGGCTGTCGACCGACAACGTGGGTGCTTTCAGACCGGCGCACCCGCTCACGAGCAGGGCGAGCACGGCGATTCCGGCGCACGCCGGACGGACGGCCGCTGGCCTCATCTCTTCTCCTCCAGTGCGGTCCTGGTGGCGCAAGGACCGCTCCGCCGTTCGTATCCCGCCCTCGAGCGGCTGTCAAGGTGGCGCGGTGCGCCTCCTGCCCGCCACCCCGGTGTGAGACGATGGGTCGAATCGGCAGGAGCTCGATCGTGAAGGAACATCCTCTTCGCGCGCCACGTCTCACCGTCCTCGCCTTCTTCGTGCTCGGGGGCTGCCTCTCCGCCGACCGGCCCGCCGCCGGCCGCTCACCCGACCCTGGGGACAACCCGACTCGCCGCGCCACCTCGCGCCGAACCCAGGCCCGGGACGCCCGGTCCGCTCCGACTCCCCAGCCGCGACCGCACGGCCCCCGGGTCAGCATCGACCCCTCGCTCGTTCGGGTGGACGACGGCGACACCGTGGTCATCCGCTGGACCAGGCGCGACGCCGAGACCGTCCGCATCCTCGGCATCGACACGCCGGAGACCCGCCACCTGCCGCACAACATCCCCTACGACCAACCCTTCGGCCCCGAGGCCCGCACGTTCGCCGAGGGCACCTTCGCCACCGCCACGAAGATCGACCTCCTGCGCTCGGCCACCCTCGACCCCTACGGCCGCACGCTCGGCTACCTGTTCGTGAACGGCCGGAACTACTCCGTCCTCGTCGTCCGCGCCCGCCTCGCCTACGAGAGCGTGTCGCACTTCGGCGACAACGGCCTCCCCCTCGAGGCGGCCGCGGTGCTCGAGGCGGCGAAGCAGGCCGGGCCCCTGCCCTTCGAGCCCCCCCACGTCTACCGCGCCCGGATGCGCGACGTGACGGAGTGGATGAAGAAGAACGGACTCTACCCCGAGCAGTGACACCGCCCGCGATGAAGAAGGAGACCACCATGGCGCTCGTCACCGACACCGTCTCCGTGTCGACCCGCGGCGACTCGGAGATGATCGACCTCACCGGACGGGTCCAGGAGGTCGTCGAGCGACACTCTTTTCGCGAGGGCGCCGCCCTCGTCTTCGTCTCCGGCTCCACCGCCGCGCTCACCACCGTGGAGTACGAGCCGGGGCTGGTCGAGGACCTCCCCGCCGCGTTCGAGCGCTTCGCGCCCCGGGACATGCGCTACAAGCACGAGGAGACGTGGCACGACGGCAACGGGCACTCACACGTCCGCGCGAGCCTCCTCGGCCCGTCCCTCACCGTCCCCTTCAAGGACGGCCGGCTTCTCACCGGCACCTGGCAGCAGATCGTGCTCCTCGACTTCGACAACCGGCCCCGGCGACGCGATGTGGTCGTCCAGCTCTCGGGCGAGCGCTCCGCGGGCTAGAGACGCGGCGGCGTGAAGAAGCCTCCCCGCCGTCTCGTCATCCCGCTGGCCCTGGGAGTGCTCGCCGCGCTTCTCTGGGACACGTTCGTCGCCTATCCCTTCCGGCTCTTCGTCGTGTTTCTCCACGAGATCTCGCACGGCCTCGCCGCCGTGCTCACCGGCGGCCGCATCGTCGCGATCGGCCTCAACTTCGCCGAGGGCGGGGTGTGCGTGACCCAGGGCGGCTCCCGTTTCCTCGTCCTCAACGCGGGCTACCTGGGCAGCCTGCTCTGGGGAGCCACCTTCCTCGTGCTCGGCGAGAGGCGCCGCCGCGCCCGCTCGGTGATCGGGGCCATCGGGGCCTTCACCCTGGTGGCCACGCTCGTCTACGTGCGGACCTTGTTCGGCGTGATCTACGGCTCCCTCACCGCCGTCGCGCTCCTGCTCGTGGCCGCCCGAACGAAGCCCGTCGTGTCCGAGGTGCTCCTCGCGACCCTCGGGGTCATGAGCTGCCTCTACGCGGTGTGGGACGTGGCCTCCGACGTGCTCCTGCGCAGCCACCCCGACAGCGACGCACAGGCGCTCGCCGCGCTCACCGGCATCCCCGCCGTGCTGTGGGGGGCGGTGTGGGTCGTGGGGTCGTTGTGGGTGATCGTGGCCGTCCTCAGACGGCTCGCCTGACGAGATTTCGGCGGACCCGAGCCGAAGACCGGGCAGCGAGCCTTGCCCTCGGCGGCGGCCATCACTGCCCCTGCAGGCTGGCCACCGGGTTCATCCGCGCCGCTTTGTTCGCGGGAATGCCGCTGGCCACTGCCGCGCACGCCAGCAGCAGGAGAAGCCCCGCGGCGTAGGTCGCGGGGTCCAGGTGAGAGACACCGTAGAGCAGGCTCTCCACGTAGCGCGTGCAGTAGAGAGCCCCGCCGAGGCCCAGCATCAATCCGACCAGCGTCAGGCCCACCCCCTCCCTCACGACCATCGTGAGCACGTCGATCGGGCGCGCTCCCAGCGCCATGCGCACCGCGATCTCCTGCCCCCGCTGACCGACCGAGTAAGACACCACGCCGAAGAGCCCGACCAGCGCGAGCACCAGCGCAAGGCCTCCGAACAGGCTGGCGAGGATGGTCGTGAACCGGCTGGTGGTCGTCGCGCGATGGACATACCAGTCCATCGTCCGGGCCTTGGACAGCGCCAGGTCCTTGTCGAGCTCGTGCAGGGCCCGGCCGGCGGTGGGCAGGAGCGACAGCGGGTCGCCTGAGGTCCGGATCGCGAAGCTGAGGTGGGGACGCGGGCTCTGCGGGTAGGGAATGTAGATCTGCTCACGCCCCTGAATCTGCAGCCCGTGGTGCCGCATGTGCCCGATCACGCCCACGACCTCGGCTTCGCGCGACCGGAACTCCCCGTCCTGGTAGATCTCGTGCCGGATTCGCTTGCCCACCGCGCTCTCTCCAGGCCACTGCTGCTGCGCCAGCCGGTCGTCCACGATCACGATGTTCCGCTGGCTCTCGTCATCGCGCTCCTCGAACAGGCGCCCGGCGAGCAGCGTCGCCCCCATCGCGCGCAGGTAGCCGACGGTGGCGGTGCGGTGATCGGCGAGCAGGCCTCGGCTCTCCTGCTCGGAGACGTCGAGCGGCGCGTAGGGGCTGTACCAGTTGGGAAAGTCGTCGAGGGGCAGGTGGGAGATCGCTCCCTGGCTTTGCACGCCGGGCAGCTGCGAGAGCTGCTCCCCGAAAGCGCGGGAGAAACGGCGTCGCTCGACGTCCGTGGGGTAGCGGACCAGAGGGAGATTGACCTCGAAGGTCAGCACTTTCGCCGAGCGGTAACCCGGGTCCACCTTCTGCAGGGCCGCCAGGGTGCGGACCATGAGCCCGGCCCCGATCAGGAGCACGAACCCCAACGCCACCTCTCCCACGACCAGGGCCGATCGGAAGCGCTGGCGGCCGGCCGCCGTCGACCCTCGGCTCGATT
>Ga0326597_10013018_pt1 | contig 10947 bp, 4 predicted proteins | sample RVTome_12_FD_203789 | JGI IMG/M metagenome (GOLD analysis project Ga0326597, IMG submission 203789) | Soil microbial communities from uranium-contaminated site in the Upper Colorado River Basin, Wyoming, United States - RVT100D185 | ecosystem: Environmental > Terrestrial > Soil > Contaminated >... | reverse complement strand
GTCGAGGTAGGCCACGCCGATCGGGCCCTGGTCCATGATCTGGGTCGTGAGGGGGACCATTCGCGCGACCTCGTTCGTGGCCGGATCGATGGACAGCAGGGCCGTTTCCGTGGTCACCCACAGGAGGCCGCCGCCGATTGCCAAGCCACGAGGGGGCCCGTCGACCGGGATCTTGGCCGTTGGCCTCGTAGTTTCCGGGTCGATCCTCCACACCTCGCCGTACTGCTGCCCCATCCACACCGAGCCAGCCCCGGCGGCTACACCCCATGGACCCACCCCGGGGCCGGCCGAGGGGACGACCATGCGAACCTCCTGCGTCCTGACGTCGATCCTGCTCAATCCGTCCAGGCTAACGATCCAGATATATCGGCCGTCAATGAGAGGCGGTAGGGGGTCGGGACCGATTCTGATCCGAGTGATGACTCTTCCCGTCTTCGGGTCGAGCCGCCACAGGATGTTTGGAAGGTCCGACCGACCCAACACCGGGACCGTCAGCCAGATCGAGCCGTGTCCGATCGCCGGAAAGCCGGCGTCACGCAGGGCGAAGAGCTGTCGGCGTCCCAAACGGAGCGACGTCTCCTGAGTGCCCGTCCCGCCGTCGATCCTCACGAGTCGATTGCCATCGACGGCGACCCAGAGGTCCGGGCCGTTGGAGGCGAAGCCGACGGCCTCCCCGATCCGCACGGTCGTCGCCGCGTTCGTGACCGGGTCCACCCGAGACAGGGTCCCGTCGCCGAGGTTCAACGTCCACACCTGGTCCAAGGTGGTGGTCAGGAGGAGGGGGTCCGGTCCCACGGGGACTACGGCCTCCACTCGGCCCGAGGCGGAGTCCACCCTCACGACGGTGTTGTGACCGACCCGCAACCGCCGATCCGGTTCGGTCGCCCGAACCCCCGGGCCCGTATCCGAGCCGACGCACGACGACAAGACCGCCGCAGTGACGAATAGGAGAGTCCCTTTTACCCGCGGGTGACGCTGGCCCATCACCGGAGGAAGTCTGTACCCCTGGGCCGGCTACGGCAACACGAGGGCCCCGGGCATCTGCGCTCCCCGTCGACACAGCCGTACGCCACGGCTACTCGCAACTCCGCCTCGCCCCCATCAAGCGCTCGGATTGCGGTCTCCGATGAGCTGGGGGGATGGACCACGACGGGCCGCACACGGCCAAGACTCGATCTCCCGACACCCGATCCTCGGTGGGCTCATCAACGAGTACGGACTCGCTGCGTGACGACTGCGTTTTCGTACCCGACGCGTCGCTGTCGCCGCTCGCAGACATCCGATTCTCCCTCCCAAGCCTGTCCGGCGACGATTATCCGTTCGGGCGGTGGCCTGTCGCCACTCAAGCGAGCTCAGGTGGAGCCGTTCGGCGTGCATGAAGTGACCCGGGCAAATGCGCCTACTTGGAGTTACTCCAGGACTCGGTAGAGGCGCCAGCTGTCGGGGACGCCCTTCAGCTCGTGCTCGCCGGCGTCCTCGAACTCGATGCCGGAGCCGGCCACCAGGTCCTTCACGGTCTGCGAGGTGAGGACCTCCGAAGCGCCGGCCAAGGCCGCGACTCGGGCGCCGATACTGACGGCGATCCCGCCGACCTTCTCGCCGATCTGCTCGACTTCGCCCGTGTGCAGCCCCGCTCGGATCTGGATCCCCAGGTCGCGGACAGCTGCAACCATCGCGATCGCGCAGCGGATCGCCCGCGCGGGACCATCGAACGTCGCGAGGAACCCGTCGCCCGCCGTGTCGATCTCGGTGCCACGGTAGCGTGCGAGCTGACCTCGAACCCTCGCGTGGTGCGCCTCGACCATCTCCTTCCACCGACGATCGCCGAGCGCCGCCACCGTGGTCGTCGAGTCGACGATGTCGGTGAACAGCACGGTTGCGAGGAACCGTTCGAGCTCCGCCTCCTGCTCGCGGAACTCTCCGACGAAGCGCTCGATCTCCCGCAGCATCGAGTCGAACTCCTCCACCCAGAAGAAGTGCGCATCGCCGGGGAACTCGACGAGTCGGGCCCCGGCGATCTGCGTCCCGATCCACCGCATCCGAGCGATTGGGAACTGGACGTCGTCGACCTTGGCGAGCAGGAGCGTCGGCACGTGGATGGCCGGTAACACATGGCTCACGTTTATCTCGCGGTTCATCCGCGCAAGCGAGATCGCGGCGCCAGGGCTCGCGGCGCGCCGAAGGTACGACGCGAGCCATCCCGCCAACCGGTCGTCGTCAGCGTGGCTCGGGGCTCCCCACGTTCGGATCTCCTCCCGGGCATGCTCGATCGTTCCCCAGTTCACATCGATGTACTGAAGGTACTCATCTGCCTCACCGACGAACGGGTCACCCGACTCGCTCCACGTGTAGTCGGGATCGGTCCCGTACAGGATGAGCGCGATCGTCCGCTCCGGGTATGTCGCCGCGAACAGTATGGCCATCGGGCCGCCCTCCGAGACCCCGTACACGACCGCCCGCTCCGAGCCCGCCGCATCCATCACCGCGCGAACATCGTCCATCCGGGTCTCGAGCGACGGAAGCTGAGCGTCCGGCACCCGGTCGGACATGCCCATGCCGCGCTTGTCGAACAGGATCAAGCGCGAGAAGGACGCGAGCTTCGATAGGAACCGAGCCAGGTTCGGCTCCTCCCATATCGCCTCGATGTTCGACGTCCAACCCATCACCCAAACGAGGTCTACCGGCCCCTCGCCGATCGCCTGGTATCCGATGTGCACGCCGTCGGCAGTCTTCGCATACCGGGTCTCGGGGATCTCCATGTACGCATCCTGAACCGCGGCAGCCGAGGGCCGCAAGCGCGACATGGTGCTTAGGGCTACGCGCCCCGGCGCAGACGCTCCCGACTTCAACGAGGTGATGGTGAACGGATCCGACGACGTGTTCGCGGGGCGAAGGGGGCCGGATTGCCAGCGTGAGGGTCCCACACGGTGATCCTTTCAAGGAGATAAGGCCATGCGCCTGAAGGGCACGGAAACTCGGATTCGGCCCGTGAGCAGGTCTTTCTTCGAGTTCGCTCGACCTGCTGCGCCTCCGCGGCCACGATAGGGCCCGTCGCCCGGGCCAGAAACTGTTTCGTGAACATTGTCTGGCCACATCGCGCCCCGGGGACCATGCCCGGATGGTGTTCCGAGCTCTTCCTCGGATTCCGGCCAGGCCGAACGAGCCTAGGGGAACCCGCGGGTCATGCCGCGGATCAGAATAGATGCGAGAAGCTTGCTGAGTCGCTTCCGAAGCTGCGCCTCCTAAGCACCGGCGTGCGCGTGGATTTGCGAGGTTGAAAAGTGGGCTCTTCGCGGTCCGGCGGGATGGAAGGTGCTTGAAAGCACCCGTGGCCTCGCCAACCTGGCCTTGTGCAAACGAGGTCAGGAGGTCCACGGGTGCGAGCCGACGCTATCAGCCTGTGCCTAGGGCTGGAAGGGTTCACCGTCCTCGACACGATCGAGGACGAGGACCAGGTCGAAGTCGTTATCGAGCTGACGTCCGAGGCGGGAGTCTGTCCGGGGTGCGCCTGCATCTCGACCGTGGTTCACGAACGCGCCGAGGTGAGGGTGCGCGACGTCCCTCTGCAAGGTAAGCCCACGTACCTGGTGTGGCGAAAGCGGCGGTTCCGATGCGAGCAGGCCGACTGCGAGCGAGGCACCTTCAGCGACGAGCACGCCGAGGTGCCCCCGCGGGCCCGGAGCTCCGTGAGGTTCCGCAGGCACCTCGCCCGGCGGGCCAGGTGGAGCCCGGTCTCCCGCGTGGCCTCGGAGGAACAGGCGTCGTGGTGGCTCGTGTGGCGCTCGGTCACCGAGTCGTTCGCCCTGCGCCCCGCCGGGCAGGCGGCGGTGCGACGGCTCGGCATCGACGAGGCCTCGTTCCGACGAGGCCTTCGTTACCACACGGCCTTTGTCGACCTCGACCGACGAAAGCTCCTGGATCTGGTGCCGGAGCGCACCAAGCGCTCGGTCACCGACTGGGTGGCCGGACGCTCCGACACCTGGCGGACCGGCGTGAGCGAGGTCGTGATCGATCCCTTCGATTCCTACCGCCAGGGCGTGGCGGAAGCCCTTCCCAAGGCCACGCTGGTCGTGGACAAGTTCCACGCGGTGCGCCTAGCCAACCAGGCCCTGGACGCGGTGCGTCGCAGGCTCCAGCGGGAGGCCGGCAGGTACCGGTCACGCCGCAGCCGCTCGGAGACGCCGTCGCGGTGGGGCCGGGCCTTGTTCAGCTCCCGGCGGATCTTGGTCAAGGCCCGGGAGCGACTGACCGAGTCCGAGCGCGACCGCGTGGAGCGGGCTCTCGCCGCCGATCCCACAGGGGAGCTCCGGATGGCCTGGGTCCTCAAGGAGCGCTTCCGCGACTGGTACCTGGCCGCCGGACCGGAGCAGGCCCGGGTCGGGCTCGAGCGGTGGTACCGGGAGGTCGAGCGGACAGAGATCGGGGAGTTCGCCGAGCTCGCTCGGACCGTGAGGGCCTGGGAGTCCGGGCTGTTGGCTCACTTCGGCTCCGGCGCCACCAACGGTCCCACCGAGGGGATCACCAACCTGGTGAAAGTGGTGAAGCGTCAGGGCTTCGGCTACCGAAACTTCGAGAACTTCCGGCTCCGGGTGCTCTACCGCTGCGGTTGACGGGCGCCGCGGGGGGCCGATCACCGCTCGGGAGAGCGCGATCGGCCAGGGGCAGATGTCCACCCCGAGGGCGAACGCCTCTACAGGCTTCCTAGAGGCCCGTTTCCCGTCGGTCAGCGCCGCCGAGTGCGTTTCCAAGAGGACTGGCCCGGCCCACCGAAGGGCTCGTCCGATCTGGTGCATCATTGTGGCCGTCACCGATCACACGGCCGGGTCGACGTGGCCCGCTTCCCGCTCAGCCGCGAAGAGCCGAGAAAACAGGTGCCTCCCACCCCAGGGACCGTGCGCGGTTCCGCCACCAGTCTTGATCTCCTCGACCCGGAAGCCCGCGCTGCCGAATGTGCCTACTCCGCGCTGGGCACTTCGTCCCTCGAAGATGGGAGGGAGACCGTCTACCCTGGTCGTGGTGCCCGCGGGAGGATCCGCCCATGAGGGGTCGCAAGACTCTCATCGCTGCGGGGACGGCCACGGGCCTCGTCCTCGGCGGGTCGGTCGATCCCCAGGCGAGCCTGCCGTTCGGCGCCGCCGCGGGGCTCCTGGTGTGGCTCTTCACGCGGCCCAGGCAGCCGACCGTTCCCATCGGGTTCGGTGAGTTCGCCCGCGGCGTTCCATCGGCCCCGCCCCGGTCCTCCCCTCCTCCCCAGAGGGTCGACCGGCCGGCCTCTCCGAGCCCTCCGCCGCCCCCCCCATCCCGCGCCGAACAGATCGAGCTGGAGCACCTCGAGTACGCGGAAAGACTACTGGCCGGGGCCGTCCTGCGGGGCCTGGTGGAGCGGGAGACGGCGGACCGGCTAGGCGGCCTCATCGAGGAACGGCGCCGGCGCCTGCTCGCCTCGGCGCTCTCAACGGCGCCGACCGCCACGAGCGTCCCGCCATCCGCCCCGGCTCCCATTGCTCCGCCCGCCGGGCAACAGTGGGCTCCCCCGGTGGTCGTTCCCCCGGGGGCGGTAGCCGCTCCGACCCCGCCGCGCCCCTCCCCAGTTGAGGAATGGCTGCGGAGTGTCAAGGACCTGATCGCATCCGACGTCGCGGTCCATGGGCTGGCCTACCTCGGGGCCCTGTTGCTGTTCGCCGGGGTCTTCGGGTTCACCCTGTTCTCCTTCAACACCGTCCGGGTGGGGCTGCGCCCGGTGGCCGAGATCGCGATGCCGACGATGCTCCTGGGGTCCGCGTGGGCCCTTCGGCGCAAGGGGGCCCCGGTTGTGGCCACGGGCCTCGGCCTGATCGGCGGGCTCCTCCTGCCAGTGATGCTGTTCGCCTCGTTCGTCGACGGCGTGGCCTTCCCGCCGGAGCTGCAAGGGGCCTCGCTCGCCGCGACGCTGACGGTCGTCTCGCTGGTGCTGGCCGTCACGTACGCGGCCTACTCAGCTCGCCACCCTGATGCGTCGCTGCGGTATCTCGTGGCGCCGATGGTGTGGGCCGGCTGCTGGGCGGTGGGCCTGCTGTTCGCCCAGGACGTCGTGGGGCGGATCGACCTGCGGGACTGGAGCGCCGGCCAGCTCGCCCTCGTGTCGGTGGGGGTCGCGGTCACGGCGGCCTTCCCCCGCCTGCAGCCCCAAGCTCGGCTCTCGGCATCGGTCACAACCTCCGCCGTTCCGGGGATCGCGATCGCCTACGCGCTCACCCTGGCGCTGGCGGCCTCCGAGGGCTGGCCCCCGATTCCGGTCGTGGTGGCGGGCCTCGCCGCCCTCGTCACCGTTGAGCTGCTGGCCGGGCCGGGCCGGGCATCGGTCCCCGTCGTGCTCCTTCGGCCCGCGATCCTCGGGGTTACGGCCTCGGCGCTGGTGGCCGGCCTCGGCACCGAGGGGGGCGGGGCGGCCACGGCGTTCGCCTTCTTGGCCTTGCTCGAGTGGCAGGACCTCCGCGGAGGTGGCGTGGTGGGGCGCGCGGTCTCAGGAGTTGGGGTGGCGGCGGGCCTGGGCCTGTCGCTCGCCGGCCCGTGGGCTTCGGTGGCATCCTTCGGGGTCGTCGCCGCCTGGGCGCACCTGCGCCGCGAGGTCCGGTTCGCCGGAACGGCGGGCGTCGAGGCCGCGATCCTGGATGCCGTCGCTGGGCTCCTCCCCGCCGGCGCGGCGTGGGGGCTGCTCCGGGCCGTGCCGGAGGACGTGGCCCTCACCATCCTAGCCACGGTGCCGCTGGGGGCGGCCATCGTCGTTCGGCTGGGGGATGGGGACGATCCCTTCTACGCCTGGTGGGCGCCGGCCGCCGCGGCCGCCGTGATCGCCGGGACCGCGGCGCTGCCCGCAGCGGAGCGAGGCGAGCTGTTGGCGGCGGCCTCCGCCATCGCCACTTTGGCCATCGCCTTCTCGCCGCGATGGCCGGCGGCACGAGTGTGGGCGGCCCCGGGGGCCGCGGCCTGGACCGCCCTGCTGGCGTTCGACGCCGCGGACGTCGCCTTCGGCTACCGCTCCGTGGCCCTGTCCCTCGCGGGCCTCGTCCTGGTTCTCGCCTCCTCCGTGCGCCGGACCAAGCCCGTGGCCGGGCACGTCGCCGCGGTGGGGACGCTTCTCGCGCTGGGCGGGCTGGCCTCCGCGCCGCCGGAGGGCTTCCGCCTCGCTGCCCTGGGGGCATGGTGCGCCGTCTGGCTCGTGACGGTAGTGGATCAGGAACGCGGTAGCGCACCCCTCGTGGCCCTGGCGCTGCGCGTGGGGCCACCTTTGGTCCGCCGTGGGGGCCGGGTGCTCGCCGCCCTCCCCGCGATGGTCCTTGTGATCAGCGTGCCGTTCCTACTGGCCGCAGCCGGCCAGCGGGTGGGACCCATCGCCGAGCATCGCTCGTGGAGCGGGGTCGTCCTCTCGGGGCTGGCGATCTGCTACGCGGCCGCGGGGCGCCTGGTGGTCGCCCGCAGGCCGCTTGCCCCAGTGCTGGCAGGAAGCGCGTTCAGCCTCGCGGCGGTGGGGATCGCGGTGGCCGCCCCGGCTCCGTGGCCCTCGATCGAGGCCGTCGCATCGCTCATCGTCGTGGTCCTGGCGGTGGGAGGGGCGCTGCGCCGGCCGGTCATGACGTGGACGGCGTGGGCGGCCTCCGGTCTCCTGGTCCTGCTCTTGGCGGAGCGGGCCGGCGTGCCGGTCCGGGACCTGCCGTGGGTGGTGCTGGGTTGGGGCGCGGTCCTGATGCTCGGGGGGCTCGCCTTGGACGACGCCCGGTCCGGCCGGCGGGCGCCGGGGGAGGGGTTGCGCCAGGCCTGGCTCGTGCCCCCCGTCGCTCTTGGTGCGCTCGCGGTGCCGGTCGGGCTCGGGTTCGTCCTGACGGGATCGGCCCGGGAGGTCGGCTGGTGGTCCCTCGCCGGAGCGGGCCTGTACCTGCTGGTCGCCGTCGAGCTCCGGGCCGGCTCGGTGACGGCCGCCTCCTACGCCCTGGTGGTCGTGGGCGTTGGCGCGCTCACGCCGTGGTCGGTGCTGGACCGGCCGTGGACCGGAGCGGTGTTTGCGGCGATTCTCGTGCTCGCGTCGCTGATCGCGTCGCGGGTCGGCCCGGCCCGAGACCCGTGGGTGCGATGGGACCTGGCCCCCCTGGTGGTCGCCCACGGCGTGGCCGCCGTGGCCCTGGCGCGCTCGATCGATGTGGGCGGGGTCTCGGCGACGTGGGCCGGCGTGGGGGCGGTGTCGACGGCCCTGGCCGCCTTGCGCCGCAATCCCTCCTGGGCGGTGGCCGGCGCCCTGCTGGTGTCCGTGGGCGCTCGGGCCGCCGGGCCCGGATGGCTGGCGCTCGCGCTGGGCGGGTACTCGGTCGCCGCGGCCCTGGCGGCGAGCCGCTCGCGGGGTGCGCTCCGGTGGGCCCTGCAGACCGCGAGCGTGGCCCTGGCGGCCGGGTCCTGGAGCCAAGTCGCCGTGTGGGCCGGCTGGCCCGCCGCTCAGACGGCGAGCCTTACCGCCTCCCTGGCCACCGGGATCGCCGTCGCCGTCGGCCTCTCGGCCCGGTGGGCGCGCTTACCGGCGGACTGGGCGGCGAGCCTGGGCGGGCTGTCTGCGGCGGGCGGGCTAGCCGTCGGGGCGCTCGGGTTCACCCCCTCCTCCGGCGTGGACCCACACACCGGTGCCAACCTCCTAGCGATGGTGTCGGCGTCGATGGCCACGGGGTGCGGGCTGGCCGCCCGGCCCCTCGGCGTCGCCGCGATGCGGGAGGCGTGCGCACTCCTCGGCGTCGCGGCCGGCGCTCTCCTGAGCTACGGCATGAGGCTCGAGCCGGCCGCGCTCACCGCGGCGTGGTCGACGGCGGCGATCGGCGCCACCCTGGCAGTGCTTACCCTGTGGCGGGCCCGGCCCACCGCTCGTTGGATCCGCCCGCTGGCTCTGCTCGCTGCCGCCGGTGGCGCCGCCACCATCGGCGTGGCGGCATCCGCGCTGCCGCGCAAGGACCTGCTGGAGGTGGCGCTTTTGGTGGTCGGCGTCCAGACGACGACCGCGGGGATCGTCCTCCGCCGCCCCGAGCCCCTGTACGCCTCGCCCCTGCTCTTCTGCGCGGCGTGGCTCCTGTTCGCCTCCGAGGCGCTGGCCGGCGAGGTGCAATGGTTCACCGTGCCCATCGGCATCGCGCTGCTGTCGGTGGTGGGGGTCGGGCGGGCCGCCCGACGCGGCCAGGGGGACCCGCCGGCATCGGCGGAACTCCTCGTGCTGGAGTACCTGGGCATGGCGTTCGTGGTCGGTGACGGACTCGCGGAATCCATCGCCACCTCGCCGGCGCGCGGGCTGTTCGCCCTGGCCTTCGGCGTCGGCCTGGCCGCCTGGGGAGCGCTGACCAGGGTCCGCCGACGCGCCCTCTTCGGCGCGGGCGCGGCCCTCGTGGCCGTGGCCTTGATGCTTGGCGGGCCCATCGCCCGGCTGGTTCCGAAGACCACCGGGCCCGCCCTGTGGGTGGCGCTGGCCGCTTCGGGCGTGGTCCTCATCGCGCTCGCCACGGGGCTCGAGCGGGGCCGGGCGACGGTGGCCGAGGCCATCCGGCGCCTCGACGCCTTGATGGAGGGATGGGAGTGAACGTCAGGTACCGCTGGGCCGTCGTCGTGCTGGTCGCGGGCATCGGGTCCTTGGTGTGGACCGTGCTGGCCGGCGACGAGCCGCCCCCGGCCACGCTGTTCGTGGCGGCCGCCGCGGCGCCGGTCGCGGTCCTCCTCGCCGTGCTGGGGCGGACGGGGGGGCGGCTTCCCCTCTCCGCCCTGATCGGCGGTGCCGTTGTGGGCCCTGTGGTGGCACTGGCCGGCCACGCCATCGTGTTCGCGTTCGCCGCGGCCTTTCTCTTGGGGTTCCTGGAGTCCGGGCGCGCCCTGCTCGAGTCGCTCCGGATCGACCCGCGGATCATTGAGATCCTGTCCTCGCCGTGGTTGCTGCTGGTCCTCGTGGACGTCTCGGTCGTGGCTCCCCTGACCGAGGAGACCGGGAAGGCGTTGGGGGCGGGGCTGGCCCGTCCGGCAACCCGGCGGGACGCGTTCCTCTCCGGCGTCGCCGCAGGCGCGGGGTTCGCCCTGGTGGAGAACGTCTTCTACGCGTCGGTGGCGGCGCTGTTCGGTGGACCGTGGCCCGCGGTGGTCGTGGCCAGGGCCATGGGAGCGGCCGTTCACCCGCTGGCGTCCGGTTTGGTTGTGACGGGCTGGTGGGACGCCCGCCATGGCGCGGGTGGGACCGCGATGGGAAGGGGGTTCTTCGCCGGGGCGGGGGTCCATGCCGCGTGGAACGCGTCCATGGTGGCCCTGGCCGTGGCGGAGACCGTGGTCCACGCGAGCGGAGCCCCTGGGCTGATGGGTGCGGCCTCGCTGGCCTTCACCGGTGCGCTGGGGGTCGTGGCCGCCGCCGCGTTGTGGTCGGTGACCGGCTCGGTGATGGCCGGCCGGGCGCCGGCGACGGAGGTCCGAGCCTCGGAGGCACGGACCGTGGCCGCCTGGATCCTGCTGACCGCGTCCCTGCTCGTGCCGGCGGGGATCCTTATCCTGGCGTTCCCCTCCTTCTACCTGGGATGAGCGAAAGCAGGGAACCCAGGCCCCACATGGGTCGTCGGACACCGCATGGTCATTTTCCGCTGATCCCAAGAGATGGATGCTCCTTTCGCGTGGTAGCGACAGACACCTTGGTCGGCGAGGGGTGGCAGCCATTCGCGGACGAAGCAGTTCGCCAGGAAGGCCGACGCGGATCTGTGACTGAAGGTCCAGGAGACGGACATCCTTCGGGGAAGTGGGTCGATCCCAAGCGGACTCAGGTCCCCTTCGAGGATGGGCCCAGTCCTGGCTGATGTCGAGGGTCCACCTGAAGCCGAAGACGAGGGTCGGGTAAGACTCGCTCCTGAAGTCTCATGTACTCCCGAGGTTCGGCGACGTGTTTGCTCGGTGAGATCCACCGGCCGGACATCC
>Ga0326597_10013016_pt1 | contig 10947 bp, 9 predicted proteins | sample RVTome_12_FD_203789 | JGI IMG/M metagenome (GOLD analysis project Ga0326597, IMG submission 203789) | Soil microbial communities from uranium-contaminated site in the Upper Colorado River Basin, Wyoming, United States - RVT100D185 | ecosystem: Environmental > Terrestrial > Soil > Contaminated >... | reverse complement strand
CGCTCTCGCGCGCGACGGCTGGCTGGGTATCGCAATGCCGGCGCGGTACGGCGGCGCCGGGCTCGGTATCGTCGAGGCGGCGATCATGATGCAGACCATCGCCGCATCCGGCGCCGGATTGTCGGGCGCCTCCGCCGTGCATATGAACATCTTCAGCCTCAATCCGGTCGTCGTCTTCGGCACCGACGCCCAGAAACAGCGCTGGCTGCCGCCGCTCATAGCCGGGCGCGATCGGGCCTGCTTCGGCGTGACGGAGCCGGACACCGGCCTTGATACCACGCATCTCAAAACACGCGCGGTGCGCGACGGCGATGCCTACGTCGTGTCCGGCCGCAAAATATGGACCTCGACCGCGCAAGTCGCCAACAAGATATTGCTGCTCACGCGCACCACCCCGATTGAGCAGGCCGGCAAGCCGACCCAGGGCCTGACGCTTTTCTACACGGATCTCGACCGCAAGGCGGTGGAGGTGCGGGAAATCGAGAAGATGGGCCGCAAGGCGGTCGACTCGAATCTGCTTTTTATCGACAACCTGCGCGTTCCCGCGGCCGACCGCATCGGTGAAGAAGGCAGGGGGTTCGAATATATCCTGCATGGCTTCAATCCCGAGCGCATCCTGGTCGCTGCGGAGGCCGTCGGCCTCGGGCGTGCCGCGCTCGAGCGCGCTGCCGAGTACGCAAAAACGCGCATCGTGTTCGACCGCCCCATCGGCCAGAATCAGGCGATTCAGCATCCGCTCGCCAATTGCTGGATAGAATTGGAAGCGGCCAACCTGATGGTTTTCAAGGCGGCGTCTCTCTACGACGCCGGCAAGCCCTGCGGCGCCGAGGCCAATGCCGCGAAGTATCTCGCCGGCGAAGCGGGTTTTCATGCATGCGAGACCGCCGTCATGACGCATGGAGGCATGGGCTACGCCAAGGAATATCACGTCGAACGTTTTTTGCGCGAGGCGTTGATTCCGCGCATCGCGCCGGTCAGTCCCGAGCTGATTTTGTGCTTCGTTGCCGAGAAAGTGCTGGGGTTGCCCAAGTCCTATTGAGGGCCCCGTATCGGCTGAGCTTTGGTTTGCAACCGGCATCAGCGTCGGCGCCGGTTTGCGTCTTGAATCCCGTCGGGCGCAGGATGGGGGTGTAAGTATCAAAGACCTGCGGAGCGACGATTTCACCCCCACCTTAATCCTCCCCCATCAAGGGGGAGGAGAAGTTTTTTTCGGCTTCCAGCCGACAAACATCCGAACCCCTCGCCTTGCAGGCGAGGGTTGTTCAGCCGCGACAGCGTTTCAGGAAGTCAATAACGGCGCTTGTCTCAAATACTGATTCGACTGAAGCTCCGTCAGCATGAAGTGGGCGACGTCCGCGCGGGAAATCCAGCCGGCCGTTACCCCCGTCAAGTTGGTAAGCGCGCGATAACTCTTGGTGATCGGGCCGTTGGTGAGGAATCCGGGCCTCACGATGGTCCAGTCAACATCGCTTGCCCTGATCAGCGATTCCTGGCGGTCCTTGTCCGCGTAGATCGGCCAGCCGACCAGCGGGTAAAAGACGCAGTCGTAGAAAAACCCACCGTGTCCCCTGCTGTCTCCGGCGCCGATCCCGGTCACGCAGATCAAACGCTTGACCCCGGTCTGTTTCATCGCCCGCAGCAGATTCTTTGTTCCCTCCGAAAAAACCGTGATCATTGGCCACGGCACCTTGACGCCGATCGAACAGCACACGGCATTCTGACCGTCCATCGCCACCGCGACCGAGTTCGCATCAAGGATGTCGCCCTTGACGACCCGCAGCCGCTCATGCTGTGTTGCCAGCCTTTGCGGATCGCGAACCAACGCGGTCACGCTATGGCCTGATGCGAGCGCCTCTTCCAGCACTCGCCGCCCGATACCGCGAGTGGCACCCACAATCAAAATGTTCATGACTTTCCTCCTTTCCCGCAGCCTGCAATAGACAGGAAATCAAATCATGCGCGCCGCCGGCGAGCCGGGTCAAGCGCGGGGAATGCCGCCCCGCGCTCGGGAACAAATTGCACGCAACCGGAATTCTTATCCGCAACCGGGTGAAATTTTGGCGTAGCTGGCCACTGGTGAACGAATTACCGGTAAAATTTCGCAACCACATGGTCGATGCTATGGATGAAACCCGCGAACCGGAAAACGCCGACGCAAACGCGGAAGCGCGGCAGATGTTGCGCGATTCCGCGGCGGCTTTTGCCGCGAAAGAGGCCAATCTCGCGCGGGTGCGTGGGCTGCGCGGCAGCGAACCCGGGTTCGACCGCGGTTACTGGAAAAAACTGGCCGCTCAAGGCTGGCTCGGCATTCTGATTCCGGAGCACTACGGCGGACTGGGGCTCGGGCTCGCCGAAATGCGCATCGTTGCGGAAACGCTGTCGAGAGAGCTTTTCCCGGAGCCGCTTGCCGCTTGCGCGGTGCTGGCGCGCGGCGCATTGCTGTACGGCAGCAACGAGGATTTGAAACGCGCGTTGCTGCCCGAACTGGCGGCGGGCAATTTGATCGCCGGCCTGGCCTGGCAGGAGGCTGAAGGCGGGCTCACTCCCGATGAGATCGCGGCCGGCGCGACGTGCGTCGAGGCGGGTATCGTGCTGAACGGTGTCAAGCGCTTTGTCACGCCGGCGGCCGGCGTCGACGGTTTCATCGTTTCGGCGCGCGAACAAGACGAGCTCACGCTGTACTGGGTGCCGGTCGCGAGCGCCGGTGTGAAGTGTTCGCTCGAATGGCGCGCCGACGGCACCTGCGCCGGAGTCGTGCGATTGGCCGGTGTCGAAGTTCCCGTCAGCCATCGCGTCGCGCAGGGCGCGGCGGCGCGCAACGCGCTGGCGCGAGCGCTCGACGAAGCGGCCGTCATCGCCGGCGCGGAGCTGTTCGGCGTGATGGACCAAGCGCTCGCGATCACGCTCGAGTATATGAAAACGCGCGTTCAGTTCGGCAAACCGATCGGCAGTTTTCAGGCGCTGCAGCATCGCGCAGTGGATCTTTTTATCCGCAAAGAGCTGGCCGTGGGCGCGCTCGACGACGCGGTGCGTGTGCTGGACCGCGATCCTGACGCAAGAACCCGTGCGCTGGCGGCGAGCCGCCTCAAATCCCGTTGTGCCGACGCTGCGCTGCTGATCACCCGGGACGCGATCAAGCTGCACGGCGCTATCGGTTTTGCGGACGAGTGCGACATCGGCCTTTATCTGCAGCGGGCCTTGGTGCTCGCAGCGTGGCTGGGCAACGGTGCGATGCACCGCCGGCGCTTTTCCGTCCTCACCATGGGCGACGCGATGCAGGCCGACGCTTCCATTGCGGGCGGCTTTGCGGCTGCGCGAGAAAGCGCGCCGGGCACCGACTGGAACGCGCTGAGCGACGAAGCGTTTCGCGCCGAAGTGCGCGGCTATTTCGAGGCGCACTATCCGCAGGAGCTGCGCTATCTGAACCGCCGCGCGCGCTGGTCCGAAACGCGCGACTGGGCGCTGCGCATGTCGAAGCGAGGCTGGATCGCGCCGGCGTGGCCGCGCGAGCACGGCGGCATGGGTCTGTCGCCCGGCAAGCTCATCATTTTTATGGAAGAGCAGGAGCGCTGGGGCGTCGCACGCGCGCCGGACCAGGGCATCCTGATGCTGGGCCCCATGCTGATGCGGTTCGGCACGGACGGGCAAAAGAAATATCTGCCGAAAATAATTTCCTGCGAGCACATCTGGTGCCAGGGCTATTCCGAACCCAATGCAGGATCGGACCTGGCGAGCTTGCGCACCGAAGCGGTTGCCGATGGCGAGCACTTCGTGATCAACGGCAGCAAGATCTGGACGACGCTTGCGCAGGACGCCACGCATATGTTCATGCTTGCGCGCACCGACAAGACCGCCAGAAAACGCCAGGAAGGCATCAGCTTTTTTATCCTCGATCTCAAAACGCCGGGCGTGCGCGTGCGGCCGATCCGCAACATCGAAGGCCACGAGGAATTCTGCGAGGTGTTCTTCGACAATGTGCGCGTTCCGAAGCAGGGGCTCGTCGGCGAACTGAACAAAGGGTGGGCGATTGCCAAGACGCTGCTCGGCTTCGAGCGGCTCAATCACGGCAGCCCCCGGCGCGCGCAGTATCCGTTGAAGAAACTGGAACTCGTGGCGAGAAAGCAGGGTTGCTGGAACGATTTCGAGTTCCAATCGAAGTACGTGGCGCTTCGTCTTGACGTGGACGATCTTGCTTCGGCCTATGCGCGCTATGCCGATATCGTGCGCTCGGGCAGAAATCCAGGACCCGCCATTTCGTTTCTCAAGATATGGGCGACCGAGACCTTTCAGCGTCTCACCGAGCTCCTGATCGAACTCTCGGGCGATGCCGGCGGTCTGCGCGGAGAGCTCGATTTCGGCGGCGAGCCGGTTGACGTGCTGGGCCCTTATTACTGCGTGTTTCCGGCCACCATAGCGTCGGGCAGCAATGAAATTCAGCGCAATATACTTGCGCGACAGGTATTGAACCTGCCGCAGTGACATCGCGCAAAGGGCGAAAGTCGTTATCTGCTCATTCCGCTCGTGCGCCGGAAGCCGCCACGACCTTGGCCCACTTGGTGATCTCGCTTCTGATAAACGCTCCGAGGTGCTCGGGGCTGCCGCTTTGCGGCTCGGCGCCGCGCGCGACCAGGCGTTCGCGGATATCGGGAGACTGCGCGATCTTTGTGAGCGTCGCGCTGAGCTGGCTGACGATCTCGCGCGCAGTGCCTGCCGGCGCCAGGAGCGCGAACCAGGTCGAGGACGCGTAGCCCGGCACGCCCGATTCGGCTACGGTCGGCAGCTCGGGCGCGGCGAGGCTGCGAGCATGGTGATAGGCGCGAAATCGCGCACGAGATCGAAGTTCAGTTTTTTGTATAGGGACCGGCTGCTCGCCAGCGATGCCGGAGCGACCAGCAGCGTATAGCCGTCGGGCGCTGCGCGAGCTGCGGATTCCGCACCGACGTTGCCTGCGGCGCCGGCGCGGTTGTCGACGATAAATTGCTGTCCCAGCTCTTCCGCGAGCCTGGGCGTGAACAGGCGGGTCGTCGTGTCGGCGCCCGCGCCTGCCGGAAAGGGCACGATGATGCGCACCGTTTTTGCGGGATACGATTGCGCGCCGGCGGGTGGGTGAAAACCGATTGCGATCAATAGCGCGGGAAGCCATTTGCCAGTCAGGTGGATGTTCATGCGAATCTCTTTTGTTGCGGGAATGCTGTTTGCCGGACGATCGGTCATGAAACGCGGCGAGTCGGAAGCCGCGTCTCGTTTTTGCGCGCCTGCAAGTGTACACTGCGTCGTATTTATCCGCAGCGCACGCTGATCGACAATTGCCGCTACCAAGCTGCTGAGCGGATTTGCCGCGCTGCTTGGGCGCGACCGGCACCAGAGATCAGGCGCGTCCCGAAAACACATCAGGAGAACAAGTTGTCCTTGCTTTCAGGCACGTCTTCAGGCGCCAAACCCGTCCGCGCCGTCGATCTCGGGCGGCTGCTGTCGCCGCGGGCGATTGCGATTGTCGGCGCATCCGAGGATCCGACGCGCATCGGCGGACAGCCGGTGCACGCGTTGACGGAATACGGTTATCGGGGCGCAGTGTACCCCGTCCATCCTCACCGGCCGCGCATCAAGGGCTTGCAGTGTTACCCTGACGTCGTAGCGATCCCCGGGCCGTGCGACGTGGCGCTGATCGCGGTGCCGGCGCAAGCCGTGCCGTCCGTCATCGAGCAGTGCGGCCGCGCCGGCATTCCTTATGCAATCGTGCTCGGAGCGGGGTTTGTAGAGGCGGGCAATGCCGAACTTCAGGAGCGTCTGGACGCCGCGATCAAAACGAGCGGCGTGCGCGTCGTCGGCCCCAACTGCGTCGGCGTACTGAATCTCAAAGACTACGTGTTCAACGGTTTCGGCGCCGGTTTTCGCAACCCTGGCCTCAGGCGCGGTCCGGTGGCGATGGTCAGTCAGAGCGGCGGCTTTGGATACTCGGTGGTTGCATTCGCCGCACACGAAGGCGTCGGCTTCAACTACATGATATCCACGGGGAACGAGGCCGATCTCACTTCGCTCGATTTCATAGAGTATTTTCTCGAAAGCCAGGACGTCGAACTCATCGTCTCCTATATGGAGGGCGTCGCGGACGGCCGACGATTGCGCGCGCTGGGGGGGCGGGCGCTGGAACTGGGCAAGCCCATCGTCGTGTGGAAGGTCGGCAACTCCGAGCGCGGCGCGAAGGCTGCGTTGTCGCATACCGCCAACCTCACGGCGCGCTACGAGTTGTACCGAGCAGCGTTCCGCGACGGCGGCTACGTCGAAATCGAGGAAATCTACGATCTTGTGGACGTCGCGTTCGCATTTCACGGCAAGCGGCTGCCGCGCGGCAACCGCGTCGGCGTGCTGACGACGTCGGGCGGCGCCGGCGTGCTGCTGGCCGATCGTTGCGAGCAGCGCGGTCTAGACTTGCCGAGCCTGAGTCCGCAGACCGGCGCAGCGCTGCACGATCTCGTGCCGGGATACGCGGTGCTCGAGAATCCGGTTGATCTTTCCGCCTCGCTCGCGCAGAACGCGGCGAGTTTCAACGATGCAACCCGCATCCTGCTGCACGACCCCAACGTCGACATGGCGATCGTGCGTTCATTCCCGGGTGCCGCGGTGGAGGCGTGGGCTGACGGCCTGGGTGACATAGTGGACGGCGCCGGCAAGCCGGTGCTCGTGAGCCTGAGCGGTCTCGCGCATTCGTCTGCGAAGGCCGTCGCTGCGCTGGCACTCAAAGCCATTCCGTGTTTTGCGACGCCGGGCCGCACCGTGACCGCGGCGGCATCGCTCACCGAGTTTTCCGGCAAGCTCAGGCGCGAGAAGCGCAAGAGCGCGCAGCGTTTGCTGCCGCGCCGAAGCCTGGACCTGCCGGACCGCGCGCTGACGATGAGCGAACGCGAATCGAGAGCCGTTCTTGCCGCTTATGACATACCGGTGGTGCGGGGGGTTGCCGTTGCAGCCGACGCCATCGGCGCGTTGACGGAGTTGAATGTTGATTTCCCCGTTGCGCTGAAGATCGATTCGCGCGACATCGCTCACAAGACGGAAGCCGGCGGCGTCCGCCTCGGCATCACCGGCTTGTCAGAACTCAAAGCAATCGCTCGCGACATTATCGATGCGGCCCGCCGGTTCGCGCCGGCAGCGCCGATCGAGGGCGTGCTGGTTCAGGAAATGGCGTCAGGCGTGGAGATGATACTGGGCGCCGTCAACGATGCGTCGTTCGGCCCCTATGTCGTCGCCGGCATGGGCGGCATATTTTCCGAAGTGATCAGGGACACGGCGCTGCGCTTTGCACCGTTTGGGACCGACGTGGCACACGAGATGATCGCGGAAATCAAAGGCAGCCGCGTTCTGCGCGGCTATCGCGGCGGCCGGCCCTACGATCTCGACGCGCTGGCGCAGACGATCTCGCGATTGTCCTGGCTGATCGCCGATCATGCTGACCGCATTCAGGAACTGGATATCAATCCGCTCTTCGTAAAGCACGAAGGAGGCGGGGTAGTTGCTGCGGACGGACTCATCGTGTTGCGGGATGCGCGCTGAGCGTTGCTGAGCGGTTGTCCTTTCCGAGAACTCGTAGACTTTGAAATCATTGACTTTTCGCAGCGGTGAAGCGCAATGTCACGGCGCCGAAAATCCCCCGGACGCTTGCTGGCGAAGGAGATTCAGGCCGTGGCCCCGAGGCTGTGGAACTGACGCCGCATCCATCTATCATCCGGTAGCGCCGACTTCATCCGGAGGATCGCACGCGCGAGCAAACGCGATCCGCACCACGGCCTCGCGCGTCTCGGCCGCGATGCCCGCGACTGTTGCGTGCCGAAGTTGTGCTCGCGTAGACTTGCCGGATTCCCGATGCGATTCATCGGGTTCAATCGCCGCTAAAGCAGCGCGGCACGAGCGGGGCATATGAACGCGGCTGATTCACGCAACGAGCCCGGCCGGGCGCGCCGGGTGGTGACGCGGTTCGGCATTCTGGTGGTAATCGCAGCCGGCGTTTCCGCTGCCGCCTGGTACGCGACGCGCCCCAAGCCGGTGACGGTGGTGGTGGCCGAAGCCGACATCGGCCGCGTGGAGAACACGGTGGCGAACACGCGCGCAGGTTCCGTTGCGGCATGCCGCCGCGCCAAGCTCGCGCCGCCGGCGGGCGGACGCATCGAGAAGCTCAGCGTGCGCAAAGGCGACCGCGTGCGCACGGGGCAGGTGCTGCTCACACTTTGGAACAACGACCTGGCCGCACGCGAGCGCGTTGCGCGCGAGCAGTTGCAAACGGCGAATGCCCGCGTGCGCGAAGTGTGCGCGCTGGCGGCCGCCGCAGCGCGCGATGCGAGCCGCTCGCGCGAGCTGCGGGCGCGCAATTTCGTCTCGCAGGAGGCCGTCGAGCGCGCCAACGCCGATGCGGCCGCCAAGCAGGCGAGCTGCGATTTGGCGGGAACCCAGGTCGGAGAGGCCGAGGCGCGCATCCAGGCCGCGCGCGCCGATACCGACCGCACCGTGCTGCGCGCGCCGTTCGCGGGCATCGTGGCCGAAGTGAACGGTGAACTGGGCGAATACCTGACGCCGTCCCCGCCGGGAATTCCGACGCTTCCGGCGGTGGACTTGATCGACGATTCCTGCCTGTACGTCTCGGCGCCGATCGACGAAGTGGATGCGGCGCAGTTGAAGGTCGGCATGACGGGCCGCATCACGCTGGATGCCTATCGCGGCAGGCATTTCAGCGGCAAGCTGCGCCGCATCGCGCCCTACGTGCTCGCGGTGGAAAAGCAGGCGCGCACCGTGGAGGTGGAAGTCGAATTCGACAATCCCGGCGAGGTCAGGCATTTGCTCGTCGGCTACAGCGCCGACATCGAAGTGGTGATTACCGCGCGCGACGGCGCGGTGCGCATTCCGACCACCGCATTGATGCCTGGCAACCGCGTGATCGTGGTGGGCGCGGTTGGAACGCTCGAAGAGCGGCGCATCGAAACTGGTCTCTCGAACTGGGAATACACTGAAGTGAGAACGGGGCTCGCGCGCGGCGACCGGGTCGTGACTTCGCTCGAACGCGAGGGCGTGAAAGCCGGAGCGCACGTCGTGGTGGAGAGTAAAGCGGTGGCCAAACCGCGCCCGAAATGATCCGCCTCGCCGGCATCGAGCGCACCTTTGTCGTGGGTGAAGAAGCGGTTCACGCCCTGCGCGGCGTGAACCTGGACGTCGCGCCTGGCGAGTACCTTTCCATCATGGGCCCTTCGGGCTCGGGCAAGTCGACGCTGCTCAACGTCATCGGGCTGCTTGACCGTCCCAGCGCCGGCACCTACGAGCTCGACCGGCGCGACGTCACAGGCCTTAACGACGACGAGCTTGCGCGCGCGCGGCGCGAGAAGATCGGTTTCGTGTTCCAGTTCTTCCATCTCGTGCCGCGGCTGAACGCGGCGCAGAACATCGAGCTGCCGATGGTGCTGGCGGGCATCGATCCGGCCGCGCGCAAGCCGAGACTGGATCGGCTGCTCGCGGAATACGGGCTCGAGGACCGCGCACGGCATCGTCCCGATCAGCTTTCCGGAGGCCAGTGCCAGCGCGTGGCCATCGCGCGCGCGATGGCGATGAACCCTTCGGTGATCCTCGCCGACGAACCGACCGGAAACCTCGACCGTCACACCGGCCAGGAAGTGATGGCGGTGCTGGAGCGCGTGCATCACAGCGGCGGCACCGTGCTGCTCGTAACGCACGATCCGGAGATCGGCTCGCGCGCACACCGGCGGCTGCGCATGATCGACGGCGCCGTTATCGCCGACGAGCGGGGCTGAAAGTGACGAAGCGATCTACGCTGCGCGACAAGGTCACGCAGCGCCGGTTCGGGCGGGATAGCGGAAGTTGATGAAGTGCGGCTGGAAACGAAGATTGCGCACGGAGGGCGCGTGATACAATCCTCGTTTGGTTAACCAATGCTGGTGTGCTATGTCGAACGTCGGAGTTTACGAGGCGAAGGTGCAGTTTTCGAGGCTGTTGAAGGGCGTGCAACAGGGTAAGCGCTACACGATCACCAACGGGCGCGTCCCGGTGGCCGACTTGGTGCCGCACGTCGCTGAGGTTAAGGGCGCCGTGTTGATCGATCCGGGTGCGCCGCCATCGAAAAAGCTGCGCGCGCTCGCCAAGCGCCGGCTGGTCTGGATGCGCAGCCAACGTCGCCGCTCGGGGGTTAACCTGGAGCGCTTCATTGATGCGGCGCGCGAGGGCTGATGCGGTTTGTGCTGGATGCCTCGGTTACGTGCGCCTGGTATCTCAAGAATCAGGCAACGTCGTATTCGATCGCTATCTATGACGCCGTGATTGCGCAGCGGCATCGGCCGCTCGTGCCGGAGGTTTGGCGCACGGAAGTCTCTCATGTGCTCATCCGTGCCGTCGGTCGACGGTTGATCACGCGCGAGGAGTGCCGCGATGCGCTTGCCGAACTTGATTTGATCCGGCCCGAGGTGCGTCTGTTGTCGCTGACAGCGTCCGAAATCTACGCGGCTCATGCGCGTTGGGGTACTTCCGGCTTTGACTCCATCTATCTTGAACTCGCCCGGCGGCTCAATTTGCCGGTTGCGGGGAAAGACAAACCTATGCTCGCTGCTGGTGCGGCCAAGGCGGGCGTTTCCGTATTCGCGCCTTGAGTTCCTGTCAACCACGGGAAGCTGCGCGCTACCTCGCCGCGCGAAGTGACGCTCGAACTCGTTCGCGCAAAGGGCGGAGAAGAAACCCGAGCGCGTAGTGTGTCTTGACGAGCCAAGCCTGAACTCGTACGTCGGATGATCGTGGAAGTCTGCGCGCAGCGATATCTTACCGCCGACCAGATTGCGCGCCTGCTCAAACGCGTTTTCGCGATCGATGTCGAACACTGCCCGCAGTGTGGCGGCGCCCTGAAGATTATCGCCGCCATCGAAGAGCCGGCCGTGATTGCCAAAATCCTCACGCATCTGGGCT